>FSZE01000058.1_pt1 | contig 18241 bp, 17 predicted proteins | sample 1638751 | NCBI WGS metagenome assembly FSZE01 (sample SAMEA3914813, study PRJEB12502) | metagenome | biome: forest; material: soil | place: Canada | collected 2011-07-07 | depth 0.3 m
ACCTGCTGCTAGGCGCCTTCATCGTGTCCATGCTGACCTGGATGCCTGCCACCTGGGAGAGCGTGTTCAACGCCGGCCTGGCCTTCTCGACCATCTTCTTGTCGATCACACTGATCACCGGCATGGGAGGACAGCTCTCCCTGAGCCAGGCCACCCTGGCCGGTGTCGGGGCGTTCACCGCCGCCCAGCTGGCCAGCCATCTGGGCCTCAACCTTCTGGTCGGGGCCATCGTGGGGTCGGTGATGGCCGCCGCGGTTGCGGTCGTGCTGGCCCTGGCCTCCCTCCGGCTGAAGGGACTCGGCCTGGCCCTGATGACCATCGCCGCCGCCCTCTTCTTCGACAATTCGGTGTTCACCCAGAACGCGGTCACCACCAGCCATGGACAAGCGCTCAGCGTGCAGTCGAAGTGGCTGGGGCTCGGGATCTTCAACCCCAATGGCCACTCCTTGTTCATCCTCGAGATGGTCGTCCTCGTGGTCTGCGTCATCGCCGTGCTGCTGGTGCGGAACGGCACCACCGGCCAGTACCTGTCGGCCATGCGGGGGAGCGAGACGGCGGCTGCCGGCCTGGGGATCAACCTGGCCTGGCAGAGGGTGCTGATCTTCGCCCTGTCCGGGGTGGTCGCCGGGATCGGCGGGACGATGCTGATCATCCAGCAGCAGTCGATCAACCCCCAACAGTTCAATTACCAGCTGTCGCTGGCCTTCGTGGTGATCGTGGTCACCACCGGGGTGAGCACGGTGGAGGGTGCCATCCAGGGCGGCATCGGCTTCATGGTCATCAGCCAGCTGCTGACCTACCTGCCGGCTCGGTACGGTGGCAACAGCCTGACCTTTGTGCTCTTCGCAGCTGGGGCGCTCACCTACGCCGCCCATCCCGAGGGCATCCTCGAATACCAGAAGCGACGCTGGACCATGCGCTTCGAACGGCTCCTCTTCCGGAGGGGAGGCGGTTCCTCCGGGTTGCCAGGAGGACCTGAGGTGGCCGTGGTCCCGCCCGGTCCGATCCCCGGCCCGCTGCCGGTGAGGGGATCCACGGTGGAGGCCGTCGTATCCGAGAGTCAGGTCGGGCGTGGCAAGCGATAACGGCCTCCGGCCGGAGGGCAGCGACGTCGGATCGGGCACCGCCGTCGCCGACCCGCCGCTCCTGGTGGTCGAGGACGTGTCCAAGTCGTTCGGGGGGATCGCGGCCGTCAGCCACATGACCTTCGACGTGGAGTTGGGGGAGAGCGTCGGCCTGGTCGGGCCCAACGGAGCGGGCAAGACGACACTGTTTAATTGCATCTGCGGGCAGCTCCGGTCGGAAACGGGCCGGGTCGAGCTCAAAGGCGCCCCTATCGATCGTCTGCCGGTCTACCAGCGGGCCCGCCTGGGCATCGGGCGGACCTACCAGCGGGTCGAGATCTTCCCGGACATGACCGTGCGGGAGCATCTCCTGGTCGCCGAGCGCGCCCGACGGGGCGACGGCCGCCTGTGGCGCGACCTGTGCAATCGCAGCAAGCCCGAGTCCGACGAGCTCCACCGGGTGACCGAGGTGCTCGACCTGATCGGCATCAGCGATCGGGCAGACACCCCGGTGAGCGCCCTGGGGCTGGGCTCCTGCCGGCTGGTGGAGCTGGCCCGGGCGCTAGCCGCCGACCCCATTCTCCTCCTCGCCGACGAGCCCTCCTCCGGGCTCGACGTCCACGAGACGAAGGAGCTGGCCAAGGTGTTGCGCACCTTGCAGCGCGAGCGTGGGATGGCCGTGCTGCTCGTCGAGCACGACCTCGCCATGGTCGGAGCGGTAGTCGACCGGGCCATTGTCATGGACCTCGGGTCGATGGTCGCCCAAGGGACGTTCGACGAAGTCATGGCCGACCCCCGGGTACGCGACGCCTATCTGGGCGCGGGCGCATGATCGGGACATCCACGCCGTCGGACGCGGGGAGCAACGGGCTCGGTGCCCCCGGCTCGGTGCCTGCCCTCGAGGTGGACCACGTCAGCGCGTCCTACGGCCCGTATCGATCACTCTTCGATGTCAGCTTCGGCGTGTCGGCCTGCGGCATCACCGCCCTGCTGGGCTCCAACGGGGCCGGCAAGTCCACCGTGGCCAGGGTGGTGAGCGGGCTCATGCCGAGCACCAGCGGCACCATCAGGATGGGCGGGAAGGAGGTGACCGGCCTGCCGGCGTACCGGATCGCACGCTCCGGCATGGCCCACGTTCCCGAGGGCCGCGGGATCTTCGCCAACCTCACCGTCGAGGAGAACCTGGTGCTGGCGTTCCGGCAGCGGGTCGGGCGCCGGCTGGTACCGGACGCCCTCGAACGGGCCTACGAGGGATTCCCGGTGCTGTGCGAGCGGCGCAAGCAGCGCGGGGGGACACTCTCGGGCGGTCAGCAACGGCTGCTCTCCCTGGCCAAGGTCCTGGTGGCCCCGCCCCACCTGTTCGTCGCCGATGAGCTCTCCCTCGGGCTGGCGCCGGTGGTGATCGAAACGGTCTACGAGGGCCTCCGGAGGATCAATCAGGCCGGCACCGCGCTGCTGGTGGTCGAACAACAGGTGGACCGGGCCGTCGCCCTGGCCGAGCACGCGGTGATCCTGGAGCATGGCACCGTGGCGTTCTCCGGGCCGGCCCACCTGGCCAAAGAGGCGATGGAGCAGATACTGGCCAGCCGCACCGGCGCTGGGTCGCCCGGCCCCGAGTGATGTGCGGAAGGGTACGATCCACCACCAATGGCCAAGACCGCCGCAGGCAAAGAACCGGCTCGACCCCGGCGGCCCGCGGGCCAAGCAGGGGGCAAGCCTGAAAAAAACGGCGCCCGCCGGGGCTCCCCCCCGTCCCCCGAGCCGGCCGTCGGGGTTCCGGCGAGCAAGCGGGCCCTCCGGAGCCAGGGCCGCCAGACCATGCGCAACCTGCTCGACGCCGCCATGGAGGCCATCGACGAGCGCGGGTACCACAGCACCCGGGTCAAGGACGTGGTCGACATCGCCAACACGTCCCATGGCACCTTCTACCTCTACTTCTCCAACAAGGAGGACCTGATCCGGGCCCTCACCATCGAGGCGACCTCCGAAGCCTCGAGCCTCTATGCGGTCACCGAGGCGGGCAGCGCCCTCGACATCGAGAGCTGGGACAGCCTGCGGCAGTGGATCGGGGACTACTCGGCGTTGTGGTCCCGGTACGCACCCCTGTTCCGGTCGTGGACCGACCTGGCCTCCATCGACCCGGTGGTCGGCGATCAGAACCGGAGGATGGTGGCCGCCCACATCGACGCCATGGCGTCGCGCATTGCCTCCGCCGGCCCGACCGGGGATCTCGACCCCGAGGTGGCCGGCATGGCCGTCGTCGCCATGCTCGACCGGTTCCACTTCATGCGGGAGTTCATGGGCGAGCCGACGGACGAGGCCGCCCTCGACACCCTGACCACCATGGTCCACCGGGCCCTCTTCCCGCTGGCGCCTCGCTGAGCCGCACGCCCGCCGGCGCCTCGCTGAGCCGCACGCCCGCCGGTCGGCGACAGGAGCGGCCTCAGCCGAGGACCACGTCCACCGGCGTCCCTTTGGCCAGGAGGTCGACGCTGTCGTTGTCCTCCCGGTAGCGGAGGCCCTGCACATTGAAGAGCTGGACCGAGTCGCCGTCCACCGGGTACGGGCCCCAGTGCCAGGTTCCCCGATGGAGCACCACCGGCGTGAGCACCGGCAGCGTGAAGGCCCGGATCGACTCCGCACCGCCAGGACCGTCGGGTTCCACGCCGGCCGGAGCCACCACGATCACCGCCGGCACGTCGAGCGGCATCACTGCCTGCGTGTGGGTGGTGTGTCGGAAGAGGACCTCGCACCGGAGCCCCCCGGGTACCGCCGGGACCTCGTCGCGCCGGTGGCCGATGAGATTGACGTGCACGTCGTCCCAGGCGAACGAGAGCCGCCCGGTTCCGTCCGCCGGGTCGGTGTCAGCCACCGGGAGCCACCCGAAGGGAGCCCATCCCTCCGGCGTCAGGGCCTCGGACCGGATCCGGCCAACCGTGCCACCCATGTGCCCTCCTCCTCGCGCTGCTGGTTCATGCCGGCGCCCAACCCGGATGGCGATCACGAGGGCCGACGGCCCGCCCCGGCCCCCACGGCTGATCTAACCTGACGTCGGTATCAGGATCACTCTACCGATTGCTCCGACCGAGTCCGAATGAACCGACCGATAGGGAGGTGGCCACGGCCATGACCATGGACGTACGCAACATCGAGGAGGCCGCGCCGGTGGTCGAGCACAACGGTACGGTCCCGGTGTGGTGGATGGTGAATCCGCGCGAACTGCGGGATGCCACCAAGGGCGGGTTCCTCGAGCTGGTGAACGAGTTCGAGGTGCCCGGCGGAGGCAGGGTCGAGCCGCACTCCCACCCGACGCACGAGTTCTATTACGTACTCCGGGGCCGGGGCATCATGACCATCGGCGACGAGGACCGCCCGGTCGGGCAGGGCGACCTCATCCGCATCCCGCCCGACGCCGTCCACAGCCTGCGGCCCGTCAGCGACAACGCCGGCATCCACTGCTTCTGCTTCGCAATCGGCACGCCCGACGCCGGTCCCATCGACTACACCAACCACTGAGTGGCCCGGGTCCTGATCACCAGCCCGGTTCCCGAGGGCGGGATCGACCCCCTCGTCGCCTCCGGTCACCAGCTGGTCGCCCCGGACGGTGCCGCCCCCGATCTGGTCGCCCTGGCCTCCGACGTCGATGCCGTGCTCTGCATGCTCACCGATCGAATCGACGGTGACCTGCTCCGGGCCGGAGCCGCCGGTCGGCTCAGGGTGGTGAGCGTGGCCGCCGTCGGGTACGACAACGTGGACGTGGCCGAGGCCGACCGGCTTGGCATCGTGGTCTGCAACACCCCCGGGGTGCTCGACGAGACCACCGCCGACCTGGCCTTCTTGTTGATCCTCTCCGCCGGCCGGCTCGCCTCCGACGCCGAGCGGGACCTTCGGGCCGGTCGCTGGGGAGGATGGGGCATCACCGACCACCTGGGCCGCGACGTGCACGGCTCCTGCCTCGGTCTCGTGGGGTACGGGCGGATCGCCCGGGCGGTGGCCCGGCGGGCCGAAGGGTTCGGTATGGAGGTCCTCCATCACACCCGAACCCACACCGGCCTCCCGGGCTACGTCGCCACCCTCGCCGACCTCCTGGCTCGTTCGGACACGGTCAGCCTGCACGTCCCGCTCACCCCGTCCACCCGGCACCTGATCGGGGCCGACGAGCTCGGCCTCATGAAGCCCACCGCGGTGCTGGTGAACACGGCCCGCGGCGCCGTGGTCGACGAGACGGCGCTGGCCCGGGCCCTCGAGAAGGGCGAGATCTTCGCCGCCGGCCTCGACGTGTACTCGCAGGAACCGACCATCGATCCAGACCTGCTGGCCGCGCCTCGCACCGTGCTGCTGCCGCACATCGGTAGCGCATCGACCCAGACCCGCACCGCCATGGCCCAGATGGCCAGCCAGGCGATCTGCGACGTGCTGGCCGGCCGCGCGCCCGAGCACCCGGTCCGCGCCTGACGGCACCCCTGCGACGTGGCGGTGGTCAGGGACGCAGGGTGGGACGACCGATGGCGACCGGTGGGTGCGGCGGCGGTCGGGAGATCAGAGAACCCTCGGGTCCACCGTCACCACCGACGTGTCCAAACCGAGCAGCTCCACCGTGGTGGCGCCGTCCCGCAGCGCCTCGAAGAAGCCGATCTCCTTCGCCGTCCGGGCGCGGGCGGCAGCCAGGACGGCGCCGAGCTCAGCGCCGGGCACGACGACCACACCGTCGACGTCCCCGACTACCCAGTCGCCCATGGCGACCGGCACCCCGGCGAACCGGATGGGTGCGCCCACCGCCCCCCGGGCCTCCTTGGTCGCCCCCGGCAACGCCACCAAGGAGGAGAAGACCGGAAAGCTGAGCGCCTGGAGGGCGGTCACATCGCGGACTCCCCCGTCGATGGCCAGGCCGGCGAGCCCGCGTTCCAGGGCGGCCGTGGTCAGCACCTCCCCCCAGTAGCCGCGGCCCGCAACCTCCCCGACGTCCACCACCAGGGCCGAGCCGGCGGGGGCCCGGGTCACCGCCACGTGCAGGGCGAGGTTGTCCCCGGGCGTGCAGCGCACGGGAAATGCCGGAGCCGCCAGAGCGGCCCCGGGCCAGACCGGGCGCAGACGGGGAGGCAACGGCGTCGCCCCCGACTCGCCCAGGGTGGCCGAGCCGAACTGCTGCAGCTGGTCGGACGTGCTCGCCTGGCTCGCGGTCTCCACTTCGTCCTCATCCATGTCCCGTCTCCCTCCTGACCCTCATGGCGCCTGGCCTCCGTCCGGGGTGACCGCCACCACCATCTCGATCTCCACCGCTCCCCCCCGAGGGAGTGCGGCCACGCCGATCGCAGAGCGGGTGTGCCGCCCGGCGTCACCGAAGACCTCGAAGAGCACCGTACTGGCGCCGTCCACCACCGCCGGCTGCTCGTGGAACTCCGGATCGGAGGCCACATAGCCGGTCACCGACAGCACCCGCTCCACCCGATCAAGAGACCCGAGCGCCGCCTCCAACACCGACAGCGCATTGAGGGCACAGACCTGGGCGGCCGCCCGACCCTCGTCCACGGTCACCGTCCGCCCCAGCACCCCCGAGCAGGTGATCACGCCCTCGATCCTCGGGAGCTGGCCGGAGGTCCGGGCCACTCCCCCGTGGACCACCACGGCGTCGAGAGGATCGTGGGGTGGATGCGGCCCGTGCAGCACAAGGCCCAGCTCGGCCAGCCGCGCCCGCACCCGTCCGGGATCCATCAACTCTCCCGACCCGTCGTGTCGCACCGGCCGGCGTCGCCCACCACGACCGGGAGGAGGACCAGGCGGACGGCCCGGACGACTGCTCCCGGGCTCTCACACGAACAGGGCATCGATGGCTTCCTCCGGCTACGGGCCGGCGCGGCGCCCGGCGTCCCGGGCCGATGCTACTGCCCGGGTCCGCCCGTTGTATGACGCCACCGTCAGTGATCCCCGTCCCGGCTTATGATCAGCCGGTGGGACAGGAAACCGCAGGGTGAAGATCGGGATCTCGCTCGGGATGCTCAGACCCTCGCTGTGGGCCGAGGCCACCCGTGAGGCCGATCGGCTGGGCTACGAGTCGGTCTGGATGCCGGAGCACCTGGTGCTTCCGGTGCACTCGTCGGGCAGCCCGCATGCCGGCTCCGACCACCCCCCGATCCCCTCCGATGTCCCGGTGTTCGATGCCTTCACCTACTTGGCCTTCCTGGCCGGCCAGACCCAGCAGATTCATTTCGGGACGCAGGTCTACAACATCGGTCTGCGCCACCCGTTCATCGCCGCCCGTGCCGTCGCCACCCTCGACATCGTGTCCGGCGGTCGGGTCGAGTTCGGCATCGGGGCCAGCTGGCTGCAGGCGGAGTGGGAGGCGGTCGGCCTCGACTTTGCCAGCCGTGGCCGTCGGGTCGACGAGTCCATCGAGGTCTGCCGGCGGCTGTGGAGCGAGCAGGTCATCGAGCACCATGGTGAGTTCTTCGACTTCGCACCGGTGATGTTCGAGCCCAAGCCGACCCAGGCGCCATGGCCGCCCCTCCACATCGGCGGCGACGGTCCCGCGGCCCTCCGCAGGGCGGCGCTGCTCGGCGACGGCTGGATCCCGATGAACCACGCCATCGAGCAGATCCCCGCGGCCGCCTCCCGGATCGCCGACCTGCGGGAGGAGTCTGGGCGCCCCGGAGCGGTCGAGATCACCCTGGGCGCCGGCGGCATCGGCCGGGACGACCTCCGGCGATACGCAGACGCCGGGGTGGGACGGGCGTTGGTCAAGCCCTGGACGAGCAGCAAGGACGCCATCGAAGGCATCAGGCGCTTCGCCGACCAGGTCCTGCCGGACGCCCGAGCCCACCCGGTCGCCCCTCCCGTCCGCTAGTGCCGCCGGGGTGGCCGTGTCCGCCGTACCGGGCGGCAAGGCCTGGTCGACCAACGACAAGGGCCTGGTCGACCAACCCGATCGGCGTTGGGACGATGCCTCGTGGTCAGGTGTCGCTCGGGCGGAACACCACCTTGATGGCCTGGCTGGCATTCTTGTCGAGCCCCGCCCCGACCGCCTCACGGAACCCACCGAGCGGGAACTCATGGGTGACCATCACGTCGTCAGGAAAGCGCCGCTGGGCGAGGATGTCGAGGGCCACGTCAATCGAATGGTCCCGCCCGGGTGTCGCCCGCCCGATCGATGCCTTCGGGTCGCGTCCGTGGTCGACGGAGCCGATCACGACGGCTTCCTTGTACCAGAGGGGGGTCAGGTCGACCCGGCCGGTCCCCATGGCGCCGAGGAGCACCACCGTGCCGCGGTTGTCGACGGCCCGCAGGGCGTCGGTGGTGGATCCGGCGCTGCCGGCCGCCTCGACGACGTAGGGGTAGCCGCCCACCAGCATCTGGTCCTCGCCTGACCCGACGCTCCGGCCTCCGAGGAGCTCGGCAAGCTGTTCGAAGGCCATCGCCCCTGACCCCTGGACGACGTGGGTCGCGCCGCACGCCTCGGCCGCGGCCACCTGGTGGGCGTGGCGGACCAGCACGGTCACCTCGTTGTCCGGGAACAGCGCGTCCAGGGCGATGAGGGCGGCCAGACCGATGACCCCGCCGCCCACGATGAGGATCGGCGAGCCCTCGTCCGGAGGGCGGCGCCCGATGCCGTGGAGAGCGATCGAGACGGGTTCGTGGAGACTGGCCACCCGGTCGGGCACCCCGCCGGGGATCTCGTGCAACATCGACGAGTGGGCGATCACCTGCTCGGCCCAACCACCTCCGAGCCCGTCGGTGAACCCGATCGAGCGTCCGGGGGTCAGCACCCGGCTGTCGAGCTCGAGGCAGCTCGAGGGCCAGCCGCGGGCGCAGTTGGCACACGGCGGGCTGATGCCCCGCACCAGGCACGGCAGGATCGGGTCGACGGCCACCTTCGTCCCCACCGTCCAGGGACAGTCGGGCCCGACCTCGAGGACGGTGCCGGCGATCTCATGGCCGAGGAGGAACGGCAGTGTGCCGATGGAGACCAGGGTCGGCGAACCCCCGATGGCCGGCGAGAACAGATGGAGGTCACTGCCGCAGATGCCCCCGACCGAGACGGCAACCCGTGCCCACTCACCCGACGGCAACTCGGGATCGGGAACCTCGACGAGGGACGCCGGGAACTCGGGATCGACCAGGTCGTAGCGGATCGCCTGCATGGCGGGCATTCTTCCATCCGCTGGTTGGCTGCGCAGGGGGGCTGGAGGGCGGAGCCAGAACCTCGGGCCGGGCCCGGAGGATCGTTCGTGCCCACCGGTCGGCCCGCTGCAAGTCCACTGCCGGCCCAATGCCGGCCCACTGCCGGTCCGCCTCCGGTCCCCCGCCAGTCCCTCGGGAGCGTCGTTCGAGGTCATGACCCAACCGTCTTGCCGGGAGGGGTGGATTTCGGCCATGCTTCCCCGGTTCCGTCGCGGCATCAGGCGCGTACGGCCACAGGAACTCGAATACAGGAGGACATCATGGGAATGCTCGACGGCAAAGTTGCCATCGTCACCGGCGCAGGGCGCGGGATCGGCCGCGAAGAGGCCCTGCTGCTGGCATCCGAGGGGGCCAAGGTGATCGTGAACGACGTCGGCGCCTCGGTGGAGGGGGCCGGGGGCGACAAGCACCCCGCCGAAGAGGTGGTCGAGCTGATCAAGGCGGGTGGCAGCGACGGGGCGGTCAACGCATCCGACGTGAGCTCGTGGCAGGGGGCGAAAGAGCTCGTCGCCCAGGCCGTCGACACCTTCGGCCAGCTCGACATCCTGGTGAACAATGCCGGCATCCTCCGCGACAAGATGAGCTTCAACATGGAGGAGTCGGACTGGGACGATGTGATCCGGGTCCACCTGAAGGGCCACTTCGCCCCGTCCCACCACGCCGCCGTCTACTGGAGGGGCAGGGCCAAGGCCGGCGAGACGTTCACCGGACGGATCGTCAACACGGCGTCAGAGTCCGGCCTGTTCGGCAACGCCGGCCAGGCCAACTATGCGGCCGCCAAAGGGGGCATCGCGTCGCTGACCTGGGTGCTGGCCCGCGAGCTCGGGCGCTACGGGATCACCGTCAACTCCATCTCGCCTCGGGCCCGTACCCGGATGACCGAGAACCTGTTCGGGGAGATGGCCAAGAAGGGTGAGGGCTTCGACAAGTTCGATCCCCGGAACGTGGCCCAACTGGTTGCCTTCCTCGCCTCCGACGAGGCCGCCGACGTGAGCGGGCAGAACTTCGTCGTCTACGGGGGCGACATCTGGGCCATGGGTGGCCACCATGTGATCGGCGAGATCCATCGCGATTCGATGTGGTCACCCGAGGAGCTGGCCGCGGCCAAGGGTGAACTGTTCAAGGGCATCTCCTCGGGGGTGCCGCCCTTCGACATCGCCTGACCACCCCTCGCGATCCGCTCGGTGACCGGTCGGAGCCGGCCCGGCCACCGGCCGGTCAGGGGTGGGAGGCGAGCACGGCGGTGGCCTCGCCGACCACCTTCTCCTCGCCGTCGGCATTGTGCAACCGCACATCCAGATCAACCAGGTGATCGTCACCTTCGGTCCTCTTGCCGGTCACCACGATCTTGGTGCGCAGGTCCTCGTCGGGCCAAGTCTGCTTGGCGAAGCGCACCTGGAACCGGCGGACGTGACCGACCCCGACGTAGTCGGTGATGGCCGAGCCGAGGAACCCCATCGAGAACATCCCGTGCCCGAACACACTGGGCTGCCCGGCGGCGGTGGCCTTCACCTCGTCATGGTGCATCGGGTTGAAGTCGCCGGACGCCCCGGCATAGGCGACCAGATCGGTGCGGCTGAGGACGATGGACCTCACCGGCGCCTCATCACCCTCGGCGACATCCTCGAAATACAGCACGTCGTCACCCATCGATCAGGCCTCCGTCCCTAGCGCACCGGTTGCTCCGAAATACTGTCACAATCAGCGTCCGGGCTCAGGATCACGGGGCAGCCCCAACAGCCGCTCGCCGATGACGTTCCGCTGCACCTCACTGGTCCCTCCGGCAATGGTCAGGCACCGGCTGTGCAGCACGCCGTGGGCCGGCGACGCGGCGTGGCCGTCGGTGAGGGCGCCGTCCGGGCCGCAGATGTCGAGTCCGAACTCGTACACCCGCTGCTCGAATTCGGCCCCCAGTAGTTTGCCGACGCTCGATTCAGATCCGGGCTGCAACCCGCCCAGCGACCGGAGGGTGGACCGCATGCCCAGCTGGGCCAGCGACTGGGCCTCCGCCAACAGGGCACCCAGCCGGTCGAGGGTGACCGGGTCCTGCAGCTCGGGCCGACCTCCGATCCGATCCAGGACGCCCTCCAACGCTCCCCCGAACGCCATGTCCGACGACAGCGAGACCCGCTCGTTGGCCAGCGTGGTCCGGGCCAGCTTCCAGCCTCCGTCCACTGCACCGACCACGCACGAATCAGGGACGAAGCACCCGTCGAGGAACACCTCGTTGAACAGCTGGTGACCGGTGATCTCCCGCAGCGGCCGCACCTCGATGCCGGCGGCCTTCATGTCCACCAGGAAGTAGGTGATCCCCCGGTGCTTGGGCACGTCCGGATTGGTACGGGCCAGGCAGATGCCCATGTCGGCCCGGGCGGCCACCGACGTCCACACCTTCTGCCCCTCCAGCGACCAACCACCGTCGACCCTGGTCGCCCGGGTGGAGAGCGCGGCGAGGTCGGATCCCGCCCCGGGTTCACTGAACAACTGGCACCAGACCAGCTCCCCGCGGAGGGTCGCTCCCACCCAGCGCTCGGTCTGCTCGGGAGTGCCGTGCGCCATGATGGTGGGAAGCGCCCAGGCGGCCACCGCGAGGTTGGGTCGAACCAGCCCGACCTCGGCGCAGAGCTGGTCAACCACCAGCTGCTCGACGGCGCCTGCGTCCCGACCCCACGGCGATGGCCAGTGGGATGCCAGCAGCCCGGCGTCCGCCATGGCCCGCCGGCGTCCGGCCGGATCTGCGACGGCGGCGATGGCGGCGATCACCGGCGCCAGCTCGTCGCGGACGCCCTGCGCCCCGGGAGGGAGATCGATGGTCAGGCGGCGCCGCCCGCCCACGAGGGCCAAGCGGGCTGCGCCGGCCCGCAGGGGAGCCGTTCCCCCGAGCAGCTGCCGCAGGGTGGTGGCCCGGCGCAGATGGATGTGGGCGTCATGCTCCCAGGTGAAGCCCAGCCCGCCGAGCACCTGGATGGCCCCCTTGGCCGCCTCGACGTAGCCGTCCAGGGCCAGGGTCGCCGCCAACTGGGCCGCCAGGCCGGCCTCGGTGGAGGTGGGGCCGGGAGCGAGCGCCGCCCGGCGTTCGTGGTCCATCTCCGTGGCCGCGTCCCAGGTGGCCGCCACTGCCTGTTCCATCGACACCAACAGGTCGGCCAGGCGGTGCTTCACGCCTTGGAACTGGCCGATCGGCCTCCCGAACTGCTGTCGGGTGCGAGCGTGCTCCGCCGCCGTCTCCACGCACCAACGGGCCCCGCCGACGGCTTCGGCGGAGGCGACCACCAGGGCGATGTGGCGAATCCGCTCGGTGGGGTCGTCGGGCAGCACCCGTTCTGCCGCCACCTCGACACCGTTGAGCGTCCAGGAGGCCGACCGGCGGGTGGGGTCGAAGCTCGGCAGCGCCTCGATAACGACGCCGCCGCCCCCTTCGAGCAGGACCCACCTCGCTGAACCATCCACCCACACCGGGACCAGCACCAGAGCCGCCACCCCCCCGTTCGGGATCGGCCGGATGGAACCGTCGACGGTCAGGGTGCCGTCCCGGCCGAGCCGGCCGGACAGACCGGCGAGCGCCACCGCGGTCCCGTCCGGGGCACCGCTGGGGACGGCCAGCGACGCGGGGGTGGTCCCATCGGCGAGTCCCGGGAGGAACTCTTTGGCCTGCGTCGGGCTGCCGCACGCCGAGATGACGGCGCCGACCACGGCCGTCGTCGCCCACGGGCCGGGCGCGGCCGCCTGCCCGAACACTTCGGCCACCACCGCCAGTTCGACGAACCCGGCTCCCTGTCCGCCGGACTCCTCGGGCAGATGGATCCCCAGCGTGCCCTGGGCCCCCAGGTCGGCCCAGAACGAGGGGAGCTCATCGGTCGCCGAGTCGAGTGCCGCCCGGGTCACCGCTGGCGGGCAGCGGGACTCGGTCCACCGCTGGAGCGACTGGCGGAGCTCCTCGTGCTCGTCGCGGATCCCGATCGGCACCGATCAGGCTCCGTCCGGACGAGTCGGTCTCACAGGAGAGTTTCTAGCACCTCCGCGGCCAGAACCAGAACCGGTTCTAGCCGATGAGCGGGTGTCGCTACCAGCCCTTGAACGCCGGTGACCGACGTTCGGCGAAGGCGGTCAGGCCCTCGGCGCAGTCCTCGGTCCCGGTGACCAGCTCCTGGGCCACCGCCTCGTCCCAGAGGGCAGTGGCCCGATCGGACTCGAGGGCCCGGTTGGTCAGGTATTTGGCCGCCCAGATGGCCTTGGTGGGACCGCTGGCGAGCCTGGCCGCCCACGCGCCGGCGACGGCGGCCAGCTCGTCCCTCGGGACCACCCGGTTGACCAGGCCGAGGCGCTCGGCCTCCCGGACCGGGACGTCATCCCCGAAGAAGAACAGCTCTTTGGCACGCTGGGGCCCGATCAGTCGGGCCAGCAGATAGGCCGCGCCCGCGTCCGGGGCGATCCCCCGGCGCACGAAGACGGCGATGAACCTGGCCTCCTCGGCCGCCAGGACCAGGTCACAGGCGAGGGCCAGGCTCATGCCGCCGCCCGCCGCGGTGGCGTTCACTGCGGCGATGACCGGCTTCTCGCAGTCGAGCACCGCGGTCACCAGGCGCTGCCAGCCGGTGCGGATCATCCGGGCCGCCTCTCCCACCGACCGGGCCGGGGCGCCCTCGGGCCGGACCGGGCCGGGCTCCTGCGAACGGAGATCCGCTCCCGTGCAGAATCCCTTCTCTCCGGACCCGCTCAGCACCACCGCCCGCACCGCCAGGTCGGCCGAAGCCTCGCCCAGCCAGGCGATGATCTGCTCGCGCATCTCGGCGGTCAGGGCGTTTCCGGCCTCGGGCCGGTTGAGGGTGATCCAGGCCACCCCGTCCTCGATCCGTCGCAGGACCATTGCGGAGTCGTCTGACCCCGGTCCGGCCATCAGATCCGATGGATGATGTTCATCCGCGAAGTGCAGACCGGCTCGCCGGTGGTCCGATCGGTCCAGGCCGTCTCGACCACCACGAAGGTCATGGTCCTGCCCTTGGACTCCTTCTGGTAGGCGTCGACCACTCTCCCCTCCCCGACCAGCACGTCGCCGGCATAAACCGGCCGGTGGTAGTTGAACTCCTGCTCCCCGTGGAGGATGATCCCGCCCTTGGCCATCAGAGGCATGAGGACGTCGCCCATCGGGTTTCCGGTCGGCGCCCCATCCGGCTGGAGCTCGGGATAGACCCCGAAGTTCCCCATCACGCCGGGATAGGTCGGAGGTGCGGGGATGCCGGCGAGCCCGGCCGCGGCCGCAGCCCTCGGATCCCGGTAGACCGGGCTCCCATCCTTGACCGCCTGGGCGAACAAGCCCAGGTGGCCGCGCTCCACGGTGACCACGGTGGTTCCGGTCGGCTTGCCGATGATCTTGTCCAGGACGTCGTTTGCCACCTGGGCTCCTCCCCTGTTGTCGAGCAGTTCACCGGATCGGATCATCGCCGCGATCCCCCCGGGTGGGCCTCAAGGGTGCCCGCTGCGAACCGTAGCGCGCAAGCCCCTGGCCGGCGGGCTCAGGGGGCCGGGCTCGGGGCCCGCACCGGTGGGAGCCCATGGGCGGGGCTTCCTCGCTGCCTCCACGCCTCGTACCTGATGAGGAAGTCCTCGCCGAAGGGGTCCTCCCCCAGCAGGGGCATTGCGGCCCGCCAGATGGTCAGGTCGTCGGGGGCGAGCTCCGTGGCCCGCTCGAGGTGGCGCCGGGTGGCCGCCTCGTCGCCCCGACGGTGCGCTTCCGAGGCCACACGGAAATGGAGGCGGGCCCGGACCTCATCCTCGGTCAGATCGGCCACCGCCTGACGGGCCTCATCCTCGGTGATGGGCAGGACCCCCTCCCTGACCCACCTCCGGATCTCGTCGAGATGGGGCTTCGACTCGATGCCGGTGATCTCGGCGAACAGGTCGCTGCCGTGAGCCGCCCCGATCGGGCGGGCAATGCGGTCCTCCTCGTCGATCCACACCACGGTGGGCACGTTGGAGATGGCGTAGAGCTCGGTCAGCACGTGGTTGGGGTCGTAGAGGACCGGCATGGTGATCCCTTCGGTCCAGGGGCGGACATCATCGGCGCGGTGGTCGATGGCCACGGCGATGACGGTGAACCCGGCAGGGCTGAGCTCGTCGTGGAGCGCCTGCCAGCCCGGAAGGTCGTAGCGGCAACCGCACCAGCTGGAGAAGGTGACCAGCAGCCGCTTCAGGCCGGTCCACTCGGCCAGGTGATGGGGCTTCCCGTCGACATCGGGCAGTTCGAAGGCGGGGGCCCGCAGGTCGTCGAGGGCCTGCCGACGGAGCTCGGCGGGCAGGGCCACGGCCAGCAGGCCGGCTTCGACGTCGACGACCACCGGGCGCCCGAGGGCTGCGGCCACCGCGGTCAGATCGAGCTGTCCCTCCACCTGGAGGGCGGCAACATCGGCAACCGGCACGCAGGCGCTCTCCCGACAGAGGCCGCTCGGCTTCAGCTCCCATCCGAGGGCGTCCCGCAGACGGTCGGCATCGATGAGGAAGGTCCCCCGAGCCGCATCGATCGTCGCCTCCACCGCTCTGGCCTCGTCATCGATGACGGTGATCTGGGTCATGCACGCCTCCCCGGTTGGGCACTACCGTTGCCGTAGACCTCGGGGGTTGTCAATCCGCGACGTCCGGCGTGCCGTCCTGGCCTTGGCGCTCCGGTATGCCCGAGGCTTCGACGAACCGGCGGCTCCGCTCACGGAAGCCCCCTTGGCCCTCGGGGGTGGGGGCGGCCGGGGAGAACAGGACCACACCACCTTCCGCCGTCGACGCCACCGCCGCCCGGACCGCCTCGTCGATGTCACCGACCTCGTGGACGGGCACGGCCGACCGATCCCCGATCGGAAACGAGTCGAGGGCCTCGAGCAGCCGTTTCCGGTCGGGTGGGAGCACGATCACCGTCGGGGTCGGCGACCGGAGGGCCAGGGCCTCGACCAGCGGCCGTAGGTCGATGCCCCGGTCGGCACCACCCAGGATGACGGTCAGCTCCCGGTCGGGGAATGCCTCGATCGAGGCCACGGTGGCGAACGGGTTGGAGGCCAGGGCGTCATCGACGAAGGTCACGCCGTGACGGTCCCCGATGGTTCGACATCGTGACGGCAGTCCGTCGAACCCGTCCACCGCCTCGGCCACCGACCGGGAGGAGGGACGCTGGCCCCCGAGCAGCATGGCGCCGGCGATCGCGCCGCAGAGGTTCCACAGGTTGTGCCGGCCTGGAACCCGGAGCCTCCCGGAGTCGACCAGGGGCTCACCGTCCGCCTCGATCACCCCGGACGAAGCGACCCGGATCCGGCCCGACGGGCCGAACAGCATCCGGGCCGGGTGACCGTCGGTCCGCCGCACCGCCTCCGGGCTGGCTGCGTTCACGGCAACGGCCCCGGGGGGACCGGCCTCGATGAGCCGCAACTTGTCCCGGTAGTAGGGCTCCTCGCCGCCGTGCCAGTCGAGGTGGTCCGGCGCCAGGCTGGTCAGCACGCACACCCCCGGGGTCACGGTGACGTCAGCTGCCTGATACGAGGAGACCTCCACCACGTAGGCGTCGACGAGCGGTCGGTCGTAGGTGTCGACGACCGGCACGCCGATGTTGCCGATCAACTCCACCTCCATGCCTTCGTGGCGCAGAATCGAGGCGGTGAGGGTAGCGGTGGTGCTCTTTCCCTTGGTGCCGGTGATCGCCACCACTCGTGCGTCGGCGAAGTCCTCGAGCCACAGGGCCATGGCGGTGGTGACCGTGACGCCGGAGGCAGCGGCCGCAACCAGTTCGGGGCGGTACCGGCTGACCCCGGGCGAGCGGACCAGCACGTCGAGGTCGGACCACGCCACCGAGGCCGGGCTGTCCACCCGGGGAGCCCCGCCGAGCACCGACCCGGCCCGGGCCGAGGCGGGCTCGACCTGGTCGTCGATCAGCACCGGGATCACCCCTCTGCGGGCCAGGAGATCGGCCATGGCCAGACCCTCCTGCCCGAGGCCCCAGACGGCCACCCGTCGACCGCACAGCTCCTCGAGGTTCACGGCACCCCAGCAAAGAAGCGGTCCACGGCGGCGGCCACCTCGGGATCCGGGAATCGCAGATCGGGTGCCGGGGTCAGCAGCGAGTCGATCGTGGCATCCGACACCATGGCCCGGGCCCGGTCGGCGAGCGTGGCCACCACCGGCGACTCCTTCCACTCCGGCCGGTCGGAGAGCATCCTCAGAGCAGCGGCCGACTCGCGCCGCTCCCCGACGCATTCGAACGGCTTCTCATCGGCACTCATCAGGGCGGCGAACCCCTTGACCTGGGCGGGTTCGGCGAACATGTCGCGCCCGATGACCGCGGTCAACGCCTCACGTCCCATGAACGGGGCCAGCATCAACCCGACGAATCGACACTTCGCGCACTCGCCGCACCAACGATCGTCGGCGCCGGCCGACTGACGGAAGACCCTGTTGCAGCTGCAGAACGTGGAGTGGTAGCCGGTGAGGGTGGCGAAGGCCCGGGCGATGGCCAGCTCCGAATAGGGACGCAGCGCCGATCCATAGGTGAGGCCCGGGTCGATGGAGGTGGCGAGCAGCCCACCCATCAGCCGCTCGAAGTCGAGGCTCTTCGAGTACTGGTGGTTGACCGGCACGCCGTCGACCAGCACCGTCTCCTCGCTGGCCGAACGCTCGATGGCCATGGCGATGGTGTCGTAGCCGTAGACCATTGCGCCGACCACTGCGATGAGCGAGACGATGGCGGTGATCGGCACATGGCCGTTGAGCGCCCCCGTCCGATTGAGCTCAGCGAGGTTCGGCGACAGCGCTCGTCTCACGACCAGCAACTCGAGATCGGCACGGCGGGCCAGGTCGACGACCAGGGGATGCGGATTCACCGCGAACAGCCGGGGCCGGAGCGGCCGCAGGGCCTCGATGAGGACCATCGAGTCCTTTCCCCCACCGATCGGGACCACCAGTCCCCCGGGTCGCTCCGGACCGACCGGCACGGGCTGGTCGCTGCGGACCGACCGGGGTGAGATCGTCAC
>FSZE01000252.1_pt1 | contig 15920 bp, 11 predicted proteins | sample 1638751 | NCBI WGS metagenome assembly FSZE01 (sample SAMEA3914813, study PRJEB12502) | metagenome | biome: forest; material: soil | place: Canada | collected 2011-07-07 | depth 0.3 m
GCGCAGGATGTCGGCTCGGGCCAGCGAGTAGCCGGCCACCTTCTGCGCGATGCGCATGATCTGCTCTTGGTAGACGATGAGGCCGTAGGTTTCGGCCAGGATCTCCTCGAGCGGTCCGGCCAGCTCCGGGTGAATGGGCCGGATCGCCTGGCGCCCGTTCTTCCGGTCGGCGTAGTCGCGGTGCATGTTGGCGGCCATGGGACCGGGCCGGTAGAGCGCGACCAGTGCGGCGACGTCGTCGAAACTGGTGGGGGCCAGCGAGCGCATGAGCGAGCGCATCGGTCCTCCCTCCAGCTGGAACACCCCCATCGAGTCGCCCTTGCACAGCATGGCGAAGGTGGCCGGGTCGTCCAGGGCCACCCCGTCGATGTCCGGCCGGGCGCCCGTCGAGATCTCGATGAGATCGAGGGCCCGTTCGATGACCGAGAGATTGCGGAGCCCGAGGAAGTCCATCTTGAGCAGACCGAGATCCTCGACCCCGTGCATCTCGTACTGGGTGACGATGGGGGCGTCGTCCGGATTGTTCCCGTCCGGCTTCCGTTGGACGGGAACGTACTCGGTCACCGGCTCGTCGGTGATCACCACCGCTGCCGCGTGGATCCCGTCCTGGCGCCGCAGGCCCTCGAGGCCCTTGGCCACGTCGATCACCCGCTTGGCCTCGGGGTCGGTGTCGTACATGGTGCGCAGCTCGCCGGCCGCCGCGAACCCGTCGTCGTGGCCCTCGGTCCGGGCCAGGCAGGCCGCCAGCGGTGTGTCGCGGCCCATGAGCAATGGCGGCATGGCCTTGGCGATCTTGTCGCCGACGATGTACGGGTAGCCGAGCACCCGGGCCGCGTCGCGCACCGCGGCCCGGGCCTTGATGGTGGAGAAGGTCACGATCTGTGCAACATGGTCGGACCCGTAGCGGTCTGCCGCGTACTTGATCATGTCGCCGCGGTAGCGCTCGTCGAAGTCCATGTCGATGTCGGGCATCTGGACCCGGCCCGGATTGAGGAAGCGCTCGAAGAGGAGGTCGTAGCGGATGGGATCGAGGTCGACGATCTGGAGGCAGTAGGCCACACAGCAGCCGGCCGCAGACCCCCGCCCCGGGCCCACTCGGATCCGCTGGGAGCGGGCAAACCGGATCAGGTCCCACACCACCAGGAAGTAGGCGGAGAAGCCCATGTCCCGGATGACACCCAGCTCGTAGTCGAGACGGTTCATCACCTCGGCGGGGATGGGGTGCCCGTAGCGCTCCTTCGCTCCTTCGATGCTCAGATGGCGCAGGTAGTCGGCGGCGCGGTGCTCGTAGGTGTCGCCGGTGAACTCCTCGGGCACCGGGAAGCGGGGGAGGCTGGGCCGGCCGAAGTCGATCTCCACGTTGGCCCGTTCGGCGATCAGCAGGGTGTTGTCGCACGCTTCGGGGAGTTCGGCGAACAGGTGGCGCATCTCCGCCGCCGACTTCAGGTAGTGCTCTTCGCCTTCGAACTTGAACCGCTTGGGGTCGTCGATGAGCGCGCCGGTCTGGACGCAGAGCAGCGCGTCGTGGGCGACGTGGTCCTCCCGGTGGGTGTAGTGGCTGTCGTTGGTGGCGAGCAGCGGGGCACCGATCCGCCGGGCGATCTCGACCAGTGCCGGGTTGGTCTTGTGCTGCTCGGGCAGCCCATGGTCCTGCAGCTCGACGAACAGGTTCCCCTTGCCGAAGATGTCCTGGAGCCGTGCCGCCAGCGCCTCGGCCTTGATCCGGTCGTCGGCCAGCAGCGCCTGGAGGACGACGCCTCCCAGGCACCCGGTGGTGGCGATCAGTCCGGTGTTGTGGCGTTCCAGCAACTCCCAGTCGACCCGGGGCTTGTAGTAGTAGCCCTCGAGATAGGCCGCCGATGACAGCTTGAGCAGATTCCGGTATCCCTCGGTGGTCTCGGCCAGCAGGGTCAGGTGGTAGTAGAGCTTCTCCCCACCGGCCACGTCGCCGCCGGTGTCATCGACCTTGCCTCGGCGCACCGGGCGCTCGTGCCGAGACTCGGCCGCCATGTAGGCCTCGGTCCCGATGACCGGGTTGATCCCGGCCTCACGACAGGCGGCATAGAAGTCGAGGACGCCGTACATGTTCCCGTGGTCGGTGATCCCGAGTGCCGGTTGGCCATCGGCGACTGCCGCCTCCACCAGGTCCTTGACCCGGGCCGCTCCGTCGAGCATCGAGAACTCGGTATGGGTGTGCAGATGGGTGAACGACGGTGTGGCCAACGCGTGGGCGCCTTCCTCGATGTTCTCGTCCGGTGGGCGGGGGTTTTCCACAGGGTGTGGACGAGTTACAGCAGTGTCATTCCGACGATAGCGCGGGTCGAACGGGTCGGGGGCGCTTGGTGATCGGCCCAGGTCGCCCGGGGTCGGTTCAGAGGTAGGTGCCCGGGCGGCCGATGTCCGGCGTGGTTCCCTGGGGCAACGAGCGCTGGCGCATCTCGTCGAGTTGGGCCCGGGCGGCGACCTGCTGGGCCACCAGCGTGGCCTGGATCCCGTGGAACAGGCCCTCCAGCCACCCCACCAGCTGGGCATGGGCCACACGAAGCTCGGCGTCCGACGGCGTCGGGTTGTCGAAGGGAATCGAGACCCGGTCGAGCTCGGCGACCAGGTCGGGCGAGAGACCACCGGCCAGCTCCCGTATGGACTGCTCGTAGATCTCCCGCAGCCGGACCCGGCTGGCCTCGTCCAGCGGTGCCTGCCGCACCTCCTCCAGCAACTGCTTGACCATGGAGCCGATGCGGAGCAGCTTCGCCGGCTGCTCGATGGATTCGGAGCGCGGTTCCTGCTCGCCCTGGCCCGCCGCCTCGGTCGACGGGTCGGCACCGGGGGTGAGGCTCAGGGGGGCCGCGCCGGCCCCGTCCACCACCTCGGGCCGGAGCGGGGCTTCGTCGCCGGGCTGGGTCTCGGGTGGCTCGGTTTCGGATGGCTCGGTATCCATGGTCAGATGTTGCCACCTCCGACCAGCGCCACCAAGGGGACCAGCATTTCGTCATCGGTCAACGAGCCGTGCCGGCTGTGCAGACGGTTCTCGCCGGTGTCGGCCGGGTCGACGAAGGCGATCGGGGTAAAGGGGATCAACGCCACGTCGCCCAGCCGGGCGATGAGACCGTCCCGCAGAGGTCCGCCGAACAACCCTTCGTCGATCACCTGGTCCCGCCCCATCACCCAGGTGGTGTCGCCGTACCGGTCGGTGGCCGACTCGAGGAGGTCGGCGGCAGCGCCGGCTCGGGCGTGGAGCCAACGGAAGCGGCCCTCGCCGGACAGGAACCGCACCGAAGCCATGACGTCGCGTCCGAGGAGCTCCACCTGCGGCCCGACGTCGATCTGACCGTGGTCGGCGGTCACGACCAGGACGGCGCCGGGGGGGAGCTCGTCCACCAGGTCGGCCACCAGGCGGTCCACGGTCCGGAGCTCGGCGTCGTAGAGCTCGCCCAGCCCGCTTCCGTGGGCCACCTTGTCGATGCCGTCGTAGTACGCGTAGACGAACGGCTCGCCCCCCCGCAGCAGGCGGCCGACCTCGACCGGCAGCGACGAGAGGACCTTGTAACCGTGAAGGGGCGAATTCCCGAGGTGGGCGGCGGTGAACCCGGTCCCACCGAATTCGGCCTTCGACACCACCGGCACCGGCCGCGACGCGCCGGAGAACGAAGGGCAGGGTTGGAATTGGCGTGCCGGCACGGTTCGCCGGGCGTCGCCGCCCAGTGCGCTTCCCCTGGTCCAACGGAGCACGTTGAGGATGTCGTCGTCGACGGCCAGTCGGTAGCCGAGCAGGCCGTGGTCGCACGGGCGGCACCCGGTGGTGATCGAGGTGAGGGCACAGGCGGTGGTGGAGGGGGCCACCGAGGTGATGGCCCGGTCGATCCCTTGGGCCCCCGACAGCGTGGGGGCCAGTCGGGACCGGTCGCGCAGCTGCTCCCACCCCAGCCCGTCGACCACCAGGAGGACGACCTGGCCGGCATGGCGGGCCGCGGTGGGAAGCCAGTCGGGATCGGCACTCCGCTCATCGGTCCGGCCCAGGAGGGCGGGGACGACGTTGGCGATGCAGGCCCCCTGGTAGTCGGGGAGGATCGGGACGACGGCTTGCCGGGGCGGCGGTGAGGCGGGCACAGGTGCCGACTGTAGGCGACGACCGCGGCCCGGTCAGCTTCGGGGCAGCAGCGCGCGCACCGTCTTGTAGCAGTGGCCGTCACGCGGGGTGGAGATCGACGCCACCAGGTAGTGAGGCTTGAATCCGAGCGCGTTCGCGAGATCCTTGCCCGAGAGCCGGTCGCGGCGGGCGACATCGAGCGCCCGCTCGGCCCGTGGGTCCTCCACCGGCAGCCAATTGTCACTTCGGCCCCAACCGAAGCGGACCCACACCGACCGGTCCTCGAGCCGCCGGAACAGGACCGGACCCTTGGTGGGTACGACCAGGGCCAACGACGGACGGAACCCCCGGAACTCCCAGTAGGGGGCCGAGGCGCCGGGGAACCCGAGGACGTGCTCCTCGACCGGGGCCGCCAGGGCGTGCAGCAGGTGACGGACCCGGCGCCCGTGGAGGGTCCCCAGATGACGGGGAAGCCCGGTGGCGGTGACCGCCTCGGGTTGGGCCAGGTCGTCGCGCTCCGGCTCGTCGGCCAGCTGTGCCTCGACCACGTCGAAGGGGGCCAGGTCGGGCCCGTGGTCCTCGGGCCAGGTCACTCTGACCCGGACCAGTGCCCCCGACGCCAGGTCCACGCCGGTGGTGTCCTCGACATGGGACGCCAGCACCAGCATGGTCAGCGAGGTGCCCCCGGTCACCTCGATCCGTGCCCGGGTCTTGATGGCGCGCACGATGTCCCGGGCCGTGCCGTTCCGGGGGGTCCGGGTCGATCCTCTACTCACCGCTGCTCCCCGATCCGCCGGACGCTCCCCGCAACTGCGAGGCGAGGGTGCCGGCGTCGTCGGCCGGGAGCTGGCAGGCGTAGTTCCGGCAGACATAGGCCCGGTCGCCGTCCCGGCCCTGCCACAGGGGTGACGAGGTCGGTTGGCCCCAGGCCAGGACGGCGGCCGGCAGCCACCGGCCCCGGACCACGTCCACCAGGTCGGGGCGGTCACCGGTGACCACCACCTCGGTCAGTCCGCCGATGAGGAGGTCGGCGGTCAGGGCGGTGTGGGCGAAGGCGGTCGGATGCTTGATCAGCAGGTCGCCGAACAGGTCGACCACGCCACGGGCCGCCTGGTTGTAGCGCTCGATCCCGGTGAGCGCACCCAGGCGGGCCAGGGCGAGGGCGGCCACCGCATTGGCCGAAGGCGTGGCGCCGTCGAAGATCTCCTTGGTCCGGACGATGAGGGCCTCTGCGTCATGGCCGGTGGTGAAGAAGCCGCCCTGCTCGTCGTCCTGGAACAGTGTCAGCAGTGCGTCGGCCGCCACGACGGCCCGATCGGTCCACTGGGCCCTGCCGGTGAGTTCGCCGAGCCGGGTGAAGCAGTCGGCCAACCAGGCGTAGTCGCTGGCATAGGCCAGGTGACGGGCCCCCCCGTCCTGTTGCCAACTGCGCCGCCACCGGCCGTCGTCCCCGAGCAGGTTGGCACAGAGGAACTCCCCGATGGCCACGGCGGACCGCGCCCAGGCCGGGTTACCGGTGGCCCCGGCCGCTTCGGCCAGGGCCGACGCGTACATGGCGTTCCACTCGGTGAGGACCTTGTCGTCGAGGCCGGGTCTCACCCGGTACCGGCGGGCCTCGAACAGCCGCGCCCGTGCTGCCTCCACCGCGTCGGGCCCGCCCAGTGGCGCCCCGACCGGTCGACGGAGGATGGTGCTGCCTTCGAAGTTGCCGCCCTCGGTCACGTCGAACCACGCGGTGACCGCGCCGGTCAGTGCGTCGGCGGTCCAGGGGGAGCCGGCGTCCTGGCCGTCGGCGATCGCCTGGCCGATCTGTTCGGGTGACCACACGTAGAACCGGCCCTCGACCCCTTCTGAATCTGCGTCCTCGGCCGAGCACACCCCTCCCGAGGAGGTGGTCAGGTCCCGACCGACGTAGTCGACGATCCCCTCCATGGCCCGGCGGTAGTTCGCCCGCCCGGTCACCTGCCATCCATGGAGGAACGCGCGCAGGAGGCCGGCCTGGTCATAGAGCATCTTCTCGAAGTGGGGCACCAGCCACTCAGTGTCGGTCGAGTAGCGGGCGAAGCCACCGCCGAGGTGGTCATGGATGCCGCCTGCTGCCATGGCATCGAGGGTGACCATGGCCATCTGGCCGGAACGGTCGTCCGCCGGGTTCCCGCCCTTGCGGATGGCGTGGCAGAGCGCCACGTCCACCAGGGTCGGCTGGGGGAACTTGGGGGCAGGGCCGAACCCTCCCCATTCCGGGTCGAAGCGCCGGGACAGCTCGTCCGCCGCCAGCGTCAACAGGTCCGGCCGACCGCTCCCCTCGGTGGTTGCGGAGGCGGCGAACAATGAGGTGGCCCCCGGGGCGGCGTGGATCACCGAACGGGAGGCGATGGCGCCGGACAGTTCGTCGGCCTGCTCCTCGACCTCGTCCCGACGGTTGTCCCAGACGTCGGTGAGCGCGCCGAGGACCGTGCGGAACGAAGGCGTTCCCGGTCGATCCTCGGGTGGGAAGTAGGTCCCACCGAAGAACGGCCGTCGGTCAGGGGTCAAGAACATGCTCATCGGCCAACCCCCTGACCCGGTGATGGCCTGCACGGCCTCCATGTAGACCGCGTCGACGTCCGGTCGCTCCTCGCGGTCCACCTTGATGCAGACGAACGACGAATTCAGGACCGCCGCGGTGTCCGGATCCTCGAACGACTCGTGGGCCATCACGTGGCACCAGTGGCACGCCGAGTAACCGATCGACAGGAAGATCGGCCTGTTCTCCTCTCGGGCCTTGTCGAACGCGTCGTCACCCCACGGATACCAGTCCACCGGATTGTCGGCGTGTTGACGCAAGTACGGCGAGGTCTCCTCGGCCAGGCGGTTCACCCGGTTGATGCTACGGGTTGCCATCACCCCGGGATGGTCCACGACCCCCCAGTAGGGTCTTTCACCATGGAACTCCGACTGGACGGCAAGACGGCGCTGGTCACCGGGGCGTCGCGTGGCATCGGCCAGGCCATCGCCCTGGCCTTCTCCGCCGCGGGCGCGTCGGTGATGCTCTCGTCGCGCAAGGCGGACGCCCTCTCCCTGGCCGCAGCAGAGATCGCCGACGCCAACGGGGAGCGGGCCGGGGAGGTGGCGTGGCATGTGGCCAATGCCGGTGATCCCGAACAGGCCGGAGCCTGCGTCGGGGCCACCGTCGAACGCTTCGGCACGGTGGACATCCTGGTCAACAACGCCGCCACCAACCCGTACTACGGGCCGATCATCGACCTCGACACGGCGAGGGCGGACAAGACGGTCCGGGTGAATCAGTCCGGTTATCTCGAGTGGGCCCAGGCCGCGTGGCGTGCGACCATGGCCGAGCACGGGGGTGTCGTCCTCAATCTGGCGTCCATCGGCGGGCTGTCGGTGGAAGGGGGCATCGGTTGGTACAACGTGACCAAAGCGGCGGTGATCCACCTCACCAAACAGCTGGCCGGCGAGCTCGGGCCCACGGTCCGTGTCAACGGGTTGGCCCCCGGTCTGGTCAAGACCGACTTCGCCCGGGCCCTCTGGGAGCCGGGCGAGGAGGCCATCGCCGGACGGCTGCCGCTGCGCCGGCTGGGTGCGCCCGACGACATCGCCAACGCCGCCCTCTTCTTGTGCTCGGACGCGGCGTCGTGGATCACCGGGCACACCCTGGTCATCGACGGGGGCGCGCTGTGCATCGCCAGCGGGGGGATCTCGTGAGGCCTGGGGCCTGACCCTCGGACCGGGGTCAGATCAGGTCCGCCCGGCGGACCTTGCCACCCGGAGTCCGGGCGAGCGATCGAACCACCACCAGCTCGCGGGGTGCGGCCCAGGGAGGGAGGCTCCCCGCCACCAGTTCCCTCAGGTCCTCGAGGGCCGGGGGCGTCGAGGGGTCGGCCGGCACGACCCAGGCCACCACCCGCTCGCCCCATTCGGGGTCGGACCGCTTCCAGACCGTCACCTGGTCCACCTTGGGATGGGTGGCCAGCAGCCGCTCGACCGGACCGGGCCAGACCTTTTCGCCGCCGGTCACGATCACCTCGGCGATGCGTCCGAACACCCGGACCGTCCCGTCCGCCTCGACCCGTCCGGCGTCACCGGTGGGGAACCACCCGCCGCCGCGCCGGGGGTCGGTCCCGTCCCGGTAGCAGCGCAGCAACATCGGCCCGCGGACCAGCACCTCGCCCTCGCCGTCGGGGCCCGCCCCTTCGGTGCGTACCTCCACCCCCTCGAGCGGCCTCCCGTCGTAGACGACCCCGGAGCCCGTCTCGGTCATCCCGTAGGTGGTGATGACGTTGGCCGGGAGCTGGTCGGGGGGAGCGGCGCCTCCGAGCAGGACCGCCCGGTACCCGGAGGCGTCGGTTCGGGCCAGGGCGGTGGCCACCAGGGAGACCAGGGTGGCTCCGGCGTTCGCTTCGCTCTCGACCGTGTGCGGGTCGAAGCGCCCGAGGACGGTGCACGGAGTACCGGTGACCAGGGCCCGGGTGAGCACGGAGAGCCCCCCGATGTGGGCCAGGGGCAGGCAGGCCACCCACCGGTCGGTCCCCGGGTCGACCCGGAGGCGCGCCGAGGTCGCCTCGGCCGACGCCCGGACCGCGTCGTGGGTGAGGACCACCCCCTTCGGGGCTCCGGTGGTGCCACTGGTGGGGACGACCAGCGCGTCGCCGGCTTCGGTCGGCTTGCCGCCGGTCCGGGTGTGGGGGCCCTCAACATCCACGATGATCGAGGGCCGCAAGGCCTCCAGCAGGGCGTCGACTGCGGGAGCGGGCAGCCGGGGGTCGATCGGGAGCACGGCGTTCCCCGCCTCCCAGGTGGCCCGCAACCCATCCACGAAGGCCTGGCCGGCCGGGAGATCGAGCGCTACCAACTCCGGCATGGGGGTAGCCTAGGCGACCGTACGAGTAGCGACTCTAGGAGTGAATGGTCGAATGGTTGCGCCGCGAACGTCCGGCCCAGGCGGTGCGCCCGGCGAGCGTACCCCTGGCCACACCCAGGATGAGGCCCAGGAGACGGTGATCACCGGGCCCCCGGTGGACCCGGTGGCCCGGTTCCGGGACCAGCCCCTGCCGGAGTGGGATCGAAGGGGCGACTACCGGGACATCCACTACGACGTCGCCGACGGTATGGCCAAACTGACCATCGCCCGACCGGAGGTCCGCAACGCCTTCCGGCCCCAGACCCTGTTCGAGCTGGCCGATGCCTTCACCGTGGCCCGGGACGACCCCTCGATCGGGGTGATCATCCTCACCGGCGAGGGTCCCGACGCCTTCTGCTCGGGCGGCGACCAGAAGATCCGGGGGGACGACGGCTACCTCGGGGACGACGCCGTGGCCCGCCAGGGGATCGGTCGCCTCAACGTGCTCGACCTGCAGATCCAGATCCGACGACTGCCCAAGCCGGTCGTGGCCATGGTGGCCGGCTACGCCATCGGCGGTGGCCACATCCTCCACCTGGTGTGCGACCTGACCATCGCCGCCGACAATGCCCGATTCGGCCAGACCGGGCCGAAGGTCGGCAGTTTCGACGGCGGCTACGGGGCCAGCCTCCTGGCTCGCACCATCGGCCTCAAGCGGGCCAAAGAGGTGTGGTTCCTCTGCCGCCAGTACGACGCGGCCACCGCCCTCGACTGGGGATTGGTCAACGAGGTCGTGCCCCTGGCCGGGCTGGAGCGGGAGACGGTGGCCTGGTGCCGGCAAATGCTGTCACTGTCGCCGATGGCCCTGCGGATGCTCAAGGGCGGCCTGCATGCCGCGGACGACGGGTTGGCCGGGCTCCAGCAGTTCGCCGGCGACGCCACCATGCTCTTCTACATGAGCGAGGAGGGCCAGGAGGGTCGCAACGCCTTCCAGGAGCACCGCCCGCCCGACTTCGGTCGTTTCCCCCGTCGTCCGTGACCGAGTGCCGACCCCACCGGTGGTTGTCGTGACCACCGGCAGTCCGGCGGCTGAACCCACCGTCCTCGGCCCGGTGAAGCGCTGGGTGGTGGGTGCCCGGCCCCGAACCCTGCCCGCGGCACTGGTGCCGGTGCTGGTCGGGACGGCCGCGGCCCACCCGTCCCAGTCCGGGAGCCACTCGGTGGTGGGGTCGCTGCACGCCTCGCTCGGGGGTGGCTTCTGGTGGCGCGCTCTGGGCGCATTGGTGGTGGCCCTGGCCGTCCAGGTGGGGACCAACTACGCCAACGACTACTCCGACGGCATCCGGGGCACCGACGACGTCCGGGTCGGGCCGGTCCGCCTGGTCGCATCGGGACTGGCCTCACCCTCGGCGGTCAAACGCGCCGCGTTGTCCGCCTTCGGCGTGGCCGGGGTGGCCGGGCTGGCCCTCGCCTCGGCCACCTCGTGGTGGATCCTGCCGGTGGGAGCCGCCTGCCTGGCTGCCGGTTGGTTCTACACCGGCGGTCCCCGGCCTTACGGATACGCCGGGCTGGGCGAGGCGTTCGTGTTCGTCTTCTTCGGGTTGGTCGCCACCGTCGGCACCTTCTACGTCGAGACGCTCCGCCTCGACCAACCGGTGGTGTGGTTCGCCGCCGCCGCGGTGGGACTGCTGGCCACCGCCCTCCTGCTGGCCAACAATCTTCGGGACATCGAGACCGACAGGGCCAGCGGCAAACGCACGCTGGCGGTGCGGGTGGGCCGTCGCATGGCGGGGCACCTCTACGTCGGGTGTCTCGTCCTCCCCTTTGCCGGGGTGATCCTCTGGGCCTTGCTGTCGACCACCGGCACCGTCCACGCCTCCCGGCCGGCCGTCGCCTTCTTCCCCCTGCTGGCCGCGCCCCTTGCCGCGGCCCCGATCACCATCGTCGAGAGCGACGCATCCGGTCGGGCCCTGCTTCCGGTCCTGGCCGCAACCGGCCGGCTGCAATTGGCATTCGGGGTGCTGCTGTCGGTCTCACTCTGGTTCTGGATCCCGTGAGCACGCTGGCTCTCGATCCGATGAGGATGGCTCGAAGGTCACCGCCGGTCGACCGAGCCGAGGTGCCGGCGGACCAACTCGGCGACCTCATCGGGCCGCTGGAGCTGGGGCGCATGGCCGGCGCCGGCGACCACCGCGTGGGTGGCATTCGCTCCGATGGCCGCCACCAGGCGGTCGCCCAGTGCGGTGAACCGCTCGTCGTCCTCGCCGGTGATGACCAGCACGGGCATGTCCAGCTCGCCCAGCCGTCCCCACAGCGGCCGTTGGGTTCCGGTGCCGGCGAGCCGGAGGCTCGATGCCAGGCCCGGTCCGGTGTTGCGCAGCCTCTCGGCGAGCCCGTTGGCCTCGGGACTGATGCCGTCGAACAGCGGCGCCTCCAGCCATCGGCGAATGAAGGTCTCGACCGGGATGGCCGCCGAGGCGGGCCCGCCGGTCGGATCGAGTTGCTCGGCCATGGCCTCATCGGCCCGGCGCCTGGCCCGGCGCTCGGCCGGGTCGTCGATCCCCGCCGTACCGGAGATCAGCACCAGGCGGTCGACCTGTGCAGGTCGCTGCAGCGCCAGGTGAAGGCAGAACCGGGCACCCATCGAGTAGCCGAGATAGGCGGCCTGGCCACCGGCCGCCGCCAGCAGCAGCGCCCCGTCCACCAGGTCCGCCGCCACCCCCGACGAGCCCGCGTGGCCGGGCAGGTCGACCAGGACGACCTCGTGGTCCCGGGCCAGGTCGTCGTGCATCGACGACCACACCTTCCCGGTCTGGGTGAAGCCGTGGGCCAGCACCAGGCGAGGCCCGTGTCCGATGGTCACGGCGTGCAGCGGGGTAGACGCCTGGGGCCCGGAACCGGGGGTCGATGGTGGAGTGGCCGGCGACATGAGGGACTCCGGTGAGCGTACCGACGGCCGGCGGCGACCCCGGGGATGCCGACACCCAGTCGGCCTTCGCGTCGACCATGGTCGATGAGTGGATTCGGGGCGGGGTGGCCCACGCCGTCGTGTGCCCAGGCTCGCGCTCGACGCCCCTGGTCGTGGCCCTGGCCGCCCGACCGGAGCTGTCGGTGCACGTCCGCCTCGACGAGCGCTCAGCGGGATTCACCGCCCTCGGGATCGGGCAGGCCACCGGTCATCCGGCCCTGGTGGTCACCACCAGCGGCACCGCGGCCGCGGAACTCCACGCCGCGGTGGTCGAGGCCGACCTGGCCGGAGTCCCGATCATCGTGTGCACCGCCGATCGGCCTCCGGAGCTTCGGGACTTCGGCGCCCCGCAGACCATCGACCAGACACACCTGTTCGGCCGGAGCCCCCGATGGTTCTGCGACCCGGGGGTGGCCACGTCCGCCTCTCGGGATTCGTGGCGCTCGCTGGCCGCCCGGGCGGTGGCCGCGGCGACGTCTGGCCCGGGCGGCCCCGGTCCCGTCCATCTCAACCTGCCTTTCCGGGAGCCCCTGCTCGGCGACCCTGAGGCCGGGGGCATGCCTCCCGGCCGAGCGGGCGGACGGCCGTGGCACCAGGCGGTGCCGGGCCCGGTGCACCCGCCGGAGGGCTGCGTGACCTCCCTCATCGATTCCGACCGGCTCGGCCCTGGACACCGGGGACTGATCGTGGCCGGCGCCGGCTGCGGTGACCCGTCGGCGGTCCTCTCCCTGTCCGCCGCGCTGGGATGGCCCCTCCTCGCCGATCCCCGGTCCGGGTTGCGCACGCCCGAGCCTCCTGTGATCGCGGCGGCCGACGGCATCCTGCGCTCGGAGCGATTTGCCGCCGCACACCTGCCCGAGACGATCCTTCGCCTCGGCGAGCGCTGGGTGTCCAAAGTGGTCAACGGGTTCCTGTCCGCTGCGGTGGACGGTGGCGCCCGATCCATCCTCGTCGATCCCTGGGACCGCTGGTCGGACCCCGAACGGCAGGCGGCCGTGGTCGTCCGATGCGACCCGACCCTGTTCTGCACCGAGGCGACGAGGCGCGTCGGGGCATCGATGCCGGGTGCCCCCGACTCCGGTGAGCGCCAGTGGGCCGGTGACTGGCGGGACGCCGAGGCCAGGGCCCAGGCGGCCATCGGCGACGCGCTCGGGACCCCTCAGCGCCCAGTGACGGCGGAGGCCGGGGGACGGATGACCGAGCCCTCGCTGGCCCGGCGACTGGTCGCCCGCCTTCCGGGTGGGACGACACTGTTGGTGTCGTCGTCCATGCCCATCCGGGATGTGGAGGCGTTCACCGCTCCCCGCCGGCAGCCTCCCCGGGTGCTGTCCAACCGGGGGGCCAACGGGATCGACGGCGTGGTGTCCACGGCGCTCGGGGTGGCGCTGGGCACCGGGCACCCCACGGTGGTGCTCGTCGGTGACCTGGCCTTTCTCCACGACGTCTCGGCCCTGGTCCATGCCGACGGATTCACCGCCCCGCTGACCGTGGTGGTGGCGGACAACGCCGGCGGTGGGATCTTCTCGTTCCTCGACCCGGCGACGGTGCTCGACCCCGGTTCGTTCGACACGCTCTTCGGGACACCGCAGGCACCCGACGTGGTCGCGGTGGCCGCCGCCTTCGGTTGGCTGGTGGAGGAGGTGGCTGCCGGCGCCGAGGGCTCAGAATTCGAGGAGGCCCTGGATCGTCGACTGGCCGGCGGCGGGCTGTCGGTGATCCGGGTGCAACTGCCCGGGCGCTCCGACAACGTCGCCGTTCACCACCGGATCAGCGCCGCCATCGTGGCAGCAGTCGATCGGGGCGCTGAGACCTAACAGGGCTCAGACCTAACAGGGTCGGGGATCGTAGGAGGGAATGGCCGATGGAGTCGGCGGAGCCGGTGTCGTCGCGGTTCCTGCGCCCTGCCCAGTCGATGGGGGTGCCGTGGTCGGTGGCGCGGCGGTGGTCGGTGGCGCGGTGACGGCCAGCGGCTCGCCGTGGGCGCCGAGTGGCGGGGTGACGATCTGTCCCGGGGCCCCACCGAGGAACTGGGTGACCATCTGGTTGGCGTCATTGGGCGCCACCACCTGGACCGCGGCACCGCCCGGCGAATAGGCCGACAGGGTGGGCAAGGTGTAGGCCTGCAGCTGTGAGCCGGAGAAGGCCTTATACCTGGCCGCCAGCGAATACAGGTCATTGGGGGAGAGCCCGTCGTCCTTGCTGAAGTCATGCACCACCGAGGTGAGGAGCGCATTGAGCCGGAGTGGGTTGTAGGTGGACTTGGCTTTGTTCAAGGCCGCCGAGATGATCAGGTTCTGACGCTGGATCCGCCCGAGGTCGGAGGTCGCGTCGGCGTGCCACCTGCCGTTGGCGTAGTACTGGAAGAAGCGAGAACGCGACAGGGCCAGTGCTTGTTGCCCGTTGAGCACCTGGCATCCCGCGGTGGCGACGCTGAGCCCGGAATTGTTGTAGCAGACACCGGTGGAACAGTCCTGATCGCGCACCGGGTCGGGGAAGTTCATGTTGATCCCCCCGAGGGCGTTGATGGCGTCCTGCAGGCCGAAGAAGTTGATGGCGATGTAGTGGCTGATCGGGATCCCGAAGGTGTTCTGGATGGTCTGGATGAGCGCGTCGGCGCCCATCTTGACGCTGTTGCCGTTGCTGAAGGCGGCGTTGATCTTGTTCTGACTCGACAGCTGGGTGTTCGCCGCCATCCCCGACAAGGTGACGTAGGTGTCCCTCGGGATGGAGAGTGAGGACGCGGTGCCGGCCGACGGGTCGACGTGGATGATCTTGATGGTGTCGCTCCGTTGCCCCCCGGCGTTGGACTGGTTTCCGAACTGCCGGGCCTGGGCGGCGGTCTCGCCGACCCGGCTGTCGGAGCCGATCAGCAACACGTTGTAGGGCTGGCCGGTGGCCGCCGCCACGCAGGTGGCGCACGGGTTGGAGACGACCTTGCTCCATTCGTACTGGAAGTAGCCGTACCCCAGTCCGGCCACCACCAAGAGCACAACAACCAATCCGATGGCCGCCCGCAGGAGCCGCTGTGCGGGGCGCCGCCGTCGCCTTCTCGCCTTGCGGCGCTCCCGCCGGCTCGGCATGGTGACCTGCCCACTCAGGATGGGCCCCGGAAACGAGGGCGAGGGATTGCCACCGGAACGGCCGGTCAGATCGGGGGCCGAGGCTCGCGGCTGTCCGGTGGGACTCCCCGAGGAGCGTCCCGAGGGGCGGGATGAGCGCGGCGTGGGTGGGTCGGTGGGTGGCAAGGTGGTGTCGGTGTCGCCTGGTCTGACCGGGGGTTCGATCTACCGGCACGGGGTGCCGAGATGTCCGGTGGGGCTGACCAGTTTCGCACGGGCCGCCCGCTTTCTGGTGTCATCTTGGGCCTCAGCCCCGATCGTCACTCGGTGGGCAGCCACGACCCGTGGAATCCGAAGGGCACCCGCGCCGGGAGGTGGACGGTGGCCACCGGCGGCCCGGCGAACGAGGTGGCGTCGAGAATGACCAGATCGCTGGCGTCCCTGGTGGCGTCGAAGACCACGTTGAGGACCCATCCCTCGTCTTCGCCCCGGCCGTCGGCTGCCCTCACGAAGACCGGCTCTCCCGGGGCCCGGTACTCGCCCGGTTCGTACCGGGTCGACTCATCCCGTTGGAGGTCGTACTTGACCAGGCCGCGCAGGGTCGGGTCGTCGGCCCGGTCCCCCAACCGGGTGCAGTACCCGTAGCGGTGGGGCAGTCCGGCCACCGCCGCGTCGATCCGGGGGAACTCGACCGGGGTGTCATCGAGACGTTGCTCGGAGACCCGACCGGTGGTCGGATTGATGGTCCAGCGGGCGAGCACCGGCAGGCCAGAAGTGACGGCTTGTCCCGGTTCGGTGTCGAACGCCCGGTCATAGCGGATGACGTCCATGAGCACCGAATCACCGTCGTCGTAGCAGTTGAGGACGTGGAAGACGTAGACCGGGTCGATGGCGATCCAACGGATATCGGCGTTCCCGCCGGAGCGGGGCATCACCCCCACCCTGGCCCCAGCCTCGGGCATCCAC
>FSZE01000224.1_pt1 | contig 13570 bp, 12 predicted proteins | sample 1638751 | NCBI WGS metagenome assembly FSZE01 (sample SAMEA3914813, study PRJEB12502) | metagenome | biome: forest; material: soil | place: Canada | collected 2011-07-07 | depth 0.3 m
GGAGAAGGGGCACATCGAAATCGGCGTCGACACGCTGCCGGTGCTCCCGACCGACCCGGGCGACCGCAACCGGACCAGCCCGTTCGCCTTCACCGGCAACCGGTTCGAGTTCAGGGCCCCCGGGTCCCTGCAGTCGATCGCCGGTCCGATGGTCACCATCAACACCATCCTCGCCGAGGCCCTCGACTACATCGCCACCGAGCTCGAGTCGCTCGCGTCGGCCGGTACCGAGTTCAACGCCGCGGTGCAGACCGTGCTGCAGCAGATCATCACCAACCACGGCAGGGTGGTGTTCAACGACGACGGATATGCCGACGAATGGCAGGTGGATGCGGCCGAGCGGGGCCTGCCCAACCTCCGCACCACGCTCGATGCCCTGCCGGAACTGATCAGCGAGGAGTCGATGGACCTGTTCAGCCACTACGGGGTGTTCAACCACCGCGAGATGCACAGTCGCTACGAGATCGCTCTGGAGCAGTACATCCTGGCCATCGATGTCGAGGCGGCGTTGACGCTCGAGATGGCCAACACCATCATCCTGCCGGCAGCCGTGCGCTATCAGACCGAACTGGCCACGAACCTCTCCGTCCTCCGATCGGTGGGAGCCGAGCCGGACACCACGACGTTCGACGAAGTGTCCTCGTCGCTCCGGTCCCTGCGGGCGGGCATCGCCGTGCTCAGGTCCGAGATCGACCACGACGACGTGGAATCGACCGAGAAACGGGCCGAGCACGCCCAGAAGGGGCTGCTGCCGGCCATGGCTTCCGTGCGCACGGCGGCCGATTCGCTCGAGACGATGGTCGCCGACGACCTCTGGCCGCTGGCCACCTATCAGGAGATGCTCTTCATCCTCTAGCCGGAGCGGGACGGAAGGCCTGCGTCGCCGGTGCTTCTCAGCCGTCCCTCCCCGGCTGGGCCCCATCGGGTCGTCCGTAGGTGGTGGTGAACCAGCGGGAGACGTCGGTCCGGGCGGTGACCGCCCGGCCGAACCAGGTCGACGCGGTGGCAACCTTGCGGGCACCTCCCGGCGCGGCGCCGTCGAGGAGCTCGTTCCAGAAGATCCCCCACCCGCCGGCCAGCGCCCTCCCCACCAGCGGTGCGGTCAGCAGGCGACCCACTGCCGCGACGGCTCGGGGCCGGCCGACCAGCGCGGCGTGTCCCGCGGCGGTGATCCGCTGATAGGGCAGATGAGCCCCGGCCAGGCCGCGACGGTAGTGGGCCGCGGCGCTCCCCGGTGAGCCGACCACCGCCTCAGCGGCTGCCCGTCCGCTGGTCATCGCCTGGGCGATCCCCTCGCCCTGCAAGGGATTGACCAATCCCGCCGCATCCCCCACCAGGAGCACCCGGCCGGCCGCCGGCGTGGTCCCGACCATGCCCATCTTGAGCCATCCACCCAGCCGACGCGGCAACGGCAACGAGGGCGCCCGGTCGAGGAGCCCCAGGCCGACCAGGTGGTCGAGATAGGCCGGGAGCATCCGCACCGCCCCGGCCCCGGCCTGACGGTCGGCCAACGTCCCGATTCCCACACCGACATTGGCGGCACCCCCGGGACTCGGGAAGATCCAGCCATATCCGGGGAACGCGTGCCACCGGGTCTGCTCCCACAAGGTGATCGCCGGAAGGTCGACCTGCTGGTCCAGATAGCAGCGCACCGCGAACCCCCACAGGACCCTCGAGCCCTCGACCAACCCGGCACTCTGGGCCACGTGGCTGGTCGCCCCGTCGGCGCCGATCACGAAGTCGGCGCGGAGCTCCCCGCCGTCGCCGACGCCGAAGCCGTCGAGCTCGCCGCCCGACCACAGCGGACCGGCGGCCCGACCCTCGAGAGCAACGGCACCGGCCTCGAGTGCGGCGGTTCGCAGCGCATCGTCGAACACGGCCCGGGTCACCGCCCGGGCCCGTCCGGGGTAGGAGTCGCCGTCGAAGCAGGGCAGGACCACCCGGCGTCCGGTCGGACCCACCACCACCATGTCGCCGACGTCGAGGCCGGGCGGCACCGCTATCCCCAGATCGTCCAGGACCTGAAGGCCCCTCGGCCCGATGAAATCGCCACAGGCCTTGTCCCGCGGGAAGCGGGCCTTGTCGAGCAGGCCCACGTGGGCTCCGGCCCGTGCCAGCACCAGAGCGGCGATGCTTCCAGCAGGACCGGCCCCAACCACGAGGACGTCAAAACGCCTGGGACTCACACCACTCCTTCCGGGCGTTTGACCGCCTACGGTGAGATCTTCGCACCCGAGGAGGCGTAGTGGACACTCCGGACCCAGAGGACCCGAACCGGTTCGCCCAACAGCTCTTCACGCCCCTCCCGGGACGCTACGACCGGCTAGCCGAGTTGCTCTCGATGGGACAGAACGGCCGCTGGCGACGGGCCATGGTCGACCACATCGTTCCGGACCACCCTGGGTTGATCCTCGACGTGGCTTCCGGCCCGGCCGGCGTGGCGCTCCAACTTGCCGAGCGCACCGGGTCCCGGGTGGTGGGAGTCGACCTCACCCTGGACATGCTGCGTCAGGGCCGCCGCAATGTCTCCGAACGGGCCATGGCCGACAGGGTCCAACTGGCGGCCGGGCGGGCCGAGCAGATGCCGTTTGCCGACGACACCTTCGATGCGCTGACCTTCACCTACCTGCTTCGCTACGTCAGCGACCCCCAGGCCACGCTGATCGAATTGGCCCGGGTGGTGAAGCCGGGAGGAGCAGTCGCCAGCCTGGAGTTCCTCCTGCCACAGAGCCGGTTCTGGCGGTTCTGGTGGTGGCTGTACACCCGAATGGTATTGCCGGCCGGAGGGTGGCTCACCGGGGGGAAGGCGTGGTTCGACGTCGGACGCTTCCTCGGCCCGAACATCTCGGCGCACTACCGGCGCTACCCGGTCGACTGGACGATCGAGGCCTGGCGCCGGGCCGGCCTCGTCGACATCGGCGTCCGGAGAATGAGCCTCGGCGGCGGTCTGGTCATGTGGGGGCGGCGCGCCAGTGGATGAGGAGTCGGTCACCGGTGAACCGCCGCCGGAGCAGCGCACCGCCTTCTACGCGGCGCGCCCGGGTGGCTGGCGCGACTGGTGGACCCTGCTCCATCCCCCGTACACCGCGTGGCACCTCGCCTACGTGGTCATCGGTGCCTGCCTGGCGCCGATCGTCAACACCACCCGGTTGCTCGCCACGCTGCTGGCCTTCTTCTGCGCCGTGGGTTTGGCGGCCCACGCTCTCGACGAGCTGCAGGGCCGGCCGCTGCGCACTCGGATCCACTCGCCCGCCCTTGTCACCATCGCCGTTGCCGGGCTGGCGGGTGCGGTCGCCCTCGGGATCGCCGGCATCGTGCAGGTCGGTTGGGCGCTGCTCCCCTTCCTCGTCGTCGGGCCCGTCCTGGTCGTCGGCTACAACTTCGAGCTCTTCGGCGGGGTCCTCCACAACGACGTCGGATTCGCGGCCAGTTGGGGCGCCTTTCCGGTCCTGACCGCCTACGTGGCCCAGACCGGACGGTTGGCGGTGGCCCCCCTGGTCGCTGCGCTGGGGGCGTTTGCCCTCTCGGTCGCGCAGCGGGCGCTCAGCACGCCCGCCCGGTTGCTCCGTCGACGGTCAAGGGACGTGACCGGGTCGATCGCCCTCACCGACGGCGGCGAGATCCCGGTCGATCGTGCGGCGCTGCTGGCCCCCCTCGAGCACGCACTCCGATCGATGTCATGGGCCCTTGTCCTCGTTGCCGCCGCCCTGGCGATCGCACGGTTGCATTAGGAACTCCCGAGCCGCCGGCGGAATCCCGCAACGGTCATCTCGACCACCCGGTCGTGCCCCCATTGCAGCACCGGGCGGCCGATCCGACTGGCCAGGCGCATCGCCGGCTGGCGCATCTCGACCGTCCATCCCACGTCGGCCACGGTTCCCCCGCCGTCGGGACGCAACCGGAGCCGGGCGTCCCCAATCAGGTCCCCACCCACCGTGGCGTCGATGGCATGCGGGCGCTCGACATGGAGGAGCTCGACCCGGAGCCGCATGCGGTACGGGAGAGGGGGTGTGACCACACCGTGGAGCACCGCCCCGGCCACCAGGTGGCCGCCATCGATCCGGAATTCGCTGAGCCAGGGCCACCAACGTTCGAACTGGTCGACTTCTTCGATCCGATCCCACAACCGGTCGGGTGCCAAGTCGAACCGGTAGCCACGCTGGTAGGTGATCACGGGCGCAGCCACACTCCCAGGGTATGGGGGTCGCCGAGGTTGCGGCCCCCGCCCTCGCGGACCCGCGGTGGCCGACGGGGGGGCACTTCGCCGGGGTACGGTCAGCGTGTGCCGATGGATGGTCTGCCACCTGAGCAGCGGGGACCATGACCGGGGTGTCCGAGCCGGGCACTGCGGCGTTGGTCGCCGCCCTGGCACGCTCCGGGGGGACGGTGACCGAGTTTCTGGAAGGCTTGGCCGGCGAGCCGATCGATGCGGACATCATCGCCCGGGGCGCAGGTCCGGCGGGCCACGACAATTCGTTGGGAGTCGACCCGGACACCGAGCTTCTGCGTCGGGCCGTCGTGCTCACCGGCCGTTCAACCCGTCGCAGGTTCGTCTATGCCGAAACGGCGATCGCCGCCGAGCGGCTCCCTGACTCGGTGCGCAAGCGCCTGGAACAGAGCCGGGATCCGATAGGCCGCGTCCTGCTGGACCACCGTCTGGCCGTCCACCGGGAGCCACTCGCCGGTCTGGTTGTCGCCGATGGCGCTGGAGCCGAGACCCTGGCCCTGCTGGATGAATCCGCATGGTCCCGCCGCTACCGCATCGTGGTCGACGGCCGGCCCGCCATCGTGGTGAACGAATGGTTCCTCACCGCGGTGCCCGACGCCCTGGCCACCCACTCCCGGTCACCAGCCAGCCCGAACCCGTCATCGGGAGGCTGATCGACCGGGGGCGGCTCCGTCGTCCGGCGCCGCTCTTCACCTGACTGCCCTCCGACAGGATCAGGCCGCCGGGCCGGTGGCCAGTTTCACCCCGGCGGTGTGGGTCTGTCCCGACCCGTCGGTCCACTGGAGTTGCACGCTGTCGCCGGGGTGATCGCTCTGAAGGAGGTTGCTCAGGTCCGTCGCCGAGTTCACCGAGGTGCCGTTCAGAGCGGTGATCACATCGCCCTGCGTCAACCCGGCCTGTTGGGCCGGCGAACCGGACAGAACGCTTCCGACCACAGCACCGGACGCCGCTGTACCACTTCCGTTTCCGAAGGCTCCGGTGCTGCTCGAGGACTGAACGCTGACCCCGAGGAAGCCGGTCGCTCCGATGTGCACCGTGGAAGATGCCTTACCGGTCTCGATCTGCTTGGCGATGGAGAGCGCAGTGGCGATCGGGATGGCATAGGCCTGGGTCCCGGACACCTGGTAGCCGGAGCCGGAGGACGCCGCCGTATCCATGCCGATCACTTGGCCTGACGTGTTCACCAGTGGACCACCCGAGTCACCCGGCTGGATCGCGGCATTGATCTCGATGAGCCCGGTCAGGTTCTCGGCATTCCCTCCGCCGGTGTCGCTGGCGGTGATCGACTTGTCCAGGGCGGTGATGGAGCCGCCCGCCGCGCTGGGAGTCCCGCCGGTTCCCCCGGCGTTGCCGACACCCACGACGGCTTGGCCGATCGCCGCGGTTCCGGTGCTGGTGGAGACGGTCTGCAGCCCGCTGGCACCGGCCAGCTTCAGCACTGCCACATCCCCCGTGCGGTCGTAACCGACGACGCTCCCGGTGTAGGTCTTCCCGTTCCCGACGTCGGTCACGCTGATACTGGTGGCACCCTCGATGACGTGGTTATTGGTGAGGACCAGACCGGAGGACGAGATCACCATGCCGGTTCCAGCCGCCTGCGCATGCTGATAGCTCAGATTGGTGTTGATGTCGACCAGCCCCGGGTTCACCTTCGAGGCGATGGAGGAGATGTCCGAGGGTGCGCCGACGCCGGTCGAGGAGTTACCTGAGGAGCCGGACCCGAACGGGGAGTTCTCGCTCCCCGACGACCCGGAGCTGCCCGAGCTCCCCGGCGAGTTGAAGGTGGGGGAAGAAGGGGGCGCCGTCGATGCCGACCGCACCGGCCACGCCGCCCGACCGAGCCCGGCACCGGCAGCGACAGCGACGACCAGGACGATGGTCGCCAGGGCCACGGCCAAGCCGGTGCGGCGCTTCGAGGACTTCGGCCCCTGGCCTGAGTCGCTGACGGCCGGAGGTTGCCACGGACCGAACGGCGGCCCGCCCGCAGCTCCGCCACCCCACGCGCCGGCGCCAGCCGCCCCGGTCGGCGCTCCGGCACCCCAGCCCGGCTGGTGCAGAGCGGGCTCGGTGCCCGCTGGCGGTGTCGGCGCTCCGGCGCCGACCGGTGGGTTCGGGTTGGTGGGGTACTGCTCACCCCAGAGAGGGGGCTGGGGCGACCCAGCCTGATGGGGAGTGGCCGGAGGCAGCGGAATCGCCGACCCGTGGGGCGCTTCTCCCCGGGTGTCGGCAGGGCCATACGGGTACCCCGGCGACGTGGGGGACGCGCCCCTACCGGGTGTCTCGTCTGCATTTCCGCCCGAAGGGGGCCTGGTCTCGCTCATATCCGTCTACCTTCCAATCCGCGTGGTGCAGAGGCGATCCTCATCTGTTCATTGGACACCGACCGTCTAAGGACACTGTGAACCCGAGATATGAATTCCGTAAACCCTGTCTGAAAGGCGGGAATGGTGTCTTCTCACACCCTGATCTTCCGAAACGGAGCTCGTCGTTCGATGATCCGGGCGGCGGCCGCTCCGCAGCGGCCGGACGAACGAGTGGACCGTCACCGGCGTTCATCGCAACTCATGACCTTTGGGGCCCACTCATGGCGCCATCCGCCGATGTTTTTGCAATTGGTTGGTTTCCGGTCGACTGATTCGCGGTAGGACCATGCGGTGACGATCCTCCGGTCCTCGTCGATCTGGTCACAACCGCAGGGCTGGCGCACCGGACTGGTGGTTGCCCGCGGTTGGGGGCAGGAGATGGACGACCCCGGCGATGCGCAAGTGGCCAATGCCTACGGGCAGTGGGCCGATCGCCTGTTCCTCTGTATCGCCTTTCTGTTCCTTCCGGGAGCGGTCGGCGATTTCGTCCTGTGGGTGACCAGCAGGTCGTTGATGACCTTGTTGGGGCCGGCAACGCTGCTCGTCCTGTGCGTCGCCTATTTGGAGCTCAGGCGACGGTTCCGCCGATCCGGCCCGGCCACCGAGGTCCCGGATCGTCACCGGCACCAGTGGTCGGGGGAGCAAACCGGAACCTGGCACGGGTGAACCGGCTCTGAACCGCCGCGGCCGCCGGTGGGCGCATCGGTGCGGGGTTCGCGGTCACCCGGACTGATCAGACCGGGGCATGACGCTCCAGGATGGCTGCGGTGTCGGTCCCTGCTGGGAGTGTTCCGAACATCCCGGCCCCTCCACCTCCGAGGCGCGAGGCGCAGAACGCATCGGCCACGGCGGCCGGCGCGAATCGGATCAGGAGGGATGCCATGAAGACCAGCGCCATCCGTTCCACCACCGAGCGAGCCCTCGGTTCGAGCAAAGCGAGCTCGGAGAGGTCCACGTGCAGGTCGTCGATGGCCCGTTCCAGCCGGGCATCTGCACCTGCGGCCTGACCGACCTCGGACCAGAAGGCGTCGAGGGCCCTCGGTTCCCGTGACAGGGCGCGCAGCACGTCGAGGCAGATCACGTTGCCCGAGCCCTCCCAGACACCGTTGACCGGGCTCTGCCGGTAGAGGCGCGGCAAGCCCGAGTCCTCGACGAAACCGTTGCCCCCCAGGCACTCGAGTGCCTCCGCGGCATGTTGCGGAGCCCGCTTGCAGGTCCAGTACTTCACGATTGGTGTCAAGAGCCGCTGGAGGAGGCTCTCGTGCTCATCACCGGCAGGGGCGTCGTAGGCCCGGGCCAGACGGAGTGCGGCAGCAGTGGCGGCCTCGGACTCGATGGCGAGATCGGCCAGCACGTTGGCCATGAGGGGCTGCTCGGCGAGAAGCTTCCCGAAGGTGACCCGGTGGGTGGCGTGCCAGGTCGCCTGGGCCACCCCCTGACGCATGATCGCGGTGGAGCCCAGGATGCAGTCAAGCCGGGTGTGGTTGACCATCTCGATGATGGTGCGGACTCCCCGACCCTCCTCGCCGACCATCTGGCTCGAAACGCCGAGCAGCTCTATCTCACTCGAGGCGTTCGACCGATCGCCCAGCTTGTCCTTGAGCCGCTCGATGCGAATCGGGTTGCGGGTGCCGTCGGGCAACCAGCGTGGGGCGAGAAAGCAGCTGAGCCCTCCGGGTGCCTGGGCCAGCATCAAGAAGGCGTCCGACATCGGCGCGGAGCAGAACCACTTGTGACCGGTCAGCCGGTAGGTACGGTCTGAGCCGTCACCGAACGGCTCGGCCCGAGTGGTGTTGGCCCTCACGTCGGAACCGCCCTGCTTCTCGGTCAGCGCCATGCCACAGGTCACGCCGGTCTTCTGGGTCATGGGCAGGTCGGCGGGGTCGTAGGTGGTGGAGCAGATCATCGCTTCCCACACCGCGGCGATCTCCGGTTGATGCCGGAGTGCCGGGACCACCGCATAGGTCATCGACACCGGACAGATGTGACCGGCGTCGACCTGGTACCAGACGATCACCTTGGCTGCCCGAGCCACGTGGGCACCGGCACGCGGATCGGCCCATGGCCCTGCGTGCAGACCGTGGGCCAGGGACGTCCGCATGAGGTCGTGGTACGCGGGGTGGTACTCCACCACGTCCACCCGGTGACCGTACCGATCATGCGTGTGGAGCACCGGTCTGTTCTCGTTGGCCAACCGCCCGAGCTCCTGTGCCGAGGCGGATCCCGCCAGGGTGCCCAGTGTCCCCAGTTCCGCCCGCGCCCATCCAGCGCCCTCACGCTCGACCGCCTCGCTGAGGGCCGGGTCCGCGTCAAAGACGTCATAGCCCTCGAGGGGCGGGGCCTGGTTGAAGACGTCATGGGTGTCGAACTGGCGAGCCATGGGCTCCTCCTGCTGGTCGATATGCGGCGCACCCGCTCGATTGCGGACCATACCTCCCGCTTCGGCCCGGCGTTCCTGCCGCTTCCCGTCGTTCCCGCTGCTTCCCTCCTGCCGTTCGCTCCCCTTCGGACCCACTCCGGCTCGCCGGGCCCGCTCACTGCGGCATGGGACCCGCACTCACAAGGCAAGGCTGAACGTTCCCGAGGCGAGGGATCCCGGCGACGGGTATGTTGGCGCCACCGGCTGGGATCGGTCGGGTTCGAACCCGGGGGGGTCCGCATGCGCCACCGTTACCTTCGTCCCTTGGCTATGGCCATCGGCCTCCTCGTGGTGTGCACCGGGACGGTCGTGCCTGCAGTCGCCTCGGCGACAACCCAACGGGACATTCCGGCCCCGCCCGGGCTTCCCGCCTTCTACAGCGTGCCCCAGCCGCTGCCCAACGGCCCATCGGGCACCCTGATCAAGTCGGAAGTCGTGCCGGACCCGAATCTCGTCGGTGCCACCCTGTACCGGGTGATGTACAAGTCGACCAGTCGAAGGTCCGTCGTCCCGGTCACCGGGATGGTCGCCGTGCCCAACGGGACGCCCCCGACCGGCGGGTGGCCGGTGGTGACCTGGGGGCACGGAACCAACGGGATGGCCGACGTCTGCGCTCCGAGCCTGGCCGGTTCGTCCCAGATCCCCGCGGTCAACCAGCTCATAGCGGCCGGCTACGCGGTGACGGCCAGCGACTACCAGGGCGAGGGGACCCCCGGTCTGATGCCCTACATCGTCGGCGCCTCGGCCGCCCAGGACACCGTCACCATCGTGGAGGCCGCACGCTCGCTGCCGTCGGTGTCGCTCAGTTCAAACTACGTGGTGTGGGGGCACTCCGAGGGCGGCCAGACCGCCATGTTCTCGATCTACGGTCATCGCTACGCGCCGAACCTGAACCTGCGGGGCGTGGTGGCCGGCGCCCCGCCCTCCCAGTTCCCCTATCTCTACAACTTCTTGGTGACCAGCCCGTTCGACTACTACCTGCTGATGGTGGCCGGCTCGTTCAACAGCTACTACGGGAACAGGAAGGCTCCGCTGGCCTCGATCATGACCCCCCCGGGGGTGGCCCTGGTCCCTGCGCTCGACCAAGGATGCTCCAGCTACGTCAAGAGCGTGGTCGATGCCGCGGTGGCCGCCACCCCTCACAAGACGCTGGCCGACCTCATCCCACAGAACCCGTTCACCGTGCCGTCGTGGTCCGCGCTCCTGTCGGCCAACGACCCCGAGTCGTTCACCCGGAAGACCAGGACGCCGTTGCTGATCATCCAGGGGGGCAACGACGAGCAGATCCCGGTGATCTCGACCCAGCTCCTCCAGAACCACCTGTGCCAGATCGGACAGCCGACCAAGCGGTGGGTGTACTCGGGGCAGAGCCATGCCGGCGTCATCGCCCCGAGCTTCTCTGACATGCTGCACTGGATCGGTGACCGCTTCACCACCAGATCGGCGATCGACCCCTACGTGCCGACCGCCGGGGGCAACACGTCCATCACGATCGCCCAGTCGACCTGCTGACCGGGCGCAACATCGGCCAGGAACCGACGACGCTCACCGAAGAGACGCTTCGGTCACCTCTTCGACCCAGCCGAGGTACGCCGCGGATCCTTGGACGATGGGCAGCGCCACGACCTCTGGCGTCTGGTACGGATGCCGGTCGACGATCGCATCGATCACCCGGGAAGCCAATTCCGATCGGGTCTTGAGAACGACCAGCCACTCCTCTGCCTGCTCAACCGAGCCCTGCCACCAGTAGCGGCTGACCATCGGTCCCATTCGCTGGCCGCAGGCCACGAGGTGCCCGGCCAACAGCGACTGCACGATGGCGTCCGCGGTCTGCAGGTCGTCGATCGCGAACTGAATCTGCACGTACGCCATCGCGCTCCCGACCTCGATGTTCGACTCGGAGACGGCTAGCCGCCGGCGCGGCGGCCGAGGCCCTGCGGCGGCGGGTCGGTGCCGGGTACTCCGCCGTCGGTCACGTGTTCGGTCCATTCCGTCCCCGACCAATACCGCTGTTCATGCTTGAGGAACGGGTCGGTGAACCATCCGGGGGCGGTGCCCGTGGACTTCGTCCCGGGGGTGCCCCGAGGGTCGACGAATGGCTCTGCGGTAGGACCGGGCCGGCCTGGGCTCGTGAACGAGCTCCCGGAGTGGGGGCCCTGGGGGTGGTCGCCACGGCGGCGCTGCGAGGTGAGGTAGCGGATCGCCACCATGCCTCCGAAGACCACCAGCGCGATCCACGACGTGTGGCCGTAGTGCATGACCCCAGTCTACGACCGGCGATCGGTGGCCGGCGATCGCCCGGGCCGTGCCGGCTCGGGGTCCGGTGGTCCCGACTGCGCCGATCGTCGGCGGTCCAGAACGTCCGGATACCGGGCGGCTACCGTGAGTCGGGGCATGGAGAAGGGGGAGCGGCATGGAGGCACTGCTGTGGGGCGTCAAGCCGGACGGTTGGGAGTCGCCCGATCCCACCAACCCGTTGCTCGAGGGTCTGGCCAAGGTGCCGATGCGGCTGGTCGAGCAGGAGCTGCCGCGGCCGGCCCGTGACGATTGGGCGGTGGCCCGGACCCGGCTCACCGGTATCTGCGGCTCCGAAGCCAAGCAGATCTTCGGCGACTTCAACGAGGCCTATCCGGACAGCGCCCTGGCCACCCTCTTCTCGTTTCCGATGGTGATGGGTCACGAAGTGGTCGGCGAGGTCACTGAGTTGGGTCCTGCGGCAGACGGCCTGGAGATCGGCCAGCGGGTGATCCTCAATCCGTGGCTCTCGTGCGGGCCGAGAGGGGTCGATCCCCGTTGCCCATCCTGTGAGGCCGGCGACCTCAGCATGTGCTGGCACTTCACCGACGGCGAGCTGGCGGCGGGCATCCACACCGGGACGTGCAAGGACGCTCCCGGCGGGTTCGCCGACTACTTTCCGGCGCACGACTCGATGCTGATTCCGGTGCCCGACGGGATCCCCGACGAGATCGCCGTGTTGGCCGATCCCTTCTCGGTGTCGCTCCATTCCGTCACCCGCAATCCCCCACCGCCGGGTGGACGGGCCCTGGTCTACGGGGCGGGAGCCCTGGGCACGACCGCCACCGCGATCCTCCGGGCGCTGTACCCCGACGTTGCCGTACTGGTGGTCGCCAGGCATCCAGCCCAGGCCGCCCTGGCCCGGGCCCTCGGCGCCGAGGTGGTGGACTCGGAACCTGCCGAAGCGCTCATCGAACAGGCTGCCGCCTGGTCGGGTGGCGTGCTGCAGCCCACCCCGTACCGGCTGCCGATGGCCCACCCGGGTGGGATCGACGTCGTCTACGACACCGTCGGGAGCACCGAGACCTCAGAGGTGGCGGTCCGACTGCTGCGGACCCGGGGCACCCTGGTCAAGAGCGGCGTGAATCCCCCGGCGCGCTGGGAGTGGTCGCCCCTCTACTTCAAGGAGATCTCGTGGGTCGGATCGAACGCCTTCGGCGTCGAGGAGGTCGAGGGGGTGCGCAAGCACGCCATGGTCCACTTCCTCCAACTGGTGTCCGACGGCCGCATCGACCTGTCGGGCATGCTCACCCACACCTTCCGGCTCTCGGAGTGGCGCGACGCCTTCGTGGCGCTGGCCACCCAGACCGAGTCCAACGCCATCAAGGTCGCCTTCGACTTCCGTTGACGGGGGAAGGTCGGCCGACCGGGCAGACGTCTGGCTGATCAGGTGCCGGTAGCGTACGTAGCGTGCCTCCCGTGGCCTACCCCGCCGGTCCGCTGGAAACCGACCGGCTCGCCGCGGCGCGTGACGCCGCCCTGAGTGAGGCCGAGCGACTCGGTTGCACCACAACGGAGCTCCGCGTCGAGCGGATTCGCTCCCAACAGGTCCGGCTGCGGGACGGTCGGCTGGAAGGAGCGGCGGACGACACCGAGCTCGGCATGGGCGTCCGGGTCGTGGTCGACGGGTCAATGGGCTTTGCCGCCACGGTCGCCACCGGAGCGGCCCAAGCAGCCGAGTTGGTCAACCAGGCGGTCGAATCGGCGCGAATCATCGCCCGGGCCGGTGGCCAACCCGTGGAGCTGGCCGAAGAGCCGAGCCACGGCGTCCTCAACTGGGTCGCTCCGTATGTCGTCGACCCGGTGGACGTCCCGTTGGCCGAGAAGGTCGGGCTCCTCGCCGAGTGGAGTGCGCGCCTGCTGTCCGCCGAGAGCATCGACCACGTGACCGCCGCCGTGCTGGCGGTTACCGAGGACAAGTACTACGTCGACCTGGCCGGCACCGAGGCCACCCAGCGGCGGGTCCGGGTCCACCCCACCGTCGAGGCGGTCGCGCTCGACCCTGATGGTGGGTTCGAGACCATGAGGACCATCGCCCCACCGGTCGGCCGGGGTTGGGAGTACCTCTCCGGCGACGGCTGGGACTGGGATGCCGAGCTGGCATCGATACCCGGCCTGCTGGCCGACAAGGTCCGGGCGCCCTCGGTCGAGGCCGGCCTCTACGACCTGGTGATCGATCCGAGCAACCTCTGGCTCACCATCCACGAATCGATAGGCCACGCCACCGAGCTCGACCGGGCCATGGGCTACGAGGCTGCCTACGCC
>FSZE01000218.1_pt1 | contig 12556 bp, 6 predicted proteins | sample 1638751 | NCBI WGS metagenome assembly FSZE01 (sample SAMEA3914813, study PRJEB12502) | metagenome | biome: forest; material: soil | place: Canada | collected 2011-07-07 | depth 0.3 m
GGCCCGGGTCGGCGAGCACAACGCGGTGGTGTGGAAGTTGGTGAACCGCACACCCCCATCGGCCAGACCGTCGATGGTCGGGGTCGAGATGTCCGAGCCGTAGCAGCCGAGCTGGGCGAACCCGACATCGTCGAGCACCACCAGTACGACGTTCGGGGCGCCGGCCGGGGGGGTGGGCACAGGCGGCCACCACGGGGTCGATTCCCGCCAGTCGTCACCGATGACGCCTTCGAATTGCGGAGTCTCCACGACTACCTCCAGATTGTGTTCGAGGTTGGGGCTTCTTCCCCTGTCGGGGTCAGTGACCACACGGTCCGGCCGGCCAGCACCGGTCCCTCGGTGTGGAGATGGCAGCGAACGGTCGCCCCCTCGCCGGCGTCGAAGGGCGCAGGGTCCACCCGTCGGCAGACGTCCATGGCGAAGGCACACCGGGGCGCGAAGCGGCATCCGACGGATCGCTCGGCTCCCAGCTGGGCCTCGCCCCGCAGCACCACCCGGGGTCGTGCTCGCGCCGCCGCCGGATCGGGCACCGGGATGGCCGACAGCAGTGCGGCCGTATAGGGATGGTTGGGCCGGTCGAGGACCTGGTCGGCCTGGCCCTCCTCCACGATCTGGCCCAGGTACATGACGGCGATCCGATCGGCGATGTGGCGCACGACCGACAGGTCGTGAGAGATGAACAGGTAGGCGGTGCCCAGGTCCCGCTGGAGGTCGGCCAGGAGGTTGAGCACCTGGGCCTGGGTGGACACGTCGAGGGCGCTCACCGGCTCATCGCACACCAGCAGGCTGGGATTGACGGCCAGGGCCCTGGCGATGGCGATCCGTTGCCGCTGGCCGCCGGAGAATTGATGGGGAAACCGGTCGAGCGGGACGTCGCCCAGGCCCACCAGGGCCAAGAGCTCACCGGCGCGGGCCCGACGCTGGTCCGCGGTCAGGTGGGTGTGCAGGATGAGCGGCTCGGAGACGGTGTCGCCGATGGTATGGCTGGGATCGAGGGAGGAGTACGGGTCCTGAAAGACCATCTGCATCTGCCGTCGGCTGCGTCCGAGCGCGGCACCGCGGAGCACGGTCACGTTGGTCCCGTCCACCTCTACCGATCCGGCGGTGGGATCGACGATGCGTACCACCAGGCGGGCCAGTGTCGACTTGCCCGACCCGCTCTCGCCCACCAGCCCGAGGGTGGTGCCGGACGGGATCTCGAGCGAGACGCCGTCGACCGCGTCCACGGCCCCGGTGACCCGCTGGAGCACCCCGGACCGGGTGGGGAACCGCTTGGCCAGGCCCCGCACGGTCAGCGCCGCCGGCCGGGCACCTGTTTCGCCCGCCGGGGTGGGAGGTGCGGGCGGGGCCCTCGGCCCTTCGGGAGTGGCGCCGGTGGCGGTCCGGGCGCCGGTCAGGTGGAGCTCGTCCTGGCGCAGGCACCGGGCCCACCCGGCCGCCGCATCCGCCGCACCGACCGCACCAGCCGGATCGACCGCACCGACCGCACCAGCCGGATCGGCGATGTCGGTGTGCACCGGGCGTAATTCAATCACCGTCGACCCGCACGCCTCGATGGCGTAGGCGCACCGGTCGCGGAACCGGCAGGTGGCGGGGAACTCCTCGGGGCGTGGCACCACCCCGGGGATGACCGGGAGCGGCGCACCGGTGGGGGTGTATTGGGGCATCGAGGACAGGAGGGCCTCGGTGTAGGGGTGGCGTGGTCGGGAGAACAGGTGGCCGACCGCGGCTTGCTCCACCTTCTGCCCCGCGTACATGACCACCACCTCGTCGGCGACCTCGGCGATGACGCCGAGGTCGTGGGTGACGAAGATCATCGCCATCGACTCCTCCTCCAGCAAGGTGTGGAGGAGGCCGAGGATCTGGGACTCGGTGGTGACGTCGAGGGCGGTGGTCGGCTCGTCGGCGATGAGCAGCTTGGGCGAGAGGGACAGGGCCATGGCGATCATCACCCGCTGGCGCATGCCCCCGGAGAACTGGTGGGGGTAGTCGGCCGCCCGCCGGGCTGCGTCCGGGATCTCGACCCGACCCAGCATCTCGACGGCGATCCGTTTCGCCTCGGCCCGGCTGACGTCCCGGTGGGCCCTGACCTGCTCGGCGATCTGGTTGCCCACGGTGAAGGCGGGGTTGAGGCTGGACATCGGGTCCTGGAAGATCATGGCGATCTGGTCGCCCCGGACCGAGCGGAGCTCCTTCGCTCCGAGCTCGAGCAGGTTCCGCCCCTCGAAGTGGACCGCTCCGGCGGCGACCTGGGCCACCGGTCGGGGGAGCAGGCCCATGATGGCCAGGGCCGAGACCGTCTTGCCCGACCCGCTCTCGCCCACCAGCCCGAGGGTCCGGCCGGGCTCGACGGAGAGCGAGAGGTCCTCCACCACCGGCCAGGACCGCCCGTTGATGGCGAACTCCACCCGCAGGTGCTCCACATCGAGCAGGTGTCCGGTGCCGTTCGGTCGGCCGGCCTCCAGCGGCTTCGTCCTGGTGACCGCGGGCCCCGCTCCGTTGGCGGCCACAGAGCCGTCTGACCCGGGCAGCGGACCGTCGGGGTCGATCGGCGGAGCCGCAACGCTGCGCTCCGAGGTGCCGTCGGCTGCCACCCCTGCCGCCGCGGTCGCCTGAGCGGCGCGACGCTCGCGCAGGCGGGTGCGGATGCCCTTCCCCGCTCCGGCGGCGCTGCCCCGGCCGATGGCGTCCCGGAGGCCGTCGGCGACCACGTTGAACGACAGGACGGTCACCATGATGGCCAAGCCGGGGAAGACCAGGGCCAGGGGAGCCTGGAAGATGAACTGGTAGGCCTCGTTGAGCATGTCCCCCCAGCTGGGTGTGGGGGGTTGGGCACCGATCCCCAAGAAGCTGAGCCCGGCCTCGGCCAGCAGGGCGAAGCCCAGGGCCAGGGCCACCTGGATGATGATGGGTGAGGCCACATTGGGAAGGACGTGGGTGCGCATGATCCGGCCGGGCCGGGCTCCGAGCGACTGGGCCGACTCGATGTAGGCCTCCTCGCGCACGCCGATCACCTCGCCCCGGATGAGCCGGACGAAGCTGGGCACGAACACGATGGCGATGGCCACGGCCACGTTGTTGATGCTCCCACCGAGCAGGGCGGCCACGGTCAGCGCCAGCACCAGCGGAGGGAAGGAGAACAGGGCGTCCATGACCCGCATGGTGACGCTGTCCACCCATCCCCTCAGGAATCCGGCCAACAGTCCGAGGGGCAGGGCCACCACGATGGCCAGCGCCACGATCTCGAAGGTGGCCCGCAGCGACACCCGGCCGCCCCAGATGATCCGGCTCAGGATGTCACGTCCGAGGTCGTCGGTTCCGAACCAGTGATGGACGCTGGGGCCGGCATTGATGGCCAGCAGGTCCTGCGCGCCCGGGTTGTGGGGGGCGATGACCGGTGCGAAGACGGCGGCCACGATGATCACCACCAGAAAGGCCAGACCGGCCACCGCCCAGTGATCGCCGAGGAAGGCCCGCCAGAACCCCTGGGCGCCCTCAGCTGTCCCCCCGGCCTCGGCGACCGTCCCGAGGTCGGGCAGTTCCTGTCCGATCAGGGGATCATCGGTGCCGGGCGGGGGCAGTGAGGTCATGCCAGACGCACCTTCGGGTTGAGCGCCCCGTAGGCGACGTCGACCACCAGGTTGATCACCACGAACATCAGTGCGGTGACCAGCACCACTCCCTGGATCACCGGGAGGTCCTTGGTGCTGATCGCCTGCAGCATGTAGGTGCCGAGCCCGGGCAGCGAGAAGATCTGCTCGATGATGAACGTGCCGCCCAGCAGGTAGCCGAACTGAATGCCCACCAGGGTGACCACCGGGCTGAGCGCGTTCTTGCCGGCGTGCTTGGCGATGACCCGGGTGGGCGAGAGGCCCTTGGACTCGGCGGTCCGGATGTAGTCCTGGCGGAGGGTGTCGATCATCGAGCCGCGGGTCTGACGGGCGACGGTGGCCGCACCGCCGATGCCGAGGGCCAGCCACGGCATGATCAGGTGGAGGAACCACTGGTAGGGGGACTGGCTGAATTGGACATAGCCGAGGGGGGCCAGCAGCTTGAAGTTCACCGAGAGCACCACCACCAGCAGCATGGCCAGCCAGAAGTCCGGGATGGCCACCCCGAGGCTGCTGCCCAGGGTCACGACCCGGTCCACCCATGAGCGGGGGCGGATCCCCGCGACGATGCCGGCGGGGAGCCCGAGCAGCACGGCCAGCACCATGCCGCCGCCGGCGATGCTCACGGTCACCGGGAGCCGATCGCGGATGCCGCTGGCCACGCTCTGATTCTTGAACAGCGAGCTACCCAGCTGGCCGTGGAAGACCCCGGAGAGCCAGTGCCAGTACTGGGTGAAGAAGGCCTGATCGAGATGGAGGAGGTGGCGGATGTGGGCCACCTCGGTCGGGGAGGCCCGGGCCCCGCCGGCCAGCGTCTGGGCCGGGTCGCCGGGGATGATCAGCACCAGGCTGAACACGGCGAAGGAGATGAGGACGAGCAGCGGGACGGTGATCAGCAACCGCCGGCCGATGAGGGTGGCCAGGGAGCCCCCGGACGAGCCCATGCCGGGCTTCTCAGCCCTTCTTGATGTAGATCCCGGCCAGGTTCGATCGGCAGGATCCGATGGGAGCGACCACCGCGCCGCCCACCCGGTTCTTGTTGTAGGCGATCACCGACGGCTCGAAGATGAGCGGGACCTCGGTGCCGGTGGCCATGGCGATCTGGCTGGCCTGCTGCATGGGCGGTCCCTGCACCGACGGGCTGAGCGAGGTCAGGGCCTGGTTGATCAGCGGGGTGAGGGTGGGGTTGGTGGTCCCGAGGTGCTGGCCGGCGAACCCGACCCCGGTGTACTCCGACTCGAAGTTGTTGGCCCAGTCGGGCCCGTTGGTCAGTTGCTCGCTCAGGACGGCGTCTCCCACGCCGTGGAGGTAGACCTCGGTGATCAGGCCCGCCCCACTGACCTGTTGGATCGTCGGGTGGAAGCCGGCGGCGGCCATCTCCGCCTGGATGATCTGGGATGTGCGGCTGAAGGTGGCCGACCCCGACGGGACGACCAGGGTGAAGTTGACGCCGTTGGGATGGCCAGCGGCGGCCAGCATGGCCTTGGCCTTGGCCGGCTGGTAGGTGTATTGGTTGCCCACTGTCTTGTTGTACGCGGGTGACCAGGTGGGGAAGGGCTGGTAGGCGGGCTCGCCCACGCCGGAGAACACCGCGTTGTTGATGGCGTTGCGGTCGACGGCGTACTCGAGGGCGGCCCGGACCTTCGGATCATTGAAGGGCGCCTGGCTCTGGCGGGTCTGCATCAGCAGGTAGTCCGCTGACCGGGTGGTGGCGATGCCCACATTGGGGAGGCTCCTGACGGCTGCATAGTCCTCGGGCTGGACAGCCAGCATGTCCACCGATCCCGACTCCAGGGCGCTCACCTGCTGGGGTCCCGCGGACACCTGGACGAAGTCGACGCCGCCGAGCTTGTAGGCCGACTTGTTCCAGTAGGTCGGGTTGGCCTTGAGCTGGATGGACGACCCCTGCTGGTAGCTCACCAGGGTGAACGGCCCCGAGCCGACCGGGGCGGTCTTGGCCACGGGGAAGGACGCCGGACTCATCACCATCCCGTCGATGTAGGTCATCGCCCACAGCACGTCACCGACCACCGGCTTGGTCAGGGTCAGGGTCACCGTGGAGGGATCGACCACCGTGATGGTCTGGATGAAGGTCAGGGAGAAGCGGAACGGGCTGGCCTTGATGTGCTGGAGACTGGCCTCCACCGCAGCCGCGGTGACCGGGCTGCCGTCGGAGAAGGTTGCCCCCGGCTGGAGATGGAAGGTGATGGTGTCCGCGGTGGTGGTGTAGGTGGCCGCCAGGAGCGGGTTCACCCGGTCGTTGGCAGGTGCCAACAGCGAGTCGTAGACGGCGGTGAATTGGGTGTAGGAACAGTCGTTGGTGCTCTGCCCGGGATCGAAGGTGCCGGAGAACGTGTTGTTGAGATCGACGCCGTACTTCAGGACACCGTTGGGGTCGGGTGTCCCGGCGGTCTGGCCCGAACCGGTGCCCGCGGTGCCCGAGGAGGAACCGCAGGCGGCCAGGGAGGCTCCGGCGACCACGGCTGTCGCCAGGGCCAACCAGGCTCGGTGTGTCCTCGGGGGCACCGGAGCGCGCCGGTATGGCAGGGACCGCGTGGTCTGGCTGCGGACGGCACCTCGATCGCTCTCCATCAGTGACACGTCTCCTTCGCCGGCTACCGCCGATGACGGGATGCTCCCCCGACCGCTTGTGCGTTGGGTCACGATATCCCACCAGGTCCTCGGCGGCGGGGCTGCCGTTCAGGGCCGCGTCCAAGGCGTGCGGAACGGAGGCGGACCTCGGCCTCGCCCGGAACACCGATGACATCGAGACCGAGCAGCGCGGCGCCGAGGACCGGTGGCGCATCGAGCCGGCGGAACCGGGCACGCGGCGCGACGGCCAGGACGCCGGCCTCGATCCGGGCGGAGAACCCGGCGTACGCACTGTCGAACACACCACCGCCGAGGACGACCTCGACCTCGTCGGCGGCCACCCCGAGCCGGCGGATGATCGCGGTGGCCATTGCCACCACTTCGTCGGCCAGCAGGCCCGCCGCTCCTGCGGCCGGGTCGTCGCCCGCAGCCGCGGCGTCCAGGCAGACCCGAGCCAGCTCGAAGAGGCGGCCGTACTCGAGGTCCCCGGTGTAGACGGCAGTCAGCACCGTCTCGGGGTCGGGCAGCCCGAAGTGGGCCGGAACGCGATCGGCGAGGACCGTGGGCCCACCGCGACCGTCGCGCGAGCGCAGCGCCAGGCCGAGGGCCCGCACCCCGAGCCACGCTCCCCCCGGGGTGAAATCCCCGGACAGCTCGGCCAGGGACGGGAAGCGCTCGACCGAACCGTCGCGGCCCAGACCGACACAGTTGAGGCCCGAGCCGCAGACCACTCCGACGCCCCACCCCGACCGCGCCCCCGCCCGCAGCACGGCCACGCTGTCGTTGCGGACGAGATCCACCGAGCTCCAGCCGCGAGCCGCGATCGCGTCGCCCAGTCGCTCCTCGTCCACGGGGAGGTCCACACCGGCCAGGCAGTACACGCCGGTGGCCACCGGGCCGTCACCGGGGACGAGGCCGGCGTCGGCGAGCGCCGATTCGATGACGGACCCGAGTGCGTCCATGGCCCCGTCGAGCCCGGCGAGTTGGTGGTTCGAGCCGGCGCCACGCGCCGTGCCGAGGATCGAGCCGTCCGTGGCCACCAGCCAGACGTCGGTCTTCGACGCCCCGCCGTCGACGGCCAGGACCGACCCGCCAGCCGACGATCCCTCCGTCATCCGTCCCCCCGGCCGATGATCACCTGGTGATGTTACGTTCGCAGCGTGGGGACGAAGGTGGCCGTGGTCGGGGGAGGGAGTACCTACACGCCCGAGCTCGTCGACAGTCTGTGCTCCCACGAGGACCGGTTGGTGGTCGACGAGCTGGTCCTGCTCGATCCCGACCCGGACCGCCTGGAGGCGGTCGGCGGTCTGGCCGGTCGTATCCTCCGCAACCGGGGTTGGGCGGGAGACCTGGTGACGACCGACGACCGCCACCGGGCGATCGACGGTGCCGACTTCGTGGTCATCCAGTTGCGGGTGGGCGGACAGGCCGCCCGGCACACCGACGAGACCCTGCCCATCGGCTACGGCTGCCTCGGCCAGGAGACGACTGGTCCGGGCGGGCTGGCCAAGGCGCTGCGCACGGTCCCGCTGGTGCTCGAGATCGCCGAGGAGACGGCCGACCGGGCGGCGGAGGGCGCATGGGTGGTGGACTTCACCAATCCGGTGGGCATCGTCACCCAGGCCCTGGTCGATGCGGGACACCGCGCCGTCGGCCTGTGCAATGTGGCCATCACCGTCCAGCGGCGCATCGGGCACTACCTCGGTGTCGATCCCGATACGGTCGAGCTGGAACACGTCGGTCTGAACCATCTGACCTGGGCCAGGTCGGCCACCGTCGACGGGGTCGACCGGATGCCCGAGCTGCTCGATCGCTTCAGCCCCGAGCTCGAGCTCGAGAGCGGCGTCCCGGGCGGACTGCTCCGACTGCTCGGGGCACTGCCCTCCTACTACCTGCACTACTACTACTGCCTCGACGAGAACCTGGCCGAGCAGGCTGCACCGGGGTGGCGTTCGCGGGCCGAGGTCGTGGCTGAGCTCGAGGCCGAACTGCTCGTCGAGTACCGGGACCCGGCGGTGGTGGTCAAACCGGCCAAGCTCTCCTACCGCGGCGGTTCCTTCTACTCCGAGGCGGCGGTGCGGCTCATCGCCTCGCTCCATGCCGGGACCGGTGACGTCCAGGTGGTCGACGTGCGCAACGACGGAGCCCTGCCGGGCCTGCCCGACGACGCGGTGGTGGAGATCCCCTGCACGGTCGACCGCGACGGCGCCCACCCACTGCCCCAGCGCGCCCTGCCCCCGGACATGTCCGGCTTGGTCGCGCACTGCAAGGCCTACGAGCGCCTGGCCGTCGAGGCCGCCCTCTCCGGGAGCCGGGACACGATGATCAGGGCGCTGGTGGCCAATCCGTTGGTCGGGCAGTACCCGCGGGCGGAACGGCTGGCCGACACGCTGCTGACGGCCAACCGCCACTTCCTCCCGAGGTTCTTTCCCGACGCGCGCTGAGGTCGTTCGCATACGCTGACCCGAGGGCGACCGAGCACGGGAGGCTCCTCATGGAGACCGGCATCCATTTCGTGAATTTCACCCTTCCGGGGGCGCCCGAGTCGTTGGCGACCACCCTGGCCGCCACCGCACGGGCCGCGGAGGACGGCGGGTGCTCCACCTTCACCCTGATGGACCACTGGTTCCAGATGGAGCAGTTCGCCACCGCACAGGATCCGATGCTCGAGGGGTACACCTCACTCGGGTATCTGGCCGGCCAGACCGAGCGGATGAACCTCGGCCTTCTGGTCACCGGTGTCACCTACCGCCACCCGGGACTGGTGGCCAAGATCGTGACCACGCTCGATGTCCTGTCCGGTGGTCGGGCCCAGCTCGGCATCGGGGCGGCCTGGTACGAGCGTGAGCACCGGGGCCTCGGTGTGCCGTTCCCGCCGCTGAGCGAGCGGTTCGAGCGCCTCGAAGAGACGCTCCAGATCTGTCACCAGATGTGGAGCGACGACGACGGTCCCTACGAGGGCAGGTACTACCAGCTGGCCGAGACGATCTGCTCGCCCCGCCCGATCCAGCTGCCGAGGCCGAAGATCGTGGTCGGGGGCGGCGGTGAGCGGAAGACCCTGCGGTTGGTGGCCCAGTACGCCGACGCCTGCAACCTGTTCGCCGCCGATCCGGCCGCCGTGGCCCACAAGCTCGACGTCCTGGGCCGTCACTGCGAAACCGAGGGCCGCGACCCGGACAGCATCCAAAAGACGATCCTCGGCATGGCCAATCCGCTCGACGACGTCGACGGCTTCCTCGCCAGCATGGAGGAGTACGCCGCCCTCGGCGTCGAGCTGGTCGAGGTGATGCCGATGGGCCCCGACCCGGTGGGGTGGGTGACCCAACTGGGGGAGCGGGTCATCCCGAAGCTCGCCGACCTCGGCGCACCCTGAACCGATCCGGCCCCGGTCCCGGAGAAGGGGCATGGTCGGGGAAGCCCCATCGGGAAGGACGCGTCAGGACGAGGTGGCGGACGGCTCCGGGCGGCTCACCGGCAGGGCGCCCTTCGCCACCACGGAGGCGGTCCGGTCGGTGGGCAGCATCGGCGTGTTGACCACCACGGTGGCCGTGCCGGCCCGGTAGTACCAGCCCGGGGCGACCGAGGTCGGCGGCCGGCGGTCGAGACGGCGCCCGTTCAGGGTCACCTCGGTGGGCTGGGTGGTGTCCACCATCTCGAGGCGGTAGCCGACGGCGGACGGCATCCCCGGGAAGTGGCCCTGAGCGGGGCCGATGTCCACCCGTGCGGTGCTGGTGTTGGTGGCGCTTGCGCCGGCCGACCCGACCGAGTCGGTGATCCGGGTCCGGGTGTACTGCCCTTTGGTGTACCCGAGCCCGGTGCCGCGGTCACCGTACAGCGTGAACGTCCCGCTCGACCCCGCGAACACCCGGAGGGTCAAGGGCCCGGAGCCGGTGGGCGACGACCCGGTCGGGGGGGACTGCTGGGCGATGATCCCGCCGGCCCGCACGAACACCGGCATCCGGCTCAGGGGCACCGACAGGGTGGTGGTCATCGGGCCGGTGAAGGTGGCACCGGTGAAGTAGTCGACCCATCGGCCCGGGGGGAACCACACCGTGGCGTCGGCCACGCTGCCCGGAGCGGTCACCGGCGTCACCAGCATGTCGGGCCCGTAGAAGTACTCCCCGGGATGCGCATAGGCCGCCGGCTGGTCGGGGAACTGGAGGTAGAGGGGCTGGGTCATGGGTAGACCGCTGGTGTGCGCCTGTGCGGCGAGCGTGTAGGTGTAGGGGATCAGGGCCTCACGCAGGCGGAGGAAGTCCTCGGTGATGCCGCGGACCGGTTGCGGGAACTGCCACGGCAGCCTCATCCCACCGGCCGAGTGCAGCCGCAGGATGGGCTGGAAGGTCCCGAACTGCACCCACCGGTCGTACATGTCGGGTGGCACCTGGGGAGAGCCGTGCTTCGCCCCCAGAAAGCTGCCGATGTCGTGGCTCACATAGGCCTGTCCGATCGTGGCCTCGGCCGCGGTGAGCTCGACCTCTCGGGCCAGGGTGTCCCAGGTGCCCCAGGCGTCACCGGTGAAGGCGATCGCGGAGGTGTGGTCGGACCAGGGCCCGGCCGGGTAGACCCGCTGGGGGAAGTCGTTCGACGAGCCGATCCGGGCCAGGACGAAGCCCCGTTGGCCCTGGTTCGCCATCTCCTGGGCGTAGAGGTGGCCGATCCACGAGTCCGGCGTGACCCCGCCCATCGACACGATCGACTCGTCGCAGCACCAGTCCAACCACCAGAACGCCACTCCCTGCTTCTGCAGAGACTGCTGCAGCGAGAAGTTCGACTGGGCCTGCGGGACCGAGCTCCAGTCCCAGACCTTGCAGGGGCCGAGGGTGCAACTGGACGAGGCCAGCGCCGAGCCGGCGATGCGGGTGGCGGCGGGAAGCTTGGGATCGTTGGCGGCGATGCTGGAGTGGATGTTCAAGGTGACCCCGATGCCCCGAGCCCGGGTCCATTGCAGGAACGAGCCCGGATCGGGGAACAGGGTGGGGTTCCACTCCCATCCGTTCCAGCTGTTGGGCGCCTTCCAATCGGTGTCCAGGGACAGGGTGTTGAGGGGCACCTGGTCCTTCTGGAAGGCGGGATAGAGCGAGCCCACGATGGTGGCGCTGGAGTACGGCGTGTAGTCGGAGTACCAGACGCCGAAGAGCGAGCGGGGGAGCAGGGGAGCCGACCCGGTCAACTGGGCGAAGGTGCGCAACGCGCCGGTGTAGTCGTGGCCGTAGGCGAACAGGTAGCCGTCTTGGACGTCTCCACCCGCCGCCCGGGGTTGGACCCATCCCCGTCCGGTCCACACCGCGCTGCCGGTGTCGTCGACCAACCGCCAGCCGGCCCGTTGGAGCAGGCCGTCGGTGTGCAACGGCTCGAGGGCGGCCTGGCACGTCTGGCGGTCCGGTGGACAGGATGGACCGGGGCCGTAGGTGAAGGTGTCGAAGCCGCGGATCCACCCGCCCAGTGGGCCGGGGTCCACCGGAGCCGATGGCGGGGCACCTGCTGGTCCGATGGTCAGGGTGTCAATGTCCACACCGCAGACGTCGGCTGAACCGCAGACCACCGCGACCGAGTTGGACCCGGCCTTCAGCGTTGCCTCCGCGGTGATGGTCGACCATGGGGTGGCACTGGTGGTCGGCGCCGCCGCCAGCGCGGTCACCAGCCGGCCGTTGACCATCAGGTCGACCGTCCGCGGGACGGGCACCAGGGGAGTGCCAAGCTGGTTCGAGTAGCGAATCGACACCATCGCCTGACCGGCCGGTGCGCCGAGGACGCTCCACGTGGCGCTGGAGCCCGGTTGGGTGAGGTAGCCGACGTAGCCCGCCGTGCTCTGGTACCCGCCCTGGGCCTGGTTGAGTGACGCGCTCCCTCCGAGCACGGCGGCACCGGCCTGGCAGGTCTGGCCGAACGGGCATTCCCACTCCCAGGTCGGGTGCACGGTGGTCATCTGACCGCCCACCGCCAGGCGCAGCGAGGTGTTGGCCCCGGTGAACGGGCCCGAGCCGACCTGGTAGCGCAAGGTGGCCCGACCGGTCTCGACGGTGAGCCAGCCCTTCGACACCTGGGCGGTGTACCTCGGCACGGCCATCCGGCGGTTGAGGGCGTTGACGGTGGGGCTGTCCACGAACCGCCCGGCGGGCGAGTACTCGAGGCGGAAGAGGGTCGGGCTGAGCACCTCGATCCGGGCCCCGCCCGAGCGGACGACGGCGGATTGATCGGCCCGGCCGCCGGCCATGTCGATCGGCGTGGCGAGGTTGACCGGAGCGGTGGGGCTGCTAGATCCTCCCGAGGGCCCCGGCGCGGTCGCACCGGCTGGGTCGGAGAGCAGTACGGCCCCCGCGAGCACCACCGACGCCAGGAGGGGTAGGCAA
>FSZE01000244.1_pt1 | contig 12250 bp, 12 predicted proteins | sample 1638751 | NCBI WGS metagenome assembly FSZE01 (sample SAMEA3914813, study PRJEB12502) | metagenome | biome: forest; material: soil | place: Canada | collected 2011-07-07 | depth 0.3 m
GTACAGGACATGGGACCGTCTCGGGATGGGCGCGCCGAGGCCGGCGCGTCATCGGACCTTACCCGGCTGCCCGGGTGCTACCTGTGATTGCTCGATGCGCCGGCCCGCCGGCACCAGGTGGCGCTGACTCCGGTGCGGTCCGGTCCGCCGGTCCGGTGAAGCCGGCTCAGCTCCGAGCCTTGAGCGCCTCGATCAGATTCGGCAACACCTTGTGCACGTCGCCCACAATCCCGAGGTCGGCCACCGAGAAGATGGGCGCGTCCTGGTCCTTGTTGATGGCCACGATGTTCTTCGAGTTCTTCATGCCCACCATGTGCTGGGTGGCGCCGGAGATCCCGCAGGCTATGTAGACGGTCGGCTTCACCGTCTTGCCGGTCTGGCCGACCTGGTGCGAGTAGGGAACCCAGCCGGCATCGACGATGGCCCGGCTGGCACCCGGCGCTCCCTTGAGCAGGGTGGCCAGTTCCTCGATGAGCACATACTGGTCCTTGTCACCGAGACCCCGTCCGCCGGACACCACGACATTGGCCTCGTCGAGTTTGGGACCGGTCCGCTCCTCGACGTGGCGGGCCAGAATCTTCGCCCCATTGGTGGCGCCGGTGTCCGGGGCCGGGCTGGCCACCACCGCGGCCGGTGCGCCGCCCGAAGGCTCGGCGGCGAACGACTTGGCCCGCACCACAAAGATCTGCGGTCCCTCACCGGTGAACCTGGCCGAGAGGATCTGGCTGCCACCGAAGATGGCGTGCTGGGAGACCAGGCCGCCGTCGCCCTCGGTCAGTCCGACCACATTGGTCAGGACCGGACGGTCGAGCTTCACCGACAGTCGCGCCGCGATGTCCCTACCGTCATAGGTGGCCGGGAAGAGGACGACATCGGGACCACTGCCCGCGGCCACCGCCGCGGCGATGGTGGCCGCCACCGGTGCTCCGGGCAGGGCTCCCCCGAGATCACCGACGTCGTAGACGGTGGTCACGCCGTACTCGCCGAGCGTGCCCGCAATCGATGCGGTGTCGTCTCCATAGGCGACCGCCTCGACGGTGCCGGCCAACGACCGGGCCTGGCTGATCAGTTCGAGGGAGGGTGTGATGGGAGCCCCGTCCGCAACTTCGGCGAGGACCCAGATCTTGTCGACAGACATGTTCGCTTGCTCTCCTACCCGATCCCTACAGGACCTTCAGTTGCTCGAGGAATTCGATGATCCGCAGGTGGCCCTCGCCCTCGTCGACGACGATCTCGCCGGCGGAGCGTGCTTCGGCCTCGGCCACCTCGGTGATCTCCTGACGGGCACCGGCGGCGCCGATCTGGCTGGCGTCGAGTCCGAGATCGGCCACGCTGAGCGTCTCGACGGGCTTCGACTTGGCCGCCATGATTCCCTTGAACGACGGGTAGCGGGGCTCGACCACGCCGGCGGTGACCGTCACCACCGCGGGCAGCGGGCTCTCGACTTCGTCGTAGCCGGACTCGGTCTGGCGCTCGACCTTGACCGACGAGCCGGTGATCTCCACCTTTTTGGCAAAGGTCACCGAAGGCAGGCCAAGCAGCTCGGCGACCTGGACCGGGGTGGTGCCGGTGTACCCGTCGGTGGACTCGGTGGCGGCCAGGATCAGATCGGGTTCAGCCCGCTTGATGGCGGCGGCCAACACCTTGGCCGTACCGAGAGCGTCCGTGCCGGCCAGGGCTTCGTCGCTGATCAGGATGGCCTTGGCGGCTCCCATGGCCAGCGCGGTGCGGAGGCCGGAGGTCTCGCCGTTCGGTGCCATCGAGACGAGGGTCACATCGCCCCCGCCGGCCGCATCAGCCAACTGCAGGGCCATCTCCACGCCGTAGGAGTCGGAATCATCGAGAATGAGTTTTCCGGCTCGGACAAGGTTCTTTGTCCCCGGGTCGAGGGCCCCCGGGGCGGCCGGATCGGGGATCTGCTTCACACAGACGACTACGTTCATGGGCGTGCATTGTTGTTGAAAACTGCCCCTTCGACCAATCGGGCCGCGATCCCAGGTCAGGACGTCCGATTTTCCGGCGCCGCGGCCAGCTGCGCAAGACCCCGGTCAGCTCGTCCCGAGGCTGGCCAGCGCAAACGGCACATCGTCGGTGATCACCGTGTCGACGCCGGACGCGCTCATCCGCTCCAGCTGGTTCCGGTCGTTCACCGTCCAGGCGGCCACCGACAGTCCGGCGCCATGGGCCTGGTCGACCAGGGACCGACTGACAAGGTCGACGTAGGGGTGAAGCGCGGCACAGCCCCGGCTGACCGCGGCACCGACGCCCTCGGAAGGATCGAACCAGCTGGCCAGGAGCAATGCCGTGCGGATCTCCGGCTGGGCATGGCGGACGGCAGCCACGGTGTCGGGCCAGAACGAGGAGACCACCACGCTGGTGGTCCGTCCGGCTGAGACCACCAGGTCGGCCACCCGCTTGGCCAGGCGTTCCTCAGGGTCGAACCCTGGCTCCCCCGGCAGATTCTTGATCTCGATGTTGACGATCAGGCCCTCGGAGACCTCGAGGGCTGCGGACAACACCGGGACTGCTGCCGGGAGCTCGGTGACCGTCATCTCGCAGATGGCCCCGAATCCGGGGATCAGCGGGTCGTGGTGGACCGCCATGGCCCCATCGGCGGTCAGCCGGACGTCCAGCTCGATCCCGTCGGCTCCCAGTCGTCGGGCCCGAATGAACGCTTGGAGGGTGTTCTCGAGGACTCCGTTCGCCGGATCAGGGCTTCCGCGGTGGCCCTGGACCGCGATGGGTGCCATCCCTGGGGAACCTCCTCGGTACGCATTCCTCCGGACGCGAACCGGTGCAAAAGACGTGCGACAGGCACCAAAACTGCTTGCACCGGTGGGTGCCGGTGATTACTCTAGTGAACGAACCCTGAACGGCCGGTGACAATTTGGCGCTGAGCTATGTGAAACGGATCACAAACAGGAATCTCGGGAATGGGTGGAGGAAATCATCGTGGCCCTTATGTGGAACCGTACGGTCGAATGGGACGACGGTGACTGGAGGCATTTGGCTGCCTGTCGCAGCACCGAACCCGACCTCTTCTTCCCTATCGGAACGACCGGGCCGGCCGTCGACCAGATCGAGGCGGCCAAGAGGGTCTGTCGGGGGTGCGACGCACAAGAGCCGTGCCTCGACTTCGCCCTGGCCACCAATCAGGAGTCGGGCGTTTGGGGGGGCACCTCCGAAGAGGAGCGCCGCAAACTGCGAAAGGCGTGGCTGGCCGCCCGCCGCCGGGCCTCCTGAGCCACCGAGCGCGGGCCTGACCGCCGCCTCACCGCACCCGTTCGACTGCGCCGTCTTGCCTAGCCGCAGCCGACCTGGCTGCCCGCACCCCTTACGGCGGTCGCCGCCCTACTGTCCGATCGGCTTGACCTCTTGTGTGGGCAGTTCGATGGCCACGATGGTCCCGGTCACCCTCGGATCGGCATCGTGCCGATTGCGCATGGTGATGGTGCCGTCCAGCTGACTGCGCACCAGGTCCCGGACAATGGACAGACCCAGGCTCTGGGTGGCGTCGATGTCGAATCCTTCGGGAAGGCCTGAACCGTCGTCGATGACCTCGAGCATGAGGCAGGTGAGGTCGTTCACCAGGTGCACCCGGATATGACCCGGCTGCTGGGCGGGGGTGAGCCCCGCTCTGGATCCGCCGGTCGAGCCCGAGCCCTCGGCGTCGCCGGCCTTGAAATGGAGGAACGCGTGCTCGACCGCGTTCTGCAGAAGCTCGGCGAGCACCACCGCCAGCGGCGTGGCCACATCGGCCGGCACCTCTCCGAGCTCTCCGGTCACCTCGAAGGTGAGGTCCCGCGAGTGGACCACCGAGTCCTCCGCCATCCGGATCAGCGAGGTGACGATCTCGTCGAAGGGAACCTGGTCACTCGGCTCGCGGGAGAGGATCTCGTGGACGATCGCAATGGACCGGACCCGGCGCTCCGCCTCGAAGAGCGCCACCCGCCCATCCCCGGCCGGCAGCCGTCGGGCCTGCAGCCGTAAGAGGGCCGAGATGGTCTGCAGATTGTTCTTGACCCGGTGGTGGACCTCACGAATGGCGGCGTCCTTCGTGAGGAGCAGGCGATCGAGCCGGCGGACGTCGGTGACGTCGCGCATCAGCACCAGGCACCCGGTCACCTGGTCGTCGGCCAGAAGCGGAATGCAGTGGAGCAGCACGGTCACATCGGGACGCCGCTCGACTTCTTCGACCACCGGGAGCGCCGACGCCAGCGCCCACTCGATGGCGGACTCCTCGATGCCCAGGTCGGTCAGGCGCCGGCCCTCCGTCTGGGAGTACATCCCCATCCGGTGGAGGGCGTTGGTGGCATTCGGCGATGCGTATCGGACCCGGCCCTCCTCGTCGACCAGGACGACGCCGTCCCCGACTCGAGGAGCCTCCTCGGTGGCGACCTCCTCGCTCGGAAACGGGAAGGTCGACTCGGAGAGCATGGTGGCAAAGCGGTCGAACAAGTCACGGTAGGTGCGCTCCAGATGCCCCGGGCGTCGCCCGGCGCCGGCGGCCAGCCGGGCCAGCACGGCCACGGTGGTGCCCTTGTAGCGGACCGGAATGCAGTGGAGCCGAACCGGCTCGTCGCCGGGCTCGAGTTGCAGCTCGCCGCGGGTCACCTCGCCCGACTCGAAGGTGAGTACCGCCAGGGGCCAGTCAGCGGACGCGACGGTCTGGCCGACCAGGTCGTACTGGACCACGGTGGCGCTGTTGGACGGCCGCATCTGGCCCAGGACGACCAGCTCCGCCTTGTCACCGAGGTGCTCCCCGTCGGGCCCGGGGGACATCGGGGCGAGAAGCACCAGGTCGGAGAAGGACAGGTCGGCCAGGATGCCCCAGGTCCCGAGCAGGCGTTGGAGATGATCCAGCTGCCCGTCGTCGAGGTTGGTGCGCTCGAAGGCCAGTTCCGCCGGCGTGGCCACGGTCAGGTCCCGGCCGGCGGGGAGACCGCCACCGCGTGCGGCCGCCGGTTGCGATAGCCCTGGAGGCGGGTCACCCCGGCTCCGCCCAGGAGGTCCCGGATGTCGTCGACCCGGTCGGCTACGTCGGGGAGCGCGTGAGCGTCCGACGCGGTCGTGAGGGGAACGCCCTGCTCGACGAAGCGCTTGAGCAGTGGCGGCGCAGGGTACTCCTCCCCCACCGGCTTCCTCCATCCGGCCGAGGAGAGCTCGGCGGCCATCCCCGATTGCACCGCCGCCTCGGTGATCCGGTCGTAGAACTCGTTGGGAAGAGCCGGGACCCGGCCGGCGATCTTCACCAGATCGGGGTGGGCGAAGACGTCGCACACCCCGGAGGCGCCCAGCTCCTCCATGGCTCGGGTGTACTCGTCCCACACCGCATCGACATCCCGGACGTCCCATTCGGCCAGCACCATCGGGTCGCTCAGGACGTCGAATCGCCAGCTGCCCAGCCAGTGGACCGACCCGAGCAGGACATCGAAGGGATAGCCGGCGAGGAGTCCCTCCACCTCGTCCATGCGGTCCTGGTAGAAGTCGACCTCGAGGCCGAGCACCACCGGCAGGCCTTCAGCCTTGACCGCCTGGACCACCTCGACGTAGGCATCGAGGTCCACCCGGGCGTGATGGTCCCAGTAGGCCGCCATGCCGGGGCGGAGTGCCTCCCCGGGAAGATCATTCCAGAACCCATCGAAGAGGTCCTTCGCCTGGGTGAAGCGGAAGAGGTGCTCGGTGAGCGCGATTTCGGTGACCCCGGCCCTCACCGCGCGCTCGCAGTAGGCGGCGACCTGCTCGACGGTGGCTTCAGCGTCGCTCTGTGCATGAGGCCACAGATGGAGGTGGTAGTCCAGCACGAGGGCGCCCGCCTCCTAACCGGCGTGCCGGACGAGCGTGACCCCGTCCCGGATGGTGGTCTGCACCACGACGACGCGAGGGTCGACGGCCAGCGCATCGTTGAAGCGTCGGAGGGCGACGGTGTCCTCGCTGGTGTCGGTGGCGTCGAGGATCCGACCGCTCCACAGTGTGTTGTCGGCGGCGATGAGGCCACGGGGCGCCAGCTTCGGAAGGACCGCCTCGTAGTAGTCGCCGTACGCCGCCTTGTCGGCATCGATGAAGACCAGGTCGAAGGGTCCGTCCAGCGTTGCGATGGTATCGATGGCGGGCCCGACCACCACCTCGATGGCGTCCGCATGGGGGCTGGTGGCGATGTGGCGACGGGCGAACTCGGCGTGCACGGGCGAGATCTCGCAGGTGGTGATCCGTCCGCCGGGGGCCAGGCCGGCGGCCATGGCCAACGCGGAATATCCCCCGAAGGTCCCGATCTCGAGCACCGACCGGGCCCCGAGGGCGAAGGTCAGCATCTCGAGAAACCGACCCTCGAGTCGGCCGACCATCATCCCGGGGAATTCGAGCGTGGCGCGCAGGTCGACGGCCAGATCCTCGAGGTAGGCAGGCGGCGCGGTGGTGTGCTCAGCGGCGTAGGCCTCGAGTGCGGGATCAACGATGTCGGTCACCGGTGCATCGTAAGTCAGGTGGATCGGGTCGTCAGCAGCACCGCCCAGCGCGAGGGCAGGGCGTGGGCCACCTACTCCCAGATCTGTTCGCCCAATCGGACCAGTCCGGCCAGGTCGTAGATGTCGGTGTCGAAGAACGGCACGGTGGCGAGGACGTCAGGCATCACCGAGAGCATGGAGCGCTCCTCCATCTCGCGCAGGGCCACCACCTGGAAGTTCAAGTAGCTGTCGGCCACTTCGGTGAGGACCCGGGCGACCTGGTCGGCGTCGCCGATGGCGGGATCCACCCGGGCCAGGCACGGTGCGAGTTGCGAGGCCAGATCACCGGCCCGTTCCTTCATCAATTCGGCCACCTTGGCGCCTTCGGGCTCCCGCAGGTAGTCCGGAAGCACCTTGTTGAGCACGATGGCGCCGAGGTGCAGCTGGCGGGAGGTGAGTTCTTCGGCAAAGAACTCTGCCTCGCGCAGAGGCACCGCCTCCAGGGTGGACACCACGATGAAGGTGGTGCGGCGGTCAGACAACAGGCGACCCACTGCCTCCGACCGCTCCACGAAGCCGTCGTACATCGACTGGAAGAGGACGAAGAATTGAGCGATGTCGGCCAGAAACTCGGTCCCGAGTATCCGGTCCGCGATCTGGTAGAAGGGCTTGGCGGCGACGTTGACCAGGCGCGACCGGTAGGGGACGATCAGCCAGCGCAGGAGCCGCGACGAGAAGAAATCGGCCATCCGCTGCGGCGCGTCGAGGAAGTCGAGGGCATTCCTGGTCGGGGGCGTGTCAACCACGATGAGGTCGTAGTCGCCCTCCGAGTGGATCTCATAGAGGCGCTCCATGGCGATGTAGTCGTGGCTCTGGACGAACTTCCCCGAGATGTTCTGGTACAGGGGGTTGGCCAGGATCTCCTCCCTGGTCTGAGCGTCCGGCGCATGGCGGCCGATCAGGGCGTCCCACGACTCCTTGGTATCGAGCATTGCCGCCCACAGCTGGCCCCTCGGCTTGAGCCCGGCACCCCGGAAGGCCTCGTCGGGGACACGGTGCTCGGTGTTGCCGATGCCGTCGAGGCCCAGGGCGTCGGCCAGCCGCTTGGCAGGATCGACGGTGAGCACGAGGACCTTGCTGCCATGGCGGACGGCGGCCATCACTCCGGCGGCCGCTGCCGTGGTGGTCTTGCCCACCCCACCCGGCCCGCACGCGATCACGATCTCCTTGGTGGCGAGCAGGCCGTCCATCGACCCGCTCCCGCCCGAGGAGGCCTTGGACCCTCCGCCCGCGCGGCCCCGGCCGTCGTCGTGGCCTGATCGGCCGTCCCGGCCTCCGCGACCAACCCGGGCAGCAGCCATCAGTATCCCAATTCCTCGCCGAGGGAGGCCGCCACCTGGCGGGTGGTCCGCAGACCGTGCGACCGGGTGAACAGGTACGGGAGGTACATCATCGGCACCGCTTCATCGATGTTCTGGCGGAGATGATCGAGGTGGGTGGTGCGGGTCCGCCGCATGGTGACGGCCAGGCGGGCCGCATCGAGCACCGGGCCGGCATGCCCTCCCACCAGCTCGTTCAGCAACTCAAGCGGGGCGGGCTCGCCGAGGGCGTCGAACACCTCTTCTTCCTGGCGGCCGAACAGCTCGGGGAGCACCCGGTTGACCACCACCGCAGAGAGCTGGACCGTGGTCTCCTTCTCGACCCTGACGGCCAGCTCGATGGTCTCGTTGACCGGCATCTCCTCGGGGGTGCAGACCGCCACCAGGCCGGTGGTCAGGGGATCGGAGAGGATGTCGAGCATCCAGTCGGTCTGGGACCGGATGAGGCCCACTTTGACCAAGTTGTTGATGGCCTGCGGGGCGGCCAGCTGGCCGACGATGTGTCCCGAGGCGGGCGCGTCGACCACCACCAGGTCGTAGTGGCGTTCACGGACCTCGTAGCAGAGCTTGCCGACGGTGAGGATCTCCCGCACCCCTGGTGCCGCCATGGCCACGAAGTCGAACGCCTTGGCCAGGGGCCCGATGCGCCCCACCACAGGGATGCGCAGCTGCAGCTTCAGGTACTCGCGCAGCGACGCCTCGGTGTCCATGGTCATGGCGAACAGGCCGGGGAGGACCTCTTTTTCCTTGAAGCCGGTGGGTTGGGCTTCATAGAAGCCGGCCACGTCTCCTTTCGCATCGACCTCGCAGATGAGCACCCGCTTGCCGTGAGTGGAGGCCAAGAGGGCCAGGGCCGAGGCCACCGTGGTCTTGCCCGTTCCACCCTTGCCCGTGACGAAGACCAGTTTGAGATCGAGCAGCGCGCTCATCCGACCCGCAGCCCCATCACCGATCAGAGCCGGACCCGCCGGCCACCCGGGGTCGAATCAGGAGATCCCGAAACCGACCTGGCGAGCGGCCGTCGGTGGATCCACTTCGACGTAGGCCACCTTGCCGACCGGCACGCCGACCTGACGACCCTTACGGTCGGTCAGCCAGAGGATGGTGCCGTCCTCGGCCAGCGCGGCCTCGATGTCGGCCAGGACCTTGTCGCGATCCGCATCGTCGGGCAACTCGATGTCGAGCTCCTTCATCGATTGCACGATTCCGATACGCACGTCCACCTGGCACGCTCCTCTCAGCTGGGCTCCGGCGGCTGCCGGGTCTCTCCGACGATACAAGGTCCGGGGCGGGCGACCGTCCCGCTGTGACAGGCATGGGGCACACTGGCTGGATGGAGGAAGTCGCCCTGGACGGGGAGAACGAGAGGAATCGCCGGTGGGCCTCGACCATGGCCGGCCATGGAGGCCCGGGGGTCATCTTCGCCCACGCCGACACCCACGCCGACACCCACGCCGCAGAAGGCGTCGATGGACCTCGTGGCGGACTCGACCGCCAGGCACGTGAGGCGATCGAATGGGACCACCTGGCCCCGGTGGCCACCCGCGCCACCGGGGCCGGCAACCGGGCTCATCCGGTGGAGCCCGATCCCTGGCGGACCTGTTTCGAGCGCGACCGCGACCGCATCCTCCACGCCACGGCCTTCCGGCGCCTCGCCGGCAAGACCCAGGTCTTCGTCTTCCCCGACGACCACCAGCGGACCAGACTGACCCACGCCCTGGAGGTGGCCCAGGTGGCGACCAGCGTCGCCAGGGCCTGTTGCCTGAATGTGGCCCTCACCGAAGCCATCGCCCTGGGCCACGACTGCGGTCACGGTCCGGGCGGACACGCCAGCGAGGATGCGCTCTCCCCCTACCTCGACGGAGGGTTCGACCACGCCCCCTGGGGAGCGGACGTTTCGTTGGCCCCCCTCAACCTCTGTCACGAGACCCTCGACGGCATACGCAACCACTCGTGGTCGCGGCCGGCACCGTCCACGCCCGAAGGCGAGGTGGTGAGCTGGGCCGACCGGATCGCCTACGTCTGCCACGACTTCGAGGACGCGGTGAAGAGCGGCATCGTCACCCCGAGTGCACTGCCCGCCCTCGTGCGGGAACGGTGCGGGGACCAGCGGAGCCAGCAGCTGGACACCTTCATCGGCGCTCTGGTGTCGTCCATCCTCAGAACCGGGCTGATCGGCATGGCCGACCACGAGGCCGAGGCGCTGGCCGCCTTCCGGGCCAGCAACTACGAGCACATCTACCTCCGCCCGAGCTCGGTGGCCCAGGGTCGCTCGGTGATCGCCGTCCTTCGGGCACTGGTCGACTACTTCGGCGATCGTCCCAACCTCATCCCTGATGGCGGGGATCGGATCGGCGATCTCACCGGGGGGGACCCCCAAGCGGTGCGGGCCGCCGTGGCCTATGTGGCAGGCATGACCGATCGCTTCGCCTTCAGCCAGGCCGTCGCCCTGCTCGGGTGGGACCCTGACAAGCTCCCGGCCGGCATCGGGGTGACCAGGCGACTGTGAGGTCGCGCGCTCCCGACCCGTCGAGCGGGACGATCGACGCCGGCTCGATCGACGCCGGCTCGATCGCCCTAGCATCGGAGCGGAGTTGCGAAGGGGCGCCGGTCGAGGAGGTCACCGATGGTCAGCCAGGTGTCGGACCAAGTCCACGGATCACCACCGACCAATCCACCCGGCGCCGCGCCGGACCCAGGTGATCGGAAGGCGGAAGCTCGACCGACCGATCCCTCCGCTGCCGGAAGCGTGGCCGACGCCCTGGCCCCTCTGTTGCGGGCGCTGGTGGGCGACGCCGTCCCGGTTCGCTTCGAATTCTGGGATGGAAGCGGAACGGGGCCCGCCAACGCCATCGGGACCCTGCGGGTCAGATCGGCCGATGCCGTGCGCCGCATCCTGTGGGCCCCGGGGGAGTTGGGCCTCGCCCGGGCCTTCGTCTCCGGGGACCTCTCGGTCGAAGGTGACCTCTACGCCCTCTTGCAGGTGCTCCATGACGGGTCACCGCGCGATCTGCGCCAGCTGGGCCTGCGGTCCCTACCGACCGTGGTCGGGGCCGCTCTCCGCCTCGGTGCCCTGGGTCCGCCCCTGCCCGCGCCGCCCGGTGAGTGCCGCCCCGCCGGCCGGCTGCACTCACCGTCCCGGGACGCCAAGGTCATCAGCCACCACTATGACGTGGGCAACGAGTTCTACCGTCTGGTGCTCGGCCCGAGCATGACCTACTCGTGCGCCAGGTTCGCTGCCGACGGGACCACCCTCGAGGAGGCCCAGGCGGCCAAGCACGAGCTGATCTGTCGCAAGCTGGGGATCGACCACCAGCCCGGTGCCCGGTTGCTGGATGTGGGATGCGGCTGGGGTTCGATGGCGATCCATGCGGCTCGGCACCACCGGGCCCTGGTGGTCGGTGTGGCCCTCAGCCGTGAACAGGTCGACGAAGCCCGACGCCGGGTGGCCGAGGCCGGTCTCGATGACCAGGTGGAGATCCGGCTGCAGGACTACCGGGACCTGCGCGGGGAGGAATTCGACGCCATCTCGTCGGTGGGCATGTTCGAGCACGTCGGAACCGCGCTGATGACCCGCTACTTCCAGACGCTCCGACAGTTGCTCAGGCCAACCGGACGACTGCTCAACCACGCCATCTCCAAGCCCGGCGGCTCGGTGCTCGGGCGACGATCCTTCGTCGGTCGCTACGTGTTCCCCGATGGCGAGCTGGTGGACGTGGCCGAGGTGATCAGGGCAATGCAACAGACCGGTTTCGAAGTGAGGGACGTCGAGTCACTGCGGGAGCACTACTCGAGGACCCTGCACCAGTGGGTGGCCAATCTCGAGCGTCATTGGGACCAGGCGGTGGGTCTGGTCGGGCTCCCCCGGGCCAACATCTGGCGGTTGTACATGGCCGCCTCCGCCAACGGCTTCGACGACGGGGGGCTGGGCATCCACCAGGTGCTCGGCGTGGTCCCCGAAGGCGACGGCAACAGCGGGATGCCTCCGACCCGGAGCGGGTGGGGCTGATCCTGCGACCGGCCGGGAGGCGCCGACCCGGTCAGCGAACGGTGAGCTCCTTGCGGTAGACGCGAGCGGGTCCCAGTTCGACGACGGAGGTGGCGAGCCGATCGAACACGGCCGCCACCTCGCTGTCCGGGTCGGCAACCATCACCGGGATCCCTTGGTCTCCACCTTCTCGGAGGGATGGGACCAGCGGTACCTGGGCCAGCAACGGCACGCCCAATTCGTCGGCGAGCTGGCGACCGCCGCCGGCGCCGAACAGCTCGTAGCGCTTCCCGTCGTCGCCGGTGAACCAGCTCATGTTCTCGATGACCCCCCGCACAGCCAGCTTCAATTTGCGGGCGGCGTAGGCCGACCGCTGGGCCACCCGACCGGCCGCCGGCTGGGGTGTGGTCACCACGTAGACCTCAGTCTTGGTCAGGTAC
>FSZE01000065.1_pt1 | contig 11852 bp, 11 predicted proteins | sample 1638751 | NCBI WGS metagenome assembly FSZE01 (sample SAMEA3914813, study PRJEB12502) | metagenome | biome: forest; material: soil | place: Canada | collected 2011-07-07 | depth 0.3 m
ATCACCGGGGACGGCGTCGGCGATCCCGAGGGCCTGCGGCCACCACCGGGAGAGGAAGGCGCGCTCCTCGGCCTCCGTTCGCTCGACCATCGGCTCCCGGCTCACCAGCGAGATGATCACCCGGGCGGCGAGCTCGGAAGCTTCGTCGATCCAGGTCGCGAGGTCAGGTGCCAGCTCCACCACCGGGCCCAGGCACAGCCGGGCGTAGAACAGCTCGTCACGGTTGAGCGGCCCGTGGAGCAGCTGCCCGGCACCGAACCGCATGGCCAGTGCGGGCTCGGCCCGTATGCCCCGGACCGAGAACAAGGTGGCCTCGACCAGCCGCTCCGACGCCGAGTTGAACTGCCGGGCGTGGGCGATCACCCGCTCGACGAAGGAGTCGCTGGCGGCGATGGCCGCCTGGTTGACGATCTCGTCGCGGTTCTCGAAGTAGGCGTAGAGGGTCGGCCGGGACACCCCGGCCTCCGACGCGATCATCGCCACGCTGGTCCGGTCGATGCCGTGCCGCTGCACGCAGCGGACCGCCGCCGCCATGATCCGCCGGCGGGCGTCAACCTCATCGGCGGGGATCTGCCCCGACCACGCAACGCGCCTCACCGCCCACAATTTACTGATTGACACTTCGGTGTCAAACATATAAAAGAAGGGGATGATCCTCAAAGGCAAGACCGTACTGGTGACCGGCGTCGGGGGTGGCCTCGGCCGCGAGTGCGCCACGAGCGCCCTGCGGGACGGAGCAAATGTGGTGCTGGCAGCTCGCACCGCGGAGACGTTGGCGTCCACCGCCTCGGAACTCGACCCGAGCGGCGAGCACGTCGCGACCCAGGTGACCGACATCACCGACGCCGAGTCCTGCGCCTCGCTGGTCGGATTGGCCCAGAGCCGCTTCGGCTCGGTGGACGCACTGATCCAGGTGGCTGCCTACGAGAATGTCTGGGGCGGCCTCTACGACCTCAAGTTCGAGGCGTGGCGCAAGGCGTTCGAGACCAATGTGCTCGGCGCCCTCACCGTGATCCGCCCGGTCGCCGAGGCCATGAAGGCCGGAGGAGGTGGATCGGTGGTACTCATCGGCTCCCAGTCCATGTTCCAGCCCGCGCTGCCGCAAAGTGGCTATGCGGCCTCGAAGAGCGCTCTGCTGTCGGCCATGTACTACCTGTGCGACGAGCTCGGGCCCGACAACATCCGATGCAACATGGTCATCCCCGAGGTCCTCCGCCAACCCGCGTTCGAACTCGCCGGTGTCGGAGTCAGCAACCCGAACAAGGTGGGCAAGGACGTGGGCGAGCTGTGCGGGATCGGCCCCCTCGGCATGACTGCGACCGACGACGTCGAGGCGCTGATCGCACTCCGACCGGACGCACTGGTCCACTACGGGCCCACCGCGGCCCACGCCAACGACAACATCCGTGACATCGGTGCGTTCCTCCGCGCCGGCATCGACGTGTGCTCGACGGCGATGACCCCCTGGGTGTGGCCGACCATGACCCAGAACCCTCCGACCTGGATCGAGCCGATCACCGAGGCATGCGAGGCCGGCGGCTCGTCCTGCTTCACCACCGGGATCGACCCCGGCTTCGCCAACGACCTCCTTCCGATGACCCTGATGGGCCTGTGCGGCGAGGTCCGGCAGGTGCGGGCGCTCGAGATCCTCGACTACATCAACTACGAGGGAGACTACGAGGACGAGATGGGCATCGGACGCCCTCCGGAATTCACCCCGCTCCTCGAGCACACCGAGATACTGGTCATGTCGTGGGGCGCGACCGTCCCGATGATGGCCCACGCGGTGGGCATCGAGCTCGACGAGATCACCAGCACCTGGGAGAAGTGGGTGACCGACAAGCCCATCAAGACGGCCAAGGGCCTGATCAACCCGGGCGAGGTGGCCGCCATCAGGTTCACCATCAACGGCATCTACAAGGGGGAGCCCCGCATCTGCCTCGAGCACGTGAACCGGGTCGGCAGCGATGCCGCCCCCGACTGGCCCCGGGGCAACCAGAACGACGTCTACCGGGTGGTGATCGAGGGCTCGCCCTCGATCACCCAGGAGACCGCATTCCGGTTCTCCGACGGGAGTGGCCGAGACGCCGCCGCCGCCGGTTGCCTGGCCACCGGGCTGCGCGCCCTCAACGCGGTTCCGGCGGTCAACGCCCTGCCGCCCGGTTGGGTCACCGCCCTCGACCTGCCGCTCATCCCCGGCGTGGGAACCATCCGATAGCCCTCGCGCCAACCTCAGACCGGCCCTCCGGGCCCACAGACACAGGAGCAACGATGACACCCGACGACCTCGTGGAGATCGAGCAGATCAAGCGGCTGAAGTACAAGTACCTGCGGTGCCTCGACCAGAAGGAGTGGGACGAGATCGAAACCTGCTTCACCGCGGACGCCACCGCCCGGTACGGCGGGGGCCTCTACGAGTTCGAGGGCCGTGACGCCATCATGGAATTCCTCCGCGCCTCGATGGGCGCCACCACCATGCTGAGCAGCCACCGGTGCCATCACCCCGAGATCGACCTGGTCGGCACGGACGAGGCGACCGGCACCTGGGCCCTCGAGGACGTGGTCGTCCTCACCGACATCGGGATCAACGTGCAGGGGGCCGCGTTCTACACCGACCGCTACGTGAAGAGGGATGACGCCTGGCTGATCGCCCACACCGGGTACCGCCGCACCTACGAGGAACTGATGCCCCGGGGCTCGATCAAGGGCCTGAAGGTGACCGCGGACTGGTGGGCCACCGACGGCCGGTCGACGCTGGGCTGAAGCCGATCAGGCCAGGGTGGCCCCGTCGATGAGCAGGTCGGCGCCGTTCATGTGGGAGCCCTCGTCGGAGGCCACGTAGGCGATCGCCGCGGCGATGTTCTCCGCGGTGCCGAACCTCCCGAGGGGCGTCACCCGGCTCAGCAATTTGATGTCGGCACCCTCGGGCAGGTGGAAGGCGGCGGTGATCGGGGTGTCGATGGCGCCGGGGCTGATGCTGTTCACCCGCAGGCCGGCGGCGGCGTACTCAACGGCGAGGGCGCGGGTGAGGGCGAGCACCCCGCCCTTGGACGCCACATAGGCGGTCGCCCACGGCTGGCCCTTGTGGGCGGCGGTCGAGGCCAGGTTCACGATGTTCCCGTGGGTGGCAAGGAGGTGAGGGAGGGCCTCCCGGCAGACGAGGAAGGTCCCGGTCAGGTTGATGGTGATCAACCGGTTCCACTCGTCCAGGGTCAGCTCGTGGGTGTGGGAGAACGACAGCACCCCGGCGACGTTGACCACCACGTCGAGCCGGCCGAGCCGTTCGACCGACGCCGCCACCAGGCTCTGGACCCCTGCCTCGGAGCCCACGTCGCCCACCAGGGTGGTGATCGACCCGCTGAGGCCCTCGGCGTCGACCGACAGCTTGGCCAGCAGGTCGGCGTTCACATCGACGGCGACGACCGCGGCGCCCTCGGTGGCCAACCGGATCGCCGTGGCCCGTCCGATTCCGGACGCCCCCCCGGTGACCAGAGCGGACTTTTCGCTGAAGCGTGCTGGAGACATGGCCAGACTGTAGGACCTATTCGAATTGGGCGAGAGACCGGGCCTCAGGCCTGTTCCAACCGCCGCTGCAGCTCGGCCACCAGTCCGTCGATGGGGACCCGCACCTGCTCGGTGGTGTCGCGGTCGCGAACGGTGACCGCGTGGTCCTCCAGCGAGTCGAAGTCGACGGTCACGCACCACGGCGTGCCCACCTCGTCCTGCCGGCGATAGCGCTTGCCGATGGACTGGGTCAGGTCGTAGTCGCACATGAAGTGGGGCTGCAGGGAGGCCAGGACCCGGCGAGCCAGCGGCTCGAGGGTCTCCTTCTTCGACAAGGGAAGCACGGCGACCTGGTACGGGGCCAGCTTCGGGTGCAGCCGGAGCACGGTGCGGGCCTCCCCCCCGACCTCGTCTTCGTGGTAAGCGGAGAGGAGGAAGGCCATCATGGTGCGGGTGGCGCCGGCCGCGGGCTCGATGACGTAGGGCACGTAGCGCTCACCGGTCGGCTGGTCGAAGTACTCGAGCCGCTCCCCGGACGCCTTGGCATGGGCCTTCAGGTCGAAGTCGGTGCGGTTGGCGATGCCCTCGAGCTCGTCCCAGCCCCAGGGGAACAGGAACTCGACGTCGGCGGTGGCGGCCGCGTAGTGGGAGAGCTCGTCCGCCTCGTGGTGCCGAAGCCGCAGCTCGGACTCGGGAATGCCCAGGGCGGTATACCAGCGGTACCGCTCGTCCAGCCAGTACCGGAACCACTGATCGGCCTCGGCCGGAGGGACGAAGTACTCCAGCTCCATCTGCTCGAACTCCCGGGTGCGGAAGACGAAGTTCTGGGGGGTGATCTCGTTGCGGAAGGACTTCCCGACCTGGGCGATGCCGAAGGGCGGCTTCTTCCTGGTGGTCTGGAGGACATTGGCGAAGTTGACGAACATCCCCTGGGCGGTCTCGGGCCGGAGGTAGGCAACCGCCCCTTCGTCCTCGAGCGGCCCGGCATGTGTCTTGAACATCAGGTTGAAGGCCCGGGCCTCGGTGAACTCGGTCGACCCGCAGGCCGGGCACACCCCCTCGATCCTGTCCTCCCGCCAGCGCTGGTGGCAGTTGCGGCAGTCCACCAGGGGATCGGTGAAGTTGGACAGGTGGCCGGAGGCCTCCCAGATCGCCGGCGGCGAGAGAATGGCCGCGTCGAGGCCGACCACGTCGTCCCGTCGCTGCACCATCGCCTCCCACCACGCGTTCTTCACATTGCGCAGCAGGTTGACGCCGAGGGGGCCGTAGTCGTAGGTCGAGCGGAACCCGCCGTAGATCTCGGCCGACTGGAAGATGAAGCCACGGCGCTTGCACAGCCCCACCACCTTCTCCATGAGGTCAGTGGGCGCGTCGGGAGGAACGACCGGGTCAGGCATAGGGGGGAATCGTACCGGCTGGCACCGGGGCCTCGGCCCCCACCACCAGGCGGGCGGTCACCGAGTTGGCCAGCAGCCGCCCTCTGGCGGTGAGCACCGATCTCCCGCCCACCCGCTCGACCAGGCCGGCCAGATCGGGATCGTCCGGCAGGGCCGAGGCGGGCACGCCCGCCCGGGTCCGGAGCTGCAGGGCCAGTGCCTCGAACTCCCGTTGCCCCTCGGTGAGCACCTCCTCGCCCGTAGTGGCAGACCTCCCCTCGCCGATCAGTGCGGCATACCGATCGGGAGTCCGAACGTTCCACCACCGGCGTCCGGCACGATGGGAGTGGGCCGCCGATCCGATGCCCCGGTAGTCTCCCTGGTCCCAGTAGAGGCCGTTGTGCCGGCACTCGTGCCCGGGTCGGGCCCAATTGGAGATCTCCTCCCAGCGGTACCCGGCCCGCCCGAGCATCCGGTCGGCCCGCTCGTAGCGCGCCGCCTGGACGTCGTCGTCGGGATGCCGGTCGGGTTCGGCGGCCAGCGGAGTGCCGGGCTCCACGGTCAAGGAGTAGGCGCTGACATGGGGAGGCGGCGCCGGGATGCCGATCACGTCGGTGAGGCTCTGCTCCCAGTCCGCATCGGTCTCCCCGGCCCCTCCGATGATCAGGTCCATGCTCCACGAGGTGAAGCCGGTCTCGGCCACCGCGCTGGCTGCCTCCAGCACCTGGTGGGTGCCGTGACGGCGCCCGAGCCCGTGGAGCACGTGGGGAACCGTCGACTGCACCCCGAGCGAGATGCGGGTCACCCCTCCGGCCCGGTAGGTGGCCATCCGCTCGGCGGAGGCATCCTCGGGGTTGCACTCCACGGTGACCTCGGCACCTTCGGCCCGAGGGATGGCGGCGAGGATCTCGACCAGCAGATCGGCGTCGAGCCGGGACGGCGTCCCGCCGCCGAAGAAGACCGAGGTGGCCGGCGGCATCCCCTCGTCCGATCGGGCCCGCTCGATTTCGAGCCGGCACGCAGCCACGTACGACTCCATCAGGTGGTCACGGTCGGTGTAGGTGGCAAAGGCGCAGTAGTCGCAGCGGAACCGACAGAAGGGCACGTGCACGTAGACACCGAAGGAAGGCGGTGTCACGGTGCCGTCATCGTGCCCGGATCGTGTCGTCATCGGCCACCTCAGGACACATGGCCCGAGCGGACCGAACGGAGGCGCCGGTCCAGATGGGCCTCCATGGCCTCGGTGGCCAGGGCGGTGACCTCCTCGACGAGCGCCGATGGTGGTTCGGCCAGCACACCGGCCAGTCCCCCGCCCAGCGTGCGGCGCAGCAACAACAGCCCGCCGGGCGACAGGGGCCGGCCCCGGCGGCAGCTCCGGCACAGGACCCCCCCTTCCACCAGGTCGAAGGCGACGAGCAGTTCGGGGTCCTCCTCGCCGCATGACACGCAGACGTCGAGCATCGGGGCCGAGCCCTCGAGGGCCAGCACCTTGAGGAAGAACGCCGGCGCCACCATCGGCGAGTTGCGCTCAGCCAGCGCGGCCATCGCACCGACCAGCATCTCGTAGAGACGGGGGTTGCCGTGCCGTTCCTGTCCGATCTGGTCGACCACCTCGAGCATGGACATGGCCGCGGCCATACGGTCGAGGTCCTCGCGGACCGCTCGGAAGGTGTCGATGACTTCGACCTGGTTGATCATGTCCAGGTCGCCACGCCCCTGCCAGCCCAACAGGGCGACATGGCTGAGCGGCTCCAGCCGTGAGCCGAACTTCGACTTGGTGCGGCGGACGCCCTTGGCCACCGCCCGCACCTTCCCGTGCTGCTCGGTCATCAGCGTGACGATCCGGTCCGCCTCACCGAGGCGGATGGTGCGCAACACCATGCCCCGGTCGCGAAAGAGGGTCATCGTGGCTCGCTCGGCTCCTCGGCCACCGGGCTCCCCGACGGGGGGGTAGCAGCCGGCTCGATCGGACCGTTCGGCCCGCTGGAGGACAGCGGTGCTTGTCCACGGCCCACCGGCCGGCCGGCGGAGCGCCCATGGGTCCGCCCTCCCCCGAGCAGGTTGTTGGCTCCGATGAGGGCCACCAGCACCGGCGGCAGAATCACGATCGGTAGCACCACCGTGAACCCGGCCGCCGCCATCACCACCACGCCGAGGTAGACCACCAGGCCGAGAACCACCCCGGTGACGATCCACACGCCACCGGCGTCGTCGAGGTGGCCGCGGTCGTCGAGACCGCCCGGTCCGAACCGGCCGCCCATCACTGCACCCCGCCGAAGCGCCGCTGGCGCTGCTGGAAGTCCTGCACCGCTTCGAACAGGTGGGTCCGGCGGAAATCCGGCCACAGCACGTCGTCGAAGACCAACTCGCTGTAGGCGAGCTGCCACAGGAGGAAGTTGGAGATCCGATGCTCGCCCGACGTCCTGATCACCAGATCCGGGTCGGGCTGATCGGGAAAGTAGAGCCGCGACCGTATGGCCTTCTCATCGACCTTCTCCGACGCCACCCCCTCGACCACCAGCCGGCGTACCGCGTCGACGATCTCTGCCCGACCGCCGTAGTTGAAGGCCATGGTCAGCGTGCACCGCCGGTTGCCGGAGGTCAGGTCGATCGACTCGTCCATGCGCCTCAGCACCCGTTTGGGGACCCGCCAGTCGCGCCGCCCGGCGAACCGGATGCGAACCCCCTTCTCGTGCAGCTCGTCACGCCGACGGACCAAGAGGCTCTCGTTGAAACCCATCAGGTAGCGCACCTCGTCCGCCGGACGGCGCCAGTTCTCGGTGGAGAAGGCGTACATGGTGATCCACGGAATGCCGAGCTCGAGGGCGCCTTCCACCGCGTCGAGCAGCGCGGCCTCGCCGGCGGCGTGGCCCTCGGTCCGAGGCAGGCCCCGACGCGCCGCCCATCGCCCGTTCCCGTCCATGACGCACGCCACGTGGGTGGGGATCGGGCCGCCGGCCAGGTCGGAGGCTGACACGATGGCGCGGCGCGGCTCTTCGACATCGTCAGCAGCTGCCCGATCCCGTTGCACCCTGCGAACCTATCCTCTCGCTGGTGTGGCCCGTGCCTGCCGGTCCTCTCCCGCTCCCAGTCGACAGGCGGTCACCGACTGCCTCTTTTGAGCCCAGGGGCTCCGGGCACTAGACCGTCCCCATGTCCCCGCTGCACGCCCTGGCGATCTTCGCCGCCGGAATGGCCGCGGGAACCGTCAACGTCATCGTCGGATCAGGCTCCCTGATCACCTTCCCGACCTTGTTGGCCCTGGGTTACCCGCCGGTGCTGGCCAATGTGTCCAACACGGTCGGTCTGGCGCCCGGCAATGCGAGCGCGGCCGTGGCCTACCGCCGCGAGCTGAGCAGCCAGGGCAGCCGGCTGGTCCAGCTCGGGTCGGCGTCGCTGCTCGGCGCCATGGCCGGGGCGGTGCTGCTGCTGGCCCTCCCGTCCGGCGTGTTCAAGGCCGCGGTGCCCGGGCTGATCGCCCTGGCGTCGGTGCTCATGGCCCTCCAGCCCCGGATCAGCGCCCGGCTCGAGACCCGGGGGGGCCGACGGACCCACGGGGGCGCGGGCCTGATGCTCGGCGTCTTCCTCACCGGGATCTACGGCGGCTACTTCGGAGCGGCCCAGGGGGTCATCCTCATCGCCCTGTTGGCCATCTTCATCGACGACGACCTCCAACGCCTCAACGGCACGAAGAACGTCCTGGCCCTCACCGCCAATGCGGTGGCCGCCCTCTTCTTCATCGCCACCACCCACATCTCGTGGCCGGTGGCCGGGCTGATCGCGGCGGGCTCGATCATCGGCGGCCAGGTCGGCGGCCGCTATGGCCGCCGTATCCCCGCACCGGTCCTCCGGAGTGTGATCGTCGTCGTGGGCCTGGGCATCGCCGTCGGGTTGGCCATCGAATGGCACTGAGCGACCACCGGCGGCCGGTCATCGTTGGGCGGGACACAGGAACGGCCACGGCCGAGGGATGGCCCGGGCGGGGCGGGGGCCGCCGATAGGGTCGGTGGATGGCCGACGACGTGACCACCACCCTGGCCCAGGTGGCCGCCGCGCTCCCCGGTGGCGGCGAGTCGCGGGAGGGGCAGCGTGAGATGGCACAGGCGGTGGGCCGATCCATCGCCGAGCACCGTCATCTGGTCGTCCAGGCCGGCACCGGTACCGGCAAGTCGCTCGCCTACCTGATACCGGCGGCCCTTTCCGACCAGCGGATCGTGGTGGCGACCGCCACCAAGGCCCTGCAGGACCAGCTGGCCAACCACGACCTGCCGATGGTCGGCGGGGCCATCGATCGTGACCTCTCCTTCGCCGTGCTCAAGGGGCGCAGCAACTACCTCTGCCGTCAGCGGGTCTCCGAGATCGGGGGCCGGGGCGACCAGCTCTCGCTCCAACCGGGCAGCGCCGATCCGCCCGACGCCGACGACACGCTCGCGGCCGCCGCTGACACCGGCAGCCGACCAGCAGATGACCCGGTCGAGCTGGGCCGCCTCGGCGAACAGGTCAAACGACTGGTCCAGTGGGCGGGGGACACCGTCTCGGGTGACCGGGCGGAGCTCGACTTCGAGCCCCATTTCCGGGCCTGGGCGATGGTCTCGACCACCGCCCGCGAGTGTCCGGGTGCGTTTCGATGCCCGTCGGGCCGGGACTGCTTCGCCGAGGATGCCCGGGCCCGGGCCGCCGAGGCTGACGTCGTGGTCGTCAACACCCACCTCTACGGTGCCCATCTGGCCAGCGGCGGGGCGGTGCTTCCCCCCCACCAGGTGGTCGTCTTCGATGAGGCCCACGAGGTCGAGGAGGTGATGACCGACAGCCTCGGCGCGGAGATCGGGCCGGGGCGCTTCCGAGCCCTGGCTGCATCAGCGCGACCGCTGTTGGACGGAGGACCATCGGCTGCCATCGATGCCGTGGACGCAGTAGCCGATCTGGGTGAGATCCTCCAACGGGCCCTCCGCCCGCTGGTCGGTCAACGGATCCACCATGGTGCCCTCGTCCCGGTCGAGGGGAGCAACGCCGAGGGGAGCAATGGGCCCCGGGCACCCCGGTCACCCGAGGCTCCCCAGTCACCCGAAGCGGCGGGTGAGCGGCTCGGGCTCGAGCTGGGCCTGGCCGCGCGTCCCCGACCATCCCGCCGCCCGGTCGACCCGACCCCGTCCGCCGGCGACCCTGATCTGGGCCAGGTGCTGTTGCTGGCCACCGGACGGGTGAGCCGGATCATCGACAGCCTGCGACGGGCGGAACGGGAGGCGGGTGACGACGAGTCGGCGGCGGCTCGCTCCCGACGTGACCGCGTGCTCCTGGCCGCCGGGCACCTCGCCGCCGACCTGGCGCGACTGGCCGCGCTCACCGATGACGAGGTGGCCTGGGTGGACGGAGGCGCCCGGTCACCGAGCCTGCGGGTCTCCCCCATCGACGTCGGTCCACTGTTGTCGGAACAGCTGTGGGGCTCGGTGACCGGCGTGCTCACCTCGGCGACCGTGCCCCTCGGCCTGGCCGAGCGATTGGGCCTGCCCCCCGAGGGCACCGACGCGCTCGACGTCGGGAGCCCGTTCAACTACCGCGACCACGCCATGCTGTACGTGGCGAACTCCCTGCCTGATCGTCGGAGACCGGAGTCGGAACCCGCGCTGCACGACGAGCTCGAGGTGCTCATTACCGCCGCCGGCGGTCGGACCCTCGCCCTGTTCACCAGCTGGAGGGCGATGAACGCGGCCGTGGAGGCGCTGCGGAGCCGGCTCTCCTGTTCCGTGCTGGCCCAGTCGGACCTGCCCAAGCCGGCCCTGATCGAGGCCTTCCGGGACACCGAGTCGACCTGCCTGTTCGCCACCCTTGGGTTCTGGCAGGGGGTGGACATCCCCGGCCGCACGCTCAGCCTGGTGACCATCGACCGCATCCCGTTCCCCCGACCGGATGAACCGGTGCTGCAAGCCAGGCGGGACCGGGCCGGCGCTGGGGCCTTCAACGCCGTCGACCTCCCGCGGGCGGGCACCCTTCTGGCCCAGGGTGCAGGGCGGCTGATCCGATCGGCCAACGACCGGGGCGTGGTGGCGGTGCTCGACAGCCGGCTGGCCACCGCACGCTACCGGGGGGCGCTGCTGGCCCGGGTGCCACCGATGCGACGCACCCTCGACCGCACGGAGGTCGAGGGCTTCCTCCGCCAGGTCACCGCGCCCGGCTGAATCCCCATGCCCCTTCGCGCAGCGCTCCACCCGGGCCTGTCAATTGCCGGCGCTTCGGACGACCCGCTTGACACCCGCCCGGTTGAAGCCTATTGTACAAGTAATCACTTGTACAAGCTATCCACTGAGAAAGGATCAAACTGTGAATACCGCTACCACCACTACCACTCCCACCACCACCGACGACTTCCACTCGACGAAGACCTTGGCCGCCGCCCCCGACACCGTGTTCTCGGCGCTGACCGACATCGACGCCCTGACCGGCTGGTGGACCCCCGCCGGCGGCGGCGCTGCCGCCGGCGAGACACTGCGCTTCCTGATGGGCGACCAGGAGGTCGTGATGCGGGTCGACGAGGCCGACCGGCCGTCGCGGGTCCGCTGGAGCGTGCTCGTCTGCGAGGCCGCCCCCGATTGGGTCGGGACCTCGATCACCTTCGATCTCGAGCCGGTCGGCGCCGGCACCGAGCTGCGCTTCCACCACCACGGCCTCAACCCTGGCCTGGAGTGCTTCAAGATGTGCCAGGCCGGGTGGACGCGCCACCTCGCCAGCCTCGTCGACTACGTCGACCGGGGTGCTGGCAGCCCGAACCCGCCCGCCGACGTCGAGCGGTTCGCCGCCTGGCGCGCCGAGCACGCCACCCGCTGAGCGAGCCTGGACGACGGAGGTCGCACTCCGCTAGGAAACACCGATGACGCCGGAGCCCGAGGAGCCGGCAGCGCCCGTTGGGCCGGACGCGGTCCTGCGGGCGCTCGCCGATCCTCACCGGCGCCAGATCCTGCGGTTGGTCCAGCACGC
>FSZE01000085.1_pt1 | contig 11802 bp, 9 predicted proteins | sample 1638751 | NCBI WGS metagenome assembly FSZE01 (sample SAMEA3914813, study PRJEB12502) | metagenome | biome: forest; material: soil | place: Canada | collected 2011-07-07 | depth 0.3 m
AGAGGTGCGCGGCCTGGGCGACCACGATGCTGCGGGTGCTCAGCGAACCGGTGATGAGCACGACCGTCACCACCGTCATGCCGAGGGCGGCCTCGTACGAGATCATCTGGGCCGACGCCCGGACCGAGCCCAACAACGGGTACTTCGAGCCGGACGACCATCCGGCCAGCATGATCCCGTAGACGCCGATGGACGACATGGCCAGCAGGAACAGGATGCCCATGGGCGGGTCGGCCAGCTGCAGCTCGAAGGTGTGGCCGGCCACGGTCACCTGGCCGCCGATGGGCACGATGGCGAAGCTGAGGAACGCCGGGATGATGGTCAGATAGGGCGCCAGCTTGAAGACGAACCGGTCGGCCTGATCGGGCAGCAGGTCCTCCTTGAAGAAGAGCTTGATCCCGTCGGCCAGGGTCTGGGCGATGCCGAACGGCCCGGCCCGGTTGGGGCCGATGCGGCTCTGCATGTCCGAGATGACCTTCCGCTCGAACCAGATCATCAGCATCACCGACACCATCAGGGCGGCGAAGACCACCAGTACCTTGATCAGGACGATCAGCAGCACCACCCAGCCGGCGCCGTTGCTGTAGAGCGGGTCCCCGGCGCTGAGCAGGGGCTGTGCGAACGCCACTACCGAGCTCACGGGGTCTCCATCCGAAGCTCGACCACCGGGCTGCCCACCTCGATGAGGTCGGCGATGGTCCCTTCGTCGAGCGGAACGTTGAAGTCGGTGGCCACCACCTTGCGGGGCAGCGACGGGTCGGGCACGGCGGTCAGCACCGCCGAGGCCGAGGCGGTGCGGATCCGTACCGATCCACCTGCTGGTACGCCCAGCTCGTCGAGATCGAGGGGGTTGGCCCGGAGCGGGGAGGTGGCCACCAGACCGGCCAGGGCGGGCACCGCGCCCACCGCGTCGCCGAGGTCGTAGAGCGATCGTGAGGCCACCAGTCGCAGTGAGTACCGGTCGTTGGGGGCGACATGGGGCACGACCAGATCGACCGGACCGGTCAGCATCTCCGGCCGGGCCGGGCCCGGGCCGTCGGCGTCATCGCCCGCCCCGGGCGGGAGGCCGTGACCGGCTGTCGGTGGCTCGGCCAGGCCGGCGCGGGGTGGAGCGCCCTGCCGTTCCACCGACTCCACACCGGGGAACGCGATGGGATCGAGCGGAGCGGTCGCCGCCCTCCGCCCGATCGACACCGCCGCGGCCCGCAGGGGGGCCACCACCCCGTCGGCCGTCCCGGGCGCATCCAGCACCGCCCGGGTGATGCCCCGGTAGGCCGGGGCCAGCCGCTCCACTTCGTCCCAGACGTCGGCCGACGAGTCGAGCCCGAGGTCGGCATCGAGGTGCACGGCCAACTCCGAGGCGATCATCCAGTCGGGCCACGACTGCCCGGGGGCCACCAGCTTCTGGCCCAGCCGGCTGATCCGTCCTTCGATGTTGGTGGTGGTCCCGGGCCGTTCGTGGGCGACCGCGGCCGGCAGCACCACGTCGGCGTGCTCGGTGATCGGACCGGGGGAGGACACCACCGCCACGACGAAGGCGGCGCCCTCGAGGGCCCGCTCGGCCAGACGACGGTCGGGGAAGTCGGTCAACGGGTCCGAGCCCAGCACCACCAGCGTGTGCAGGCGGGGACCGTCGTCGGGTTCGTCGGCCGCCGCCGCCAGCATGGCTGCCGTATCCCGCCCCCGGGCCGTCGGCACCGAGCCCCAGGCGTGGCTGAACCACTCCCGCCCGGCGTCGAGCGTGACCCGGCCGGGGAGCAGTCCGGGGGCCAGGCCCATGTCGAGGGCACCGTGGACGTTGCCTCGGCGCAGAGCGGGCAGGAAGCGGGCGGTGGGCAGGGCCCGAGCCAACACCTGGGCGGCCTCGGCCACCAGGGCGCCGTCCTCGGCCAGCGAGGGACGGCCCACGATGACCACCACGTCGGCGGCCCCGGCGAGGCGGCGGGCCTCACCCAACCCGGCCGGGTCGGCCGAGGTCGGGGCCGCGGTGTCGGCATCGACCAGGGCGCGGGCCATGCCGGCGGCATCGCCGGGGAGGTAGCGGAGCGACGCCGCCGCGTACGGGGTCAGCGCGGTGGCCTGAGGCGACAGCTCGACCAGCGACAACCCACCGTCGACGGCGGCGGACCGGAGGCGGAGGAAGAGGATCGGGAGCTCTTCACGCAGGTCGCCCGAGAGGACGATCACCGTGTCGGCGGCTGCCGCCTGGTCGATGGTCGCCCGGGGCAGCCCGACAGCCACCTCGGCCGGGAGGCCGTCCCCCAGCTGCGCGTCGACCGAGTCGGTGCCGAGGACCCCCTTGGCCAATTTGGCCCAGGCGTACGCCCCCTCGTTGGTCAGGCGCGCCCCACCCACCACGCCGATGGCCTCCGGGCCACCCTTCGACTTGGCCGCCTCGAGGCCGCGGGCCACCGCGTGGAGGGCCTCGTGCCACGAGACCGGAACCAGCGATCCGTCCTTGCGGACCAGGGGCTCGGTCAGGCGGTCCTCGCTGTTGACCGAGTCGAAGGCGAACCGGCCCTTGTCACACAGCCATCCGTGGTTGACCGGGTCGGCGTCGATTCCGAGCAGGCGGGTCGCCCGGTTCGACGAGGACTGCACCGCCACCCTGCACCCGACCGCGCAGGTGGTGCAGGTCGACTCGACCTGGTCCAGATCCCACGGTCGGGCGGCGAAGCGGTAGGGCGCGGCGGTGAGCGCCCCGACCGGGCAGATCTGCACGGTGTTGCCCGAGAAGTACGAGGTGAACGGCAGCTCGGGGAACGTGTTGACCTCGAGCAGCTCCCCCCGGCCGATGAAGTCGATCTGCGCCTCACCGGCCACCTCGTCGGCAAACCGGGTGCACCGGCTGCACTGGATGCAGCGCTCCCGGTCGAGCAGCACCAGTTCGGAGATGGGGATCGGCTTCTCGAAGTGCCGCTTCTCCTCGACGAATCGGGACTCGCCCGGACCGTAGGCCAGGGTCTGGTCCTGCAACGGGCACTCGCCTCCCTTGTCGCAGACCGGGCAGTCGAGCGGGTGGTTGATCAGCAGGAATTCGAGGACGCCGTCCTGGGCCTTCTTCACCTTCTCCGAGTCGGTGACCACCGACGCCCCCGCCTGCACCTCGATGAAGCAGCTGGGCTGGAGGGAGGCGCCCCGGGGTCCGCTGACCTCGACCAGGCACATCCGGCAGACACCGACCGACTTCATCCGGGGGTGGTAGCAGAACCGCGGGATGAAGGTGCCCACCCGCTCGGCCGCGGCGATGAGCATCTCGCCCTTGGCCGCGCTGACTTCCCGACCGTCCAGGGTGAAGGTCACCCTCTCGACCGGCTCGGCGGCGGCCTCGCTGTCGACGGTCAGGTCGGCGGCGGCGTTCTCCAGGGACGTGCTGCCCTGGGCGGGGGCGGTCCGCTCACTCATAGGGGCAGCCCCCTTCCTTGATGTGCACGAGGAACTCGTCGCGGAACATCTCGATGGCCGAGCCGATCGATGAGGGGATGGAGGGGCCGAGCACGCAGATGGTGGTCTGTTGGGGAGGCCAGGTCAGCCCGGGGGCGATGTTGTCGCACGCATCGAGCAGGAGGTCCAGATCCTCTTCACGACCGTCGCCCGTCTCGATCCGCTCCATGATCCGCTCCAGCCAGCCCGACCCCTCGCGGCAGGGGGTGCACTGCCCGCAGGACTCGCGGGCGAAGAACTTGGTGATCCGCCATGACGCCCTCACCGCGCAGGTGTGGTCGTCCATGACGACCACCGAGCCCGAACCGAGCATGGAGCCGGCCCCGGCCACTTCGTCCTGGCCGAGGGGAAGGTCGATCTGGTCGGGTCCGAACCAGGGTGCCGACACCCCGCCGGGGATGAACGCCTTCAAGGCCCGCCCATGGGGGATGCCACCGCCCAGCACCGGAGCGTTGATCAGGTCGTTGAAGGTGGTCTTGACCATCTCGAGCTCGAACACACCCGGGTTCTTAACGTGGCCGGCCAGGGCGAACAGCCGGGTCCCGGTGGACCGCCCCTCGCCGAGGGCGGCAAAGGCCGCACCCCCGTTGAGGACGATCCAGGGAAGGTTCGACATGGTCTCCACGTTGTTCACCACGGTGGGCTCACCGTAGAGACCGATGGCGGCGGGAAAGAACGGGGGCTTGATCCGGGGGAACCCGCGCTTGCCCTCGAGCGACTCCAACAGGGCGGTCTCCTCACCGCAGATGTAGGCCCCGGCCCCCGGATGCACGACGACGTCGACCGAGAATCCCGATCCGAAGATGTCGCCCCCGACGGCGCCGTGGGCATAGGCGTCGTTGAGCGCCGCCTGCACCCGCTCGAGGCCGAGGGCGAATTCACCGCGGACGAAGATGAACACCTGGGTGACCTGGAGCGCGTAGGCGGCGATGAGCACGCCCTCGACGAGCTGATGGGGATCCCGCTCGATGAGCAGATGGTCCTTGAAGGTGGCCGGCTCGCTCTCGTCACCGTTGACGACCAGATAGGTCACCGGGTTCTTTCGCAGCATGGCCCACTTGCGACCGGCGGGGAACCCCGCACCACCCCGGCCGAGCAGGCTGGCCGCATCCACCTCGTGGGCCACCGCCTCGGGGGTCATGGTCAGTGCCTTGCGCAGGCCCTCGTAACCGCCGGTGGCCAGATAGCGCTCGAGGGTGTGGGAGTCGTCATGGCCGAGCCGGCCGGTGATGATCTTCGGTGCTTCGGTGATCGCCACTAGGAGGTTCCCCCGGCACCCTCTGCGGCACTCTTGGCCGCCTCTGCCGCCGCCGCTCGCTGTGCCTGGGCCTCGGCCATCGCCGCCCGCTCCGAGGCCAGCCGGGCCGGGTCCGCCTCCAGCCCGGTCGAACGGTGCACCCGGATCAGGGTGCCGTGGTCGGGGATGTCCTGGGAACGGGCGCCGCTCCGCAGGTCGGCGATCAGGCGATCGAACGACTCGGGGGTCTGGGCGCCGACGAAGCGATGGTTGACCTGTACGCACGGCGCCCGGTCGCAGTCGGCGAGGCACTCGGCCTCTTCGAGGGTGATGGTTCCGTCGACGGTGGTGCCGCCGGCGTTGACCTCCAGCGACGACTCGGCGTGCTCGAGCAACTCGGCGGCACCGTTCAGGAGGCAGGCGATGTTGGTGCACAGGGACACCACGTGGGTGCCCACCGGCTCGGTGTGCAACATGTCATAGAACGACGCGGTGCCGAGCACCTCGGTCGGGGTGACCCCGACCAACCCGGCGATGTCGGTCATGGCGGCGGGGGTCAGCCACCCGTCCTGCTCCTGGGCCAGGTGGCACAGCGGGATGAGGGCCGACCGGGGCTCGGGGTAGAGGGCGATCACCTGACGGGCCCGGGTCAAGGTGTCCGCCGACAGATGGCTGGGCACCGGCGGGGCGCCGGCGCGTCGTGGGGTCCCGACCGGGGTGCGTCGGGCCGTCTCGCTCACCGGTCCACCTCCCCCATCACCGGGTCGATGGTCGAGCAGACCGCCACCGCGTCGGCCAGCAGCCCGCCCCGCATCATCAGGGGGAGTCCCTGGAGATTGACGAAACTCGGTCCACGGATGTGCATCCGGTACGGCTTGGGCGATCCGTCCGACACCAGGTAGCAACCGAGCTCGCCCCTCGGCGACTCGACGGCCACGTACACCTCGCCCTCGGGGACCCTGAAGCCCTCGGTGAACACCTTGAAGTGGTGGATGAGGGCCTCCATCGACTCGTCGATGCGGCCGCGCGGCGGGGGGGTCACCTTCTTGTCCTGGACGCGGTAGTCGCCGGCGGGCATCTTCTCCACGATCTGGCGGATGATCCGCACCGACTCGCGGATCTCGTTGAGCCGAATCGAGTACCGGTCGAAATTGTCGCCGTAGGTTCCGACGATCACATCGAACTCCACCTCGTCGTAGCGGAGGTAGGGCATGGACCTGCGAAGGTCCCAGGGCACGCCGGTCGACCGGAGCACCGGTCCGGTGAGGCTGAGCGCAATGGCCTCCTCGGCCGACAGCGTGCCGACCGCCTCCGATCGCCGGCGGAACAGGGGCTGGCCGGTGAGGAGCTCGTCGTACTCGTCGGTCCGCGCCATCACGGTGTCGCAGATCACCGTGACGTCGTCCTCCCATCCGTCGGGCAGATCGGCTGCGGTGCCGCCCGGTCGGATGAAATTGTGATTCATCCTGAGCCCGGTGGTCTTCTCGAAGAAGGCGAGGACCATCTCCCGCTCGCGGAACCCGTAGATCATCATGGACGTCGACCCCAGGTCCATCCCGTTGGTGGCCATCCACATGAGGTGGGAGGACACCCGGTTCAGCTCGACCATCAGCATGCGGATCCAGTCGGCGCGCGGTGGCATCTCCACACCGAGCAGCGCCTCCACCGCCAGCGACAGCACGAGCTCGTTGTGCAGCGGGGCCAGGTAGTCCATGCGGGTCACGTTGGTCGAGCCCTGGACGTAGGTCAGCTCCTCGGCCGTCTTCTCCATGCCGGTGTGGAGATAGCCGATGACCGGCTTGGTCCGGAGCACCGTCTCGCCGTCGAGCTCGAGCATCAGGCGGAGCACGCCGTGGGTCGAGGGGTGCTGGGGCCCCATGTTGATGATCATGGTCTCGTCGTCGGACTGCTCGATGTCGATGTCCGACGGGTCGATGGCGACGCCCTCGGGCAGGCGGAGGACCGCGCCGACCTCTCGCCGCAGCTGGCTGGGGTCGGTCTCCGACCGGCTGAACAGCTCCTGGACGCCTTCCGAGGTCTCGGCCGCCAGCCCCTTTGCCTCCCCGCCCGGGCCGCGGCTCAAGAACTCGTCGCCGGAGACCGGCGGATCCAGCACGGTGTCGGGCCGGGGCGCAGGCGCGTCAGCACCACCGGCCGGAGGGGTCGCCTTCACATCACTCATCGCGGCCCCGGTGCTCCCTTGAACTGGACCGGCACCCGACCGACTCCGTAGTCCTTGCGCAGGGGATGGCCCTCCCAATCCTCGGGCATGAGGATGCGGGTCATGTCCGGGTGACCCTCGAAGACGATGCCGAACAGGTCGTAGGCCTCCCGCTCCATGGCCTCGACACCGGGGTAGAGATCGAAGAGGGAAGGAGCCACGGCATCCGCCTCGGGCACCTGGACCCGTACCCGTACCCGGCGCGCCTGACTCATCGACAGCAGGTTGACGACCACCTCGAACCGCTCCGGGCGCACTCCCTCGGGCAGCGCACGGGCCGGATGGGCCAGGTAGTCGACGGCGCAGAGGTCGGCGCACATCTCGAATCCACCAGCTCGGTACTCGGTGACGACCGCCAGGTACTGCTCACGGGTGGGGAAGACAACCTCTTGCCCGGCCCGGTCGGGAGTACGCGGGGACCCTCCACCCGAGTCGCTGAACGCTCCGGTTCCGTCGGCCACCTCGGTCCCGCCGGTCACCGTCACAGGGGCTCTCCGACGCTGCGGGCGATGACCGGATTGCGCCTGGGCGTGCCCAGGTGCACGGCATCCGGCCGCTCCGGATTCCATCCCGAGGTGGCCTCCTCGCTGCGAGTCCGGGCGTCGTCGGTGTCGGCACCCTCGTCATCAGCCAGGGGCCCGGTGTCGGTGCCGGTGGCCAGCCCGACCTCTGAGGCCGGGCCGCGACGGGTGATGTCGTTGACACGCACCTTCTCGTGGAGGGTGAGAATGGCATGCATGAGGGTCTCGGGGGTCGGGGGGCACCCGGGCGCGTACACGTCGACCGGAACGATCTGGTCGACGCCCTGCACGATGGCGTAGTTGTTGAACATGCCGCCGGTGCTGGCGCACACCCCCATCGACAGCACCCACTTGGGCTCCATCATCTGGTCGTAGACCTGACGGAGCACGGGAGCCATCTTCTGGGACACCCGCCCGGCCACGATCATCAGGTCGGCCTGGCGGGGGGAGGCCCGGAACACCTCCATCCCGAAACGGGCCAGATCGAAGTCGGCGGCACCCACCGACATCATCTCGATGGCGCAGCACGCCAACCCGAAGGTGGCCGGCCACATCGAGTAGGTCCGTGCCCACTTGACCAGGTCCTCGAGACGCCCGGTGAGGAAATTGTGCTGAAGGTCTTCGAGACCCATGGTGAGCCGCCTCTCTCGTTCTATGCGGCTCGGCCGGGTCCGGTCGGCGCAGGGGCCGGCTCCCCGGTCGTCGGGGCGTCTGGACCGGTGGTGACCGGCACGGATGGCTCGGTGGGCGAACCCACCTGACGCGTCGACCGGCCAGGACCCCCCGGTCCGGCGGTGATGCGGGCGATGGTCGACTCCGAGGTGCGCGAGGGCATGGCCCCGACCAACCGTTTGGCCGGGCCCCAGCTGAGGGCCCCGTTGCTGACCAGGAACAGGAACGAGACGAAGACCACCACCGCGAAGACCACCACCTCGACCAGGCCGAACGACCGAAGCTGGCGGAAGATCACCGCCCACGGGTACAAGAAGACGATCTCGATGTCGAAGATGATGAAGATCATGGCGATCAGGTAGAAGCGGACCGGGAATCGGGTCGGAGGCTCGATGCCCGGGACGATGCCGCACTCGTAGGGGGCGGTCTTTGCCGCTGTCGGCCGCTTTTTGGGAGCCATCAGCGCAGAGGCTACGAACGACAGCGCTGCGAACAGGAAGCCAAGGATGAGGAGGACCAGAATTGGCAGGTAATTGTCCACAGGGACTTGTTTTTACCACGCAGTCCTTCGGGTAAGCACATCGAAGGAGGCACCGATGGTCGCCCGCGGCGAGGTTCCGGAGGGGCGTGCTCGCCAACCCGATCCGCCCCTAGCATTGGGGGCCGTGAGCTCCGTCACCACCCATGATCCCGTCGGGCGCCAGGATGCCTCCGGAACAGGGCCCCCGGCCATCGGTGATCCGGACCACGTCCACGACGTCCTGGTGGTCGGTGGCGGTCCCGCCGGCTCCTCCTGCGCCTACTGGTTGGCCGAGGCCGGCTGGGACGTTGCCGTGGTCGAGAAGAAGGTGTTCCCCCGGGAGAAGACGTGCGGCGACGGACTGACCCCGCGTTCGGTGCGTCAGATCGCCGACATGGGCATCGAAGGCGCGCTGGTCGGAGCCCACCGCTACGCCGGTCTGCGGGCCCATGCCTTCGGCAAGGTGCTGGACCTTCCCTGGCCCGACCATCCGACCTTTCCCTCGTACGGCTACGTCATCACCCGGCACGACCTCGACGCCCTTGTCAATGAGCGGGCTGCCAAAGCCGGGGCCACCGTGTGGCAGGGGACCGAGGCGATCGAACCGATCCTCCAACAGAGCGGCCCTGCCGTCGGATCAGGCGGGCCGCGCACCCCGAGCAACCCGATGCGGGGCCAACGCACGGATCGGGCCGCGCTTCCCTCCTGCGTGGGCGCCGTGGTGAAGGAGAAGGCCACCGGCTCGACCCGGTCGGTCCGCGCCAAGTACGTCGTGATCGCCGACGGGGCAAACTCGCGATTCGGCCGGGCACTCGGTACTTCGAGAGACCGAAACCAACCGATGGGGATGGCACTGCGCGGCTACTACTCCTCGCCCGGGCACGACGAGCCGTTCATCGAGTCGCACCTCGACATCCGGGACGGCGAGGGCGAGGTCGTACCCGGATACGGCTGGATCTTCCCCCTGGGCGACGGGCGGGTGAACGTCGGTGTGGGCCTCTTGTCGACCGACCGACGCTGGAAGGGCGTGAACACCTCCACACTGATGGACCACTTCGTGGCCGGTGCTCCCGAGGCGTGGGAGCTGTCAGCGTCGACCTGTCTCGGCCCGCCCACCGGTGGAAAGCTGCCGATGGGCCTGTCCGTCGGCCCGAGGGTCGGCGCCACCACGCTGGTGGTGGGCGACGCGGCCGGCTCGATCAATCCGTTCAACGGCGAAGGCATCGCCTACGGCTATGAGAGCGGCCGAATGGCGGCCGCGTCCTTGGGCGAAGCCCTCTGCGGTGACGGCGTCGAGGCACTCCAACGGTACGAGACCCGTCTCGAGGACGCCTACGGGCTCTACTTCCGGGTGGCCCGGGCGTTCATCCGACTCATCAGTCGTCCAGAGCTGATGAAGCTGTGCGTCGGGACGGGGATCCATTCGGAGCCCCTGATGAGTTGGATCCTCCGGATCATGGCCAACCTGCTCCGGCCCGACGAGGCCGGTCCCGCCGAAGCGGCCTATCGCGCCCTCGCCCTCATCGCCCGCCTCGCACCCGAGGGCGCCTGACCACTCGCGCCCGCGCCTGACCGTCGGTGGCGCAGCGCCGCCCGGGGTCTTTGCCGGCGGTCAGTTGTTGAGCGCCGCGGCGATGCGCCCGACCACCGCGGTGTAGGCGGGATTGAAGGCATCCGACGGGATCGCGGGGCCGTTGGTGGTGGGCTCCAATCGCATCTCGATCCGCCCGCCCACCATGAACCCTTCACCGATGACCTGGTTCGCCTGATTGGGGATGGTCAGCGTGGTCACATAGCCGAACGCCTTGACCCCGGCAGGAGCGGTCAGCGTGACGGCCTGAACCTGCGCGGTGGCCCCGGGCACGGCGGATGAAACCAGTGCCGTCTGGTATTGGCCGAAGCAGCTGGCAAATTTCGGATTGGCGAAGGGAACGGCAAGGGCCTGCGCCCCGGCCGCGGTGCCCATGATCGTGGTCGTCGAGTACATCTGGATGTTGGGATCCGCCCCGCTCTGGAACCTCGGCGATCTGACCGAATCGGTCTGGCCGGGCAGGACGGACCCGCCGAACAAGCCGGCGACGGTGGGATAGTCCACGCTGATGCACGAGGCCAGCGACCGGTTGGCGCCGACTTGGGCGGCGGCCGAGGTGACCGGCGGTCTCGCCACCTGTCCGGCAGTGACACCGGGGATCCATCCGGCGGGCAGGTCGGAGAGTCGCAGATTGACGGACGTGGCCAGGGCGGTATCGGCTGCCAGCGGTGACGAGCTGGGGGTCGGGGCCAACGGTGGCGTCGCCGCCCGGTTGTTGCTGGGTCGTAGGGCGACGTAGATGATGGCGCCGATCACGAGAAGGAGAACGACCAACAGGATCAGCACGGTCCGGTTGTTCTTCGACGGCGGCTCGTCGTCCGGCTCGAGTGGCCCGGCCTCTTCCCCGGGTGCGATGGGGGGAGGGCTTCCCACCCAGGCGTCGGTCCGAGCATCAACGAGTGGGTCGGGACTGACAAGGGGTGCGCCGACCTCGGCGCCGGGAGCCGGGTCGTCGAGCATCGTGCCGGCCTGGAGCGCGGTGGCTCCTGCGGCGCCGGCCGCTCCGGCCGCTCCATCCCTGGACCGCCGCCGTCTCCCCCTACCCGTTGTGGGCGGGTCCTCCACCGGCGGGTGCACGACACCGGGCCCGAAGGGCTCATCCCACAGTGCCTCCCCGGTGACCGGATCGATCGGGGGCTTCCACACCACCGAGCCAGGAGTCGGGTGGCCTCCCGGTGCGACGGGCGGGGGCGGGGGCGGCGGCGTGAACCTCAGCGGCATCGGGTCCTTGGGTGGCTTGGAGGGCGGCGGCGCCAGCGCTCCGGGAGGAGGAACGGGAGTCGACTCGGCCGGTCGGCTCGGCCGCCAGCCCCTGGACTTTTTGGCCGGTGCCTCGACCCCGGTGTCCGCCACCTCGCCGGGAGGCGGACTGCCCCAGGTCGTCCCTTCGGGTATCGGATCGACAGCGGTTTCCCATGCCGAGGTCCCCGACCGGGTCACCGGCGGTGGCGGCGCCTGAGGCGGTGGTGGAGTCTGGGGCGACGCGGCCGTCACCGGCGGTGGCGGGGCCGGGGGCGACGCGGCGGTCACCGGCGGTGGAGGTGCCTGGGTCGGCGGTGGCGGGGCCGGGGACGGCGCGGCGGTCACCGGCGGTGG
>FSZE01000061.1_pt1 | contig 11294 bp, 7 predicted proteins | sample 1638751 | NCBI WGS metagenome assembly FSZE01 (sample SAMEA3914813, study PRJEB12502) | metagenome | biome: forest; material: soil | place: Canada | collected 2011-07-07 | depth 0.3 m
ATGAGGCGGGGGAGGAGGAGGTGTCCATCGAGGTGGGCAATCATCTGGCCTTGGGCTGCCGTCTCCATCTCGTCGACCACCGCGCCGGGGCTGAAGGTGGCCACGACTCCCGCCACCACCGCCGCCTCGTCCAGTGGGCTTTCGTCGGGCAGGCGCTCATCGGCAAGGCCGAGGAGGAATTGCTGCCCGGTGCTCAGCCGGGCCAGCTCCATGTAGATGCTCCCGTTGGTCAGGGTCCGATCGGTGATCTCCACATCCCATCCGCCCTCGAGGTTCCGGGCCAGCAGCTCGCCGCCGACCGTGTCGCCGACGTCGTGGGTCAACAGACCCAGCCGGTTCACGCCGAGTTGGCCGAGGAGGGCCGTGGCGATGTCAGCCTGGCCGTCCACCGAGTAGGCGATGTCCGGCTTGTCGGACAGGCCGTAGCCGAGCATGTCGAAGAGCAGCACCCTCCGATCCGCCGCCAACCGGTCGACCACCCGATGGAAGTCGAACGAGGACGACGGGAACCCGTGGAGAACCAGGAGCGGCGGCCGGAGCTCGGGACCGACCGCCGCGATGTCGACGGTGAAGATCGCACGACCGCCCACCGAGCGCATCCGGCCCCGGGCCCTCCACGCCTCCCCGAGCGGATTCACCCGGAGAGTCGGTCCCTGAAAAAGGCCAGTACCTGATCGAGGGCATCGCGGGTGGGTGTGCCGGGGCGATCGTCGAGGTCTTCGGTGAGCACCGAGTGGGCCATCTTCTTGTGACCGTGCGGATTGCCCGGGGACGAGTCGAGCTCGACGGCCACGAAGGCGTCGCCGAGCAGCTCGCGGAGGTGCTCGAATCGTTCCGGGGGGCTCCAGGTGTCACCCGAGAAGCGAAGACCGAGGACGCAGGTACCCGCCTCGGCCCTGCTCTGCACCCGCTCGATGTCCGCCTCCGACAGCCCGACGGCCCGCCGGCGGGACCTGCTCACCGGAAACGGGAGTGACGGTTGACTGAGCACCGGAGCTACCACCACGTCGTCGACCATCATGCCCAGGGCGAATCCCCCGGTGAAGCACATCCCGATCGCCCCCACTCCCGGGCCGCCGCACCGCCCGTGCTCGTCCCTGGCCAGGGCCCGCAGCCAGCTGATGACCGGGCTGGTCTTTCCCAGTGCCAGCACGGTGAATTCCCGCGAGATGCACGCCTTGGCGATCGTTCCGAGCGCGTAGCCGTTGGACGGGGCGCGGCCGTCCTCGCCGAAGACGTGCGGGAGCACGGCGGTGAAACCGGCCGCCCCCACCTTGCGGCCGAACCGGGCCACACCGGGGGTGATCCCGGGCAGCTCGCTGATCACGATGACCGCCGGGCCCGAGCCGAGCCGGTAGATCTCCCGGGTGGTCCCGTCGGCGGTGAAGGTGGAGGCCTCGAAATCCGCCAGCGCGTCGGTCATGAGACGACGCTATCCCGGTGACCTTCCACCGTTCATGCTTGCGCGACCCGGCCCGGTGGGTCGGGCCCGGCCGGTGGACAGGTCAGGCTGAGGGTCACCACCGCCGGCCGGTGATCGGACCCGGCGAACCCGCCGATGCGGGCGTCGGCCACCGACACCGACTGGGTGACCAGTACGTGGTCGAGCTGGCTGTGGGGACGGTGGGCGGGCCAGGTCCGTCCCCTCACCGCACGCCGCCATCCCCGGAAGTAGGAGGTGGTCGGAGGACCCCACAGGTTCATGTCGCCGGTGAGCGCCGCGGCCGTGTCCACCGGAGGCAGCTGTTTGCTCAGGCGGCGGTACTGGGCGTGCGATCCGTGGGTGATGTGCGACATGTGGGTTCCACACACCGTCAGCTCGCCGCCCTGCAGTTGGACGGTGCCGCGGACCACCGCCCGGTAGGCCGGGTCCCGCTTCAACCGGCCGAGCTGGATGACCTCGACGTCCCGGACCGGCAGCCGCGACAACAGGGCCACACCCCAGTGGCCCCTGGCAAAGGTTCGATCGGCCGGCCCGGCGGCCGGGCGATAGCGCTCGCGGTCGAGTCGCAGCGTTTTGCGGACCTGGCTGGCCAACGGTCCCCACCGGGTGGTGGTGGTGGGGATGGGGGCGTAGAGCCGGCCTCGGGCCAGCGCGACCTCTTCCACGACCTGGTAGCCGAGTTGGGCGGCCACCCGGCTTGCGGTGCTCGGACTGTCATCGTCGGGTTCCCACGACTCCTGGATGACCAGGATGTCGGCGTCGAGGGCGGCACACTCCCCGACGACGTCGAACGGGCGGCCCCAACCGTCCACGCCCATGTGGACATTGAAGGTCGCGAGCGTCAACGACGCCGGGGGACGGGTGTCGGGCATCGATCAGGGTCGACCGAGGGTGGCGGCAACGTCCGCCAGCCCGTCCCGGAAGTCGGGGTGGGCGATCTCGACCAGCGCCGCCGCCCGCTCGCGCTCGGTTCGACCCGACAGGTCGGCGGCGCCGTATTCGGTGATGACCACTCCGGTGTGATGGCGCGGTGTCGAGATCACCGACCCTTCGGGCAGGAAGGGCACGATGCGCGATCGGGTGACGCCGTTGGCCACCGCCGTCGAGCGCATGCAGAGGAGTGAGTGGTCGTCGACGCGCATCTCGGCGCCGGCGACGAAGTCCTCGTGCCCGCCGACGCCAGAGATCTGCTTGCCGTCGATGTGGTCGGCCACCACCTGGCCGTACAGGTCGACGCTCATCGCACCGTTGATCGACACGAACGAGTGGTTGCGGGCGATGACCGTCGGGTCGTTGACCACCTGCACGGGCACGAACGCCACCGCAGGGTTGCCGTCCAACCACCGGTAAAGCTCCGGCGAACCGAGGGCGAAGGTGGCAATCGACACCCCGTTGAACACGCCCTTGGCGTCGTTGGTCACCTTGCCGGCCAGATGGAGCTGCATGAGGCCGTCGGTGAACATCTCGGTGTGGATCCCGTAGGAGCCTCCGGACGCCGCAGCCAGCTGGGAGGCCACCATGTCGGGCACCGCCCCGATGCCGATCTGCAGGGTGGCGCCGTCGACGATGAATGAGCGGGCCCGCTCGGCGATGGCCTGGTCGATGTCGTCGGGCGGTGTCTGGGGGAGGGCGTAGGGGGCGCCATCCGCCTCGACCACCACGTCGGCCAGGTCGAGCGGCAGCAGATTGGTGAATTCCGGTGGCAACGAACAGGTCCGGGGAAGGTTGGGGTTGACCTCGACGATCAGCAGGCGGTCGGGATCACCCCCGGCCATCGCCAGCTCGTCGTAGGTGGCGCCCAGGTGGAGGGAGAGATTGAGCATCCCGTCGGCGTCGGGAGGAGCCGCCTGGACGACCATCACCCGCGGCGCGTACCGCCGGAGGATCGGGGCGAACTGGCGAAAGCCTCCCGGCACCAATTCGACGTTGGCGCCCTCGGCCAGCATCACCCGCTCGGCGGGGCCGAAGAAGCCGCACCGGTACGACACATTCGGATGGGTGAAGACGGTGTAGTACCCGAGGAGGAGCGCCCCGCCGAGGGTCAGGTCCTCCCAGTCGTCCCGTGCACCCAGGGCGGTGAAGAAGGCGTCCGGATTGGCCGGCCCCAGTCCGAAGCCGATGGTGTCCCGAGGGCGGATCAGCGCGACGGCATCAGCTGGTGTCGAAAGCGGGGCGGCCATGACCACAGTGTCTCACTCGCCATGTGCACTTCGGCGGTCACCGGGACCCGCTCCCACCGGACGGGCGACCGTCGCTGTGGGGTGGGAACATGGGCCGATGAAGATCGACACCCTGTTGTCGGGTCTCGAGGGCGCGGCGGACCACGCCCGGCACCTCGAGGAACTCGGTGTCGACGGTGCCTTCACCTTCGAGGGCCCGCACGACGTGTTCACCCCGCTCATCCTGGCCGCTCCGGCGACTACCTCGCTGGAATTGGCCACCAACGTGGCCATCGCCTTCCCCCGCAATCCGCTGCAGCTGGCCCACCAGGCCTACGACCTCCAGCTCCTGTCTCGGGGGAGGTTCACCCTCGGCCTCGGTTCGCAGATCCGGGCCCAGGTCGAGAAGCGCTACGGGGCGTCGTTCGATCGGCCCATCGCCCGGATGCGCGAACTGGTCGGGGCGCTCCGGGCCATCTTCGCCTCCTGGCAGATCGGTGATCCGCTCGACTTCCGGGGCGAATTCTCCTCGCACACACTGATGCCACCGATGTTCAATCCGGGCCCCAACCCGTTCGGGCCGCCCCCGATCGCCATCGGCGGACTGGGCCCGCAGATGGTCGGCCTGGCCGCCGAAGTCGCCGACGGGGTGCTGGTCATGCCGTTCAATACCGCCCGGCACTTCCGCCAGCGCACCGTGCCGTCCATCGACCAAGGATTGGCTCGGGCGGGACGGGAGCGGTCCGACCTCACGGTGACCGGCGAGATCATCGTGTGCTGTGGACGGGACGACGAGGAGATGGAGACGGCCACGGAGGCGGGCCGGTGGCTGCTGGCCTTCTACGCATCGACCCCCGCCTACCGACCCGTCCTCGAGGTGGAGGGGTGGGAGCACCTGCAGCCGGAGCTCAATATGCTCTCCAAGTCGGCCCGATGGGAGGAGATGCCACAGATGATCGATGACACCATGCTCGCCACCCTGGCCGTGGTGGGGTCACCGAAGGACGTTGCCGCCGGGGTCGTGGAACGATTCGGCGACCGGGTCGACCGGGTCGCCTTCTACACGCCCTACCTGGTGGCCTACGACACCCTGGGTGAGCTGGTCGACGAGCTGGGGCGTGTCCCCGGGGACGTCGGCTCGTGAGCGGACCGACCGGCGCCACCTACGACGAGTTCTCGATGTTCGCCGACAACGCCAGCGAGGTGGGGCTGGCGTGGAAGGGCGCGCCCGCCGTGCGCCGCCAGTCGGTGGAGGTGGCACCCGGCCGTCGGGTGAGCGCCCTGGTGTGGGGGTCCGAGCCCGCCCAGATCGTGTTCCTGCACGGTGGTGGCCAGAACGCCCACACCTGGGACACGGTGGCGTTGGCCCTCGATCGCCCGCTGGTGGCCCTCGATCTACCGGGGCACGGCCACTCGGACTGGCCCGGCGATGCCCGGGTCCTGGACCCGGCGGCGATGGCGGACGACGTGGCGGTGGCCGTCCGCCAGCTGGCTCCCGACGCCCGCCTGGTGGTCGGGATGTCCCTCGGCGGCGCCACCTCGATCGCTCTGGCCGGCTCCCATCCGGAGGCCGTGCGCAAGCTCGCCCTCATCGACATCACCCCGGGGGTCACCCGCGAGAAGAGCTCGGACATCGCCGCCTTTCTGGCCGGCCCCGAGAGCTTCGCCTCCTTCGACGAGATCCTCGAGCGGACCATCCAGTTCAACCCGACCCGCTCGGTGTCCTCGCTGCGCCGGGGCGTGCTCCACAATTCGGTGCAACGGGAGGATGGGACCTGGACGTGGCGACACCAGCTGGGTCGTCCCGCCGGCTCGACCGGACTGCACGTGGGCTCGGTCGACTTCGGGGCCCTGTGGGACGTCCTCGAGCACATCGGCGTTCCGGTGTTGCTGGTGCGTGGCGCGCTCTCACCGGTGGTCGATGACGCCGACGAGGCTGAGTTCCACCGGCGCCGGCCCGCCGACCGCGTGGTCACGGTCAGCGACGCCGGTCACAGTGTCCAAGGGGACCAGCCACTCGAGCTGGCCCGCATCCTCGACGGCTACCTCACGGAGAACGGCTGACGGTCAGGCAGCGACCGGCCGCTCCGAGGCACCACCCGACAACTGCGGTGCCTCGGCTCCGTCCACCAGCGCGGCGTCGAGCACCTCGCTGATCTCGGAGGCCAGATGGAAGGTCATCTCCTCGCGGACCGCGTCGGGGACGTCCTCCAGGTCCGGCCCGTTGCGGATGGGCAGCACCACGGTGGTCAACCCGGCCCGGTGGGCGGCCAACACCTTCTGGCGCACGCCGCCGATGGGCAGCACCCGACCCTGCAGGGTGACCTCTCCGGTCATCCCCACGACCGGTGCGACCGGGATGCCTCGGAGCAGGCTGACCAGCGCGGTGGTCATGGTGACCCCGGCCGACGGCCCGTCCTTCGGGATGGCCCCGGCGGGGACGTGGACGTGGAACCGCTTCCCGGCGAAGACACCGGGGTCGATGCCCAACTCGCCGGCGTGCGAGCGCACATAGGACAGCGCGATCTCGGCCGACTCCTTCATCACGTCACCCAATTGACCGGTCAGGGTCAACCCTTCCGGCCCGTCCATCATCGACGCCTCGACATAGAGCACGTCGCCCCCGGCGCCGGTGACCGCCAAACCGGTGGCCACCCCGGGAACGGCGGTGCGATCGGCCGCCTCGAAGAAGAACCGCGGTCGACCGAGCCAGCCACGCACATCGTCACGTTCGACGGTGAGTGGGGTCTCTGTCTCGTTCGAGGCAACCTGGGCTGCCACCTTGCGCAGCAACCGGCCGAGCTCGCGCTCGAGTGAGCGCACGCCTGCCTCACGGGTGTAGTCACCCACCACGGCCCGAAGGGCGTCGTCGGTGATGGTCACCTCGTCACGGCCCAGAGCGGCGCGCTCGAGTTGGCGGCCGACCAGGTGGTTCCGGGCGATGGCCACCTTCTCCTCTTCGGTGTAGCCGTCGAGGCGGATGACCTCCATCCGGTCCAGCAGCGGACCGGGGATGGTGTCGATCATGTTGGCGGTGGCGATGAACAGCACCCTGGACAGGTCCAGCTCGACCTCCAGGTAGTGGTCGCGGAAGGTGTGGTTCTGCGCCGGGTCGAGCACCTCGAGCAGAGCCGAGGACGGGTCGCCCCGGTAGTCGGCCCCGAGCTTGTCGACCTCGTCGAGCACGATGACCGGGTTCATCGTTCCGGCCTCGCGCAGCGCCCGCACCAACCGGCCGGGCTGCGCACCGACGTAGGTGCGTCGGTGCCCCCTGATCTCGGCCTCGTCGCGGACACCGCCCAGTGCCACCCGGACGAACGAACGCCCGAGGGCCCGTGCAACCGATTCGCCCAGGGAGGTCTTTCCGACCCCGGGGGGGCCGACCAGGGCCAGAATGGCCCCCGCGCCGCGACCCGACACCGGGGCAAGACCCCGTTCGGACTGCAGCTTGCGCACGGCCAGGTGCTCGAGGATGCGTTCTTTCACGTCCTCGAGGCCGTCGTGGTCCTCGTCCAGGATGCGCGACGCTTCCTTCACGTCGAGACGGTCCTCGGACTGTTTGCCCCAGGGCAGCTCGAACACGGTGTCGAGCCAGGTGCGGATCCACCCGTGCTCGGGGTTCTGCTCGCTCATCCTCTCGAGCTTGTCGATCTCGCGGTCCACCGCCTTGCGTGTCCCCTCGGGCAGGTCGACTTCGGCCAGCTTGGTGCGGTAGTCGTCGGGGTCGTCTTCGTCGCCGGATCCGATCTGGCCGAGCTCCTTGCGGATGGACTCCAACTGCCGGCGCAACAGGAACTCACGCTGGGTCTTCTCCATCCCCTCCTCGACATCGGTCTTGATCCGCTCGCGCAGGGTCAGGTCGGCCAGGACCTCACGGGCCCAGGCGATGACCAGGCGCAGGCGCGCGCCGACGTCGAGGGTCTCGAGGACCTCGACCTTCTGGGCCAGCGACAGGTCGGGTGAGTAACCGGCCATGTCGGCCACCCGCCCGGGCTCGGTGACGTCCGCCAGCCGCTCGGCGATCCGAGCCGCACCCCTGCTCAACAGGATGTTCTCCAGCACCGCCCGGTACTCACGGGCCAATTCGGCCTCTTCGTCCGACGGTGCCCCCTCGGGGATGATCTCGACCTCGACCCACAGGGCGCGGCCGGTCCCGGGCACCGCGGTGCCCAGTCGGGCCCGCTCCACCCCACGCACCGCCACCGCCGGCATCCCCCCGGGCAGGTCGCCCTTCTCCATGACCTCGGAGACGACGCCCACCGTCGCGTACCGCCCGTCGATGAACGGGACGAGCACGAAACGGCCATCGGCCGCCTCTGCGGCCTCGGCGGCCGCCTTGGCCTCATCAGACTCGAGGGCCATGGTGAAGACCATGCCCGGCAGGACCACCCCCGAGGTCAGGGGCAGCAGGGGGAGATTCTCGTTGCGTTCTTCCATCGTTCCTCCGAATGTCACCAGCGAGATGCTGTCGAATGAACAACAGATAAATCGAACGTGTATTCCCCCCGCGGGCGCTCCGGAGGCGGGTCCGGCCCGCTGCGCCCCGGTGCGGACGACCACCTGCCGCCCTGGCCTGCACGCCCCTGAAACACGGCGGCAATCCGGTGGAAACGCCGATAGGGCAGCATACGGGGATGGACCTATCGGGGGTGGCGAACTGGGAGGGCCACGTCATCATGTGCGGGCTCCAGGGGGTGGGGCTCCGGACCGTCGAGCAGCTCCACCAGGCCGGGGTGGCGGTGGTGGTGGTGGACGACGAGCCCGATCAGCGCCTGGTCCGGGTGGTGGAAGGCTGGGACATCCCCTACATCGTGGGCAGCCCGCGGACCGGCGGCATCCTCGAGCAGGCCGGGCTCTCGGCGGCGAGGGCGGTGGTCTGTGCCGAGCGGACCGAGGTCCAGACCCTCGAGACCGCCCTGCTGATCAGCGAGCTGCGTCCGGACATCAGGGTCGTGGTCCAGCTGGCCAACGCCGCGGTCGGGGCAGCGGTGTCCCAGGTCACCGGGCCGGGCACTGTGCTCGACGTCGCCGCCCTGGCTGCCCCGTCCATCGTCGAGGCGTGCCTCGGGGACGACTCGTACCAGATCGAGCTGGCCGGAACCCGGTTCGTCACCCACGAGATCGAGGTCGACCGCTATGCGTCGTTGCGGGCGCTGTTCGGCGCCCTCGCTCCGATTGCCGTGGTGCCCGCCGACGATTCCGCCACGGTGGCCTGCCCCGGTCGGGATCACATGGTGTCGGTCGGAGACCGGGTCACCGTGCTCGGCACGCCTGACGAACTGGCAGCCGCCGGCCTCGGAACCCGGGGCGACGGCGGCTCCGGTCACCGACCCCGGGCGACCGGCGGCAGCACCGGCCTCCTCCGGCGGCTGACCGCCGTCGTGGGCTCGGACGCGAACAGCGCCCTCCGTTTCGCCATGGTGGCGGCGCTGGTGTTGATCGCCCTGTCGGTGCTGATCCTCCGCCTCGCCTACCGCACCCCGCACGGCGGCCACATGAGCACCCTGACCGCCCTCTATTTCACCGTCGAGACCATTTCGACGGTGGGGTTCGGGGACTTCTCCTTCTCCGGCCAGTCGACTGGGATCGAGGTCTTCGGGATCTTCCTGATCGTCGCCGGCGCCACGCTGCTCACCACGGTGTTCGCCCTCATCACCAACCTGCTGGTGTCGTGGCGGATCGAACAGTCCCTCGGCCGCCAGCACCTGGTGGGGATGGAGGGCCACGTGGTGGTGGTCGGACTCGGGTCGGTGGGCATCCGGGTGCTCGAGGGCCTGCAGGCCGAGGGCCGAGAGGTGGTGGTGGTGGAACGGAACGAGAACAACCGGTACCTCAACCACGCCCGTGCCCTCGGCGCGCCGGTGCTCATCGCCGATTCGACCCAGCGACAGACCCTCGAGTCCGCCAACGTCCACTCGGCCTCGGCGGTGGCCGTGCTCACCAGCGACGATCTCACCAACATCGAAACGGGCCTGGCCGTGCGGGACTACCTCGGGGACCGCTGGGCGACCGTCCCGGTCGTGCTCCGGGTCTTCGACCGGGCCCTCGGCCACACCGTCGAGCACCACTTCGCCTTCCGCCATGTGCGATCCACGTCGGCCCTGGCCGCACCCCAGTTCGTGGGGGCCGCCCTCGGTCTCGACATCCTCGGTTCGTTCACGGTGGGCCGCCAACCGTTTCTGGTCGGGAGGCTGTCGGTGGCGCCGGGCCGGGGGCTCGACGGGCTGGCCATGTTCGATCTCCCCGCCCAGACCCGGGTGGTGGCCCTCAGCCGGGCCGCCGACGGAGGCCGCCTCGAGTACCCGCCCCGTCGGGACACCCGCTTCGCCCCCGGGGACCAGGCCTACCTCCTGGGTCCCTACGAAGAGCTCCTCCGGGTGCTTCGTCACGAGCTCGAGGGAGATGTCGGGCCCGCGCTCTAGCTTCGGCCGTGAGGCGGGTGCCACCCCGATCCGGTCACGGAGAGCGAGGCGTTCATCACAAGAGCACCCGATGTTTGCGCTGCGTTCACCGAAGGTTTGCCGCGAATTCACCTTGCCTGGATACGGTCGGAGCGGGCGCCCAACGCGTCCGGTCCCCGGCGGGCAACGACCGGCGATGGGCATCGAATGGAAGAACACGGAGGTCAACGGACAAGTGGACGCAGACATGACCCTACGGGCGGAGACGGGGCCGCAACGTACGACAAGGCACCTGGTGGCTGTCGCATTGGTTGCCGTCGGAGCCCTCCTGGCCGCCTGTAGCTCGTCCTCCACTCCCGCGACCACCACCACCGCCCCTCCCGGCGGCACGCTCAGCAGTGGTAACGCCGCCTACCTCGCCGCCGACCTCAAGGCACCCGCCGGTGCCCTCAACGCGGCCGGCTCGACCTTCGTCCAGCCCTTCTTCTCGGCGGCGTTCTTCGCCTACACCGGTCTCAACCAGGGCCTGCAGGTGAACTACCAGGGAGTGGGCAGTGGCCAGGGCATCACCGCGTTCGAGGCCGGCACGGTCAATTTCGCCGCTTCCGACGTGCCGATGACGGCCAGTGACCTGGCCAAGGTGCCGGCCGCCTCCGGTCCGGTGATCCAGGTCCCCGACGCCCTGGGCGGGGTGTCCGTCTCCTACAACCTGCCCGGCGTGACCAAGGCCATCAAGTTGGACGCCCCCACCCTGGCCGGCATCTTCGACGGCACCATCAAGGCCTGGAATGCGTCCCCGATCGCCGCCCTCAACCCCGGGGTGACCCTCCCGTCCAACCCGATCGTCCCGGAGGTGCGGGCTGACAGCTCCGGCACCACCTACATCTTCACCGACTATCTGGCCAAGGCCGCCGGATCGGCGTGGACCCTGAGCACCAGCAAGACCATCGCATGGCCGGCGTCGGACGTGCAGTCCCCGAAGAACTCGGGCGTGGCCGCCAGCATCAAGTCGACCCCCTACTCCATCGGCTACATCGAGTTGGCCTATGCCATCAAGAACAACTTCACCTACGCGTCGATCAAGAACGCTGCCGGCGCCTTCGTCACCCCCTCGCTGGCCTCGGTGGCCGCCGACGCCAACCAGAAGGTGACGGTGTCGTCGACCGACTTCTCGATCGTCAACGGGCCCGGCGTCGCCAGCTATCCCATCGCCGGCTACAGCTGGGCGATCCTGCTGCAGAAGCAGACCAGCGCCACCGCCGGTGCCGGCACGGTCAAGGTGCTCGACTG
>FSZE01000223.1_pt1 | contig 10945 bp, 7 predicted proteins | sample 1638751 | NCBI WGS metagenome assembly FSZE01 (sample SAMEA3914813, study PRJEB12502) | metagenome | biome: forest; material: soil | place: Canada | collected 2011-07-07 | depth 0.3 m
ACCGGACACGAGGCTTCGTAGTCGCCGCCAGGCGCCCCGTTCGTGAGGCGCCCGGGCGCTCGGGGTGGTGGCCAGTAGGATCGCCGACCATGCGTATGTCCCGGCTGTTGGTCCGCACCCTGCGAGAGGCGCCGGCCGACGCCGAAGTGGCCAGCCACCAGTTGCTGGTCCGGGCGGGCTACATCCGTCGGCTGGCGTCCGGGGTGTACACATTCCTTCCCCTCGGGCTGCGGGTCCTCCAGCGGGTGGAGCGGGTGATCAGGGAGGAGCTCGACGCGGCCGGGTCCCAGGAGCTGCTCCTGCCCGTCCTGCACCCCATCGAATTGTGGGAGCAGTCCGGCCGGGCCGCGCTGTTCGGAAGCGATGCACTCCCGGCCATGACCGTCGACGCCCGAGGGGGCACCTTCGTGCTCGGGCCGACCCACGAGGAAGTGGTCACCGTCACGGTGGGCGCCGAGGTCGAGTCGTACCGGCAACTTCCCCTGACCGTCTACCAGATCCAGGTCAAGTTTCGGGACGAGGCACGGCCGAGGTTCGGGCTGCTGCGCACCCGGGAGCTGATCATGGCCGACGCCTACTCGTTCGACGTGGACAAGGACGCCATGCAGGCGTCCTACCAGCGGGTGTTCGACGCCTATCTCAGGATCTTCGAGCGCCTCGACCTCGATGTCACCCCGGTGGAGGCAGAGTCGGGCGCCATCGGGGGCGACGTCAACCACGAATTCATGGTCCCCTCGGTGGTCGGCGAGGACCACTTCGTCTCCTGTCCCTCGTGCGGGTATGCCGCCAACGTCGAGGCCGCCACCCGTGCGGTCCCGAAGGTCGCCGCCGGCGGGGGCAAGGTGATCTCGACGGCGCCGATGGTCGAGCACCACACCCCGGGCCGTCCGGGGATCACCGATGTGGTGGCCTTCTTCGCCGACCGGCAGGTGACCGCGGCCGACTTCCTCAAGAGCCTGGCGGTGCTCGACGGTGAGGGGCGGCCCACCGTGTTGGTGTTGCCCGGCGACCGGGAAGCCCGGCTTCCCACCGGGTGGCGACTGTTCGAGGACGCTGACTTTGCCGCCCATCCGAGTCTGGTCAAGGGCTACCTCGGTCCCTCCGGCCAGCAGGAGCACGGCATCAGGGTCGTCGGTGATCTGGGGGTGACCCGGGAGGGCCCTTGGATCGTGGGGGCCAACCGCCAGGACTACCACCTCACCGGGGCGGTGCTCGACCGCGACTTCAGTGTGGACGAATGGGGTTCGTTCGCGGAGGTGGTGACCGGCGACGCCTGTCCCCGGTGCGGCGAGGGCATCGTGCTGGTCAGGTCGGTTGAAGCCGCCCACACCTTCCAGCTCGGGCACAAGTACTCGGAGGTGATGCCGGGGTCGACCTTCGTGGCCGAGGACGGCGGCGAGGCCATCTTCTCGATGGGCTGCTACGGGATGGGGGTCAGCCGGCTCCTGGCGGTGGTGGCCGAGGAGCACCATGACGAGCGAGGCCTGGCGTGGCCTCCGGAGGCTTCCCCGTACCAGGTGCATCTGGCCGTGCTCGGCGCCGGGCGGTCTCCGGAGGTGGCGGCGGCGGCCGACGATCTCTACGAGCGGCTGGTGGCCGGCGGGGTCGAGGTCCTCTACGACGATCGCGACGTCTCCCCGGGGGTCAAGTTTGCCGACGCCGACCTGCTCGGGTTGCCGGTCCGGTTGGTGGTCGGGGCCAAGGGAGTGGCCCGGGGCATCGTGGAGTGGCGGTCGCGGGTCACCGGCGAGGAACGGGAGCTGGCGCTGGGCGACGTGGTGGAGGCCCTCGCCGCCGGCTGATCAGAAGGGCCCAACCGGGGCGGTCGCCGGTCGGGCCCGGCGCGGCCGGCGGTAGACTTGTCCACAAGCAAAACCGGGCGAAATCGCACGTCAAGACTGTTACAGTCTGGAACCGGCGCTGCTATACTGGCTGACCTGCCGTTCGGTTGGAGTGAAGTGACGCTGATGGAGCGTGGGCGGACAGCCCACGCTTTTGTTTTGGTCCGGAACGCTTCCGAAGAAGCGGCAGAACAGGCTTCGGCCGGACTGAAGACACACCAATTTCACCACAATCGACGACACCAGGGAGGAGGCAATGCAGATGACCGACGATCTCTTTGCCATGCTCCAACCGGTGGTCGGTGCAGCCGATCTCGAGCTGGTCGACGTGGAGCTGCGGTCGGGCGTCCTGCTGGTCACGGTGGACCGGACCGGCGGGGTTGACCTCGAGGCGCTGACTGACGCCAACCGGGCGGTATCGACGGCCCTCGACGATCTCGACCCCATCCCGGGCCGCTACACCCTCGAGGTCTCGAGCCCCGGGGTCGAGCGCACGCTGCGGACGCCGGCTCACTTCGTGAAGGCGATCGGCGAGACGGTGACGGTCAAGACCCGACCCCAGGTGCCGGGGGACCGTCGGCTCCGGGGAGAGTTGCTGGCGGCCGACGCCGAGGGACTCGAGCTGGCGGTGGACGGTGCGGCCGACGGGCGGATGCGCCTGGCCTACTCGGACATCGACCGGGCGCGGACGGTGTTCGTGTGGGGGCCTGAACCACGCGCCGGGGGCAGCAGATCCACGGCGACCACCCAGAACAAGACAGTGCCGCCCAAGACGACGGAGAAGAAGAGGAAGCAGGTCGTAACCCCATGAGCAAGCCGAACTTCGAGTTCCTCGATGCGCTCAGCCAGATCGCCCGTGACAAGGGAATTTCCGTCGAGACCCTTCTCGACGCGTTGGCCAATGCCTTGGTGGCCGCCTACAAGCGCCGACCTGACGCGGCCGAGGAGGCCGTGGTTACCATCGACCCCGAGTCGGGGGAGATCCGGGTCTACGGTCAGGAGCTCGACGAGGACAGCAACGTCATCCGCGAGTGGGACGACACCCCGGACGACTTCGGGCGCATCGCCGCCCAGACGGCCAAGCAGGTCATCCTGCAGAGGATCCGTGAAGTGGAACGCGACCTCAAGTACGAGGAGTACGCGGGTCGCGAGGGTGACATCGTGACCGGCATCGTGCAGCAGACCGACAATCGCTACACGCTGCTGGACCTGGGCAAGGTCGAGGCCCTGCTACCCCAGGCGGAGCAGGTCTCCTACGAGCGCTATGAGCACGGGGCCCGGTTGAAGGCCTACATCGTCGAGGTTCGCAAGACCACCAAGGGCCCGCAGATCGTAGTCAGTCGCAGCCACCCCGGACTGATCAAGCGCCTGTTTGAGCTGGAAGTACCCGAGATCTCCTCCGGCGCCGTGGAGATCAAGGCGGCCGCCCGGGAACCCGGTCACCGCACCAAGATCGCGGTGTGGTCGAATGATCCGAACGTGGATCCGGTTGGCGCCTGTGTCGGCGCGCGCGGGTCACGGGTGCGCATGGTGACCAACGAGCTACGTGGCGAACGGGTGGACGTGGTCCCCTTCTCCGATGATCCGGTCGAGCTGATCCAGTCGGCATTGGCCCCGGCCCGGGTGCGTGAGGTGCGCCTGGACGATGACACTGGCACCGCGACGGTGATCGTCAGCGACTACCAACTGTCGTTGGCCATCGGCAAGGAAGGCCAGAACGCCCGCCTGGCGGCGAGGCTGACCGGCTGGCGCATCGACATCAAGAGCGAGACCCAGTTGGCCGAGGAGGAGTCGGGCTACGCCGGCGAGGAGTGGGCCGAAGGCGAGTGGATCCAGAACGAGGCGGGCGAGATGGTCTGGCAACCGGCCGAGGGTGGCACCGCGGTGTCGGCGACCGAGTGGTCGCAGGGCGCCGACGGGGCCGAGGTGGCCGGGCCCGAAGCCAGTGCAACGAGTGGCCCCGATCCGGCATCGGTCGCCGGAGACGGTGGTTCCGCCGAGGCCGGAGCTGCGGCCGGGGTCACCGTGTCCACCGAAGAAGCAGTGTCCACCGACGAGGCAGTGTCCACCGACGAGGCAGTGTCTCCTGAAGAAGCGGTGTCCACCGACGGGGCTGCGGTCGTCGACACCTCCGCCGGGAATCGCGCTGGGGGGGGTACGGCATAGCCCCGATCCGTACCTGTGTCGGCTGCCGGCGCGCCAGCCCGACCGACCAGCTGATCCGGGTGGGACGTTCCGGTGCCGGCTCCCTCGTCGTGGGGCTCGCGCCAGCCGGGCGAGGAGCCTGGCTGTGTCGAGATTCGCCGGAGTGCCTGGAGCTGGCGGTGAGGAAGAAAGCGTTCGATCGGGCGTTTCGAAGTCGAGTGGAGGACACCCAAGTGGAGCAGCTACGGACTGCTCTGCGATCCGGACCGGGGGTGAACGTGGGACCGGGCTCGGAGGGCTCGGTCTCGTGATGTGCGAGAATAGAGGTCGTATGTGCGTATCGGCACCTACGACGTGAATGAAGGGCAGTAACAGCCGTTGCCGAAGAAGATCCGCGTCTACGAGCTCGCACACGAGCTCGGCCTGACCAACAAAGAGGCCCTTGACCTCTGCCTCTCCCTGGGAATGGGCGTCAAGAGCCATTCATCGTCCATCGAGGACGCCCAGGCGGACCGCGCCCGCCGGAAGGCGGACCGGGAGGGCCTTCGCCGTTCGGTGCAGCCTGAGGAACCGGCCGCTCCGGCCAAGAAGGCTGCCGCCACGAAGAAGGCTGCGGCCACCAAGGTCGCCGCCGCTCCGGTCGATGTCGAGACGCCGAGTCCCGACCTGAAGCCGGTCAGCCCTCCCGAGGTCCCTGCTCCCGACACCGCGCCCCCCGCCGGCACCGGATCGCCCGAGCCGGTGTCGCCCTCGCCCATCAAGCGGTCCGGTGCACGGTTGATCACCAGCCGGCCCGCCTCCGAGCAGCCCGCCGCGGCCGCCCCTCCTCGCGCCCCGACCCCGATTGCACCGGCACCCGCCGCTCCGGCAGCAAGGGCCCCCGCTCCGGCACCGGCCCCGCCCGCACCCGCGGTTCCCGCCCCGGCTCCGGTGGCTCCGGCCGCCGCTCCCGCCCCGACCGAGCGGCCCGCTGCGGCCGCATCAGCTCCGGTCACCGCTCCTTCTCCGGCCCCAGCACCGGCTCCGGCCGCAGCACAGGTGTCGACCCCGACCACCAGCGGACCGAGTACGCCCCCGTCGGCGCCTGCCCACGCACCCACCAGTGCGTCGGGGCGGCCCATTCCACCACCGCCGGGCGGACCTCCCCGGTCGGTGACCGGCAAGCCCATTCCTCCACCGCCCGGTTCGGGAGGTCGTCGGCCTCCTCCGGGTGGGTCGCGTCCCGGAGGCCCAAGCGGCTTCACCGGGCGAACCGGCGGCCCGAGTGCCGGTGCGGGCCGACCTGGCGGGGGAACCCGCACAGGAGGTCCCGGCGGCGGTCCCGGCGGCGGTGGCTTCGGAGCCCGCCCGGGCGGCGGGTCCAGCGGGGGATACAGCGGTCGCCCAGGTGGCGGTCCCGGCGGTGGCCCCGGTGGCGGGCCCGGCGGCGGCCCGGGCGGACCTGGTGGACGGGGAGGACCGGGAGTCGGTCGCGGCCGTCCCAATCAACGTCGGCCGCGTCGTCGGCGTCGCAACCTCGAAGAGCTGGAGCCGACTCAACTCACCGCCTATGCGCCATCGACCGCTCCGGTGCCGGACACCGAGGTCATCATCGAGCGCGGCTCGACCGCCCGCGACCTCGGGCCCAAACTGAACCGTTCGGCCGGCGACGTCATCCGCTTCCTGCTGCTGCAGGGCGAGATGGTGACCGCCACCCAGTCCCTGACCGACGACATGATCGACCTGTTCGCGGCCGAGCTCGGCGCCGAGGTCCGCCTGGTCGATCCGGGGGAAGAGCGCGAGGCCGAGCTGCTGGCCAAGTTCTTCGACGAGGACGACGAGGAGGAGGACGAGGCCGACCTGCGGCCGCGACCCCCGGTTGTCACCGTCATGGGCCATGTCGATCACGGCAAGACGCTGCTGCTCGACCGGATCCGGTCGGCCAACGTGGTGGCCGGCGAGGCCGGGGGCATCACCCAGCACATCGGGGCCTACCAGGTCACCTGGCATGACCATCCGATCACCTTCATCGACACGCCGGGCCACGAGGCGTTCACCGCCATGCGGGCCCGCGGAGCGGAGGTCACCGACATCGTGGTGTTGGTGGTGGCCGCCGACGACGGGGTCATGCCTCAGACCGTCGAGGCCATCGACCACGCCAAGGCGGCCGAGGTGCCGATCGTGGTGGCGGTCAACAAGATCGACCGTGAGGAGGCCGACCCCAACCGGGTGCTCCAACAGCTGTCCGAGCGGGGGTTGGTGCCGGAGGCATGGGGCGGGGACACCATCACCGTGGAGATTTCCGCGCTGCAGAACCTGGGCATCGACGACCTGCTCGAGCAGATCATCCTGGTGGCCGAGGTCGAGGAGCTGGTGGCCTCACCGGAGGGCCGGGCCCAGGGCGTGGTCCTCGAGGCCGAGCTCGAAATCGGCCGGGGCCCGGTGGCATCGGTCATCGTCGAGCGCGGCACCCTCCGGGTGGGGGACCCGATCGTGGCCGGCGCGGCCTGGGGCAAGGTCAAGGCTCTGGTCGACGACCACGGGGACCAGATCAAAGAGGCTCCTCCCTCCACCCCGGTGCAGGTGCTCGGCTTCTCGGAGCCCCCGGATGCGGGAGACGAGTTCCGGGTGGCGCCGGAACTGGCCCAGGCCCGCACCATCGGTGAGGCACGCGCCCACCGGTACCGGGTGGCCGGACATGTGCCGGCGGCGACGTCGGCCCTGGGTGGGGCCAAGCTCGAGGATCTCTTCGAGCAGATCCAGCGCGGGGAGACGGCCACCCTCAACCTCATCTTGAAGGCCGATGTCCGTGGCTCGCTGGAGGCGGTCACCGACAGCCTCCGCAAGCTCGAGCGGGACGACGTCAAGCTGAGCTTCGTCCACCGCGGCGTGGGCGGGATCACCGAGTCGGACGTGGAGCTGGCCCAAGCCTCGGCCGCAACCATCATCGGGTTCAACGTACGTCCCGACCGCCGAGCCCGCGAGATGGCGGCCAAGGCCGGCGTGGAGGTCCGTCTCTACGAGATCATCTACAAGTTGCTCGAAGACCTCGAGTCCGCCATGCTCGGTCTGTTGTCGCCGGTCTACGAAGAGGTGGTCACCGGTGAGGCAGAGGTCCGCCAGGTCTTCCGGGTTCCTCGGGTGGGGGCCATTGCGGGCTGCTACGTCCGGGAAGGGGTGATCACCCGGGGCTCCAAGGTCCGGTTCCTCCGGGATGGCGTGGTCATCTGGAAGGGTGCGATCACCTCGCTCCGCCGCTTCAAAGAGGACGCCCGAGAGGTGCCGGCCGGCTTCGAGTGCGGGATCGGCTTGTCCGACTACCAGGACCTCAAAGAAGGCGACATCATCGAGACGTTCGACGAGCGGGAGATTCCCCGCACCTAGTGCGCCGGTCGTCCATCGGGACGACGAGGCCCAGAGGTGTGGGGAGCGGAGGAGCTGTGCCAGGTCGTCGACAGGACAATCGAGGAGTGGCCCCGTACCCGAGATCGTTGCGGGTCAATCAGGTCCTCCGGCAGGTGTTGGCCGAAGAGCTCGAACGGCTGGCCGACGCGGACGAGCGCCTGCGCCTGGTCACCGTGACCGCAGTGGACACGACTCCCGATCTTCGGCACGCCACGGTCTACCTCAGCTCGCTGAGTGAGGATGCGGCAGACGGGTTGGCGGAGCGCCGGGCACAACTGCAGCGCGCCGTGGGTCGGCAGACCCGGATGAAGCGCACCCCGCTGTTGGAGTTCGCGGTCGACCCCGCGGTGGTCGCCGGTGGCCGGGTCGACGACGTCTTGCGCAGGATCCGTGACAAGGACGGCGAGCCGGTCGGGCCTGACGACACGCCATCGCCGGACCAGTGAGTCCCCCGGACCCGGATCAGGTAACCGGGCTGGCCGTGGTGGACAAGGAGGCCGGCTGGACCTCGCATGATGTGGTGGCCCGGTGCCGGAGGATTTTCGGTCAGCGCCGGGTGGGCCATGCCGGAACGCTCGATCCCGACGCCACCGGGGTGCTCCTGGTGGGCCTGGGACGCGCCACCCGGCTCATGCGCTTCCTCACCCCACTGCCCAAGACCTACGAGGCCGAGGTGGTCCTCGGCACCGCCACGTCCACGCTCGACGCCTCGGGTGAGGTGACCGGGACCTGGGAGATGGAGGAGGTCAGCCTGGCCGAGGTCCGGGCGGCAGCGACCACGTTGACCGGGTCGATCGAACAGATCCCGCCGATGGTCTCCGCGGTCAAGGTGGGCGGCCACCGGCTCCACGCCCTGGCCCGCCAGGGCATCGAGGTCGAGCGGGCGGCCCGGCCCGTCTCGGTGCACCGGTTCGACGTGGCCCCGGGGCTCACCCCTGGTGTCTTCCGGGTCGAGGTGGAGTGCTCGTCGGGCACCTACGTGAGGGTGCTGGCCGCCGACCTGGGCGCCGCCCTCGGCGGCGGCGCCCACCTTCGCAACCTCAGGCGGACCCGCATCGGTTCGTTCTCGGTCGAGGATGCCCGGCTGGTCGACGAGCTGACCCCCGCCGTGGTGCTCACGCCGGCACAGGCCCTTCGAGACCTCGACCAGGTCGTGGTGCCGCCCGATGTGCAACGAGACGTGGCCCGTGGACTTGCCCTGGATCGGGTGCCCCTCGGGGTGACCGGAGACGGCCCCTGGGGTCTGGTCGACGAAGGGCATCGGCTGCTGGCGGTCTACGAAGCCACCGAGACCGACCGGATCCGTCCGGCAGTGGTGATCGAGGTCGCCGGATGACCCCGGCTCTCTGCAGCCCAATCGGGCCGGCTTGCGAATGGGCCGCACCGATCGTCGCAGTGGCGGCAGTAATCTTCCCAGCGTGATGGACATCGTGACCGACCCATCGAACCTGGTCCCCCCACCCGGGGGCAGCGCGGTGACCATCGGAGCCTACGACGGCGTCCACCTCGGCCATCGGGCGCTGCTCGGCGAACTGCGGTCGCGAGCACAGGCCGACGGCTTGACCACCGTGGTGGTGACCTTCGACCGTCATCCGGCCACCGTCGTGCGCCCTGCGTCGGCCCCGTGCCTGCTCTGCGACCTCGACCAGAAGCTCGAGCTGCTGGAAGCGGCCGGGGTAGACCTCACCGTGGTGGTCCCGTTCGACACCGAGCGGGCCAATGAGACGGCCGAGGACTTCGTCACCACGATCCTGGTCGAGGGCCTGGATGCCCGCCTGGTGGTGGTGGGTGAGGACTTTCATTTCGGCCACGGCCGCAAGGGCAATGTGGCCATGCTGCGGGAGATGGGGGCCACCTCGGGATTCGCGGTGGAGGGTATCTCCTTGCAGGCCGACCGCAGCGGACCGGGCACGCTCGGTGAGCCGATCTCCTCGACCCGGGTCCGCAGCCTGGTGGCCGAGGGCAGGGTCGACGAGGCTTCCTCGCTGCTGGGCCGACCCCACCAGGTCAGAGGGCCCGTCGTCCACGGCGACCATCGAGGGGGGGCCGAACTGGGATTTCCCACCGCCAACATCGGTGTTCCCGCCGGGGTCTGCCTCCCGGCCGCCGGGATCTACGCCGGGTGGTACGAGCGGCCGGACGGATCGGTCCGGGAGGCCGCCGTCTCGGTCGGCCGACGGCCGACCTTCTACGGGGACACCGGCGACCTGCTGGTGGAGGCGTTCCTGCTCGACTTCTCCGGAGACCTCTACGGCGAGGAGGCACGGGTGTCGTTCGTGGCCCGGCTTCGCGACGAACTGGCCTTCGACACCGTTGAACTGCTGATCGAACAGATGGGGCGCGACGTCGCCGCCACCCGGACGACGCTGGCCGCCTCACCTTGAAGCAACCCGCCCACGGCCCGCCTACCCACTGGACCGTCCACCGGATCGACCGGGTCAGACCGCCGGTGCACTCCCGAGCAGCTCGGTCCGCAACTCGCGTTTGAGCACCTTGCCGGCCGGATTGCGGGGCAGCGGCTCCGCCCGGAACCAGAAGCGTGCGGGCACGTTGAAGGCGGCCAATCGTTCGCCCACGAAGCGGGCCAGCTCGTCGGCGCCGACGTCCTTCCCCGGCCGGAGCACGATGACGGCGCCGACCTCCTCGCCGAGGACGGGATGGGGTACCCCGATGACCGCGCAGTCGGCCACCGCCGGGTGCTCGAACAGGGCGGCCTCCACCTCGACGCAGTACACGTTCTCGCCGCCCCGGATGATCATGTCCTTGGCCCGGTCGACGATGGAGACGAAACCCTCCTCGTCGATACGGGCCACGTCCCCGGTGTGCAGCCAGCCGCGGGTGAACGACGACGCCGTCTCCTCGGGCCGGTTCCAGTAGCCCCGCACCACGTTGGGCCCTTTGATCCACAGCTCTCCGGTCCGTTCCGGGTCGGGCGCCTGGTCAGACGGCGGCTCTTCCCCCACGTACTCCTCGGGAACGACGGCGACGTCACACACCGGTGCCGGGGGACCCACGCTGTCCGGCTTGCGGACATAGTCGTCACCCGAGTTCATGGTGGTCATCGCCGAGGTCTCGGTGAGGCCGTACCCGTTGCCGGGGGCTCCGGAGGGAAAGTGCAGTTTGATCCGACGGACCAGGTCGGGGGGAGCAGGGGCCCCGCCATAGGAGATCGAACGCACCGACGAGGTGTCCCGCTTGCCGAAGTTCGGCGAGTCGATCACCTGCATGACCATGGCCGGAACCCCTCCGAAGATGGTGATGCGCTCCCGCTCGATCAGCTCGAGCGCCCGCTCGGGGTCGAAGTGGTGCATCATGACCAGCTTCCCACCGGCCGCGGTGTTCGACACCAGCACCGCGTGACACCCGGTGGCATGGAACAGCGGGACCGACAGCAGGTTGGCGTTCTGGGTGCCACTGCCAGATGCGGTCGCCGGGCCGCCGCGGCGCAGCGTGCCGACGGTGGACACGAAGAAAAGGTTCATCAGATTGGACACGCTGTTGCGGTGGGTTCCGACCGCGCCCTTGGGCCGACCCGTGGTCCCCGAGGTGTAGAAGATGGTGGCGTCGTCGTCGGG
>FSZE01000131.1_pt1 | contig 10907 bp, 5 predicted proteins | sample 1638751 | NCBI WGS metagenome assembly FSZE01 (sample SAMEA3914813, study PRJEB12502) | metagenome | biome: forest; material: soil | place: Canada | collected 2011-07-07 | depth 0.3 m
ATCCACCACCGAAGGCCCCCGGCCAGCCGCACCGGCCCGATCGGATCCTTCCGTCGTCACGGCTGACGTGGCGACGGAAGGTGCGCTGGTGACCGTCGAGGATCTGCACGTCTCGTTCGTGCGTGGTGGCAGCACGGTGCACGCCCTCCGCGGCGTCTCGCTCGAGTTGCGGCGCGGGGAGATCCTGGGCCTGGTGGGCGAGTCCGGGTCCGGCAAGAGCGTCCTCGGGCTGACCCTCCTCGGACTGCTGCCCTCCCGGCCCGCCCCCACGGTGAGCGGGTACGCCGGAGTGTGCGGCACCGACATGGCGACGGCCGGGGCCGAGCAGTCACGACTCGTCCGCAAGGAGCACCTCGGTGCCGTGTTCCAGGACCCGATGACGTCGCTCAACCCCACCATGCGCATCGGCCGGCAGGTGACGGAGGCGGCCGGCACCACCACGGAGGCCATCCGGCTGCTCGATGCCGTCGGCGTGCCGGACCCGGCCCGCCGGTTGCGTGCCTACCCCCACGAGCTGTCCGGCGGCCTTCGCCAGCGGGTGATGATCGCCATGGCCATCGCCGGGAACCCGTCGCTCGTCGTCGCCGACGAGCCGACCACCGCGCTGGACGTGACCGTGCAGGCCCAGATCCTGGAGCTGATCTCCAACTTGCGCGACGAACTCGGCACCAGCTTCATCCTGGTCACCCACGATCTCGGCGTGGCCGCCCAGGTGGCTGACCGCATCGCCGTCCTCTACGGGGGCCGGCTGGCCGAGGTGGGCCCGTCGACCGACCTGTTCACCGCCCCGTTGCATCCCTATGCGCAGGGCCTGCTGCGGTCCCGCCTCGTGCTCGGGACGGACCGGTCGCGGCCGGTCACCACGCTCCCGGGTGAACCTCCCGACCCTCGGAACCATCCGCCGGGCTGCCCGTTCGCGCCCCGGTGCGCCCACCACGACGCGGTGTGCGATATATCGCTTCCCCCGCTCGAGCCGGTGACCGATGTCCGGGACGACCAACCTGTCGGTCCCGTGGCCCCGCCTGCGACCGGCCACGAGGTGGCGTGCGTGCGGCTCGACGCGGTGATGGCCGACCCCGGGGCGGCGGTGGTCGATGCCGCCGAGACGTGGCCCGAAGTACATCGGGGTCGGGGCCGTCCCGGACCTGCCGTGCTCGTCCACGGGGTGCACCGCCGATTCGCGGTCGGGCGCGGCTTCAAGAAGCAGGAGCTGCAGGCCCTGCGCGGCGTCGACCTGGCCCTCGACGAGGGTGAGGCGGTGGCGCTGGTCGGCGAGAGTGGCTGCGGGAAGTCGACCCTGTTGCGGACGATCGCTGGACTCGAGCGGGTCGACGAGGGTCAGATCGAATTCGGCAAGGGAGCCCGTCCCCAGATGGTGTTCCAGGACGCGGGCGCCTCGCTCACGCCGTGGCTCACCGTGGGCGAGCAGATCGGCGAACGTCTGCACTCCGAGGGGATCGGCCGCCAGGCGCGCGCGGCAAAGGTCACCGAAGCACTGGCACTGGTCGGGCTGCCCGAAGAGGTGGCCTCGGCCAAGCCGGCCCAGCTGTCCGGTGGACAACGCCAACGGGTGGCACTGGCCCGGGCCACGGTGGTGCCGCCCGAGGTCCTCCTGTGCGACGAGCCCACCAGTGCCCTCGACGTCTCGTTGGCCGCCACCGTCCTCAATCTGATCGGACGGCTGCGCCGCGAGCTGGGCGTCGCCATCTTGTTCGTCACCCACGACCTGGCCGCCGCCCGGATGGTCGGGGACCGGATCGCGGTGATGTACCTCGGCCGGATCGTGGAGATCGGCGCCGCCGAGGAGCTGTGTGCCGACCCCGTCCATCCGTACACCCGCGCCCTGCTTGACACCGTCCCCGAGGTGGGTCGGGTCCACGTCCGATTGGAGGGCGAGCCGGCCAATCCGCTGGCTCCACCCGGTGGCTGTCCGTTCCATCCTCGCTGCCCGTCAGCGGTCGACTCGTGCACCACCTCCCCGGTGGCCCTGGAGGATGTGCCGGGCGCCCCCGGGCGCCGGGTGGCCTGCCCGATCCGCCTCAGCTCGAGGAGGTCCGATGGCGGTCGCTGAGGCGTTCATCCCGACGACCACCCGGCGTCGACCGGGCGGCCTGGGCAGCGCCCGACGGGTGCTCGGCAAGTCGTCGGTGGTGGACCTGGTCGGATTCGGGCTTCTGGCCGTCTTGGTGTTGGCCGGGATCCTCGCCCCGCTGCTCGCCCCCTACAGTCCCATCGTCCCATCGGGTCTGCCCTTCTCGCCGCCCCTGACCGGGGGCCACCTCCTCGGCACCGACGAGGTGGGCTTCGACATCTTCAGCCGGGTCCTCTTCGGCCTGCGGGCCAGCCTGATCGGGGTGGTCCTGGTGGTCAGCTCGGGGGTGATCATCGGCGGGGGCATCGGCCTGCTGGCCGGCGTGGCCGGTGGCTGGGTCGACACCGTGCTCATGCGGATCACCGACCTGTTCCTGGCCCTGCCCGGGCCCGTCCTGGCCATCGCCCTGGTAGCCGCTCTCGGGCCGAGCGAGTGGCACACCCTGTTGGCGGTGGCCATCGTGTGGTGGCCGTTCTATGCCCGGATCATGCGGGGGGAGATCCGGTCGCTGGCCGCCCGCCCCCATCTGGAGGCGGCGACCCTGGCCGGCGCGGGACCGTTCCGGCGGGCCTTCCGCCACCTCTTGCCGGGCGCGACCGCGGCCATCGTGGTCACGGCCAGCCTGGATGTGGGGAACCTCGTCCTCACCCTGGCCGGCCTGTCGTTCCTCGGCCTCGGCGCCCCCGCCCCCGCCCCCGAGCTCGGGGCCATGGCCGCACGCGGCCTGCAGTACCTCCTCCAGGAGTGGTGGGTCCCGGTGATGCCGGCCGCCGCGGTCTTCTTGCTGACGATGGCCTCCAATCTTTCGGGCGATGGGCTCAACGCGGCGATGGAGGACTCGTGATCCGATTTGCCGTCAAGCGGCTCGCCGCCATGGTCCTGATCCTGCTGGTGCTCACGTTCATCGTCTTCCTGCTCCAGCGACTCAGTGGGGTCAACCCGGCCCACGCCTACCTCGGCGCCAACGCCAGCCAGGCGGCGGTGGCCAAGGAGACCCACATCCTCGGGTACGACAAGCCGTTGCTGGGTCAGTACGCCTCCTACGTCAGCGGGCTGCTCCATGGGAATCTCGAGGTGTCGTTGCGGACCCGCCACTCCGTGTCGAGTGACATCGGCGCGTACCTTCCGGCGACCGTCGAGCTGGCCGCCACCGCCTTGGTGTTGGCCGTCCTGCTCGGGGCGATATTCGGCCTGGTGTCGGCGGCACGGTTCCGCGGCGCGGGGGCCTTTCGCCTGGTGCTGCTCGGCTTCGCCTCGGCCCCGGCATTCCTCCTGGCCCTGCTCGCCATCCTCATCTTCAGCGGCGACCTGCACTGGTTCCCGGGCACGGGCGATTCGGGCTACACCAACGCGCCGACCGGGCCGACCGGAATGATCGTGCTCGACGGCCTCCTGCACGGACAGCCGGCCATCGCATGGGACGGCATCCGCCACCTGATCCTGCCGGCCCTGGTGGTCGCCATCGGCCCGGCGGTGTCCATCGGCCGGGTGCTGCGGGGCTCGCTCGAGGCCTCGATGGGATCCGAGTTCGCCCGCACGGCACGGGCCAAGGGCCTGACCGAGAGGACCGTCGTCCTGCGCCACGCGTTGCGGAACTCGGCCAGTGCCGCGCTGTCCATGACCGGGCTGCAGGTGGGCCTGATGTTTGCCGGAGTCGTGGTGGTCGAGACGATCTTCGCCTGGCCCGGTATCGGGCTCTACATCGACCAGAGCATTCCCCAGGCCGACTTTCCGGCCATCGCCGGGGTGACCCTGGTACTCGGAATCGGCTACGTGGTCATCAATGCCGTGGTCGACATCCTCCAGGCCGTGGTCGACCCCCGGGTGACACTCGAGTGAGCGACGCGGTGAGTCGTGCTGTCACGGCCGTGACAGAAGTGCCATCGGTCCTGCCCTGGTTGACCGGGGCCTGGGTGCGGAGCGCGCGCACCTATGGGGGCGGCCCCCCGAGTGAGTGCAGCGACGTCGTCTGGGTCCAGGTGGGTCCGTGGTTCGCCGACTTCCGACTACCCCGGCCCGGCGCCTCGAGCACCCATCCCTACGACCGCGCCCGGGCCTTCAGCGGTGTCCTGGACGTCCGACAGGCGGAAGGTACGACGGCCACGGTGGAGTGGCACCACGATCTCGACACCGACCACGCCGATGACGGTCCTGGCGACGCCGCTCCCGATGCCGGCACCCTGGCGCTGGGCGGGGGCCTGCTCATCGAGACGGGCGAGGGCTATGTGGAGTGGTGGTCCCGACCCGCCGGCACACTTGAACGACCGACAGGACCGATCGGACGGGCCGCACCCTCAGACGAGTGGGTGGCCGAGCACCTCGACGCAGCCGGAGCGGTCGATGCCCGGATGGTGTGCGCCGACGGGATGGCGGCGGCGGTGTGGGGCGCCGGCGGCGCCTGGTGCGACCGGACGAGCGGCTGGGCCCCCACCCGGCTGACCGGGGCACCGTGCCCGTTCGAACTGTCGGCGGTGGCGGACGCGGCGGCCCGGCGCGCACCGCTTCCCGACGGTTGGCGAAGAATGGAGGCGCCATGAGCAACCCCCGGGTGGCCGCCGGCCACGGCGTGCGCCGGGTGGTGCTGCTCACCCTCGGTTGGGAGGACCTCCCGAAGTCGGTGTCGGTGCACGGCGCCCCGCCCGAGGAGCGCCTGCGCGAGCCGGTGCCCGGCGTGCTGCTCCAGTGCGACGGGGGATGGCTCCTCCTCGATACCGGGTTCAACCCGGCGCTGATCCGGGATCCGGCACTGCGGAAGCGGTTCCACGGCGATCCGGGCTTCCGACCGGTGCTGCCCGGTCCCGGCGAGCCGCTCGAAGAGGCGCTGGCCGACGCGGGGATCCTGATGGAGGAGATCACCGAGGTGGCAGTCAGCCATCTCCACAACGACCACGCCGGCGGGCTGCGCCACTTCGCCGGACGCGTGCCGGTGCACGCCCAGGCCGCCGAACTGGCCTTCGGACTGTCGGATCACCCGGTACCCGAGGAGCACGCCATCTTCCGGGTGGACTTCGACGACCCCGCGATCGACTGGCACCTGGCCGACGGCGATGTCGAGATCGCCCCGGGCGTCACCGCCCTGCTCACCGCCGGTCACACCCCCGGGCACCAGAGCTTCATGGTCGACCTCGACGAGTCGGTCGGTGGCGGGGGCCTGGTCTTCGCCTTCGATGCGGCCGACCTGACCGAGAACATCGAGCACGAGCTGGCCATCGGCGGCCGGGTGGGTGTCCCGCCCGAGGCGACCATCGAGCCGATCCGCCGCTTGAAGCGGGTGGCGGCCGAGCGCGGCTACCAACTCGTGCCGGGGCACGATCCGGTCGTGTGGCCGACCCTCACCCGCTCGTTGGCCGAACGGTTCGCCACCACCGACTGAGCATCGCCAGTCGCACGGGCACCGTCACCGGCGCGGGCACCGTCAGCTCGGGCTGGGTCCGCCCGACGCCAGGTAGGGACGCCAGCCCCCGTGGGCGGTGATGTCGAGTGCGCCGTCGAGCGCGGCCGGTTCGCAGAGGAACCCGGTGACCACCGAGTCATCGGCCAGGACCACGGGGCCGAGGGCCATGGGCGGCGGCAGCTGGGCGAGCAGTGATGCCAGGCCCACCGGGGGCAGTTCCCACACCTCGATCTCGATGGCCGCCCCCGGGCCGTCGGCCACGCGGACGAGGCCAGGCTTGGGCGGCACGGTGTCCAAGGCGACGAGTCGGTAGGAGGGGGCGGTGGTGGTCGACCGGGCCAGTCGGCCTCCCCGGTCGGTCAGCTGGTGGTTGAGGGGCTGGCCGCTCAGGTGGGCGCCGGCCACGGCCAGGGGGAGCGTCGTTAGCCCGGGCAGGGCGACGGGAGGTACCTGCGGATCAAGAGTCCGCGGGCCCGGTACTGCCGAGACGGACAGTCGCGATGCCAGGTCGGCCTGGACGACGTCGGTCCAGGCCGGGCCGATGAAGCTGACCCCGAAGGGAAGCCCGTCGACCGGATCGGCCGGCACCGAGACCGCACAGAGGTCGAGCAGATTGACGAAGGTGGTGTAGCGCCCGAGCCGTGCGTTGACCCCTACCGGGTCGAGTGCCACCTCGGCGATGGTCGGGTGGAACGGTGCGGTGGGCAGCACCAGCGAGCAGGCGCCCACGTCGGCGAGGAGCATCTGGGCCCGGTGTGCCAGGATCCCGAGTCGCTCGATGTCGGCGGCCAGGCGTGACCCCCCGATGCGACCGGCCGACGTGATGATCGGGCCGACCACCGGGTCGACGTCGTCCGGATGGGCGTCGACCCAGGCGCCGACGGCGGCGTGGCGTTCGGCCAGGAAGCCCCCGCCGTACAGGAGACGGCCGGCCTCCAGGAACGGCCCGAGTGCGACGGGCACCACCTCACATCCTGTGGCCGACAGTCGGGCCAGTGCGGCCGCGTACGAGCGGGCCCGGTGCTCGTCGAGGTCGTCGAGGTCCTCCCACGTGGCACAGGCCACGACGGGCCGGGCCGGTGGGCCGAGGGGAGCGTCGGGCGGCGGACGCCGCTCCCGGGGGTCGGACGGGCCACCGGCACCGGCCAGGACGGCCAGTACCCGACGGGCGAGGTCGAGCGAACGCGCGAACATGCTGACGCAGTCGAGCGAGGCGCAGGCCGGCACGACCCCGGTGGTCGACACCAGCCCGCGGGTGGGCTTGATCCCGACGATGCCGTTGAACGCCGCCGGCACCCGTCCCGATCCGGCGGTGTCGGTACCCAGGGCGAGATCGACCAGCCCGAGGGCGACGGCCACCGCCGAACCGCTGCTGCTGCCGCCCGAGACCCGCTCCGGGTCGACGGCATTGCGCACGGCCCCGTACGGGCTGCGGGTGCCGACCAGCCCGGTGGCAAACTGGTCGAGGTTGGTCTTGCCGACGAACACCGCGCCGGCCTCCAGCAACGCGATGACGGCCGGTGCCGTGGCGTCGGCCGCGCGGGCGAAGGCCGGGCACCCGGCGGTGGTCGGGACGCCGGCCACGTCGATGTTGTCCTTCACCGCGAAGGTGAGGCCGGCCAGGGGTAGGTCGACGCCGGCCGCCCGGCGGCCATCGACCTCGGCGAAGGCCGCGGCGAGCTCGGCCGGGCCCACGCGATGGATCCAGACCTCTGGCCGCCCGGAGTTGTCGATGCGGTCGAGGACGGCCTCGACGCGTGCGTCGGGCCCCGCCGTCCCGTCCGGGGCGTCCGAGCCGACGGTCCCGCCGCCGGTCATCCTCGCGGGCCCAGGACGACGAGCGGTCGCCCGGTGGCGACCTGGTCACCCGGGGCCACCAGCACATCGGTGACCACGCCGGCGGCCCCCGCGGTCACGTGCATCTCCGTCTTCATGGCCTCGAGGATCATCAGGAGCTGGCCCTTCTCGACCACGTCCCCCAGTCGGGTCTCCACCTTCCACACGCTGGCCGTCATCGGCGCCTCGACGACCGAGCCCCCGGGCGGGGCCTCGGCCCCGGGGGCCGGGGGGGACGCCGTCGGGTCATCGCGGGGCTCGAACTCGCCGGCCCGCTCCCACGCCGCCCGCTCCTCGCCGAACGCCGCCGACTGTCGGGCCCGGAAGGTGGCGATGTCGTCGGCGTTGTCCGCCAGGAACCGCTCGTACTGGGCCATCTTGAAGGTGCCCGGCTCGATGCGCACGTCCAACCGTCCAGCGGCCATGTCGGCCCGGGCGTCGAGGAGCTCCTCGGCCGACACCGGGTACCAGCGGATGCGGTCGAAGAACCGGAGCAGCCACGGAACGCCGGGCTCGAACGGGGCCCGCTGCGAGTAGTGGCTCCAGATCTGCACGGTGCGGCCCACGAGCTGGTAGCCGCCGGGCCCCTCGAGCCCATAGATACAGAGGTACGAGCCGCCGATGCCCACCGCGTTCTGGGCCGTCGAGGTGCGGGCCGGGTTGTACTTGGTCGTGACCAGCCGGTGGCGGGGGTCGACCGGCGTGGCCAGTGGTGCCCCCAGGTAGACGTCGCCCAGGCCGAGGACCACGTAGGTGGCGTCGAAGACGATCCGTCGGACGTCGTCGATGCTGTCGAGTCCGTTGATCCGGCGGATGAACTCGATGTTGGACGGGCACCAGGGGGCGTCGTCGCGGACCCCGGTCACGTAGCGTTCGATCGTCTCCCGGATGGCCGGATCGTCCCACGAGAGCGGCAGGTGGACCTCACGGCTCGGGACCTCGAGCTCGGCGGTGGGGGGCAGGTGCTCTTCGAGGTCGCCGACCAGGTCGAGCACGGAGCCGAGGTCGGTGATCGCGGGGTCGAACTTGACCTGGAGGCCGCGCACTCCCGGGGTGAGCTCGAGCACGCCGTCGGCACCGGCCGCCGCCACCCGATCGGCCAGACCCTGCACCCGGGCTCGCAGCGCCAGGTCGAGCACCATCGGCCCGTACTCCACCAGGAGGTTGTCGTCGCCGTTGGCCCGGTAGGTGACAGCCGGCCCCTTGCCCTCCGGGGACCGGTCCAGGATGCCCGAGCGGGCGTCCCCCCGCCCGGAACGGGCGGAGACCGGTGGCGCGGGGGTGAACCGGACGGTGTCACCCGGACGCAACTGCCCGAGCTTCCACCGGTCGGCGGTGACGACCGTGGCCGGGCACACGAAGCCGCCCAGGCTGGGGCCGTCCGGTCCGAGCAGGATCGGGAGGTCGCCCGTGAAGTTGACCGCGCCGACCGAGTACGGGGTGTCGTGGATGTTGGAGGGGTGGAGGCCGGCGTCGCCCCCGTCGGTGCGGGCCCAGGTGGGGCGGGGCCCCATCAGGCGGAGCCCGGTGCGGGCCGAGTTGAAGTGGACCTCCCAGGCCACCGAGTAGAGGGCGTCGAGGTCCGCGTCGTCGAAGAACTCGGCGTCGGCGTGGGGGCCGGGAAGGACGGTGAGCTCCCAGTCGGTGACCATCGTCGGGTGCTCGCCAGCGGAGCCCGGCGTCGCGTCGGTGATCGGTATCGGCACGTCGGGCGGCGTCGGCCCCGGGCGGAGCACGTCCCCGGGGCGAAGGGCCTGGCCGCCGTGGCCGCCGAAGACGCCCAGGATGAAGGTGGCGGCACTGCCGAGGTAGTCCGGCACGTCGAGTCCCCCCTCCACCAGCAGGTAGGCCCGGATGCCCGGCGGCCCGACGCTCCCGATCTCGAGCGTGCGGCCGGCGGGGACGACCACCGGCTCGAAGGGCACGACGGGCACACCGTCGATGGTGGCCCGACACGGGGCCCCGACCAGGCACACCCGGGTGGGGGCGGTGCAGATGAGCGTCGGACCCTCGAGGGTGATCTCGAGCCCGGCCGCACCTTCGGGGTTGCCCAGGATCCGGTTGCCGAGCCGGAAGGAGCGATCGTCCATGGGTCCGGACGGCGGGACCCCGACATGCCAGTAGCCGAGGCGGCCGGGCCACGCCTGCACCGTGGTCTGGGTCCCGGGCCGCAGCACCTCGATCCGCGGCTGGGGGTCGGCCACCTCGGCCAGGGTGGCGGTGGTGTGCACGGCGGCCCGCACCGCCGGGTCGTCGAGGGCCGCGGCGACCAGGCTGAGGTTGGTCTCGATGCCGCCGATGCGGGTGGCGGCCAGGGCCGAGCCCAACCGGTCGAGGGCCTTGTCGCGGGTTCCACCCCACGCCACGACCTTGGCCAGCAGCGGGTCGTAGGCGGCGGTGACCTCGGTGCCGGCCTCCACCCAGCCGTCGACCCGGACTCCGCCAGGAAACACCGCCTCGGTGATCCGTCCCGGGCTCGGGCGGTACTCCCGGGCGGTGTCCTCGGCGTACAGGCGGGCCTCGACGGCGTGCCCGGACGGGGTGGCGGCGGCCAGCTCGGACAGGACGTGACCGTCCCCGCCGGCCAGACGGAGCATGGCGGCCACCAGGTCGACGCTCCACACCTCCTCGGTCACCGGGTGCTCGACCTGGAGCCGGGTATTGACCTCGAGGAACGCCGCCTCCTTGCGGTCGGGGTCGTAGACGAACTCGACCGTCCCAGCCGAGCGGTAGTCCACCGAGCGGGCCAGTCGGGTGGCTGCGACGGCCAGGGCACGTCGGACCCGGTCGGGCAGGTCGGGCGCCGGCGCCTCCTCCACCACTTTCTGGTTGCGCCGCTGCAGCGAGCAGTCGCGATCCCCCAGCACCACCACGCCGCCGGCTCCGTCGCCGACGACCTGAACCTCGACATGGCGGGCCCGCTCGACCATCCGTTCGAGGAAGACCCCGGTGGAACGGAAGCCGCTGGTGGCCACCCGGGTGACCGTCTCGAAGGCGGTGACGACCTCGTCGGCCGAACGACAGGGGATGATCCCGATCCCGCCCCCGCCCCCGGTCGCCTTGAGCATCACCGGGTAGCCGATGACGTCTGCCGCCTCCACCGCATGGGCGGCATCGACCAGGAGGCCGGTGCCCTCGAGGAGGGGCACGCCGGCCCGGGCCGCCGCCTCGCGGGCGCGGTGCTTCACGCCGAAGAGCTCCATCTGCTCGGGAGTCGGTCCCACGAAGATCAGGCCGGCCGATTCCACCGACCGGGCGAAGTCGGCGTCCTCGGACAAGAACCCGTAGCCGGGGTGGACCGCACCGGCCCCGGTGGCGAGGGCCGCATCGATGACCGCGTCGGCCCGCAGGTAGCTCTCCCGGGCCGGCGCGGGCCCGAGCCGCACGGCGGCGTCGGCCATGCGGACGTGGGGTGCCCCCCGATCGGCATCGGAGAACACCGCCACCGTGCGCAGGCCCAGCTCGGTGGCCGAGCGCATCACCCGACAGGCGATCTCCCCCCGGTTGGCCACCAGGACCACCAGCGGGAGCTCGGCCCGCAGCTCGACACAGGCCGTCCCGCCGCACGATCCGGCCCACTCGAGG
>FSZE01000082.1_pt1 | contig 10783 bp, 8 predicted proteins | sample 1638751 | NCBI WGS metagenome assembly FSZE01 (sample SAMEA3914813, study PRJEB12502) | metagenome | biome: forest; material: soil | place: Canada | collected 2011-07-07 | depth 0.3 m
CCGCCACCACCGCCCGGCGAGAGCCGGCGGGCGACCGGGCCCCGCCGACACCGGGCTCGGCGAAGAGCACCGTGGAGCCGTGGACCTGGTCCATCCAGCGGACCTCGCGCACCGGGCTCGGGCCGCCCACGGAACCGGTCACCCGGGACGCCCACCGCCCGAGCCGGTCGGTGTGGTCGGTGTGGTCGGTGTGGCCGGTGTGGCCGATCGACGGCCGGAGATCGGCCCACGAGGCATCGCTCCAGGCGGCGTGGACGGACCCGACGATCAGGACAGGCGCGACGTCCCGGTTCAGCGAAGGAACGAGGGCACGTCGAAGTCGTCGTCGCCCAGATCGAGTTCGTCGTCCGCCGGCGCGGCGAAGATGTCCTCATGGGCGGCCTCGGCACCCAGGACCCGGCTGCGGGCCTCGTCGCGTCCGGTTGACTCGGCATGCCCGGTCCGCCCCGGCGTCTGGGCCTCCCAGCGCTCGAAGCCGGCGGCGATCACCGTCACCCGCACCTCTTCGCCCATTGCCTCGTCGATGACGCTTCCGAAGATGATGTTGGCGTCGGGGTGGGCCACGCCGTGGATGATCTCTGCCGCCTCGTTGACTTCGAACAGCCCGAGGTCGGGTCCGCCGGCGATGTTGAGCAGGATGCCCCGGGCACCCTCGATGGAAGCCTCGAGGAGCGGGCTGGTGATGGCGGCCCGCGCCGCATTCACCGATCGGCCCTCACCGGTGGCCGACCCGATCCCCATGATGGCGGTCCCCGCGTTGCTCATGATCATCTTCACGTCGGCAAAGTCGGTGTTGATCAGGCCGGGCACGGTGATCAGGCTGGTGATCCCCTGGACACCGTGCATGAGTATCTCGTCGGCCATCTTGAAGGCGTTGACCATCGACGTCTTCTCGTTGGAGACGGTCAGCAACCGGTCGTTGGGGATGATGATCAGCGTGTCGACTTTTTCCTTCAGGTTCTGAATGCCCTGCTCGGCCTGGACGGAGCGACGCCGGCCCTCGAAGGTGAAGGGACGGGTGACCACGCCGATGGTGAGCGCGCCCAGTCCTTTGGCGATCTCCGCAACCACCGGTGCCGCCCCGGTGCCGGTGCCACCGCCCTTGCCCGCGGTGATGAACACCATGTCCGCGCCCTTCAGCGCCTCCTCGATCTCCGAGCGGTGCTCCTCGGCGGCGAGGCGCCCAACCTCGGGATCACTCCCCGCACCCAGACCCCGGGTCAGCTGTCGCCCGATGTCCAGCTTGAGGTCGGCGTCGCTCATCAGCAACGCCTGGGCGTCGGTGTTGGTGGCGATGAACTCCACGCCGCGCAGCCCCGCCTCGATCATGCGGTTGACGGCGTTGACTCCACCGCCGCCCACTCCAACCACTTTGATGACGGCGAAATAGTTGTTCTGCGCCGGAACGGTCATGTAATCCCTTACCCTCGACCAAAGGTTGAAACCGTTCCAACCGGCGAGTTGGTGCCCACGATACGGTCAGCGGAGTACCTGGTCAAGCACTGACGACACCCGTAGGACACCATCTCGGCCCCATTTCAGCACCAGTCCGGCGCCCTCACCCGCTCACCGTCGGAGACTCCGGCACAGTAACATCGATGGTGGAGGTGCTGTGCAGCGTTCCGTGGGCGATGATCGCGGCCACATCCTCGTACTTGATGTTGAGACCGGTGGCCGTCCCCAGCTGGACGGTGATCCCCGAGTTGAGGGCCATGCTGATGGTGGCATCGGGTGCCATCGTCACCGAGACCACCTGGTTGGAAAAGGCGGCCGGCAGGGTCCTGCAGACCTTCAGGCCGGACGACGCCGGCGAAGGCAGGGAGCCGCCCACCGCGGCCGGGGGGATCCCCCCTTGGGCCGTGTGCACGATGAACACGATGAGACCGGGCAGCCGGGTGGGCTGGACCTGCAACGTCCGCCCATAGCCGTCCAGCGTGGACCACGACACCCCCGGGCCGGCCATCTGGACCACCGGCACCCGTTCGGTGACCGCGATCTGGACGCCGTCGGGCCAGTGGCGGTGGACCTGGGCGGCGGCGATGAACGGCAGTGCCTCGACCCGCTTGGCGGTGGCACCCGGGTCCGTGCTGATCAGCGGCGGGTGGTGATCGAGGCCGGCGGCGGCCACGATGGTGGCCGTGCTGGTGTGAGGGTGGGCACCGGTGACCGTGACCACCTGAGCGCTGAACAGCGGCGTGTGCAGCAGCCCCACCACCGCGGCGACCAGCAACAACGCCCCGGCGGCGGCGATCACCCATCGGAGGCGGCGCAGGAGCTGGCCGCGTTGGATGGCCACCCGGCGCTGTCGGATCCGGGGGTCGATCGACGCCAGTTGGTCGAGCGGCGAACGGACGGAGGGCGTCACCCGGCACCGATCTCGGCATCGGTGAATCCGATCAGTCGCACCTCGGTGCGGAGCGCCACCCCGGTAGCCGCGGCCACCGTGGCCTGGAGGTGGGCGATGAGGCGGGCCACGTCATCGGCTGAGCCGCCCGGGTCGGCCTGGATGAAGTTGGCGTGCTTGGTCGAGACCTCGGCGGTGCCGATGCGGAAGCCCTTCAACCCGCACGACTCGATGAGTCGTCCGGCCGAGTCGCCGTCAGGGTTGGTGAACACCGATCCGGCGTTGCTCCCGCCGGGTTGGTTGGCCCGTCGCCATCGCACGATCTCGTCAATGGTTGCCCGGCCCTGGTCGGGATGGCCGGGTTCCAGCTGATACGACCCCGCCACCACCACCTCGGTCGGGGCGAGGTCGGCGTGCCGATAGCCGAAGCCCAGCCTCTCGGCCGGCGCTTCGTGCACCGAGGCCGACGTCAGGTCCACCCATCGGTAGCCGACCAGCGTGGTGGCGGTGTCCGAACCGTGCCCACCGGCGTTCATCCGGATCGCCCCCCCGACCGATCCGGGCACCCCCACCGCCCACTCCAAGCCGTGCAGTCCGGCGGCCGCGGTCCGCCGTGCCAGCACGGGGAGGCTGACCGCGGCCCCCGCCTGCACCAGGTGGTGGTCGATGGACAGCCAGTCGAACCCGGTGCCGAGGGCGATGGCCAATCCCTCGAACCCCCGGTCGGCGACCAGGAGGTTCGAGCCCCGACCCAGGACCAGGACGGGCACGTCGAGGCCGTCGAGCGCGCGAGCCAGGGCCACCAGTTGCTCCTCGTCGGTCGGCTCGGCGAACAAGGCCGCCGCACCGCCCACCCGGTAGGTGGTGAGTGGCCCGATGGGATGGTCGCGACGGGCCCGGATCCCGAGCGCCCGCTGGAGGGTGACCAGGTCGCCGGCGAGGCTGCTCACGAACGTCTCACCAGCTCGGGTCGGCCATCAACTCGTCGGGGAGGGAGGTGAGATCTCCGGCTCCGAGCGTGCAGCACAGATCGTCGGCCTCCAGCAGCCCGGCCACCGCCCGCCGGAGGGCGGCACGGCCGGCCACGTAGGTGACCGGCTTGTCGGGGAACGACTGGCGAACCGCATCGGCCACCAGCCGACCGGACACCCCGGGCACCGGGGCCTCCCCGGCGCCGTAGACGTCGGTCACCACGACCACGTCGGCGTCGCCGAACGCCCGGCCGAACTCCGCCCACAGGTCCGCCGTGCGGCTGTACCGATGAGGTTGGAAGACGGCCACCACCCGTCGCCAGCCGCCGTCGCGAGCGGCCGCCAGGGCCGCACGGACCTCGCTGGGCAGGTGGGCGTAGTCGTCGACGAAGGTGACTCCGTTGACGGCACCTCGGAACTCGAACCGTCGGGCGACACCCGCGAACCGGGCCAGGGCCCTGGCGGCAGAGGAGAACGGGACCCCGGCGGCCAGCGCGGCGACGGTGGCCACGGCGGCGTTCTTGGCGTTGTGGAGGCCCGGAACCGGCACCGCCAGTCGACCCAGCGCGACCCCGTCCGGGTCCACCAATCCGAAGGAGATCGAGCTGCGGGCGAGGACCAGATCGACCATCCGGTAGGTGCACTCCGAGGTCGTCCCGACCACATCGGCACCGGTCTCGCGTCCGATCTGGGCCGCTTCCGGATCGTCTCCACCCACCACCCGGTGGTGGCGGGCTGCGGCCGCGAACTCCTCGAACGCCGACCTGACCGCGTCGAAGGAGCCGTAGTGGTCCAGATGGTCGGCCTCGACATTGGTGATGACCGCGATGTCCGGCACCAGGGCCAGGAAGGTTCCGTCGCTCTCGTCGGCCTCGACGACCAACCAGTCGCCGTCGTCCCACACCGCGTTGGTGCCGATCTCGTTGACGTCGCCACCGATGAGGAACGACGGCCGGATGCCGGCTTCCACCAGCAGCAGTGCCAACATCGACGCCGTGGTGGTCTTCCCGTGGGTCCCGGCCACGGCGATGCACCGGCGGAGCGAGGCGATGGCGGCGAGGGTCTCCGAGCGGGCGAGCACGGTGATGCCCCGGCGCCGGGCCTCGGCGACCTCGGGATTGGTGTCGGCGACGGCCGACGACACCGTGACCAGGTCGGCAGACCCGACGTTGGCCGCCGCGTGGCCGATGGCCACCTGCATGCCGGCCCGTCGCAGCCGGTCGGTCACCCCGGAGGCCTTGAGGTCGCTGCCGGTCACCGTATGGCCCATGGCATGGAGGGCGGTGGCGATGGCGCTCATCCCGGCGCCTCCGATCCCCACCACGTGGACGGTGATCGGTCGGGTGGGGTCCCCCAGCACGATCGGGTCCGGCCCGGAACTCACGTCGATGACCTCATGCGCCGCGGCCTGGCGTGTGCCTCGACGACCCGAGCTCCTTCCGCCGCCGCGTCGCGTCGGCCCAACGATGAGGCGGCACGCCCCATGGCGTCGAGCCCGGAGGGGTCGACGAGCATCCCACTGAGCGTAACGTCAAGCGCTTCGGCGTCACAGTCGGCATCAGCAAGCAGGATCGCCGCCCCGGCCCGCTGGAGGACCCGGGCGTTGGCCGTCTGATGATCGCCGGGCGCACCCGGGAGCGGAACCAGGATCGACGGCACGCCGGCCACGGCCAGCTCGGCCACGGTCATGGCGCCGGCCCGGCACACCACCACGTCGGCCGCGGTGTAGACCACGCCCATCCGTTCCTCGTAGGGAACCGTGATCACCGCCAGCCCGTCCCCTGACCTGGCGGGGTCCCCGCCGTCGGTGACGGTGGGCGCCAACTCCTCCCAGTCCCGTTGACCGACGATGTGGTACACCGACCGATCCTTGCGGTCCCGCCAGCGGTCGACCAACCCGGTCGCCGCCCGATTGATGGTGCGCGCCCCGAGCGATCCCCCGAAAATGGCCACCGTCGAGCGATCCTCGGGCAGACCCAGCAACCGCCGGGCCGCCCGGCGGTCCACCGGTGCACGGGTCACCGCGCCGATCTCCGGCCGCACCGGGGTACCGGTCACCACCGCCCGGGGCAGCGCCGTGCCTGCCCATCCGACCGCGCTGGCCCGGGCGAACCGCCCGAAGAGCCGGTTGGCCGCCCCCGGTACCGCGTCGACGTTGACCAGCACCAGTGGGACACCCAGTACCACCGCGGCCAGCGATGCCGACAGGCTGGCGTAGCCCCCCACCGAGACCACCACACGCGGCCGGGCCCGGATCACCACCTCGAATCCCCTCACCGAGGCAACGGCCAGCCCGGCCAGGGCACCGGCGTTCCGTTTCAGGTCCCGGGGACGGATGCTCCGGACGATCCCCCGACCGGGCAGCAGGGTGAAGGGAAACCCCCGCCCCTCGAGCGTCGCCCGGTCCTGCCCGCGAGTCGAACCGACGAATTCGATGGTGCTGCGCGGGTGCCCGGCGTCGACCAGGGCCTCGGCGATGGCCAGCGCGGGTTGGAGGTGGCCCGCGGTTCCCCCGCCCGCCACCAGGGCAAACCGCGCCCCGCTCACCGGTCGGTGGATGGTCGCCGCGGAGGCACGGCGAAGGGTGCCGACCGTTCATGGTGGGCGATGTTGAGCAGGATGCCGACCGCGGCCATGGTGATCACCAGGGACGAGCCGCCGAACGAGATGAAGGGCAGCGGGATGCCGGTCACCGGGAGCACCCCCACCACTGCGCCGATGTTGATCACCGCCTGGCTGGTGATCCAGGTGGTGATCCCCACCGCCAGCAGGCTCCCGAAGCGGTCCGGCGCCCGGGTGGCCGTGCGCAGCCCGAACCAGGCCAGGGCGAAGAACAGGGCCAGGACCACGATGGCGCCGATCAGGCCGAGCTCCTCCCCCACCACCGAGAAGATGAAGTCGGTGTGGGCGTTGGGCAGGAGCCCCCATTTCTGGCGACCACCCCCCAGTCCCAGTCCGAAGAGGTGTCCGGATCCCAATCCGATCAGCGACTGCCACACCTGGTAGCCGGAACCCGACTGATGGGCGCCGGGATTCAGGAAGGACAGGATGCGGTCGCGTCGGTAGGGGTCGGCGAGGCTCAGCACGACGGCCAGGGCGGTGAAGGCGGCGAGGACCTTCAGGATCGGTCCCATCGGCACTCCGCCCATGAACAGGATGCCGAACGCGATGCAGCTGAGCACCAGTGCCGTCCCGAGGTCCGGTTGCTTCAAGATGAGGGCCGCCGAGATCCCGAGCACGGTCAGCACCGGGACGATGACCATCTTCGGTTCGGCCGACCGGTCGGCCCGGCGGGTCAGCAGGTCGGCGGCGAACACGGCCAGGGCCAGTTTCATCAGCTCGGACGGCTGCAGCCGAAGCATGCCGAACCCGATCCACCGGGACGATCCTCCGGCGGTGACCCCGAAATGGGGTACGAGCACCGCGACCAACAGCACCATGGTCCCCACCACCAACGGTCCCCGGATGGTCCGCCATTTCCGGTAGTCCACCCGGGTGAAGAGGACCAGCGCCCCTGCCCCCACCCCCATCCACATCACCTGACGGATGAAGATCGTCCAGGGTGAGTGGTACAGACCGAGCGAGATGACCGGTGAGGCCGAGCCCACCATGACCAGTCCGATCACGCACAGGACGCCGACCAGCGTGGCGATGGACCGGGCTGACCGGAGGCGTGACCCCAGGCCTGCCCGCTTGGCCGTCGTCGCCGGCGCCACCCGGGCACGGCGTGCGGACGTCGCCTTCGAGCCGGCTGCGGGCCGCGGGCGGGACTTGGTGGCCGAGCTCGAAGGATGCCGTCCGCGGGTCACCGTCCGGGCGGCCGAGTTGCGTTCAGCCACGCCGGCCGCCATCGCTGGAGGGGCCGGCCGTGATGGCGCCCCCGGTGTCCCGTTCTGCCCTGTGCATCCTCATAGCCTCGTCCACCAGGACCAACGTGTGGTGGAGCCTCGCCTCGTCCCCAGGCCCGAGGCACCGGCGAGCCTCATCCGATCTTGCCCACCGACAGGAAGTCGCCGTAGAAGATGCCGAGGCCGAGCGCGGCGAACAGCCCGGCGAGAATCCAGAAGCGGACGATCACCGTGGTCTCGGGCCAGCCCAGCAGCTCGAAGTGGTGGTGGATCGGTGCCATCAGGAACACCCGCCGGTGGAAGACCCGGAAGCTCACCACCTGGATCACCACCGAGAGGGTGACAATGACGAACAGGCCGCCGATGACCACCAACAGCAGATCCAGGTTCATCAGCAGGCAGAGCGCGGCCAACCCCGAGCCGATGGACAGTGATCCGGTGTCACCCATGAAGATCTTTGCCGGGGCGGCGTTCCACCACAGGAACCCGAGGCAGGCGCCGGCCAGGGACACCGCGGCCAGGGCCAGGTCGAGGGCGTCCCCCACGTGGTAGATGGCAAAGTGGCGGTACTGCCAGTAGCCGATGATGGCGAGACAGGCGAAGCAGAAGGTCGAGGACCCTGCAGCCAGGCCGTCCAGGCCGTCGGTCAGATTCACCGCGTTGGCGGCGGCGACGATGATCACGGTGGCCCACACCACCCACAGCCCCGTGCCCATGTGCAGGCCGATCGAGTTGTAGCGGGTGAACGACAGTGTGGTGGCCACGTGGGCCCAGTAGACGGCGAGGAGTGAAAAGGTCACGCCGAGGCCGATCTGGGCTCCCAATTTGGCGCGCTTGTTCAGCCCCAGACTTCGGCGGTGACGCACCTTGATCCAGTCGTCGGCAAATCCGATCAGCGCGGCGCCGACGATGGCCAGCAGGATCAGCGCCCCGGAACGCGAGAAGGTGACCCCGGGGACGGCATGGGCGGTGAGGTAGCCGATGATCACCGCCGCCACGATGCCGATGCCTCCCATGGTCGGCGTCCCTGCCTTGGCGATGTGCACCTGGGGGCCGTCTTCTCGGATCTGCTGGCCGATGTTGTTCATCACCAGCCACCGGATCAGGACCGGCGTCGAGAGCACGGCCACCCACAGCGCCACTCCGCCGGAGGTCATCAGCGAGATCATCGGTCGACGCCCCCGGCCCCGGCGCCATCGAACCGTTCCGCGAGCGCGCGGGTGGCCTCGACCCGATCGTCGAAGGGCAGGACCCGATCAGCGGTCACCTGGCTGGTCTCATGACCCTTGCCGGCGAGGATGAGCACATCACCGGGACGGGCCATCGCCACGGCGATCCGGATGGCCTCGGCCCGGTCCGGCTCGACCACCGGGTCAACGGTGTCAGCAATTCCGGAACGAATCTCGGCGATGATACTCATCGGGTCTTCCGACCTCGGATTGTCCGAGGTCAGCACGATTTCATCGGACCAGCGGGCGGCAACCGCGCCCATTTCCGGTCGCTTGCCCCGGTCCCGGTCTCCGCCACACCCGAACAGGCAGATCACCCGGGCCGGTCCGGCGAGCCCCCGAGCCGACGACAGGGTGGCGTCGAGCCCGGCCGGGGTGTGGGCATAGTCGACCATCACCGCGAACGGGAGGCCGGCGGATACCACCTCCATCCGACCGGGAATCGGTGGAACGGATGCCAGACCATCGGCTATCTGGTTCTCGTCGACACCGAGCGAAGAGGCCACCGTGGCTGCCACCAGGGCATTGTCGACATTGAACGCCCCGGACAGTGGCACGGTGAGGCGTCGCCCACGCCACGTGAAGGCCGTGGATCCGAGCGAGAGGCCGATATCGGTGGCATCGGACCGCTGGACCCGCACCACCCTGTGGTCGGCCAACCCGCCGGCGAGTCGTCGGCCCCACGGGTCGTCGACGTTGATGACCGCCAACCGCGCTCTCGACGGTTCGAACAATTGGGCCTTGGCGGCAAAATACTCGTCCATGGAGCCGTGGTGGTCGAGATGGTCGCGGCTGAGATTGGTGAAGGCTGCGACATCGAAGACGATGCCGTCCACCCGATGCTGGGCCAGGGCGTGGGAGGAGACCTCCATGGCCGCGGCCTGACGACCCGCATCCCGGAGGCCGGCGAGCAGACCCTGCAGCACCGGCGCTTCCGGGGTGGTCCGCACGCCGTCCAGGGTCCCGATGACCCCGGTCGGTCGTCCCGAGTGCTCGAGTATCGACCGGACCAGTTGAGTGACCGTGGTCTTGCCGTTGGTTCCGGTCACACCCACCATGGTGAGGGCCCGGGAGGGATGGCCGAAGAACACCGACGCGACCTCGGCCATGGCCGGTCTGACCATCCCCGGGGCCACCCGGACCTGGGTCACGTCGAGGTCGAGAAAATGGTCACACAGGAGCGAGGTGGCCCCCCCGTGCACCGCCGCGGCCGCAAAGTGGTGGCCGTCGGTGTGCGCCCCGGGCACGCAGCAGAACAGGGATCCCTGACCCACCTGGCGGCTGTCGAACTCCACCGACGACACGTCGGTGGACCCCGGGTCGCCGCGCACGCCGACCACGCCGATGCCGTCGATCAACGTAGTCATCTGCACGAGCGAGGGTTCCAGGGACTCCGGGTGTGGGCGGGGGTCGAGCGGTGTGTGGCCGGGCCCACCTAGGGCCCTTCCGTTTTTGCTCCGACTGGCACCGCGACAGTACCGGTTGCGCCGATGGCCGAATTCGAGGCCGAGGGGGTGGCTGCGGCGGTGGTGGGGATGCCGTAGTGGTGCAGGGCGTAGGCCATGATGGTGGAGAACACCGGCGCGGCCACGGCCCCGCCGTAGATGGGTGTGGGATGGTCCAGCACGACCACCGCCGAGAGCACCGGGTTCTGCGCCGGGGCGAATCCGGCGAACGACCCCACGTAGGCGCCGGTGATGTAGCCCAGATGATTGGGGTCGGGGATCTGGGCGGTCCCGGTCTTGCCGGCCACCGTGTAGCCGTCGATGGCGGCGCTGGTCCCGGTGCCCGAGGAGACCACCCCCTCGAGCATCGACACCAGCTGGGCGTTGGTGGCCGGGTCGATCACCCGGTGAGCGGACGATCCGGGCGCCGCGGACACCGCCCCCGAGGAGCTGACGGTGGCGCGGACCAGGCGGGGGGCCACGAAGACTCCACCGTTGGCCACCGAGTTGTAGGCGTCGAGGATCTGTTGGGCGGTCACCGCGTCATCCTGGCCGATGGGGGTGGATCCGATCGACGTCCCGGTCCAGGCGGCTGCCCCCGGCACCAACCCCTGGGATTCACCCGGAAAGGCCAGGCCGGTGGGCTTGCCGAACCCCAGGTTGCCGATCTGGGCGAGGAGCCGGTCCTTGCCCAGCGCCTGGGCCACTTCGATCGTCCCGATGTTCGACGACTGGGCCAGCACGCTGGCGGCCGTCAGGCGGACGGACGGGTGCTGCTCGGCATCGTGGAACGTGTAGGTCCCCATCGGCAGGGCCGCGGGCACCTCCAGTATCTGATTGGGAGTGATCACGCTGGCGGCCAGGGCAGCGGAGAACGTGACCAGCTTGAACACCGAACCGGGCTCGTAGACCTGAGTCACCGCCGTGTTGGAGGGAGCCTCCTTGA
>FSZE01000066.1_pt1 | contig 10640 bp, 8 predicted proteins | sample 1638751 | NCBI WGS metagenome assembly FSZE01 (sample SAMEA3914813, study PRJEB12502) | metagenome | biome: forest; material: soil | place: Canada | collected 2011-07-07 | depth 0.3 m
GCCATCTTCTTCCTCTCCGACTACGGCACGGCTGACGAGTTCGTCGGTGTGGTCCATGCCGTGCTCCATCGGCTGGCTCCCGCCCTACCGGTGATCGATCTCTCGCATCAGGTTCCACCCTTCGACGTGGCCTCGGGCGCCGCACTGCTGGTCCGGTGCGCGCCGTCCCTCGGGGCCGGGGTGGTCCTCGCCGTCGTCGATCCCGGCGTGGGCTCGGGTCGGCGGGGAGTGGCCATCGGCGTCCTGGGCGATGGTCCGGGGTGGTTGGTGGGCCCGGACAACGGGCTGCTGGTGCCGATGGCCGACGACCTCGGGTCGGTGGACCGGGTCATCCACCTCGATCCGGGTCGGCTCGGACCAGCTCGACCCGGATCACCGCCCACCGGCCGCACCTTCGACGGCAGGGATGTCTTCGCCCCGGCGGCGGCACACCTGGCCATGGGGGGCGCCGGCGAGGACCTCGGGACCACCGTGGACCCCGCCTCGCTGATCGGACCGCCATCCGGGCAGGCGGACCGCGATGCTCGTGTCGAACCTGCGTCCTCCGGGTCGGAGGTGGTCACCACCGTCTCCTGGATCGACCATTTCGGCAACGTCCAGCTCCGGCTGCACCCCGGGGTGCTCGAGGGGATCGGTCTCCTGGTCGGGGGCACGGCAGAGGTGACCGTGGAGGGGGACCCGGCCGAGGGCCACCCAGCCGACCGGTCCGCCCGGGCTCGCCGGGTGGAGGCGTTTGCCGCACTGGGTGAGGATGAGTGCGGCCTCATCCTCGACAGCACCGGGCGGATGGCCTTGGTCGTCAACCGCGCCTCGGCGGCCCGCCGCCTCCAGATCGAGGGGCCCGGCGAGACCGTTCGAATCTCCGTCCCGGGAGTCCACGGGACCAGATCCTGAGGACGGCAGCCCGCCCAGAGCGGAGGCCGGCCCGCCCGGAGCGGTGAAGGACCTCCCCCGAGCAGGGGTCGCACTTTCCGCACGGCACCCGCGGGTCCTACGATCCCACCAGTGCCAAGCCGCCACTCGTCTCCCATGCCGAATCACAAGGATGGCCCCTCCGGGCCGAACCACCGCAGGATTCCGGAGGCCACGGTCACCCGCCTGCCCGTCTACCAGCGCATCCTGGAGGAACTCCTCCGATCGGGGACCACCACCGTCTCGTCGGAACTGCTCGCGTCGTTGGCCCGGGTCAACGCGGCCAAGGTGCGCAAGGACCTGTCGTTGCTGGGATCCTTCGGGACCCGGGGTGCGGGGTATGACGCGGCATTCCTCATCGAGCAGATCGACCGCCAACTCGGGCTCGACCGGGTGTGGCCGGTGGTGATCGCCGGCATCGGGAACCTCGGGAGGGCCCTGGCCCGATCCGAAGGGTTCGCGGCTCGCAACTTCAACGTCACCGCCCTGCTCGACACCGATCCGGCGATCATCGGTGAGCGGGTCGACAACGTCGTGGTTCGGCACTCGGACGACCTGCCGGAGATCGCCAAGGAAGTGCCGCTGGCCATCGGGGTGATCACCACCCCGGCCTCGGTGGCCCAGCGGGTGGCCGACCTGATGATCGGCTCCGGCGTCCGGTCCATCCTCAATTTCGCCCCGCAGGTGCTGGAGGTCCCCTCCGACGTGCTGCTGCGATACGTCGACCTCAGCATCGAGTTGCAGGTGATGAGCTTCTACCAGGCACGAAGGATGGACCGTGCCGGCGACGACCGCATGGCGGTGATCCGATCGGTCGGGCTGACCAGCAACCCCACGGATTGAGCCGCTTCCCCCGACGCCGGCTCGGCGCGGTGGCGGCCTGTGCCGCGGCCGGCGGTGCGGCCGGGCTTGAGGGTGGCTGCGTGAAACTTGCAGAATCCGGCCTACTCTTGAAGGGTGGACGTGTGCCCGCAACACCATCCAACCGAAGCTGTGGCCCAGTGAAACACCACGTGAACCAGTCAGCAGCCGAGGGGGTGGCCGGATGTCGGTGATCGTCGTCGGCATCGAGCAGCGCCAGTCCCCGCTCGAACTGCTCGAGCGGGTGGCGGTGACCGAGAGCGCCCTCCCGAAGGCGCTCGGTTGTCTGCGTGACAAGTCCAACCTCTCCGAGGCGGTCATCCTCTCCACCTGTCTGCGCACCGAGGTCTATGCAGTCGTCGAGCGGTTCCATGATGGCGTGGCCGAGCTGCAGGAGTTCCTGTCGACCGTCAGTGGGAGCCCGGTCGAGACGTTGGCCGAGCATCTGACGGTCCGTTTCGACGACGACGTCACAAGCCATCTGTTCACCGTGGCCGCCGGGCTCGACTCGGCGGTGCTCGGGGAGTCCGAGGTCCTGGGCCAGGTCCGGCGGGCCTGGGAGAAGGCGCAGCTCGAGCAGGTGTCCGGACCGGTGCTCGGCGCGCTGTTTCGTCACGCCGTCGAGACCGGCAAGCGGGTCCGGTCGGAGACCGCCATCGCCCGCGGCATCACCTCGCTGTCCCACGGGGCCGTCGCCCTGGCCGCCACCCGCCGGGATGGCGGCCTGGCCGGCGCCCGGGTGCTGGTGGTGGGCGCCGGGGAGATGGGTGAAGGGGTGACCCAGGCCCTGACCGGCCGGAAGGCGGCCAGCCTGGTGATCGCCAACCGCACGCCGGACCGGGCCGAAGTAGTGGCGTCCGCACTGCCCGACACCGTCGGGGCCCTGGTGACCACCGAGTCGCTGGATGACCTCGGACCGGCGCTGTCGGCTGCCGACGTGGTCTTCACCTCGGTGGGAACCACCCATCCCATCATCGACCGGGCCATGCTCGAGACAGCCGTAGCCCGGCGCGGCGGCGCGGCCCCCCTGTTGGTGATCGACCTCGGCGTTCCACGCAACGTGGAGCCGGCCGCAGCCGGACTCGACGGCGTGGTGCTGCTCGACATGGAGGTGCTCCGGTCGGCGGTTTCCGACGCGCTCTCCGGTCGACAGGAGGAGGTGGCCGGCGCCACCGGGATCGTCGCCGACGAGGTCGAACGGTACCGGGTGGCCTCTCGTGCCCGCGATGCCGCACCGATGGTCTCGGCCCTCCGAGCCCGGGTGGAGAGGGCTCGTCAGTCGGAGTTCGACCGGCAGCGGTCGAAGCGGTCTGAGCTGTCCGACGAGCAGTGGGAGCAGGTCGACGCAGTGACACGGGCCATGGTGGCCAAACTGCTCCATCAGCCGACGGTCGTCCTGAAGGAGGCCGCCGGAACCCCGAGGAGTGAACGGCTGGTCGAGGCACTCCGAACACTGTTTGACCTGTAGCCGGTGGCCCCTGGGTCTGCACCGTGACTGAGCGATCGGTCATCCGGCTCGCCACCCGTGGGTCACCGCTGGCCCTGTGGCAGGCGAACCGGGTGGCTGCCCTGCTCGATCACGCCGGGACTCCCTCCTCCCTCGTCGTGGTCGAGACCGAGGGCGATCGACGGGCCGACATCCCGCTCGAGCAGCTCGGGGGACAGGGTGTCTTCGTCAAGGAGGTGCAGGCGGCGGTGGCCCGGGGCGACGCCGACGCCGCCGTCCATTCGGCCAAGGACCTGCCCGCCACCGCGGCCCACGGGGTTCCGGGTCTGGTGCTGGCCGCCTTCCCGGAGCGAGCCGACCCCCGTGACGTGCTGGTCGGGGGCAGCATCCACTCCCTGCCCACCGGGGCCACCGTGGCCACCGGTTCGGCCCGCCGGCGGGGGCAGCTGGCCAATCACCGGCCCGACCTGACCTTCGCCGGGTTGCGGGGCAATCTGGCCACACGGCTGGCCGCCGTCGGGATCGGGGACATCGTGGCGGTGGTGGTGGCCAAGGCGGCGATCGACCGGCTGGGGTGGTCACCGCCCGACACGCTCGAGATCGAGGTGCTCGAGCCGGAGATGATGCTTCCCCAGGTCGGCCAGGGGGCGCTGGCGGTGGAGTGCCGTGAGGACGACGCCGTGACGCAGGCGGCACTGGCGACCATCGATGATCCGACGGTCGGACCGCTGGTCGCCGCGGAGCGGGCGTTCCTGGCCGAGTTGGGCGCCGGGTGCACGCTGCCGGTCGGGGCCCACGCCACCTGGGAGGTCGAGGGTGCGACCGGGGCCGAGGCGGGCTCGATCCGGCTGACCGGGATGATGGCGTCTGCAGACGGCCTGATCGTCCTGCGCCACGCCCAGACCGGTGGCCATCCCGGCGACCTCGGTCGGGAGGTGGCGAGGTACCTCCTCGACGAAGCCGGCGGCTCTGACATCGGCGAGTGGATCGCGCCGCTCGACGACGGCACCCCCGGTGGTCCGTCGACGGTGATGGCATGACCGTGTCGCTGGTCGGGGCGGGTCCGGGCGACCCCGGGCTGCTCACCCTCCGGGGCGCCGAGCTGCTCGCCACGGCCGATGTGGTCATCTACGACCGATTGATCGCGCACGAGCTCCTCGAGCGGGCGCCGGCCGGCGCCGAGCTGATCAACGTGGGCAAGTCCCCGGGGGCGTCGACCCCCCAATCGGAGATCAATGAGCAGCTGATCGAGCACGGGCGGGCCGGGAGGCGGGTGGTCCGGCTCAAGGGCGGCGATCCCTTCGTGTTCGGTCGCGGCGGCGAGGAAGCCGAGGCGCTGCGCACCGCCGGGGTCGACTTCGAGGTGGTGCCCGGGGTGAGCTCTGCGTTTGCCGCCCCTGCCGCCGCCGGCATCCCGGTGACCCATCGGGGAATGGCCACGTCGGTGAGTGTGGTGACCGGTCACGTGGGGGACCAGTCGGCACCCGGAGGGGTCGACTGGCATTCCCTCGGCCGGGCCGGGGGGACCCTGGTGATCCTGATGGGGATGTCCGACCGGGAGCGGATCGCCGCCGAGCTGATCGGGAGCGGGCGTGACGCCGACACCCCGGTGGCCGTGGTGCACTGGGGAACCACGCGCCAACAGCAGGTGGTCCGCTCGACCCTCGGCGGCCTGGCCTCGATCGACCTGCCGGCCCCCTCGGCCATCGTCGTCGGCCCGGTGGCAGCCTTGGATCTCGGTCCGAAGACCAGCGATTCACCCGCTCGTTGACAACGCCGCCGCTCACCGGGTGCAGGGTGGTCGTCACCCGGTCCCGCTCCCAGGCGCCGGAGCTGGTCGATCGCCTGGCGCTTCTCGGCGCCACCGTGGTCGAACTCCCGGTCATCGCCTTCGATGATCCGGTTGACGGGGGCCAGGCGCTCAGCCACGCCGCCCACCGCCTCTCGTCCGGTGCCTACCAGTGGGTGGTGTTCACCTCGTCCAATGCCGTGTCCAGATTCCTCGCCGCGCTGGGGACGGCCGACGTTCCCGGCACCGTGCAATGGGCGGCCGTGGGCCCGGGCACCGCCCACACCCTCAGCGAGGCCGGCATCACGCCCGACCTGGTGCCGGCGGTGTCGGTGTCGGAGGCCCTGGCCGAGGAGTTCCCCGCCGTCGATCCGCTGGGTCCTGGTTCGTCGGGCCGGCCTCCCGGGGCGGTCGGGACCGTCCTGTTTCCCCGGGCGGAGACGGTCCGGGGCGCACTGGCCACCGGGCTGCGGGCCAAAGGGTGGTTGGTCGACGAAGTCGTCGCCTACCGGACGGTGGCCGCCATCCCCGGGCCCGGTGCCATCGCCTCGGCCGGTCGAGCGGACGCCATGTTGTTCACCTCGTCCTCCACGGTGGAGCGGACCATCGAGGTGCTGGGACGCGATGGGCTTCCACCGGTGATCGTGAGCATCGGCCCGGTCACCTCGAGGTCGGCCCGGGCCGCCGGACTGGAGGTGACCGGAGAAGCGAACCCCCACACCATCGAAGGGCTGGTGGACGCGCTGGTGGACGCCCTCGGTCCCGGGGAACGGGATCGCCGGCTCCGCCACCAACAACAGGGACGACACCAGCAGTAGGGCCTCGCGGGGGGCACCGGCCGTCGACGCGGCTCGCCGGCGGTGGGCGGATGGTCCTGCCGTAGGCTGGTGGGCAGTGTCGAGTGACGTCCCCCACAGCGCCAGGCCGGGAGGATCCATGGCTGGATTTCCGGCGACCCGCCTGCGCCGGCTCCGACGCAGCCCGGCGCTGCGCCGCCTGGTGGCGGAAACCCGCCTCTCCGTGGACGACCTGGTCGCTCCGCTGTTCGTCGCCGACGGCCTCGACGAACCGCGCCCGGTGGCGTCACTGCCGGGCGTGGTCCAGCACACCGTCGACTCGGTGACCGCCGAGGTGAAGCGGTTGAGCGGGCTCGGCGTGCCCGCGGTGATCCTGTTCGGGCTACCGCGGCCCGAGCACAAGGACGCCACCGGGTCCCACGCCCTCGGTCCCGACGCCATCACCCAGCGGGCCCTGGCCGCGGTGCGCAACGCGGTGGGCGACACGGTGGTCCTCATGGCCGACTGCTGCCTCGACGAGTTCACCGATCATGGGCACTGCGGCGTGGTGGATCGGGCCACCGGCGAGGTGGACAACGACGCCACCCTGCCCCTGTATGCCGAGCTGGCCGTGGCCCAGGCCGCGGCGGGGGCCGACGTCATCGCCCCCAGCGGCATGATGGACGGCCAGGTGGGTGCCATCAGGGGGGCATTGGACGGATCGGGCCTCGAACGGACCGCCATCCTGGCCTACGCCGCCAAGTACGCCTCGGCGCTGTACGGACCGTTTCGCGACGCCGCCCAGGTGAGCATCGCCGACGGGGGCGATCGCAAGGGCTACCAGCAGGACCCCGGCAACCGCCGAGAGGCGCTGGCGGAGGTGGCGCTGGACATCGGCGAGGGCGCGGACATGGTCATGGTCAAGCCGGCGCTGACCTACCTCGACGTCATCGCCGACGTGCGGGCGGCCTGCGACGTGCCGGTGGGCGCCTATCACGTGAGCGGTGAGTACGCCATGGTCAAGGCGGCGGCCGAGCGCGGCTGGATCGACGGGCCCGGCGTGGCCTTCGAGCAGCTGACCGCGGTGAAACGAGCCGGAGCCGACTTCATCCTCACCTACTTCGCCGGCGAACTGGCCGAGGCGCTCGGTGGCTGAGCATGCCGCCTCGGCGGCGCTGTTCGAGCGGGCTCGTACGGTGATCCCCGGAGGCGTCAATTCGCCGGTCCGGTCGTTTCGGTCGGTGGGGGGCCACCCCTACTTCGTGTCCCGAGGCGACGGGGCCTACGTCTGGGACGCCGACGGCAACCGGCTGCTCGACTACGTGCAGTCGTACGGGGCCTCGATCCTCGGTCACGCACACCCGGCCGTGGTCCGGGCGGTCGGCGACGCCGCGGCCCGGGGGACCACCTTCGGAGCTCCGACCGAGGGCGAGGTGCTCCTGGCCGAATCGATCTGCGGGCGCGTCGAGGGATGCCAGCAGGTCCGCCTGGTCTCGTCGGGGACCGAGGCGGCCATGAGCGCCATCCGGGTGGCCCGAGGGTTCACCGGGCGCTCGCGGATCCTCAAGTTCGCCGGCTGCTACCACGGTCATTCCGACGGCCTCCTGGCCGGGGGAGGAAGCGGGGTGGCCACCCTCGGCCTGCCGGATTCAGCCGGGGTGCCCCCGGCGGCCGTGGCCGAGACGCTGGTGGCCCCCTACAACCAGATCCCTGAGGTCGACGACCGGGTGGCGTGCGTGATCGTGGAGGCCGTCGCCGCCAACATGGGCCTGGTGGCGCCGTCGGAGGGGTTCCTTCGAGGGCTGCGAGCGGCATGCGACGCCGCCGGCGCGTTGTTGGTGTTCGACGAAGTGATCACCGGATTCCGTCTCGGTGAGGGCGGGGCCTCCGGATGGTCGGGCGTCCGGCCCGACCTCTGGTGTTTCGGGAAGGTGATCGGCGGCGGTCTCCCGGTGGGCGCATTCGGCGGGCGGGCCGACGTGCTCTCGTGCCTGGCTCCGGACGGACCGGTCTACCAGGCCGGCACCCTGTCGGGGAATCCTCTGGCCACCGCCGCCGGGCTGGCGGTCCTCGAGACCCTCGACCCGGGGTCCTACGCCGGATTGTCGAATCGGGTGGCCCGGTTCGGGCCGGCTCTGGCCGACGTGCTGTCGGCCGCGCTGCTGAAGGCAGGGACCGAGGACGACGACGGCCGGCAGCTCGTAGCGCAGGTACCGGTGGTGGGTCCCCTGTTCGGGTTGTTCTTCGTGCCATCTGGTTCTGCGCCGGTGCGGGAGTACGACGGCGCCGCCCGTTCGGCCTCGACCGGTCTCTACCCCCGACTGTTCCGTTCCATGCTCGATCGGGGGGTGGCGCTGGCTCCGGGCCCCTACGAGGTGGCCTTCCCATCCATGGCCCACGGCGACGCGGAACTGGATCGAACGCTCGACGTGGCGTCGGAGGCCATCGTGGACGCCGTGTCCGGCTGAATGCCCGACGGCGGAGATCGAGCCGAGCGGGAACCGGACGCGCCCGGAGATCCGAACGACTCCGGTCCGGCGCTCGACGGGACGGTCGGACAGGCCTTGCCGACTGTACCGGCCTCCGTCCCGCAGACCGTGCCGGAGGCGGTCGGGTTCCGATTCGACGGCGTGAGCCAGGTCGGAGGGGTTGATCCGGGACCCGGGGGTGCCGCGGATCGCTCTCTCTTCTTCGACCAGTTGGGGGTCGACATCACCGGGCCGCCGCGGGGCGAGCATCACCTGGTGCCCTGGACCACGGTGACCAGGGTGTCGCTCGGCGTGACCGAAGCAGATCCGGACGGGGGGTTCGCCACGCCGATCGAAATCGAGTCGGTGGCCGACGTGACACGATTTCTGATCCCATCGGAGCATCTCCAGTCGGTCCAGATCGCCGCCCTGGACCACCACTTGGCCACCTGGTCGGGCTCGGGAACCCGTCCCCTGCCGGCACCGCCACCTTCGGCCCCGTCGCCCCTTGGGAGCCGGGCCGACGGCTCCGTGTGGCCGGTGCCCTTCGGCTCTGCGTCCTGCGCCCCCGGGCCCTACAGCTCTGCGTCCTACCCTCCCGTGTCCTACGGCGACCCCCGGACGTCCGACGGCGGCCTCCCCGGGGCCCACGATCCGCCGGCGGTCAAGCCCAAGCGGACCCGGCGGAAGGCCACGTTGGTGCTGGCGCTCGCCCTTCTGGTGGCGGGGGTCGGACTGGCGTTCGGGCTCTCAGCCGGCGGCCCGGTCCAGAGGGCAGCCATCCGCGTCGCTCCCCGGCTCTCGCCCGACCAACAACTCGTCAACCAGTTGATGCTCACCCGGAGCGACCTCCCTCACGGATGGACGGTCAACACCAACACCGCCGGATCCGGTTCCCAGAAGATGCAGAACGCCGAGATCGCCGTCACCAGGGCATTCGCTCGGTGTATGGGAATCACCGATCAGCAGGGCGCCATCGTCCTCGGGGGGCAGGCCACCGACCAGACGGCGCAGACCGCATCACCGATTTTCGTGGCCCCCACGTCCGGCGCACCAGCCGGCTTCGCCCTCGAGCTCCAGACGGCTGCCAGCATCGTCCGCACCCACCTCGACGAACAGAGCGACTTTGCGCTCTATGCCAATCCGCAGTACCCGCAGTGTGCGGCGACGGCCGTTGCCTCGGAACTGCAACTGGGGGCAAACAACGCCTCGGGGCACAACGGCCAGCCGGGTCCGGCGACCGCATCGGTGCTGCATCTTCCCGCTCCGGCGGGGGAGCAGCTGTCCGGATTGCTCATGACCTTCACCGTGTCCGATGGCTCGGCATCAGTGCCCGTTGAGGTCGAGGCGGTCTCCTTGGGCACCGACCGGATCGAGGCCGCGCTCCAGGCATTCGCCATTGGCGGCCGGATACCCACTGGCGTGCTGGCCGGTTCGCTGTCGGCATTCGAGCAGCGGGTGGCCGGCGACGGCAAGAGCGCGGTGGTCTGATCCTTGGGTTGGCCCGGGACGCCCTCACTCCTGTCCCTCGGAGCTGGCCCGACCTGCACGCCGCCGTCTGGAACAATAAGGATCGTGCAAGACGAATGGTGCCCGTCGGTGGCCGCACCGCGTGATTCGCTCACTGTCCGAGTCTTCGGCCACCCTTGCGGGCCGAGGTGCGGACCGGCAGGATGGCACGGCCAGTGAACAGGGCCAGGGAGATCCCCGGGCAACGGAGGAAACCCAGATGACGGTCGGAATAACGGAACTGCCTCCCGAGGGCATGCAACTTGGCGGGGTGGCCCTGGCCGGCGACCCCAATCGAGGAACCAAGACGACCGAGGGACTCAGTCTGCTGTTCACCACCGCCGGCATCACGGTGCAGGGTCCCCAACCACAGATCGAGAGGCTGTTGGTGTGGTCTGGTCTCGACACCGCCACCTGCCGGGAGAAGATCGTGTTGCCCGACGGGAGCAGCGCGTCGGTCATGGAGCTCACCTCGGGCGGACAGTCGATCCGATTTCTCCTTCCGGTCAGGGCGGTCACCCCCGGCCAGGCCGCCTACCTCGATCAGGCGCTTCCTGCCTGGCTGTCTCGATACAAAGGAGCGGTGACCCACACCCCCCCGGCGCCCAGTGACTTGGTAGGTGCGGGCCGAAGCCGGGATGTCGGCCCGCCCGTAGGCGCGCCTCCACCTCCGGCGTATGCACCCTCAGGCGGCTTCACCGCTGAAACCCCTGCTGGTGCAGGAGCCGAGGCCGGTGCCCACGGCACCAATGGAGTGACACAGCAGTCGGCCGGCCCGAACGAGGGACCCCCTGGGCGCCTGGCCCCGGACACTCCGCTTCCGGGCGGTTCGCCACCACCTCCGCCCCCCGTGTCGGGAACGCCACCCACCCCTCCGC
>FSZE01000105.1_pt1 | contig 10258 bp, 10 predicted proteins | sample 1638751 | NCBI WGS metagenome assembly FSZE01 (sample SAMEA3914813, study PRJEB12502) | metagenome | biome: forest; material: soil | place: Canada | collected 2011-07-07 | depth 0.3 m
ATGTACGAGACCGACGCCGAGGCCAAGCGGGTGATCGACGTGGCCAAGGGCCTCGAGGGCCTGCGGCGCCAGGACGGCATCCATGCCGCGGCGGTGGTCATCACCGACGAACCGCTCACCGAGTACGTCCCGGTGCAGCGGAAGCCGGACGGCAACAATCCCGACGACGCCCCCATCGTGACCCAGTACGAGATGCACGGCGTCGAGGACCTCGGCTTGTTGAAGATGGACTTCTTGGGCCTGCGCAACCTCTCGGTCATCGAACGGGCCCTCGACCTCATCGAGGTCTCCACCGGGACCCGGCCGGACATCGACGCCATCCCCCTCGACGACCCCGACACCTTCGCCATGCTCTGCCGGGGTGACTCCATGGGGGTCTTCCAGCTCGAGGGGGGCCCGATGCGGTCGCTCATGCGCTCCCTGGCCCCCACCACCTTCGACGACGTGGCCGCGCTGGTGGCGCTCTACCGACCGGGCCCGATGGCCGCCAACATGCACCGCGACTACGCCGACCGGAAGAACGGGCGCCAGGCGGTCGCCTACCTCCACCCCGACCTCGAGGAGGTCCTCGGAGACACCTACGGGCTGATGATCTACCAGGAGTCAGTCATGCGGGTGGCCCAGAAGATCGCCGGTTACGACCTGGCCGAGGCCGACAATCTCCGCAAAGCGTGCGGGAAGAAGATCCGCGCCCTCATCCAGGCCGAGCGGGAGAAGTTCGTAGCCGGCTGCGTGGCCACCGGCTACGAGGAGAAGCTGGGGACCGAACTGTTCGACATCATCGAACCGTTCGCCGACTACGCCTTCAACAAGTCCCACGCCTACGGGTACGGGTTCATCGCCTACCAGACCGCATGGCTCAAGGCCCACTACCCGGTCGAGTACCTGGCCAGCCTGCTCACCTCGGTCAAGGACAACAAGGACAAGACCGCGGTGTACCTCGGCGAGTGCCGCTCCCTCGGCATCGAGGTCCTGGTGCCCGACGTCAACCGATCCCTCTCCGAGTTCGCCGCCGACTTCTCGGGCGGGACGGGAACCCTCGGCGCCCAGGGCGACAACCCCGGGGCGATCACCTTCGGCCTGGCCGCCGTGCGCAACGTGGGCGAGGGTCTGGTCGCCCACATCGTGGCCGAGCGAGAACGCAACGGGGCGTACGTGGACTTCTACGATTTCTGCCAACGGGTCGACCCCCAGGTCCTCAACAAGCGCACCATCGAGTCACTGATCAAGGCGGGCGGCTTCGACTCGCTGGGCCACCCCCGTCGCGGGCTGTTCCTGGTGTTCGAGGAGATCGTCGACCGGACCCTCGAGCGCCGGCGCGAGCATGACGCGGGCGTCGTGTCCCTGTTCGCCGCCCTCGAACCCGAGACGGTGGGTCAGGCGACCGGCTTCGCCGACACCCGGTTGCCCATCCCCGACACCGAGTTCGACAAATCGCAACGCCTGGCCTTCGAGAAGGAGATGCTCGGCCTCTACATCAGCGACCACCCGTTGATGGGCCTGGAGGGCTCGCTGGCCCGGATCACCGACTGCACCCTGGCCGAGCTGCGGGACATCGACCCTGATGCCCCGGGAGGGGTGGCCCCCGGCGGCTACGGCGGCGAGGGCCAGATACGCATGGTGGGCGGAGTGGTCACCGAGCTGGCCCGCCGCTATACGAAAAAGGGCGATCTCATGGCCACCTTCGTGCTCGAAGATCTCAACGCCTCGATCGAGGTCTTCGTCTTCCCCAAGTCGATGGCCGACTACGGCGCCTTGCTCGACGACGATGCCATCGTGATCCTCAAGGGCCGGGTGGACCTCCGCGACGACCGCCTCAAATTGGTGTGCATGGAGATCCAGCGCCCGGAGCTGTCGGTGGACGGCTCCACCGACCTGCGGATCTCCCTCCCCCTCAATGCCCTGACCGACCGGACGGTCGACGGCTTGAAACGCCTACTGAGGGAGCACCCCGGCGATTCCCCGGTCTTCCTGCACGTCGGCGACAAGGTCCTGCGCCTGCCGTCCGAGTTCAATGTGGACAGCCGCCGCGGGCTGGTCGGTGAGCTCCGGGTGCTGCTCGGACCCAAGGCCATCCAGGGCTGAACCGGCGGGTTTTTCGGGTCCGAATTGGGTGCCGACGGGCACCCCGCAGGCACCGGATACGACAGACGCCTCAAAACCCCGTAAAATCGGGGTACGGCTCCTGGCGTGGATGCCCGCAGAACCGTCTGGCCCACCGGCGAGGCGGCATGGGGGTGTCGACGGCAGACCCGGGCCGGCGGCTTACGCCGCAGGGAGATCGAGGAGTACGGAAGCGCATATGTCCATCCAGGTGGAGACCAAGGACTGCACATCGATCAGTGACGCAGAGCTGGCCGAAATGGCCGATCTGTGTGCTGAGCGGGAACCCCGATTCGACATCGGGTTCCTCTCCAAACAGCGAGAGGAGTGGGTGCTGGTCACCCGAGCCCGCGAGGGGTCGAAGCTCCGCGGCTACTCGTTTTCGACCCTCGAGCGCATCGGCGGCACGCCCTCGCTGCTGATCGGGTTGGCCACCGTCGATCGGACCTCCCGGGCCGACACGGTCCTCCGAGCCATGATGGGCGACAAATACCGCCGCGCCCTGCTGGCCTTCCCGGACGAGGATGTCCTGGTGGGGACCCGTTTGCTGGGCGCCGAGGGCTTCCGGGCCTTTGCCGGGCTGACCGACGTGGTGCCCGGCCCGGACCACAAGGCCACCGGCGAGGAGCGGGCGTGGGGCCGGCGGTTGGCCAAGCGCTTCGGTGCCGATGGGAGGATCGACGACCGGACCTTCGTGGTGGCCAGCGACGGGTGCGAGGCCGGGGGCTTCGACTTCATCAGCCCCAAGGCCGATGCCGGGTCCGACTGGTGTGCCTTCTTCGAGGGGGTCGACGCCGGAGGCGGCGGCCGCCTGGTGGCGTTCGGGTGGGCCTTGGCCGAGGATCTGGCCGGCGGCAAATTGGGCGGGCGCTGACCCAAAGGGGCGGTTCCCGGCAGCGTCCTCGTGGCCCCCGCGGCCCTGAAGAGAGTCCGCGGCCACCACCCAGGCAATAGCATGGGCCTGTGAAGGTCTCTACCCGAGGTGACTACGCCAGCCGGGCGCTCCTGTCCCTCGCCCTCCATACGGACGGCGAGGGCCCGACCGCGGTCAGGGACATCGCCGAACGCACCGGGCTGCCCCAGCCGTACCTCGAGCAGATCCTCCTGGCCCTGAAAGGCGCCGGGCTGGTCCGCTCCAAGCGGGGGGTGGGCGGTGGCTACGTCCTGGCCAGGTCGCCCGACGAGATCACCCTGTCCCAGATCGTCTCGGCCGTCGACGGCCCGATCGCCGCCGGCGACTTCGGGCTCCCCCACGAGAACGGCGCCTGCGACCACGAGGGGCAGTGCGTGCTCCTCACCGTGTGGGCCGATGTCGGCGAGCACATGCGCACCCATCTCGACTCCTTCAACCTGGCCGACATGGTGGCCCGGGCCCAGGGCCGGGCGCCCGCCCTACGGCAGAGCGCCGGCTGAACCACCTTCTTGTCCCGCCCCGTTGAACTGCTGCGAGCGTGAACGGAGCGCGACTCGCCGTGCTGGCGGTGGGCGCGGTGATCCTGATCGTCAACGCGGTCAGCGTGATCGCCGTGCTGATCGTCCCCCGCGCCGCGTCGGGCATGGTCGTGGTGATCGCCCCCATGCGTGCGGTGCGGGCCACGTTCCGGCGCCTGGCCCGCCTGGCCCGCACCTACTCCACCATGGACCGGATCCTGGCCTTCAGCGAGCCGGTGGCGCTGGTCACGCTGCTGGCCAGCTGGCTGACGGTGGCCATCGTCGGATTCACCCTGGTCAACTGGGGGATAGGGAGCCCGACGGTGAACGGGGCCTTTTCCGAGGCCGGGTCGTCGGTGTTCACCCTCGGATTCACCCTCGGCCACAACGCCGGCTCCCATGTCGTCGACTTCGTGGCGGCGGGGACCGGCCTCGTCCTGGTGGCCCTGCAGATCGCCTACCTCCCCACCCTCTACAGCGCCTACAACCGCCGCGAGACGTTGGTCACCCTGCTCGAGAGCCGGGCCGGCGCCCCGGCCTGGGGCCCCGAGCTCCTGATCCGCCATCAGCTGGTCGGCCTCATCGACAACCTGCCCGAACTCTTCGCCGACTGGGAGCGGTGGGCCGCGGACGTCGCCGAGAGCCACACCAGCTACCGGTCGCTGCTCTACCTCCGTTCCCCCCGGGCGCTGAACTCGTGGGTGGTCAGTCTCCTGGCGGTGATGGACGCCGCGGCGATCGCCAATGCGGTCGATCCCGGCGGCGCACCCATCGAGGCCCGGATGCTGCTGCGGATGGGGTTCACCTGCATGCGGGAGATCGCCCAGGTCACCAACATCCCCTTCGACCCCGATCCGAGCCCCGACGACCCCATCGTCCTTCCCGAGCACGAGTTCACCGCCGCCTACGCCCGGCTGCGGGAGATCGGCTACCCCACCACCCGTTCCGACGAGGAGGCCTGGTCCCACTTCCGGGGGTGGCGGGTCAACTACGAGGGCGTGGCCTACGCCCTGGCCCAGGCGCTCGACGCTCCGCCGGCCCGTTGGTCGGGGCCTCGCACCCTGTTTCGGGCGGAGTCCCTCGAGCCCAGCCGTCCGGTTGACCGCCAGCCCACCTCGGCCCGGCGACCGCCGGCCTAGGGGGCCGTCGACCCCTCCGACCCTGGCCGAATCGGCGCCCTCAGGTGTGGTTCCACCCGGCGATGACCGGCTGCTCGCGCTCCCAGTCCAGTTCGCTGAGCGACGCCGGCGCCAACACGAAGTGGCGGCCGCCGGTCGGGTCGAGCCCGATCCAGCGGGCGGCCAGCACCCGCAGCACGTGGGCGTGGGCCACGCAGGCCACCTCTCCGGGGAGCGCACGGATCCGTCCGATCACCCGGTCGACCCTCCGGCCGACGTCGGCGGCGGTCTCACCAGCCGGGGCACCATCGGCGAACAGATCCCATCCGGGCCGCTCGGCCCTGATCTCGGCGGTGGTCAGCCCGTCATAGGTGCCGTAGTCCCATTCACAGAGGTCCGGGTCGACGACCGCCTGGTCGCCCAGACCGGCCAACTCGCAGGTCCGCCGGGCCCTGAGCAAGGGGCTGGTCAGAACAGCGGTAAACTGGTGGTGCGAGAGCTTTTGGCGCAGGCCCAGCGACTGGGCCTCTCCCTCTGGCAACAGTGGGAGGTCGGTGCGTCCGGTGTGGCGCCCCTTGAGGCTCCATTCCGTCTGACCGTGGCGTATCAGCAGGCACCGAGGGGCATTGGCGTTCATCCCGACAGCGGACCACTCCGAACAGGTGGCACGCAAACCGCGCCGGTGGCCCGGCACCCCCGCCGGGGCCGTTCTCGGCCTGAATGACATCGATGGAATGTTGCGGGTTGATCAGGCGTTAAAGATCGTGTCGACCCTGTGACGATGAATGAGGAGAGGGATGGCAACTTCGACGGTGAGTAGGAACAAGGAACAACAGGCCCAGAGCGGGCCCTCGCGCAAGGCGGGGGGCGCGGCTGTGAGCCGGGAGACGGCGACCGGTGGACGCCCGGTCCGCTCCAGCGCGGCTCCGCGCAACCGGGGCAGCGACGCCGACAGCCTGGGACTCTTCCTCCGTGATCTCGACCATCACCCGTTGCCCGACCACGAGGCCCAGACCGAATTGGCCAAGCGGGTGGCGGCCGGGGACGAGGCCGCCCGCCGTGAGATGGTGGCCGCCAACCTGCGGCTCGTCGTCCACTGGGCCCGCCGTTACCAGGACCGGGGCGTCGATCTCCCCGACCTGATCCAAGAGGGGACCTTCGGCCTGATGCGGGCGGTGGACAAGTTCGACTGGGAGCGGGGCTTCCGGTTCTCCACCTACGCCACCTGGTGGATTCGCCAGGCCCTGCAGCGCGCCGTCCAGCAGCACGGACGGACCATCAGGCTGCCCATGGAGGTTGCCGAACGGAATCAACAGGTCGATGCGGCCCTGTGGGAGCTCACCCACCAGTTCCAGCGGCCACCGACCGATGACGAGATGGACAACGCCACCAACACCACCGCCGAGGTGCGCTCCGACCTCGCCCAGGTAGCCCGGGTGGTGGCCAGCCTCGACCAACCTGCCACCACCGATTCGACCGCGACACTGGGTGACCTGGTGTCGACCGATCTCAACGACTTCGAGGACGAGGTCGCCTCCGAGCTCACCCTCGACCTGGTCCGCCAGGCCGTTGACCGGTTGACCGATCTGCAACGCCAGGTCATCCGGCACCGGTTCGGGTTCGACGGCAGTGATCCTGCCTCCCTGCAGACGACCGCCGAGCGCCTCGGGATCGGGGTGCGGAAGGTGCGTCAGGCCGAGGCTGAGGCGCTCGAGGTACTCGGCGACAGCCAGATGCTCGAAGCGGCCCACGAGGCCGCCTGAGCCTCACCAGGCCCACACCGGTGTCGGCCGCGACGGCGAGCCGAGCCACTGCTCACGGGGTGAGCACGTCCAGCTGGCCACGGAGGTCATCGGGGAGCACCGAGGTCCATGCCACCGTGTCCCCCGTCCCCGGGTGCTCGAACTCCAGCCGGTAGGCATGGAGGAACGGGCGGGAGACGACCGCCCCCGGCAGCGATCTCCCGTGGCCGTAGACCTCGTCACCCACCACCGGGTGGCCGATGGCCGACAGGTGCACCCGGATCTGGTGGGTCCGGCCGGTCTCCAGGGCCGCCGTCATCAGGGTGGTCGGGGCCGGTTGGCTGAACCGTTGCTCGACGCGGTAGCGGGTCCGGGCCTCTTTGCCCTTGCGTGACACGGCCATCCGGGTCGGCGACCCGACCGACCGGCCCACCGGTGCGTCCACCATCCCGGACTCGCCCTCCACCGTGCCCAGGACCAGCACCCGGTAGCTGCGGGACACCTCTCGCTCGGCCAGCTGGCTGACCAGGGAACGGTAGGCGTCCGGCGTTCGGGCCACCACCATCAGCCCGGAGGTGCCCCGGTCGAGTCGGTGCACGATGCCCGGCCGGTCGAGATCGGCACCCACCTCCTCGGCCACCGAGCGCAGCTCGGGGAACTGGGCCAACAGCCCGTTGACCAACGTCCCGGTCCGGTGCCCCGCCCCCGGGTGGACCACCAGCCCGGCCGGTTTGTCCACCACGATCACCTCGGGATCCACATGGACCAACCCGAAACTGACGCTCGGGTCTCCATCGGGTGACCGGGGAGGCAGGTCCTGGTGGCGATCCACCCGCAGCTCCTGACCGAGCCGGAGCACGACCCGCCGGCTGCGGACGGTCGAACCGTCGATCTGCACCCGGCCGTCCTCCACCAGCGCATTGACCGACGACCGGGAGAGGTCGGCCACCAGTGCCACCGCCTTGTCGACCCGGACACCGTCGAGCGAGGCGGGGACCACCACGGTCAGGACGGTCATGGAAGTCGGGGCCCGCGCAACAGGGAGACCAGCAGCAGGGCACATCCGACCACGATCGATGCGTCGGCGACGTTGAAGGTGGGCCAGAAGTGCAGGGCCACGAAGTCGACGACCGCGCCGTGGTCGCCGCGGAAGAGCCGGTCGGAGAGATTGCCCAGCGCCCCTCCGAGAATGAGGCCGAGCGTCGCCGCCCGAACCGCCGAGGGGGCTCGCCACACCATCACCAGGAGTCCGGCCACCAGCACCATGGCCACGGGAATGAGCAGGAAACCCTCTCCTTGGAACAGGCTGAACGCCGAGCCCGTATTGCGGGACAGCTCGAAATCCAGCGGTCCGATCAGGTGAACGGGTCCGTTGGCCAGGTGGGTGACGGCCCACCACTTGGCGAGCTGGTCGCCCGCCACCACCGCCACGGTCACCGCCACCGCGACCACCAGCCGGCGGGCCCCTGAGGAGCGACCCAGGCGGTCCGCTACCGCCGCGGACTCATCGGTCAGCGCCGTGACAGGCCACCGCTCTTGCAGGCCACGCACAGCCTGGCGAACGGAAGGGCCCGGAGCCGGGCCTTGGGGATCGGCTGGTAGCACCGCTCACAGCCCCCGTAGGTCTTCCGATCGATCTTGCGCAGCGCATCGTCGATCTCCTCCACCGCGGCCGCCGCCTGAGCCGAGAGCGCCAGGTTCCGCTCGCGATCCACCGTCACCGTCCCGCCCTCGCCCGACTCCTCGTCGAACTGCACATCGCCGGGCTCGCGTTCGAGGGCCAGGGAGTCGGCCTCGGCCCGCAGGTCGATCGCCTGGCCCTTGTAGATGGCCCGCTCCTCGAGCAGCAGGAGCCGCTGCTCCTCGAGGAATTTCGGCTCCTTGGCATACGGTCCGACGGTCGGCCGCTTCGGAACCGGGGCGGCCTTCTTTGGGGCCGGCGCCTTGGCGATGATCGGGGCGGCTGCCTTGGTCGTCGCCTTCACCGCCTTGTTCACCGGGACCGGAGACTTCTTCGGCGCAGCCTTCGTGGCGGACGCCGCGACCTTCTTGACCGTGGGCTCCGCCTTGCGGGGGGTCGGCGTGGACTTCTTGACGGTCGGGGCCGCCTTCTTCGGTGCAGCGTTCTTGGTGGTCGGCACAGGCTTCTTTCCTGCCGGAGAGAGCTTCTTCGGCACTGACTTCTTGGGGGTGGGTGCAGCTCCCCTGGCGTTCGCGGTGGCCTTCCGGGCCGGAGCGGCCCTCTTCGTCGGGGGTGTTGCCGCCTTCTTCGTTGGCGTCACTTCGCCTCCTTCAAGGTTCGCCCTCCCGCTCGGTGGCGACCGCTTGCAGGCGGCAGGACAGGACCATTCCCGACATCTGACGGGCGGGTGACGATACCGTGCTGCGCTCGATGCGGCAATCCGACGGCGGGAACTTGTCCCAGGGACCATAGCGTCGAGCCGACAACCTTCGAGCACCACGCTGGCGGGACGGTCCTGCACCCGGCATCCGGTGACCGGCTCCGGCTGCCGGGGGTGGGCGCAGGATTCGACGGGCCGGAGGAGGGCGGATCGCCCCGCCGACGGCTACAGCGGCAGGGAGGTGATCGCGCCGGCCGGGGCGGCGGCCGACCCGGTCGGGCGCATCTGGGTGATCTCGCCGCTCGGACCGGCACCGCTGCCACTCGGGGCGGGCTCAGCCTGCGGTGACGCGGCCACCGAGCGGTTCCCTCCCTGGACTCCGGCGGCCGGTGGCGATCCGGCGGCCGGTCCGGGGTCGGCGGTGCCGTCGGGCTGCCCCCCGGACGAGTCTTCCTGGGTTGCCGCCGGTTGCACGTTCTGATCGACCCAGCGGAGGATGTCGCCCAAGGCGGTCCGGAGCCGGTTGCGCTCGCTCTCCAGGTGGCGGGACATGGTCTCCACCTCGTGCGAGAGCCTGCTGCGCGAGTCCTCGAGCCTGCTGATCTCGTCCCTCAACCGCTGCTCCGACTCGGCGGCGATGTGGGTCGCCTGGGCCGTCGCCTGTTCGGTGACCATCCGCGCCTTGGCATCGGCTTCCGCCACCAACCGGGCCGCCTGGGCCTCGGCGTCGGCCTTGGTCTCGTCGACGAACTTCTGGGCCAGCAACAGGGTCCGCTGCAGTGTGTCGTCGCCGACCACCGTCTGGACGGGCTCAGGGGCGGGAGGCTGCTGCTCGAGCGCGGTCTCGAGCTGGGAGATGCGCTCTGCGGCCTGGCGTAGTCGCTCCCCGCTCTGCCGGAGCTGTTCCTGCAGACCTTCGGCTTCGACGGCGGCCTTTTCGAGGTACTCGTCGACGTCGTCCCGGTGGTATCCCTTCAGGGTCTCCCGGAACTCGACGGTGCGGAGCGAATCGAGGGCAGATTGCGAGGCGTCCATGCGCCCATGCTAGCGGCGGTTTCCGCCGGTTCGAGGGATTCCACGCAGGGAATTGTGACGATCCGCTTCGCTCCGTCCTGTCAGGCCGGGAACAGGCCGGGAACAGACCGGTCTGACAGCGCGATCAGCCCGAGAAGAGCGGAATCAGGACCACCAGGACGATCAAGAACACCACCATCACCGAGAGGTCCAGGCCCACCCCGCCCACCTGCACCGGCGGGATGACCCGCCGGATGGGCCGGAGCACCGGCTCGCAGATCGCCGACAGCACGTTCTGGATCTTCCGGACCGGGGAGTCGTAGGCCAGGCGGCCCGACGCCGTAAACCAGCTCAGGATGGAGTAGGCGAACAGAACCAGCAGGAACAGGTCCAGCAGGGTCACGATGATTCCGAACATCTCGGCTCACTCCCCTTCTGGTCGGCGACAGACGAGCCGGTCCGCGATCAGGGATTGACCAATCCGCGGTCGGCGAGACGCTGCCGCTCC
>FSZE01000292.1_pt1 | contig 10255 bp, 8 predicted proteins | sample 1638751 | NCBI WGS metagenome assembly FSZE01 (sample SAMEA3914813, study PRJEB12502) | metagenome | biome: forest; material: soil | place: Canada | collected 2011-07-07 | depth 0.3 m
CAGGATCCCGTCCTTCATGCTCAAGAACAGGTCGAGCTGGGACAGCGGTAGACCGACCAGCCGCAGGAACACCGCCGAGGGAAGCGGCACGGCGAGCTCTTCCGCGAACTCGCACTCCCCCCAGCCGATGAATCCGTCGATTCGCTCATTCACCAGGCGGGCGATGTCCGGCTCGAGCACGTTCATCTGGCGAGGGGCGAAGATCGGATCGAGGAGACGGCGATAGTTCCGATGGTCGGGGGGGTCGACCTGCAGGGGGATCAGCGGCACCGACTGGCCGAGGTCGACGGCGTCCATGGCCGAGGAGAACTCCTCGGGGTGCTGGAGGACGTACTCGACGGCGTTTCGGCGGACCACCTGGGGACCGAACGTGCCGGCCACCACCGCCCCCTCTCCCTGGGCCCGACGGTAGTAGGGCTGGGGATGGGCGCTCACGTCCGAGTCCATGAACCCTTCCGGATTGAAGGCCTCGGACTCCTCGACCTCTGGCATGGCATTCCTCCTTGGCGGTGTCCTGAGGCTGCGGAGGCGACGGGACACCGAGGTGAGAATCGGCTTTTCACAACTCTACCCCGACCGCGCGGGCCGCAACATGCCCGGCCTTCCCGCGGTCCGGCGAGCAGGTCCCGATCGAGGCCCCCGGGCCGGGTGGGGTGGGTTCCAGGCCCTCAGTCCTCGACGATCTCATCGATGAGTCCCCACGCGCAACCGGTGGCAGCGCTGATCGACTGCCCGGTGAGCGCCAGCCAGGCGGTCCGATGGCGACCGATCCGCCTCGGGAGCGTTGCCGTCCCACCGGCCCCGGGGACCAGGCCCATGGCCACCTCGGGTAGGCGCATGCCGGTGTCGGGTTCGGCCACCACCCGACCGGCCAGGGCCGGCAGCTCGATGCCCGCGCCGATGCAGGCGCCGTGGAGGTGGGCGGTGACCCGGTCCCCGACGATCCCGAGCAACCGGGCCGCGCTTCGCGAGGTCCGGATCAGGTGGGCGGTGGTGGGATCGGCGAGTGCGCCGAACTCGGCCAGGTCGCCACCGCTGCAGAAATCGGCACCGGCCCCGTAGAGATGCACCTCCCGGATCGAAGGATCGGCACACACCACCGAGAGTGCCTCGCCCAGCTGGTCCCGCATGGCCGCGTTGTAGGCATTTCGGACCCGGGGCCGATGCAAGGTGAGCGCAAGGCGATCGCTGTCGCGCTCCACCAACAGGACGCGCTCGGTGGGCTCCGGGCTGGACGCCGCCGGCCTGGCGGCAAGCCACCGACCGAACTCGGGACCGGCCTGCAGGGTCGAATAGGCCAGGGACTCGAGGAGGAGGTCGTGCTCCAGCGAGGCGGCCCGACTCGATCGCAGAATCTGAACCAGTGCGACCGATGCCTGCGGCGATGCCTTCACTGCCACGCGGATCGTCTCCAGCGCAGCGTCGAGATCGGCCACCGACACCCATGGGCGTGCCCGCTGGGCGGATCCGGTCAGGGCGACGTCGACCCCGGACAGTGGTCCGGCGACCGCTCCCCGCTCGCTCGTCCCTACCACGACACACGGGAGCATCGGGGGTAGGTCGACCCGGTCCGGGTCACCGTCGGTGTCGAGGTCGACGACCAGCAGGGGTTGCTCGGCGAGCACCCCGAGGACCTCCACCGAACCGTTGCGGACACCCTGGAACAGATCGTCCAGCGCGGCCAGATCGAGCATGGCTGGACCGCTTGCCGACATGGGATGAGCGTAACGTGGACCTGCGCCGTCCCCCGCTGCCGTCCCGTCCTTCACGGTGGCCGATCATGCATAATGGGCCGTTCATGGCACCTCATCGGCATCATGGCCACTGACGGTCACCACCGGCCCATCACCGTGGGCATCGACATCGGGACCACTTCGGTCAAGGCGCTGGCCGTCACCGAGGATGGCAAGGTCATCGCCCGTTCTCGGGTGCCCCACCGGATCATCCACACGTCCGGCGACCACATGGAGCACGACGCCCTGGCCGCCTGGCGCCGCGGACCCCGCCGGGCCCTGGCCGCCATCAAGGCGGCGGTCGCCGGTTCCGATGGCACCACCGGGACCGGCGCGAGCCGTGTCCGGGTCGCCGGTCTCTGCGTGGCCGGCATGGTCCCCTCCCTCACCGCGGTGGACCGGCGCGGCATCCCCCGCACCTCGGGACTCCTCTACGGCGACATCCGCGGGCGGGTGCCGGGCCCGTCGTCGGCCGACGAGGGCGGAGCCGGGCCGATGCCCGATGCCGAAGGCTTCCTGCAGTGGACGTCGAAGGAGATGCCCGATGCGTTCGGCTACTGGCCGGCCCAGGCGGTGGCGACCCACGCCCTGACCGGCCACGCGGTCATCGACACCGCGGTGGCATCGACGCTCGGGGACCTGCAGCGTTCCGGACGGTGGAACGACGAGCTGATGGCCACCCTCGGGGTAGGCCTGCACCAGCTTCCCGCCGTGGCCCCGACCGGGCAGTCCGCCGGCACCCTGCGGGGTCAGCGCTCGTCCGGCAAGGATGCCGGCAGCGGGAAGAACCCGGGGTGGGACGACGCCGGAGCGGTCGTGGCCGGGGGCACGATCGATGCGTTCTGCGACCAGATCGTGGCCGGGGCGGACCAGGTAGGTGATGTCCTGGTGATCTTCGGCGCCACCTTGATCGTGTGGGTGGTCACCGACAACTGGGTCGAGGTCCCCGGGTTGTGGACGGTGCCCCATACCGTGCCCGGCCGGGTACTGATCGGGGGCCCGAGCAATGCCGGTGCCCTCTTCGTGGACTGGGCCCGATCCCTCCTCCGCGGGGTCCGGGCCACCGACCACGCCGACGACGGCCGGTCTGGCGATCCGCAACGGGTGCCGTTGTGGCTCCCCTACCTGCGCGGTGAGCGTGTGCCGTTCCACGACACCTCGCTGCGGGCCGGCCTGTTCGATCTCGACATCACCGATGGTCCATCGGGTGTGTCGCGGGCCGCCTACGAAGCGAGCGGGTTCGTCGTGCGGAGCATCATCGAGCGCACGGGGGTCACCGCGCGGCGGATCGTGGCCAGCGGCGGCGGCACCAAGGTGAGGCCGTGGGTGGCCAGCATGGCCGACGCCACCGGTCTGCCGGTCGACACCGTGGCGGTCCCCGAAGGTGCCGCGCTCGGCGCCGCCTTCCTCGCCCGGATGGCTGCCGGGCTCGAGCCGTCGTTGGACGGATCGATGGGGTGGGCCCGACCCGGAGCCCGGGTAGACCCTGATCACCGGTGGCAGCTGGCCACCGAGGCACGGTTCCGACGGTTCGTCGAGCTCGGTTCCGGGCCGTAGCTACGCGTCGGTGGCCGGCTCGAATGCCACCTTCACCGCCCCGCTCTCCTCCTGGGTGGAGAGGGCACGGAGCGCCTCATGCCAATGATCCAGAGGAAAGCGGTGGGTGAGCATTCCGCTCAGGTCGACCCGCCCGGCCAGCACCAGGTCGAGGTAGTGGCGGATGGCGTGTTGGCGAACCCCTTCCACCTCCTCGATGCCGAAGGCGTTGGAGCCGACGATCGAGAGCTCCTTGAAGTAGATCGGCGTGTACTCCCATCGCCCCGGGGTGTGCACACCGGTCTGCACCAGCGTGCCGCGCTCGGCGAGCACGCGGACACCGACTTCGAGGGTCTCCGGCCGTGCCACCGTGTCGTACACCACATCGATCCCTCCGGGGTGGGCCATCGGCAACCCGGCGTAGGCGGTGTGCAGCACGCCGCCTGACCACTGGGCCAGGGCCTCGATCAGCTCGAGCCGGGGCTCGTGGGGGACCACCAGGCCGGCGCCGAACTTCCTGGCCAGCTCGGCCTGGGCGGGGAATCGAGCGACCACCGCCACGTCCACGTCGGGATAGAGCGACCGGAGGATCGCCACGCTGGTGACCCCGAGCGCGCCGGCCCCGTACACGAGCGCCCGGCCGGCGGGAGGAGGTGGGCAGCGGAGGATGGCGTGCAGGGACACCGCGAACGGATCGGCCAGCACGGCCTCTTCGTCGGAGATGGAATTGGGGATCGGGATGAGCATCGAGTCGTGGGCGGCCATCAGATCGGCCCAACCGCCCGGCGCGTCGGTGGCCACGCCGACATGGACCCCCGGGCCGAGGGCGCCGTTGGTGAAGCTCCAGCACAGATTCAGGTCGCCCCGCTGACAGGCCGGGCACGGCGGATCGACGCCCCGGGGGCCACAGGACAGCCACGGGTTGAGGAGGACCCGCTGGCCGACCTCGAGCCCGGTCGCCTCCGGGCCGAGCGTCACCACCTCGGCCACCACCTCGTGACCGGGAATATGGGGAATCGACGAGAAGGCGGCCATCGGATTGTCGATGTCACCGGTGTCGAAGTCACCCAGTACGAGTTTGGTCTCCGACCCGCACACGCCCGCAAGGAGCGGTCGGGTGATCACCCAGTCGGGTCGGACCAATCTGGCGTCCTCGACGTGGTGCAGTCCGAACGGCAGCGCATCGAGTCGGCGGTCCAGCTCGTCTCCGGGCCCGTCATGGGTGTCCGCATTGTCGCGCGCCACACCGAACACCAGCGCCTTCATGAGCGATCACCGGTGGCCGACGCGGCCGACTGCACCGAATCTCTCCCCCCAGGGTCTTCCATGGGTGACACGGTAGCCAATCGCAGGGTGCCTGCGCCCTGCGACGGTCAGCCCACCATCGCCGTGGCGAACCGCGCGGCCAGGGCAGCCAGGGTGAGGGTCGGGCCGTAGCCGGACGAGGTGACGAAGACCGATGAGTCGGCAATGACCACATTGGGGAGCTGGTGGAGGCGGCCCTGGCTGTCGGCCACCGAGGTCGACGGGTCCTCGCCCATCCGGACCGTTCCCATCACGTGGCGGCTCATGGGTGCGTGCTCCGTGGTCCTTCCACCCGGGCCACCGGCCGTGCCGGGCGAGGTGACGATCGACGTCCACTCCGACCCCATGGCCTCGAGGATGGCGGCCAGCCGGGGACCGTGATGAGCGGCGGCGGCCAGTTCGTGGGGGTGGGGCCGGTAGGTGTAGCGGGCTACCGGGAAGCCCCGGACATCCCGCACCGTCGGATCCAGGTCGATCCGGTTGGTGGGGACCGGAAGATCCTCACCCTGCATGGTGAAGGCCCACATCCGGTCCCGCATCGGCGACGAGCGCATGGTCTCCTTGTGGGAGCGGCCCCAGCGGTAGATCTTGGCCTCGAGAATGGGGAGGGACGGCCCACCGTGCTCCACCATGCCGCCCTTCATCCAGGGAAGGCCAGCCAGTTTGGCGGCGGCGCGGGAGGCGTCGTCGGGGACCAGGGCGTCGTCCTGCATCTCGGTCACCGCCCGGCCGCGCTCCCCGTGCAGGCGGAGATCGGCGAACCCGCCGACCACGATGGTCTGGAAATGGGTCATGAGGTGCCGGCCGATCAGCGGATGGTCGATTCCCGACAGCAGCAATAGGCGGGGGGTCTCGACCGCCCCGCCGGCCACCACCACGTAGCGGGCATCTATGGAGTGCTCGACGCCGTCCGGTCCGATGAAGTCCACCCCGGTGGCCCGGTTGCCGTCGGTGCGGATCCTCGACACGAACGTCTCGGGACGGACCTCCGCCCTGCCGGTCAGGAGCGCTTTCTGCAGCATGGCCACCGGGTCGCCCTTGGCGTGGGTCGGACATCCGAAGAATGCGCAGAACCCGCAGTTATTGCAGGCCGGTCGACCGTCGTAGGGCACCGAGTTGGTGGCACCCGGGGCCGGGTAGGGGTGGTAGCCGAGCGACTCGGCGGCCGCCGACGACAGTGTCGAGCCGTACATCGACGGCCCGGGGGGCATCGGGTAGGGACCGGAGCGCCAGGCCGCGAAGGGGTTGGCGCCGGCTGCTCCCGATACCCCGATCCGACGCTCGACGTCGGCGTAGAAGGGCTCGAGCTCGGCGTAGTCGAGGGGCCAGTCGGCGACCGACGCGTCCTGCTGGGGGCCGTAGGTCGACAACATGGCGAAGTCCTCTTCCCGGAAACGGGGCACCTTCCCGTCAGCGTGGGTGCCGCCGCCGCCCACCGTCGAGGGAATCGAGTTGACCTCCCCGACGAAGGCGTGGTCCCCGTCGTCGGGACCGACCCGAAACGTCCGAGGTTCGAGGAAGGGGTCGGGTCCGAGGAAGTAGCGGTCGATGAACTTGATCTCGTCGTTGGAGTAGTCCCCGAGCAGCCGGGTCGGGTCGTCGAGGTCGATCAAGTGGTTCCGGCCCTTCTCGAAGATCACCACCGACCAGCCGGCCGCGGTCAGCACGTCGGCCACCGTCGAGCCCCCTGGCCCCGAACCCACGATGATGGCGTCGACGGTCATGCCTTCGAGACCTCCTCGTCGGTCCACCCGCGGGGCTGGACGTCCCCGGCGAATCCGATGTTCGACCATCCGACCCCGTTGCGATTGCCCCCGTACTCGGGTGCGCCGTACATCCCCTCGCAGGCGTGCCCGTAGACGAGCTCGGTGAAGTCCGAGTGGGCGTGCAGCCGGCGGTCCTGTTCGTCGGGTTCACACTGGCCGAAGTCGGATCCGAGGGAGGCGAGTCCCGTCCGGTACTGCTCCTGCAGGCCCACCACCGCCCCGTTGAACTCGCGTTCGGGCAGGCCGAGCGAGCCCTCGATCCGGGTTCGCCAGGCCAGTTCGTCCAGAGCGGTCAGGCGATGGAACGCGGAGAAGCCGGGCGTGCCGCCGAACCGGCCCGAGGAGGGCCCGCCGGCCCAGATCCTCGGAGGATCGAACGCGAACGCCCCCAGCAGACCGTCGATGTAGTCGGCGACGCCGGCATCCGTCGCCCCCGGCGTGTGGTCGGCAGGGATCAGTCGCTCGCACACCGCGGTCAGCACCCGGTACTCGTCGTCTGTCAACCAGGCTGTCATTGAGAGGGGAAGCTAACAGAACGGCCCGAGCATCGTCTTGTGGCTAGCATCGCTGCGCATGCTCGCCAACGGCCCTGCCATCCGCCTCCTTCCCCGGCTCGATCCCGACAATGAATTCTTCTGGACAAGCGGGAAGGACGGCGTCCTCCGGTTCCTACGATGCACGTCGTGCCGGCAGTTCATCCATCCACCGGTACCCCTCTGCCCGGCCTGTCTCGGCGACGACTTGGCCCACGAGCCGGTGAGCGGGCGGGCCACCGTCCACTCGTTCACTGTCAACCATCAGCAGTGGATACCCGGTTCGGAGCCGTACGTGATCGGGCTGGTGTCCATCGAGGAGCAGCCCGACGTCCGCCTGATGACCAATCTCGTCGACTGCGAACCGGACGAGACCCTGATCGGCAGCGTGGTCGAGGTGACCTTCGAGCAGCACGATGACATCTTCCTGCCCCTGTTCCGACCGGCTTCCGCACTGCCGGTCGGCCAGACCGACACCGAGGACCGGTCATGACCGTCGGGCCACCGGTCGAACGCCAGGCGGCGATCACCGGCATCGGTCAATCGGAAATTGGCCGCCGGCTCGGGCGCACCGACATCGATCTGACCCTCGAGGCCTGCCTCCGGGCCATCGATGACGCCGGCCTGACCCGGGACGACATCGACGGGCTGGCCACCTACCCCGGCGGCGGACTGGGTACCGGAGGATTCGCCGGCCCGGGGACGCCCGAGGTACAGGACGCCCTGCGCCTCACGCTCAACTGGCACGACGGCGGCTCGGAGGGGCCCGCCCAGATGCGAGCGGTGATCGCCGCCTGCTTCGCCATCGCCGCCGGTGCCGCCCGGCACGTACTCGTCTATCGGACGGTCTCGGAGTCCACCGCCCAGGGAGAAGGCGGACGCCAGGGGATCGGGGGGAGCGGTGGCGGCTCGGGGGGTGTCCCCCGCTTCTCGGGATTCCTCCAGTGGTCCCTGCCGTTCGGCGCGGTGTCGGCGGTCAACTGGATCGCCCTCGTCGGTCAGCGCCGTGTCCACGAGTTCGGGCTCACCCGCGAGCAGCTGGCCGGGGTCGCATTGAACGGCCGGCGCAATGCCGCCCTCAACCCCAACGCCATCTACCGGCAGCCGATGACCTTGGACGACTACCTGGCCGCCCGGATGATCTCGACCCCGCTGTGCCTGTTCGACTGCGATGCCCCCTGTGACGGCTCGACCGCGCTGGTGGTGTCCCATGTCGACTATGCCGCCGACGCACCCCACCCGGCCTGCCATGTGAACGCGGTCGGCACCGCGCTGCGCGGACGGCCCAGTTGGGATCAGTTCGACGACATGACCTCAATGGCGGCCCGAGACGCGGCCGCCAGCATGTGGGAGCGGACCGATCTGCGCCCGGCCGATGTCGACCTCGTGCAGCTCTATGACGGGTTCAGCATCTTGGCCATGGTCTGGTTGGAGGCCCTCGAATTCTGTGGACGGGGCGAGAGTGGCGCCTTCGTCGAGGGGGGAGCACGCATCGCGCTCGACGGCGACCTTCCTCTCAACACGGCGGGTGGCCAGCTCTCGGGCGGCCGGCTCCACGGATTCGGCTTGCTGCACGAAGCGTGCGTCCAGCTCCGCGGCGACGGCGGTGCGAGACAGGTTCCGGGACGTCACGAGGTCGCTGCGGTCGCCAACGGCGGCGGCCCGATCGCCGGGTCACTGCTGTTGACCCGCGGGCCCGGTTGAGCACCGGTCGGACCGCACTCCCGGCCTCCCGCCCCGCTCAGCTACCGCTCGGACACCGATCAGAACAGCGTGCTGTCCGCTCCCTGGTTGTCGGAGAGCATGGCGGCGATCCGCTCGCGGTGGAACGCGGCGTCGCCCCAACAGGATTGATCGAGCTGTGCCCGCTTCACGTACAGGTGCAGGTCGTGCTCCCAGGTGAACCCGATACCGCCGTGCACCTGGAGGCCCGAGGCCATGATCCGGCGGGATGCATCCGAGCACCAGGCTTTGGCCGCCGACGCCGCCAGCGACGCCCCCGGGTCGTCCGATGCGATGCACCACGCGGCGTAGTAGACGCTCGACCGCATGCCCTCGAGATCCACGAGCGCGTCGGCCAACCGATGCTTGACCGCCTGGAAGCTACCGATGGGCTTGCCGAATTGCTGGCGGCTCTTTGCATACTCGATGCTCATCTCGAGCACCCGGCTCGAGGCGCCGAGCATCTCCGACGCCAGCGCGGTGGCCGAACGGTCGACAAGGCGGCGCGCCGCAGCCGGGCCTCCGATCCGGCGGGCCGGCGTCTCATCCAGGCGCAGCCACGCCAGGGACCGGGTTCGGTCCATGGCCGGCTCGGGGGGCGGACGGTCTTCGGTGCCCAGTGGCACCTCGTAGACGGCATCGCCGGTCACCACCACCGCCACGTCGGAGACCGATGCAAAGACGGTCGGCTCGGTGCGGGCGGTGAGCATGCAGGTGTCGTCGGTTGACACCGTCGGTGCGGGTCCGGCGGCTGAGGACCACGCCAGGCAGCCCACCGCGTCGCCGCCGGCCAGGCGGTCCAACCAGGATGACGATGCCTCCCTCGTCTCGGAGGACAGATGCTCGTCGGCGGCTGCGGCCCGGAAGGCGCTCTGCGTGAGCGTTGTGCCGAGGAAGGGCACCGGGGCCACCCGACGCCCCAGCTGCTCGCCGAGGATGGTCACTTCGACCATCCCCAATCCGAGCCCGTCCTCGTCCTCCGGCTGCTCGATGGCGAGCCAACCCTGTTCCGCCATGGCCCCCCACAGGCGACGGTCGAAGTCGCGGTCGGGCGGAACCGACTCCCCCGTTCCGACGAACGCACGCACCTGGTCGTGCGACGCATGGCGTTCAAGCACCCGGTCTGCCGCGTCGCGAAGGTCCGCCTGGTCCGACGACAGCTCGAAGTCCACGAGCGGGCAGTCTACGGGTGGTCCGGCCGGGACACCGGCCGTCGAGCAGTGATCGCCTCCGGGGGGAACGGCGGACTCGTGTGCCAAGCTTCACCGGCATGGACTTGCAGATGACGCCGGAACAGCAGGCGCTGCGAAGCGAGCTCCACGGCTGGTTGGTGGCCAACCTGCCGTGGGAGTACGGCGTCGGGCTGCCGCCGCGCTCCGCTGACCTCGACAAGGAAGTGGCCTTCGGCCGGTCGTGGCAGGCACGCCTGGCGGCCGACCGTTGGGTGGGGATCACCTGGCCGGTGGAACTCGGCGGGCGTGGCTTGGGACCCACCGAGCACTTCGTGGTCACCGAGGAGCTGGCCCGGGCCCGGGCTCCCGAGCTGGTCGGTCGGATCGGCATCAACCTGGTCGCTCCGACCCTGTTCACCCATGGCACCGACCAGCAGCGCCAGCGCTGGCTCCCCCCCATCCTCGGTGCCGACGAGCTGTGGTGCCAG
>FSZE01000109.1_pt1 | contig 9812 bp, 8 predicted proteins | sample 1638751 | NCBI WGS metagenome assembly FSZE01 (sample SAMEA3914813, study PRJEB12502) | metagenome | biome: forest; material: soil | place: Canada | collected 2011-07-07 | depth 0.3 m
ACCCTCTACTCGGCGGAGAACGCCCTCAACACCGCGGTGTTTCCGAGCCTCGGCCGGATGCAACGGGACATCGTGACCATCACCGCCGGGCTGCTGGGCGCCGACCGGATGGCGGGCCGGGAGGGCGAGGGCGTCGGCGGATACCTCACCTCGGGGGGCACCGAGTCCCTGCTGCAGGCCACCAAGACCGCCCGAGACTGGGGGCGGTCGGAGCGAGGCGTCGATCGCCCGAACATGGTGCTCGCCGCCAGCGCCCACGCCGCCTTCGAGAAGGCGGCCCACTACTTCGACGTCGAGGCCCGCCGCACCCCGGTGCGGTCCGACTTCTCTGCTGACGTCGGCGCCATGGCCGACGCCGTCGACCGGAACACCGTGCTGGTGGTGGCGTCCGCACCCTCCTACCCCCAGGGGGTGATCGACCCCGTCCCTGAGATCGCCGCGATGGCCGCCGGACGGGGCGTCCTGTGTCACGTCGACGCGTGCCTGGGAGGCTTCATCCTCCCGTTTCTGAACCAGCTCGGGCACCTCGACAAGGACTGGGATCTCACCGTGCCGGGAGTGACGTCGATCTCCGCCGACCTCCACAAGTACGGCTATGCGACCAAGGGCGTGTCGGTGATCCTCTACCGCAACCGGCGACTGGCCAAGCTCCAGCCGTACATCACCACCAACTGGCTGGGGGGCCTCTACGGCTCACCGTCGATGGCGGGCACCCGCCCAGCCGGTCCGATCGCGGCGGGCTGGGCGGTCCTCCACCACCTCGGGACGGAGGGCTACCTTCGCCTGGCGGAGGACGCCCACCTGGCGGCGGAGGCGATCAAGAGGGCCATCGAGGAGACCCCCGGCCTGGCCCTGCGGGGGAGCCCCGACGCCACCGTGTTCGCCTTCGGAGGGGACCCCGATGACGGGCGCATCGACACGTTCGCACTGGGCGATGCACTTTCGGAGACCGGCGGGTGGTTCTTCGACCGCCAGACCCCCCCGGAGAGCCTGCACGCCACCGTGCAGGCCGGCCACCGCTCGGTGGTCGACGACCTGCGCGCCGATCTCACCGCGGTGGCCGCCGACCTCCGGCGATCGGGAAGGCGGTCCGACGACCGGAGCGCCGCCTACGGCTCCCCCTAACAGGGAGCCGGATTCGTTGCCGGGCCGGGCGCCGTCGTCTATACATGCGGGGTCGGCCTTCACCCGCCCGTGGATTCCACGCCTCGGGGGAAGTCGCCCTCTGTCGCCCACCGGGCATCAGTGGCGGTCCCGGCGCCGGACAGGCCTTCGTGCATCGAGGGAGAGGGGTCCGCCTCGGTCGGCGGGGACGCTGCCAGACCCTCCGGCCGACACAAGCGCTCCGCCGATGGGGAGTGAAGGGAAGACGGTACAAGCCATTCGAAGACCAGACCGGGGGGACCTGATGGACCGCAAGTGGTGGACGCTCATCGCGGTGTGCACCGCCACGTTCATGCTGCTGTTGGACATCACGGTGGTCAATGTCGCCCTCCCGGACATCCAGCTGTCGCTGCACGCCTCCTTCTCCGACCTCCAATGGGTGGTCGACTCCTACGCCCTCACCCTGGCCGCCTTCCTCCTCACCGCCGGGGTGATCGGCGACATGTTCGGCCGGCGGGGGGTGTTCGCCATCGGGGTGGGCCTCTTCTCGGCGGCATCACTGGTCTGCGGGCTGTCCACCTCGTCACTGATGTTGAATCTCTCCCGGGGGGCCCAGGGGGTGGGCGGGGCCATCATGTTCGCCACCTCGCTGGCGTTGATCGCCCAGGCGTTCTCCGGCAAGGACCGGGGCACCGCCTTCGGCGTCTACGGCGCGGTGATCGGGGGTGCGGTGGCCGTCGGCCCCCTCCTCGGCGGGGCGATCACCAGCGGCATCGGATGGCGGTGGATCTTCTTCGTCAACCTGCCGATCGGGGTGGTGGCCATCCTGATCACCCTGTCCAAGGTGAAGGACTCGAGGGACCCCACCTCCCGACGGGTCGACTGGATCGGCTTCATCTCGTTCTCCGGCGCCCTGTTCATGCTGGTGTTCGCCCTGGTGCAGGGCAACGCCAAGGGATGGGGCAGCACCTTCATCGTCGGGATGCTGGTGGGGTCGGGACTGCTGATGGCCGTCTTCCTGATCGCCGAATGGCGGCAGAAGGATCCGATGCTCGACCTGGCGCTGTTCAAACGACCGGCCATGGTCGGGGTGTCCCTGGCTGCGTTCACCCTTCCCGCATCGATCTTCGCCATGTTCCTCTACCTGACCTTCTACCTGCAGGACGTCCTCGGGTACGGCCCGTTCGCGGCGGGGCTCCGCTTCCTGCCGGTCACCATGCTGGCGTTCGTAGTGGCGCCGATCGCGGGGAAGCTGACCGTGCGGGTCCAGTCGCGCTTTCTGCTCGGGCTGGGGCTGCTGCTGGTGGCCCTCGGCTGCAATCTGATGACCCACGTGGGCCCCACCTCGGCGTGGACGGTCCTGCTCCCCGGGTTCATCATCGGCGGCATCGGGGTCGGCACCACCAACCCGGTACTGGCGTCCGCCACCGTGTCGGTGGTGCCGCCGGAACGCAGCGGCATGGCTTCGGGATCATCGAGCACCTTCCGCCAGGTCGGCTTCGCCACCGGCATCGCCGGGCTGGGGGCGGTGTTCCTCAGCCAGGTGCAACCCAACACCGCCCATGCACTGGCCCAGACCGCCATCGGCCGGACCATCCTGGCCCAGGGCGGCGCCCGCCTGTCCGGCGCCATCGCCGGGGGCGGTGTCCGCCAGGCCGCGGCGGCGCTGCCCGCAGGGGCCCGCCACACCCTGATCAGCGCGTATCGGGTCGGGTTCACCACCACCTTCAACCACCTGATGGCGATCGCCACGGTCATCGCCGTCGTCGGGGCGGTCGGATCCTTCTTCCTGGTCCGCCAGCGCGACTTCGTCCCCAGCTACTCCCCCGCCGCCGACGGGACGGCCGGTGGTCCTCCGGGTGGAGTCGAGGTGGCCCCGGAGCCGCCGGTCAGCCCGGTACCCGAGGTCCCCTCGCCGGAATTCCCCTCGACCGCACCCACCGGGTAGGACCGACCCCGAGGGGCTGGTCACCGCCATGTCCGAGCCGCACTCCGAGCAATTCTCCGAGCCGCACTCCGAGCAATTGTCCGCCCGCCCGCTGGCCGAGCCGCATCCGTCCCGACTGGCGCCCGGCCACCCACGCCGCCGGGAGATCCTGGCCGCCCACGAGGCGGCGATGAGCCGGGGTGAGCCCGGGTACGCCGACCCGGACACCGGGCTGTACGTCCTGACGGCGGCGTTCTTGACCAGCCGGTCGACTTGTTGCCAGTCGGGGTGCCGGCACTGCCCCTACCTGCGGTGACCGATCGGCCCGGCGGCGCCTATGGTGCCCCTTCGGGCCCGGGTAGTTCGAACGGCCACCGGAGGAGAGCACCATGAAGACCAGGCTGACCGAAATGCTCGGCGTCGAGCACCCGGTAATGCTCGCCGGCATGGGAGGGGTGTCCTATGCGCCGTTGGTCACCGCGGTGTCCGAGGCCGGCGGGTTCGGCTGCCTCGGCGCCTCGACGATGAGCAACCAGCGGATGGTGGAGGAGATCGCCGCGGTCCGGAAGGCCACCGACAAGCCCTTCGGCGTCGACCTGTTGACCGCCATGCCCGGGGACCTGGCCGGTCAGGTCGAGCAGATCATCGAGGGCGGTGCCTCGGTGTTCGTGGCCGGATTGGGGGTTCCGGCCGAGGTCGTCGACCTGTGCCACCGGAACAACCTGCTCGTCGTCAACATGTGCGGCAAGGTCGACCACGCCCGCCGGGCGCTCGACGCCGGGTGCGACATCGTCGTGGCCCAGGGCACCGAGGCCGGCGGCCACACCGGACTGGTCGCCACCATGCCGCTGGTTCCCCAGATCGTCGACGCGGTGGGCGCCCAGATCCCGGTGGTGGCCGCCGGGGGCATCTTCGACGGCAGGGGGCTGGCCGCCGCCCTGGCCCTCGGCGCTGACGGGGTGTGGATCGGCACCCGGTTCATCGCCACCCCCGAGGCCCGCAGTGTGGCCGGGTACAAGGATGCGTTGATCCGGACCAAGGAGGACGGGACCACCATCAGCCGGGCCTTCTCCGGCAAGACCATGCGGGTCGTGCGCAACCGGTACACCGCGTTGTACGAGGACGGGGGCTCGGAGGAGGTGAGCCCGTTCCCCGCCCAACTCGGCCGGTCGATCACCGACGGTGCCTTCCACCTGGGCGGTGGGGACGACACCCCCGACGTCGATCCCGAGCGCGAGTGCTATCCGAGCGGGCAGGGGGTGGGCGCGATCCAGACGCTGATGCCGGCGGCCAGCCTGGTCACCCAGATCGTGAACCAGGCCGAGCAGGTGCTGGCCGGGCTCGGTCGGCCGGTGGGTGGCTGACGGGGGCGGAGCCGGGGGGACTGCACGCCGGGTACGGACCCCCAACCGGCGGTCCGTTCAGTCCGCGCCGAGCACCGATCGATCACCGGCCCGCAAGCCGGCGATGATCTGCCGGTAGGTCCCTGCCGAGTCGTCCCCCATGGAGTCGGCATCGAGCCAGCGCATCCCGTGGGGGCCACGGTGGCGGTCCACCCCGTAGAGGCCGAACCGCGGCTCGTACGAACCCCACTCGTAGTTGTCGACCAGCGACCAGTGCCAGTACCCGGTCACCGGGACGCCCTGGTCGATGGCCTCCACCACCGCGGCGATGTTCCGGCGCAGGTAGCGGGGGCGGTCCCATCCGTCCTGGCGGATGTAGGCGCGCCCGTTGCGGACCCGGTTGCACAGGCCGTTCTCGACCACCCAGAGGGGCAACCCGGGGGCGAGGTCGTGTTGGTCGCGCAGCCAACGGGTGAGACCGCCCGGATCGACCACGTCGTCCCACAGCTCCCGGGTGGGCCGCGGGTTGCGGCCACCGGCCGTCCGGTGCCCGGGTAGCCGGAAGTGCCGGGCCACCAGCGGGTCGTAGTAGTCGAGCGCCAGCACATCGAGGGTGCGCTGGTGGGGACTGTCGTAGATGGCGTCCACCGCTCGCCGGGGGAGCCCGCCACCGGGACGGCCCTCCCGGGCGCCACTGGTGCCGGCGGCCCGCCGGTAGGGGGACTTGGCCGCGCTGAGCCTTCGGAGCAGCCGCTCGGCCACCCCGATGGCCGGCAGCGAGCGATCGTGTCGCCGTCGGCGTTCGTCGAGCCAGTCGTCCAGATCGCGGCGTTCGACGCCGGCGCTCCGGGCCAGCAGGAGGTCGGTGAGCATGCGGTCGTACTCGTAGATGCTCAGGCACGAGTTGTTGGTGGTGACCACCGCATCGGTCCGCGCCTGGTGGATCACCTCGTAGCCCAGCACGTGGGCGGCAAGCAGGTTGTCGGTGGCGATGGCCGCCTCGTCGAAGGCCAGCGAACGGCCGGGCGGGAACATCCCGAGCAGCCACGACCCGCTGGCCAGAACGTTGACCTCGTTGATGGTGACCCAGTGGCGAACCGACGGTGCCAGCGCATCGACGACGACCTCCGCCCAGGCCCGGTAGCGGTCCGGGGCATCGGGACGGAGCCAGAAGTCCTCACCCAGCCACTCCGGGTGGGTGAAGTGGTGCAGGGTCACCAGCGGCTCGAGACCCCGGTCGAGGCAGCCACCGACGATGCCGGCGTAGTGATCCAGCGCCGGCCGGTCGACTCCGTGCTCGTCGGGGAACACCCGGGCCCACTCCACCCCCAGGCGGAAGCTGTTGCACCCGAGGGCGGCGGCCCGGTCGAGCGCTTCGTCGGGTCGGTCCCAGAAACCCACAGCGTTCCCCGAGGGCTCCACCCGACCGACCTGCTCCCAGGCGAGCCAGTTGTTGGCCGGCTGCCCCGGCCCGTTGTAGCCGCCCTCGACCTGGAAGCCCGCGGTCGCCACCCCGAACAGGAAGCCGTCGGGAACCTCCTTCCCGCCTCCGCCAGCGGTCGTCGGCGGCACTCCGTTCGAGGGCAACGCTCCCACCTTTCCACTCCGAGTGCTCGACGCTCACTGACCGGACGCCCGAGCGCTGTGGGCTCGGTGCCTGCCGGGTGGCGATGGTAGCTTGCGCCCCGAGACGAGTCCCTGTCCACCCCTGCCCGATGACCGCCACCGCCCACGACCCTGAGCGAATCCCGGTGGTCATCGCCTCGGGGCAGTCGATCGAGCGGGTCGAGCTGGTGACCCCGGTCGACCTGATGGAACGGGCGTGCCAGGCGGCCTTCGCCGACGTGCCGCGACTTCGGGACGGGATCGAGCGGCTGTCGGTGGTCAACATCATGACCCGGAGCGGTCCGGCCCCGGCCACCGAGCTGGCCCGGCGGATCGGCCTCGAACCGGCCACCTGCGAGGTCACCACCATCGGAGGGAACTCCCCGCAGTGGCTGGTCAGCCGGGCGGCCTCCGACATCGCCGGGGGCTCGCTGTCGGCCACGGTGATCGCCGGCGCCGAGGCCATCCGGTCCTCCCGGGCCCGGCGGGCGGTGGGGCTGCCCCGCGACGTCGGGGTGGCCGAGCTTCCCCCTGATCCGATGGTGGGAGACGACCTGCCGGGCATCGGCCCGGCCGAATCGGCGATCGGGCTGATGGCGCCGGTCCACGTCTACCCCCTGTTCGAAAGCGTGGTGGCAGCACGGGCCGGGCACGATGCCCCCACTCACCGTGCGGCCATCGGCGAGCTGTTCGCTCCGTTCACCAAGGTGGCCGAGGCCCACCCGTACGCCTGGTTCCCCGAGGCCCGGACCGCCGGGGACATCGCCACGCCGTCACCCGACAACCGCATCGTCTGCGAGCCCTACACCAAGCGGATGACCGCCTTCCTCGGATCGGACCAGGGCGCCGCCCTCATCGTCTGCTCGCTGGCCGCGGCCCAACGGGCCGGGGTGGCCGACCGGGCCGTCTTCATCTGGTCCGGCGCCGAAGCCGTCGACGTCCGGTTCCCTGCCGCCCGCCCCGACCCCGGCCGATCCCCGGCCATCGCCGCCGCCGGCCGGGCCGTCCTCGCCGCCGCCTCGGTGGCGGCGGGAACGGGGGCGGCGATCGGGATCGATGACATCGAGGTGCTCGACCTCTACTCGTGCTTCCCGTCCGCGGTCGAACTGGCCACCGACGCGCTGGGGATCGCCGGCGACGACTCGCGGGGGCTCACCGTGACCGGCGGGCTCCCCTACTTCGGCGGCCCCGGCAACAACTACACCACCCACGCCATCGCCACGGTGACCGACCTCCTGCGGGAGGCGTCGAACCGATCCGGTGACGGTGGGTCGTCGGTCAGGCTGGGCCTGGCCACCGGGCTCGGCTGGTTCATCACCAAGCACGCGCTCGGCCTCTACGGGTCGGTGCCGCCGCCGGGGGGATTCTGCCGTGGTGACACGACCGCCGACCAGTCACGCATCGACGGGTCCGCCGTCGGGACCGCCCTCGGGGTAGAGGCTCCCACCCCGGCCTCGGTGGTCGCGGCCACCGTCGTCCGGGACAACCAGGGCGAGGCCACCGGAGCCCCGGTGATCGGGCGACTCGCCGACGGCCGGCAGATGGCCCTGGCCCCGGCAGACGACGACGTCGTCGAGGCCATGGGAAGTCTCGACGTCCCCGGCCTCGTCGGTGCACCGATTGTCGTCCAGGGTGGCGCGCCGCGCTACCGTCTGGCACAGGCTGAGAGCACCTAGGGGAGGCCGTCGTGTCCGAATTGCTTCGCGAGCGCCAGGGTCACATCGAGATCCTGACCATCAACCGACCCGAGGCGCGCAACGCCATCAACGGCGCCGTCTCCCGGGGCTTCGTCGCCGCCTTCGACGACCTCGAAGCCGACGACGAGTGCTGGGTGGTCATCGTGACCGGCAGCGGGGATAAGGCATTCAGCGCCGGCATGGACCTCAAGGCCTTCGCCAGCGGCGAGGGCGGTGACATCATGGGGGTGAAGGGTGGCTTCGGTGGCATCACCCAGCGGGAGTTCGCCAAGCCGATCATCGCCGCGGTCAACGGATCGGCCCTGGCCGGTGGGTGCGAGATCATGCTCTCCTGCGACCTGGTGGTGGCGGTCGAGGGGGCCAAGTTCGGCATCCCCGAGGTGAAACGGGGCCTGATCGCCGGCGCCGGTGCCCTGATCCGGCTGCCCAAGAGGATCCCCCCGACCATCGCCCTCGAACTGGCCCTCACCGGTGAGCCGATCGACGCCCAGCGGGCGCTCCAGCTCGGGCTGATCAACCGGGTGGTCCCCGCCGACCGGCTGATGGAGGAGGCCCTCGCACTGGCCGCAACCATCGCCGAGAACGCACCGCTGGCCGTGCGGGCGTCCAAGCGGGTGATGAAAGAGGCCGGCGAGCTCCCCGACAAGGAAGGGTGGGCGATCAACAACGCGGTGGTCCCCGAGGTGTTCACCTCGGCCGATGCCATGGAGGGCCCGATCGCGTTCGCCGAGAAGCGCAAACCCAACTGGTCGGGCAAGTAGCCGCACCCATGTCCTCGTTGATGGTGGCATCCGGCACGGTGCCGTCCCTGTCCGGATGGCTCGGCGGCGTCCGGCTGATCCTCCACGTGCTGGCCGCCACTATCTGGGTGGGAGGACAGATCACCGTGGCCGAGCTGCTCCCCACCCTCCGCACCCTGGGGGAGGACGCGCCGAAGACGGTGGCCCGGGCCCTCCCGCGGCTCTTGTGGCCCGCCTACGCCCTGTTGGTGGTCACCGGCTTCTGGAACATCGGGGCGCTCACGGTGGGCCAGGCCTCGGCAACCTGGAAGGCCGTGCTCATGGCCAAGATCGCCGTGGTGGTGGTGGCCGGCGTGGCGGTCTTCCTCCACCAGCGTTCCTCCACCAGGCGGGGGACCGCCGTGTGGGGCGCCATCGGTGCCGTGACGTCGGTGGCCGCACTCTGCCTCGGGGTGTTCCTGGCCGGCTGAGCCCGACATCCAATCCGGTTTCCGCACCGAATACCGGTGGAACCAGCTGCGCAGCGAGCCTGGGCGGACAGGTCTAACCTTGTGATCGCAGTCAACAAAGGAGATACGACCATGTACTTCAGCCCGCCAGCCAACCTTCTCGGTGAAAACGGCATCATTGTCCTGGTCGTAGTGGCGCTCGTTCTGTTCGGATCCACCCAGATCCCCAAGATGGCCCGTTCACTGGGGTCGGCGCAGAAGGAATTCAAGAAGGGACTCGAAGAGGGAGCCTCCGACGACGACAAGGACAAGAGCGCAGTGGCTCAGGCCGCACCTCCCGCCGCGGTGATCCCACCGGCCGCGGTCGCTCCCCCGGTAGTCCAGGCACCTCCGCCGGTCGAGGGGAGCCCGGGCTCATCCTCCTAGCCACTCCCATCTCGCGCCGGTGAGTGGCAGGAACGGGCAGGGCCCGCTCGCCTCGTCCGATCCAACGATCGCCCGGCGGCGGTGGCTTCCCTTCTGGGTGTTGCAGGCCGTCGAGGTGCTGGTGGCGCTCATCTTCGTCGACATCTCGGTCCACGTGTCGCGGGGTGGCTTGCTGGTGGCCGCAGCCATCGCCTTCGCCGGCTTGGCGGTGACCGCACGGGGACCACTTGGCATCCTGAGGATCTGCGGGCAACGGCTCCATCTCATCCTTGTCGTCACCACCGCGGCCGTCGTGGCCATCGCCCCGGTCATCCCCGCGGTCCGGCCCGACATCCAGGGCATCATCGTCCTCGAGTTCGGGGCCATCGGCGTGATCCGGCTGGCTACGTTCACCCAGACGGGGGAATCCGTCCGAGGCGTGCCCTCGGGACGACGGGGCGCTTGGGTCATCGACGCCACCGCCAGGGTCGTGCATCCCGGCGAGCCCTCCCGGGCCCCTTCCGGCCCGACCGCCCCTCCCC
>FSZE01000288.1_pt1 | contig 9753 bp, 6 predicted proteins | sample 1638751 | NCBI WGS metagenome assembly FSZE01 (sample SAMEA3914813, study PRJEB12502) | metagenome | biome: forest; material: soil | place: Canada | collected 2011-07-07 | depth 0.3 m
ACCTGTGGTGGACCGGTCCGGACCAGGCGGCCATCCTCAAGGCGGTGGTGGACTGGGGAGTGAGCGCCAAGCTCCTCGGCGGCAATCGAAAGGTCGGCGTCGTCGTGGGTGACCGAGCTTCGGACCAGGTCGCCTTGAACGGCTATCTCCTGCCCGACCTCCGCCGGGTCGGAATCACCCCGGTGGTGGAGACGATCGCCTCCAACCCCTCCGACACGGCAACCACCAACTCCGAGGCCCCACTGGTGATCCAGCAACTCCGCACCGCCGGAGTCACTTCGGTCATCCCGCTCATCCAGTTCAACGTGTTCTTCCCCCTCCTCCAAGCCCAAACCGCCCAGCACTACTTCCCCAAGCTGCTGCTCAGCGACTACGAAGCCACCATCCAGTCAGCCCTCGGTCTGCTGCCGGCTCCCTACCCGCAGGCCCTCAATGGCCAGGAGGGCCTGACGACCATGACCCTGGGTGGCATCGATGACGACCGACCCGAGAGCCTGGGGGGCTATGACCCCGGGGTGCGGAGCTGCTTCACCATCTGGCACAAGGTCTATCCCCAGGTGCCACCGGGGAACATGTCCTTCTACATCGAGGAGCAGGGCCCCGTCATAGCCTGGTGCCAGGCCATCCGTTTGTTTGCCACCGCCGCCCGGGCCGCCGGCCCGGACCTCAACCGGCGCACGTTCGTCACCGCCATGTCCAAAGTCACCAACTTCCCGGGTACGTTCTCACCGGTCCTCACCTACGGCCCGAACAAGTTCTTCGGCCCCAGTCAGTACCAAGTGGTGCGGCTGCACATCAACACGCCCGTCTCGTCCCAGTGCAAGATGCCGAAGGACCGCATCCCCCAGATCACCTGCTGGGTGACGGTCAAACCCTTCTCGCCGTTGCCCACCGGCTGATCGATGGGATCGCCATGGGAACGACCGGGCGCCGATGGACAAGGCGCGGATGCGGTGACCACCGTGTCCCATCGCCAGAGCGGGCCAGAAGGTCCATGGTGGAAGACCGGGGTCCTCTACCAGATCTACATGCGCTCCTTCGGCGATTCCAATGGCGACGGCGCCGGCGATCTCCCGGGGGTCATCGACCACCTCGACTACCTGCAGTGGCTGGGCGTGGACGGCATCTGGCTCAGCCCGGTCACCGTCTCGCCCAATGCCGACTGGGGCTACGACGTCGCCGACTACCTGGCCGTCGACCCGGAACTGGGCACGTCCGGCGACGTCGATCGGCTCATCGCCGAGGCCAGGCGCCGCGGCATTCGGGTGCTCGTGGACCTGGTCCCCAATCACACCAGCGAGCAGCACGCTTGGTTCCTCGATTCGCGATCGTCGAGGACGGCGCCCCATCGGGACTGGTACGTGTGGGCCGATCCGCAACCCGACGGGTCACCTCCCAACAATTGGGTCTCGAGCTTCGGCGGTCCTGCGTGGACCCTTGACACCGCGAGTGGCCAGTACTACCTGCACAACCACCTTCGCCAGCAGCCCGATCTCAACTGGTGGAACGAGGAGGTCCGCCGGGCCTTCGACGGCGTGATGGCCTACTGGCTCGATCGGGGAGTGGCGGGCTTTCGGATCGACGTGTGCAACGTGATCATCAAGGACGCCCTGCTCCGGGACAACCCACCGGCCCGCGACACCGATCCGCTGGACGTCCAGCTCTTCGGGCAGCGTCCGGTCTACAACGGCAATCGGCCCGAGGTGCACGACATCATCCGACGATGGCGGCTGTTGGCCGACGGCTACTCGGAGTGCGTGCTGATCGGTGAGACGCCGGTCCCGGAGATCGAGTCCCTGGCCGCGTACTACGGAACGGGTCAGGACGAGCTCCACCTGGCCTTCAACTTCCCGTTCATCAACGCTCCACTCGAGGCTGGGTCGCTCCGGGCCATCGTCGAGGCGACGGAAGAGGCCCTGCCCCCCGGAGGCTGGCCGGTCTGGACGGGATCGAACCATGACATGTCGAGGTTCGCCACCCGATGGGCCGGAGGCGACCAGGCCAGGGCCCGGGTCGCCCTGGTGATGCTGCTCTGTCTCCGGGGCACACCGGTCCTCTACCAGGGTGACGAGATCGGCCTGGTGGACACGGACGTGCCCCAGCACCAACTCCGCGACCCGTTGGGAGTCTTGTATTGGCCGGCCTACGCCGGGCGGGACGCCATGCGAACCCCGATGCCGTGGCGGAACTCCCCCGGAGGCGGCTTCACCGACCCGGGAGTGCAGCCATGGCTGCCCTTCGGCAACCTCTCCGAGTGCAATGTCGAAGACCAGCTGGGGGATCCGACCTCGATGCTAAGACTGGCCCGAGACCTCATCGCCCTGCGGCGCGGGACACCCGAGCTGCAGTCGGGTTCCTACCGGTCGCTGGAGGCCGGCGCTGGGGCCTGGGCGTGGAGCCGGGGTGACCGAATCATCGTCGCCGTCAACATGGCCGATGACCCGGTGTCGGTCGGGGGAGTCTCCGGACGGGTGCGGATCGGCTCGGACCGCCATCGCGATGGAGAACTCGTCGAGGACACCCTCCGCCTGCAGGGCTGGGAGGCAGTCGTGATGGAGCGGGCCGAGCGGTGATCTCGAACCCGCCCTGACCGACAGCTCATTCCTCGGTTTCGAACTTCTTCCGGATCGCCTCTGCGACCTGCTCGCGGAACTCCGACGTGTCGATGATCTGGGTCATCACAACTTTCACCAGGAGCTCACGCACCTCGGGCTCGTCCGAGTGGTCGACCACCCATTCGGCGATCCCCTGTCGGTCCGCCTCGGACAGCTGGCGCTGGCCGGTGAGTGCGCCCACCAACGACGCCACCATGCCGAACCATCTGCCCTGCTCCTCACCCCTGCCCATCGCGCCTCCTGCAGTCGTTGCCATGGTCTCGGTCCCGACGGCGCGTCACCGTCAAGCTCGAGCGTAGGCACATCATGGCCGCCACTGTATGGCGGCCCCAGGACGGAGCCCGCGAACGGAGGCCAACCGAGCTGAGAGGCCGTGCGCACGCCTGTGGTGGAGCGGTGGTCAAACGGTGGTCAGCCAGTCAAGCCCTCCTGCCAGATGACGGAGATACTCCGGACTCTCCCAGGCATGAGGAAAGTGGCCCAGCGACGTCGAGAACACCCGACCGGCCCCTTCCGTGAAGCACCACGACAGTGGATAGGGGTGCACGGAGTCCGGCGATCCAGTCGGGCGGGGCGCGGAGCCGAGCTCATCCGGTCGGGCCGCCAGCAGTACCTGGGCGTCGGGACGGAGGTCCCGAAACCGGTACACCTCATCGTGCCAGTGCCAGGTGGAGCCGAGATGGGCGACGGCCGGGTGGGCGGGCTCGACGACGTCCAACGTGCACCATTGGGTCCAGGGGTGACCGTCGAAGCGGGCGCCGACCAGTTGCCCGTAGTCGTCCCACGTGTAGCAGCAGTCGGTGGCCGAGTGCACGGCGAGTACGGAGATTCGGCCACTGCGTGTCCCGTCGAGGAGTGCGCGCTGCTGGGCCACCGACCACGGCGTCTCGCCGATGGTGAAGAGTGCCACCACCCGGGCGGTGGCCAGAGCCGCAGGCTCGAGGGTACGCACGTCGGCCACCCGGTGGAAGGCCAGTCCGGCCGTCTCGGCCAGTTGAGCGATGGCTGTGGCTGATTGATCGAGCACACCGTGGACGCCGGCCGGCCCGTCCCGGTACGGAGCGACCTGGGTGACGTACAACAGTGACTGCGTGACCATCGCAGGATGTTACCGTCGGGCTGCGAACCGGCTCCGGCCGACTGGGTGATTCGGGTCCATGGCTCCGTCGGACCGGCCCACGCTCGGATCGGCCCGGGATGGCCGTCGAGGATGTCCTGCCACCGGCCCGTCATCGGCTCCGCGTGCCAATTAGTGTCTGGAGGATGGGCGAGCGGGCTGATTGCCGACCGCTGCGCACTTGGACGCTGAGCCGGCGTCAGTTGCTCGGGGGCGGTCTGATGGGTGCAGCCGGTCTGGCCCTGGGCCCCGTTCTGCCGTCGCCGGCCGGTGCCGATGGGGGGCACCCGGCTGCACCGGGTGGTCTGACCGTCGACGGCCTGGCCGTACCGATCGGGCTCAGCCCGAGCGACGTGTACTTCGCATGGCAGGTGAGCGATGCCAGGCGCGGTGCGATCCAAGACGCCTATCGCCTCGAGGTGTCGGGTCCGGTGCTCGGCTCACGAGCCGCACCGACCGTCTGGGACAGCGGCCGGGTCGGTTCGGTCGAGCAGGCCTTCGTCGCCTATGGCGGACCCCGCCTGGCTTCAGACTCGGCCTACCGCTGGACGGTACGGACCTGGGACCGCTCGGGAGCCACCGGCCCCCGTTCGGCCCCATCCACATTCGAGACGGGGCTGGACGACCGCGACTGGCGTGCTTCGTGGATCCAACGGGCGGCCGGAGTGGCGGCCGAACCGGACCAGTACACCTACGCCCGCACCGACGTCACGCTCAGGTCCGGCCTGATCGCTCGGGCCCGGGCCTATGTCTCCGGCGATCAGCAGTACGAGCTGTACGTGAACGGGGTCCGCGCCGGCAAGGGCCAGGCCTACAGCTTCCCCGACTCCATGTACTACGAGACGCTGGACGTCACCGGACTGCTCCGGCCGGGAGCCGCCAATGCCGTCGGAATCGTGTCCAGCTGGCAGGGCCCGACCAAGGGACATCCGGCCGGCGCTCCGGGAGTGATCGCGCAGATCGCCGTCCACTACCTCGACGGCCACGTCGCACTGGTGACCACCGACGGGTCATGGAGGGTTCAAAAGGGCGCGTGGCTCCCCGGCACCCAGCGGGACCTCGAAGGCGACCTGGTCGACTTCACCGAGAACATCGACGGGCTCGCCCAACCCCTCGGCTGGCAACTCCCCGGCTTCGACGACCGCAGTTGGTCGCCGGCGGTGGTGCTCCGTCCAGCGGGCACCAGGCCGTGGACTCGTCTCGTGTCGGTGCGCACCCGTATCGTCGAAGAGCCGGTACACCCCGTCTCACTCACCACCCTGTCGTCCGGAGCGGTGGTCGCCGACTTCGGCAAGGTCTACGCCGCGGTGCCGACCGTGATGTTCCACCAGGGGGTCGCCGGTCGCCTCGTGACCATGCGGGCCGGCTACCTGCTCGACGAACCCCAGCCCGGGCAACCGTTCAGCGGTGTACCCGGGCAGGTCTCTACGACCCACGGCACCCAGCACACCGACATGGGCTACAGCTACAGACAGCGGGGAGGGACGGAGGAGTTCCACCCCTTTGACTACCTCGGATTCCGTTACTTCCAGATCGACAATCCCGGCGAGACCCTCGGCCCCGGCGATGTGGTCGCGTTGGCCCGCCACACCGCGCTTCCGGCGCAGCCGGCAGCTACCTTCTCTTCGGCCGAGCCGGTCATCGATGCCGAGTTCCAGCTGTGCCTCCATTCGGCGCTGTTCACCGCCCAGGAGCAGTTTCTCGACACGCCGACGAGGGAGAAGGGACCATGGCTGTTCGACGGTTTCAACGAGTCCTGCACCGCGATGGCCTCGCTCGGCGAGCAGAACCTCACCCGGAAGTCGCTCCTCGAGTTCGCGCAGTCCCAAGCTCGCTACTGGCCCAACGGTGCGGTGAACAAGATCTATCCGACCGGTCTGGGTGCGCTCGACATCAACGAGTCCACCGAGGTGTATCCCGAATGGGTGTGGCAGTACTGGATGCACACCGGGGACCGGGCCCTCCTGGGCGCGGTGTACGGGGTACTCCGGAGGATCTCGGACTACGTCGAGCGCGCCGTCTCGCACACGACGGGATTGGTGACGGCCTTGCCCGCGACCAACGTCTACTACTCCTTTCCGGTCGTCACCCGGCTGAACTGCCTCGGGGCGAACGTCTTTCGCCGGGCGGCGGACGTGGCCGAAGTGCTCCAGCGGCCGACCGGTGAGGTGGAGGGACAGCGCCGGCGGCTGGCGACCTTGACGGCGGCCGTCAACCGTCACCTCACCCGATCAGACGGGACCTACGTGGACGGGCTGCTGCCCGACGGCACGCCCACCCCCGGGGCATCGCAAACTGCCAATGCCTGTGCCGTCGCCTACGGGATCGTGCCGGCGAGGAATCTCAGCGCCGTGGCCGGCTATGTGAACAGTCTCGGCATGCAGACGCCTCCCCAGACGGCGGCCGAGGTCCTCCGCACCATGGCGCTCGGTGGTCTCTACGGTGACCTGGTCGCCCGCTTGACCGATGCCACCACCGACGGTTGGGCCAACATCTTGGCCCGCGGGGCCACGTTCACCTGGGAGGTGTGGAACCCCTCCGATGCCGTCGGGGACAGCATGTCCCACGGGTGGGGTTCCAACCTGCTGGTCGAGATCCAGCGATCCCTGCTCGGAGTCCGTCCCACCGGACCGGGCTTCTCCGCCTTCGAGGTGTCCCCGCCCCCGGGCGGACTGGCCTGGGCGAGTGGTTCCGTGCCCACTCCGCGCGGTCCGATCTCGGTCGCCTGGAGCCGGTCGGCGGCCGGCAACCCACCGTTCACCCTCGAGGTGAGCGTGCCACCGAACAGCCTGGCCACGGTGACGGTGCCGGCTCGGCACAGCGGCGACCTCACCGAAGGGGGCCGCCCGCTCGACCGGAGGCCGGGGGTACGGGTGGCGGGCGCAACGGATGGGAGCGCCCGTCTCGAGTTGGGTGCCGGGGACTACAGCATTCACAGCGCGTCCCCGTCCTGATGGAACCTCGGGCCCTCGGCCCGGGAACGCCCGCCCCATGGGGGAGGCCGATACTCGGAACGCCAGCCGCCGGGTCGATCCACCGCGCCGCGACGGGTGCGCTGGATAGAGTGACATCTATGTCAGGTGGACCCCTCGTGGCCGGGCAGTGGGACTGAGCAGGTGCAGATCACCATCATCGGCGGCGGCAGCTACCAGTGGACCCCCGAGCTCCTCGCCGACCTGCTCGGCACCCCATCACTGGAGGGGGCCCATATCGTGCTGGAGGACATCGACCCCGTCCCGCTCACCAAGATGCAGGCCCTGGGTCAGATGGTCAACGAGTCGCTGGGGGCCAAGGCCACCTTTGCCACCACCACCGACCAGCGAGCGGCCCTGGAGAGCGCCGACTTCGTGATCGTCACCATCTCCACCGGGGGGTTCGACTCAATGGCCATCGATCTGGAGGTGCCCGCCCGCCACGGCATCCGACAGTCGGTGGGCGACACGGTCGGTCCGGGTGGCATCAACCGGTCCCTTCGCAATGTTCCCATCCTGGTCGGAATCGCCGAGGACATGGAAGAGGTCTGCCCTGACGCGTGGATGCTCAACATCACTAATCCGATGACCTGCCTCACCCGAGCCGTCTGCCGGCAGACCGGGATCAAGGCGGTCGGCCTCTGCCACGAGGTCGGCAACTGGACGCTCGACCTGGCCATCGCACTGGGACGGCCGCACGAGGCCGTGCTCCCGACGGTGGCCGGCGTCAACCACTTCCCGGTGGTCACCAACCTGGAGGTCGACGGCGAGGACGGGTTCGGCATGCTTTCCGAGATGCTGGAGGAGGCCGGGGGAGTGACTGCGCTGGCGCCCCACCCTGGCCGGCCCGAGGCCGAGGCGTTCTCCCGTCTCGACTTCGTGCAGCGTCATGCGCTGAAGCTCACCCTGCTCGACAAGTGGGGCGCACTGCCGGCGGCCGGCGACCGTCACATCGCCGAATTCCTGCCCTGGGTGCTCACCGACGAGTCGGGTTGGGGCGCCGACTTCAACATCGAGCTGACCTCCATCGCCCAGCGCCAGGAGCACCAGACCGGGTACATCACCGATGTGGACGCCTGGCTGGGCGGCACCAAGCCACTGCAGACGTGGCAGTCGGGCGAACTCCCGGCACTGGTCATCGACTCGTTGGTGACCGGTTCCCCCCGCGCTCTCCCGGTCAACATCCCCAATGCCGGTCAGGTGCCGGACGTCCCCGGCGAGGTGGTCGTCGAGTCGATCTGCATCGTCGACGGAGACGGGGTCCGCGGCCGCGATGTCGCCCCGCTGCCCCCTCCCTATGCCGAGCTGGTCCGCCGGCACGTGGCCGTGGCCGAGATGACCGTGGCCGCCGCCATCGAGGGCGACCGGACCCTGGCTGGCGCGGCCTTCTTCCTCGACCCCCTGGCCGGACGGGGTGATCTCCATCAGACCGAGGCCATGGTCGCAGACCTGCTGTCAGCCACCGAGGCATGGCTGCCACGATTCGGCCTCTGACGGAGCCACCGGCGCCGGAGGCGCCGGCACACTCGACTACCGATGAGGAGGACCCCCATGCAGCTCGGCTTCGTTGGCCTCGGGGCCATGGGCCTGCCCATGACCCGCCATCTGCTCGAGGCCGGGCATCAGGTGACGGTGGCGTCGCGCAGCCCCGGCCCGGTGGAGCGCGCGGTGTCGCTCGGTGCCGTCAGCGGGGGCTCTCCCCACGACGTGGCGGCTGCCAGCGACGTGATCATCCTGTGCGTCCCCAGCTCGCCGCAGGTCACCGAGGTGGTGGACACGATGCTGCCGGCACTCAAGGCGGGCCAGGTGGTGGTGGACTGCTCGACCATCGATCCGGAGGTGGCCCGGGCCCAGCACGAGCGGGTGACCGCGGTCGGTGCCGGCTTTCTCGACGCCCCCCTCTCGGGCGGCACGGCCGGGGCAGAGGCGGGAACGCTCACCCTGATGGTTGGGGGCGAGGCGGCGACCCTGGAAGCGGCCCGTCCCGCCCTCGAACCCTTCGCCGGGCGAATCGTCCATGTCGGCGGGGCGGGGATGGGCCAGGTGGTCAAGCTCTGCAACAACCTGATCTACGCCGCCCAGATGCTCGCCACCTCCGAGGCCACCGCGCTGGCGGTGAAGTCCGGGGTGGACCTGGCCAAGTTCCACGACGTGCTGATCCATTCGACCGGCGATTGCGTGGCCGTCCGTACCCGGCTGCCGGTGGCCGGGGTGGTGGCGGAGAGTCCGGCGTCCAACGGGTGGCGGCCAGGCTTCATGACCGATCTGATGGCCAAGGACCTCGACCTGGCCCTCGGCTACGGCGCCAGCGTGGGTGTGCCGCTCACCTCCACGGCGACGGCCCGGCAGGCGCTCACCGCTGCCACCACGGCCGGATACGGCCGTGAGGACTTCTCGGCTGTCGCCAAGGTCATCCTCGCCCTGTCCGGATTGGCGTGACCGGTGGGATGACCGTGCGAGCCGACGAGCCGGTCGGCGTTCCGGCCCTGGTACTGGCGGCCGACCACCGTGCCCGCGGCGTGTCGACCATCGAGCGGTACGCGGACTACCTGCAGTCGCTGCGGGATGCCCTGCCCCACTGTGACGGGATCCTGGCGACGGTGCAGCCGCTGACCGACCTGGCGCGCACCGGCGCCATTCGCACCGACCAGCGCACCTATCTCTCCATCAACCGCACCGGTCTGTCCGGCTCGGCGTTCGAGCTCGACGACCGCCTGGTGGCCAGCGTGGGTCGGGCCGCCGAGGAGGGATGGACGGGGATCAAGCTCATGACCCGCATCGATCTGGGCGACGAGCACGGTGCCGCGGCACTGGAGCTGCTGGGCCGGGTGCTCGAAGACGCCAAGGCCTCCCGCCTCGATGCCCTCATCGAACCGGTGATCTGGCGCGACGGGATGTCCCGGGCCACCGACGACATCGTCCTGGCCGCAACGATCGCCCATGACATGGGTGCGCCCCTCCTGAAGGTCCCCGTTCCCGACGAACGGGCCGGCGGAGCCCGCGTCGACGCCGTCGCCCGGGTGGTGGCGAGCGTGGGCGTCCCCGTCCT
>FSZE01000189.1_pt1 | contig 9680 bp, 5 predicted proteins | sample 1638751 | NCBI WGS metagenome assembly FSZE01 (sample SAMEA3914813, study PRJEB12502) | metagenome | biome: forest; material: soil | place: Canada | collected 2011-07-07 | depth 0.3 m
CTCTATATCTGGGGACTCGGTCAGTCCGGATGGGGCAACAGCTTCTACTCCGCCGCCGTGCAGGCCGGCACCAAGAGCTGGAAGGCCTTCTTCTTCGGCTCCTCCGACGCGTCCAATTTCATCACCGTCGACAAACCACCGGCATCCCTGTGGGTGATGGAGATCTCCGCCCGTCTCTTCGGCGTCAATTCGTGGAGCATCCTGGTGCCGCAAGCCCTGGAGGGGGTGGCGACGGTCGGCCTCCTCTTCGTCACCGTGCGCCGGTGGTTCACCCCCGGTGCCGCGCTCCTGGCCGGTGCGGTCGTGGCCCTCACCCCGGTGGCCACCCTGATGTTCCGATTCAACAACCCCGACGCGCTGCTCACCCTGCTCCTCACCGGCGCCGCCTACGCCACCATTCGTGCGGTGGAGGATGGCCGCACCAAATGGATGGTGCTGGCCGGAACGCTCATCGGCTTCGGGTTCATCACCAAGATGCTCCAGGCGGTCATCCTCATGCCGGTGCTGGCCCTGGTCTACCTCCTGGCCGGGCCGCCCAAACTGGGACGCCGGGTCGTCCAGCTGGTGTACTCCGGAGTGGCCCTCGTGGTTGCCGGTGGGTGGTGGGTGGCCGCGGTCCAGCTGACTCCGGCGGCGGACCGCCCCTACATCGGCGGATCGACCGACAACAACCTGCTCAACCTCATCTTCGGCTACAACGGATTCGGTCGGCTCACCGGCAACGAGACGGGGAGCGTCGGAGGAGGGCTGCGAGCGGGAGGGACCGGGAGCATCTGGGGTCCCACCGGATGGAACCGGCTCTTTCTCTCCGAGATGGGAGGCCAGATCTCGTGGTTGATCCCCGGAGCCCTGATCGGCCTGGTCGCCGTGCTGTGGTTGACCCGACGGGCCCCGCGGACCAATCGGGTGCGGGCCGGGCTCCTCGTGTTCGGGGGGTGGCTCATCCTGACCGGGGTGACCCTCAGCTTCGCTCACGGGATCATCCACCCGTACTACACGATCGTCCTCGCCCCAGCCGTCGGTGCGCTGGTGGGCATGGGAGGGTCCACCCTGTGGCAACGACGTCGTGAGGTGTTCCCGAGGCTGGCGCTGGCATCGGCGATCGCCGCCACCATCGCCTGGGCGTTCGTCATCCTCGGTTGGAGTCCCCACTGGTATCCGGCGCTGCGATGGGTGATCCTGGTCGTGGGGGTGGTCGGTGCCCTCGGCATCGCCCTGATACCCCGTGCCCGCGGGCTGCTGGCCGCCGGGATTGCCAGCTTCGGCATCGCCTCGATCATCGCGGCCCCGGCTGCCTACTCCCTCAACACGGCCGCAACGCCACACGGGGGAGCGATTCCCTCGGCCGGTCCGGCCGTCCAAGGGGGCCGGGGCTTTGGAGGGCCTGGAGGGCTCGGCGGAGTTGGTGGAGCGGGCGGACCCGGAGCCTTCGGGCGCCATGGCCTCAACCTGCCACCGGGATTCACCCTGCCCAACGGGGTCAAGCTACCCAACGGGCTGAAGGTCCCCAACGGCTCCTTCCGGCCCGGAGCCAACGGTGGCTTCGGGGGCGGGCAGGCGCCTCCGGGCGCCGGTGCCTTCGGCGGCGGAGCAGTGCCGGGCGGAACCGGCGGACTGCGCGGCGGCAACGCCGCCGGTGGCCTCCTCGACGGGTCCACACCGGGCAAGCAGCTGACCGCGCTGCTCAGCGCCAACGCCTCCAAGTACACCTGGGTGGCGGCCACCACCGGTTCGAACTCGGCCTCCGGCTATCAGCTGGCCACCGGCGATCCGGTCATGGCCATCGGCGGCTTCAACGGGAGCGACCCGACCCCCACCCTGGCCCAGTTCGAGCAGTATGTGGCCCAAGGGAAGATCCACTACTACATCAGTGGTGGCGGAGGCTTCGGTGGAGGCGGTGGCCTCGGAGGCAGCAAGTCCGCGTCGCACTCGGCGGAGATCTCCTCGTGGGTCAGTGCCCACTTCACCGCCAAGACCGTCAACGGAGTGACGCTGTACGACCTCACCGCCCAGACCAAATAACAGGCAGCTCGGACCGCGCCGGCGTGCCCGAGCCTCCTGAGCCTCGGTAACCGAAGAGATCACGGGACCGAAGTGGGGGCCCATCACCGTTCCTTCGGGTGCCGCACCCGATCGGTTGCCGAATCACGGTGATGCAACCATGATGAGAAGAGGCAGCCGGACTGCCCGAACTTCGACGCCCCACGAGGAGAACCCAGTGCCGATCAATGTGACGCCGATACCCGGCTTGGATCCCAACGTGAATGCCCTCCGGCTGAAGACCGCCGACTTCATCAACGCCGAGATCCTGCCGAATGAAGAGATCCTGTGGCGTTCTCGGCGGGGGGCCGACCTCGATGAGGACGAGCGGGAGGTCGGTCGGCGAAAGAGCATCGAGCTCCGCGAGGAGATCAAGGCCAAGGTGAACGAGGCCGGGCTGTGGGCACCCCACCTGCCCAAGGAGTACGGCGGGATGGGACTCGACTTCCTCGCACTGGCCTACATGTACGAGATCCTCTCCTATGCGGTCGGCGCATCCACCCTGTTCGGCATCGCTGCACCCAACTCGGGCAACTCCACCATTCTGGTCAAGTACGGCACCGAGGAGCAGAAGCGCAAGTGGCTGCTCCCGCTCATCGACGGGACCATGCAGTCAGGCTTCTCGATGACCGAGCCTGACCACGCCGGCTCCGATCCGCGCTCGATCGAGACCGAGGCCGTCCGCGACGGCGATGACTGGGTGATCAACGGCCACAAGTGGTTCACCTCCAACGGCATCGAGGCCGACTTCTTCATCGTGATGTGCCGGGCCAACGATCCGACCGGCGAGCTCGGAGCCCCGGGCCGGATGACCCAGATCATCGTCCCCACCGACACCCCCGGTGTGAACATCGTCCGGGGCATCGGCATCTTCGGGCACGCCACCTCCGACCACTGCGAGATCAAGTACGAGAACGTCCGCGTGCCGGTCGAGAACACGCTGGGCCTGGTCGGCCAGGGCCATCAGGCCGCCCAGGACCGCCTCGGGGCGGGCCGGGTGTACCACTGCATGAACTCGGTCGGTCAGATGTGGCGGGCCTTCGACCTGATGGTCGAGCGGGCCCTGGTCCGCCAGGTGCACGGCGGACTGCTGAAGGACAAGCAGTTCATCCAGGGGTTCATCGCCGAGAGCTACATGGACGTGCAGTCTGCCCGCCTGATGACCATCAATGCCGCTGAGAAGGTGGCCAACGGCGACCCGGATGTCCGGACCGCCATCTCCGCCATCAAGGTGTTCGTCCCCGCCGCGTACCACCGGGTCGTCGACCGGGCCATCCAGGTCTGGGGAGGAGCCGGGGTGAGCAACGACCTGCCGTTGGCCCAGATGTACCTGACGGCCAGGGTGCTGCGATTGGCCGACGGGCCCGACGAGGTGCACAAGATCCTCATGGCCAAGAACATCATCCACCGTTACGAGGGCGGAGACAGCTGGAACTTCGGCAATTGACGCACGGCCACTGGAGCAGACCCTGACGCCCGACCGGTGGGGGACGACACCTCCGCTGTCCTCGCCCTGGAGCGACCGTTGATCAAACAACAGCGCAACCTGGTCACCGAGCTCCCGGGGCCCAACTCGAGGGAGCTTCACCGGCGGCGAACGGCCGCGGTGGCACCCGGCGTCAGCTCCACGCTGCCCCTGTATGTGCATGAGGCGTCGGGGGCGATCCTGGTCGACGTCGACGGCAATGCCCTCATCGACCTGGGAGCGGGCATCGCCGTGGTCAGTGTGGGCCACGCCGTCCCCGCCATCGTCGATGCCGTTGGCGAGCAGATGGCCCGCTTCGCCCACACCTGCTTCATGGTCAATCCCTACGAGGGGTATGTCGCGGTGTGCGAGGTGCTCAACGATCTCGCACCGGGTGGCCAGCCCAAGCGGACCGCGCTGTTCAACTCGGGGGCGGAGGCGGTGGAGAACGCGGTCAAGATCGCCCGGCACGCCACCGGTCGCCAGGCCGTCATCGTCTTCGACCACGCCTACCACGGCCGCACCAACCTGACCATGGCGCTGACCGCCAAGCACATGCCCTACAAGGGCCGGTTTGGCCCCTTCGCACCCGAGATCTACCGGGTGCCCATGTCCTACCCGTTCCGGGATCCCGACGGGATGACCGGCACCGAGGCCGCTGTCCGCGCCCTCGAGCAGATCGAGCGCAACATCGGGGCGGACAATGTGGCCTGCGTGCTCATCGAACCGATCCAGGGCGAGGGTGGCTTCGTCGTACCCGCGCCGGGCTTCCTGCCGGCCCTCTCCGACTGGTGCCGGGACCACGGTGTGGTCTTCGCGGCCGACGAGATCCAGACCGGGTTCTGCCGCACGGGTGACTGGTTCGCCTGCGACCACGAGGGGGTGGTCCCCGACCTTCTCACCACCGCCAAGGCGATGGCCGGAGGAATGCCGTTGGCCGCGGTGACCGGTCGGGCCGATCTGATGGACGCCGTCCACCCCGGCGGTCTCGGCGGCACCTACGGCGGGAACCCGGTGGCCTGCGCGGCCGCCCTCGCCGCCATCGACACCATGCACGCCCTCGACCTGGCCGGCGCAGCTCGCCGCATCGGCGAATCGATCTCCACCTGCATGACGTCGCTGCAGGCGTCGCACCCGGCCATCGGCGACGTGCGGGGACGCGGGGCGATGATGGCCATGGAGATCGTCCGCCCCGGCACCATCGAGCCCGACCCCGAGGCCACCCGGCGCATCATCCACGCCTGCCACCAGGCCGGGGTGGTCGCCCTGTCCTGTGGAAGCTACGGCAACGTGATCCGGTTGCTCCCTCCGTTGGTCATCGACGAGACGTTGCTGGCTGACGGATTGGACGTGCTGGCCGCCGCTGTCGCCGTGGTGCTCTCACCCCCCGGGTGATCGACCGAGCGTCAGCGGTGGGGGTGGGGCAGTGCGGCCCTGACCGACTCCAGCCCCGCATCGAGGCACTGGATCTCGTGGTCGGCGTCGTGAGCCAGGTCCCGCACCCGCTGCCCATTGGCATCACTGGCCGAGGCAACGGCGGCCCGCTGGACGTCCGACGCCGCCCGCATCACGTCGGTCGCCTGGTTGGCCACCTCAACCGGCACCAACCCGGCCGACTCGACCCGGAGCACCCGGTCCAGCCCGATCGCCGCCGCGTGGAGGCGCTGGCACAGGGATGGGAGCGAGGCGGTGGGCGCACCGACCTCGGTGGCCGCCCGCACTGCGGCATCGGCTTGATCGATGGCGCGCCACATCTCCCTGCGCACCCTTCGCGACGTCCACTGGTGGACCTCGTCGGTGGCCGTGGGCGGCCGAGGCCGCAGACGCCCTGACGAGGTGGCGTCCCACAGCGCCATGGCGCCGAGGACGAGGCCATGGGACCGGAAGGCCCGCAACTTGCGACGGCCGTAGCGCCAGGCGATGAATCCGCCGAGGACCGCGCCGGCCATCACACAGGCAACGAACAACAACGCGCCGGCCATGACCATCTCCCCCATCGAAGCGCTCACCCCGTCATTCTACGCGGAGAACGGACCCGCGCGGTAGGCGGCAAGACCGAGAGGGGTCGGTGGCGGGACCGCCCATCCGCCCCCCATCCGCCCGGCTCGTCCCCTCCCGGCTCGAGTCACCCGCCCGGCTCGAGTCACCCGCCCGGCTCGAGCAGCAGATCCTCCATCCGGTCGAGCGAATCGGGGGCGACACCGGAGGCCAGCGCCCACCTTCGCCCACCGCCGAACCGGTCGTGCAGGCCGCCGAGGAACTGCTCCATCGACTCGGCCTCCACGCCGAACCGGTTTGGGGGCACCTCGGCCATTCTCGCCACGACGGCAGGGTCATCCAGGTAGCGCCCCAGAATCAGTTCCATCCGGCCGGCGGTGATCAGGTAGTCGTCCACGATCACCTCGGGGTCCACGCCCACGATGTCCAGGACCAGGGCCGCCAACACCCCGGTGCGATCCTTGCCCGCCGCGCAGTGGAAGACCAAGGGGAGGTTGGCCGGCTCGGAGAGCAGCGTGAGGGCGTCCACCAGGGCGGAGCGGCCGGTATCGAGATACCAGAGGTAGCGCCCGCCCAGCTCCTCCCCCGGGCGCGCCGGGGCCCCCACGGCTTCACCTTCGCCCTGCCTGACCTCCGACAGATCCCCTTCGGCGATCACCGACAGGTGTCGATAGACGATGGGCTCCGAGACCAGCGGACCCCGTCCGGTGCGGTCCAGCTCGCGGGAGGTCCGCAGATCGATGATGGTGGCGAGGCCCAAGGATCGGAGCACCTCGACGTCCGCCACGGTCAGCTCGTGCAGGGTATCGCTCCGGAACAACCTGCCCCATCGGGTGAGTCGGCCGTCTCTGGCCGGATACCCGCCGAGGTCCCGAAAATTGAAGGCTCCGGTGAGCGGGATGAGCCGTTCACGCGCTTCCATGCCACCATCATGGCCGAGTGCGGTCGGACCAGGTCACGAACGAACCCTCCCAGTGCCGTCGCCTCGGGACGGTGCTCACCCCCGGAGTGCACTCCTTTTGACAGGGAGCACTTGCGAGCGTTTTGACAGGGAGCACTTGCGAGCGGCCAGAATAGGGCCTGCTACCCCGACAGACGGAGGGTCAGCCGACCCCGGAGGGTCGGTGGCTCGGTTCCCCCCCAGCGTCGATGATGAGGAGTCCCCCGAAATGAAGGCGCTTGCCTCCTGGTGTGTCCGCCATCGCGTGATCGTGGTGCTGCTGTGGCTGGCCGCCCTGGTCGGCACGGGCGTGCTCTCGCAGTCGGTCGGCACGGCGTACTCGAACAGCTTCTCGCTGCCCAACACCGAGTCGACCCAGGCCCTCTCCCTGCTGCAATCAGCGGCACCGAGCATTGCCGGGGACCGTGAGCAGATCGTGTTCCACCCCACCAACGGGGCCAAGGTCACCGATCCGGCGGTCGAGGCGGCGGTCACCACGATGTTGGGCAACGTGAAGCGCCTCCCCAACGTCTCGGTCATCGCCAGTCCCTACGGGCCCACCGGGTCGGCCCAGATCAGCGCCAACGGGACCATCGCCTTCGCCACGGTCACCTTCGATCGCCTCTCCCAGTACATCTCCACCACCGAGGCCAAGCAGTTCGTAGCCACCGCACAACGGGCCGGCCCGGGCCTACAGGTGGCGGTGGCCGGTCAGGTGGCCGAGGCGGCCAACCGGGTCTCCTTCGGTGGCACCCTTCCCGGTGTCGTGCTGGCCGGCGTCGTGCTGCTGCTGGTGTTCGGCTCAGTGTTCGCCATGGCCCTCCCGCTGGTGTCGGCGCTCGCCTCGCTGGGCACCGCCATCGGCTTGATCGGGCTGCTCAGCCACGCGCTCAAGATGCCCCAGTTCTCCCCCACCCTGGTGTTGCTCATCGGGCTCGGCGTCGGCGTCGACTACGCCCTGTTCATCGTGACCCGGCATCGGCAGGGACTCATCGCCGGACGCGAGGTCGAGCCGTCCATCGTCAACGCGGTGGACACGTCCGGCCGAGCGGTCCTGTTCGCCGGCATCATCGTGTGCATCGCCCTGCTCGGGATGTTCGCGCTCGGTGTCACCTTCCTCTACGGGCTGGCCATCGCCGCCGCGATCGGGGTGGCCCTCACCATGGTCGCGGCGCTGACCCTGCTGCCCGCACTCCTCGGGTTCATCGGCCCCCGCGTGCTGAGCAGGCGCCAGAAGAAGGAGCTGGCCACCACCGGACCGAGGGTGGTGGGCAGCGGCACCAAGGGGTTCTGGCCCAGGTGGGCGGCGTTCATCGAGGGACAGCCGGTGCTGCCGGCGGTGGTGGCACTCATCGTGGTGGTCCTGGTCGCCCTGCCGTTCTTCTCACTCCGGCTGGGTGCTTCGGACCAGGGCAACGATCCGGTCGGGACGACCACCCGGACCGCCTACGACCTCCTGGCCTCTGGCTTCGGGCCCGGCTTCAACGGGCCGCTCCTGCTGGTGAGCGAGAACTCCGGTGCCGCCGACACCCAGGCGCTCGACCAGCTGGCGGCGGCGGTCAAGGCGCAGCCCGGCGTGGACAAGGTGGCGGCGCCCGTGCCGCTCCCGACCAAGAACGGACAGACCGTCTCGCTGATCACCGTGTACCCGGCATCCGCCCCGCAGGCCGCGGCCACCACCAACCTGATCGACCACCTTCGACAACAGACCATCCCCGAGGCCATCGCCGGGACCGGCGTCCGCGTCTTCGTGGGCGGCAACACCGCCATCTTCGTCGACTTCGCCCGGGTGCTGTCGTCCAAGCTGCCCCTGTTCATCGGTCTGGTGGTCGTGCTCTCCTTCCTGTTGCTGATCATGGTCTTCCGGAGCATCGTCATCCCGCTCACCGCCGCGGCCATGAACCTCCTCTCCATCGGGGCCGCGTTCGGGGTCCTGGTGGCGGTGTTCCAGTGGGGCTGGCTGGGTCCGGTCTTCCAGGTGAGCCGGACCGGACCGGTCGAGGCGTTCCTGCCGGTGATGCTGTTCGCCATCCTGTTCGGGCTGTCCATGGACTACGAGGTCTTCCTGATCAGTCGCATCCATGAGGAGTGGCTCACCTCCGGTGACAACCGGATCGCCGTGCGTAAGGGATTGGCGGCCACCGGCAAGACCATCACCGCGGCAGCCCTCATCATGATCCTGGTCTTCGGGTCGTTCATCCTCGGTGGGCAGCGGGTGATCAAGGAGTTCGGCCTGGGGCTGGCAGCCGGCATCCTCATGGACGCCGTCCTGATCCGAATGGCCATCGTCCCCTCGCTGATGTTCCTGATCGGCAAGGCCAACTGGTGGTTCCCGGGCTGGCTCGACCGGCTGCTGCCCCGTCTGGCCGTCGAGCCCGACGTGCAACCCTCGATCGACGAGTCGGAGGGCCCCACCACGCCGGCCAGTCGGGTACCGGTCTGATCCACCTCGGGTGGCCCCCTTCTTGACAACCGGGGAGGTCTGAGTCTTAGCTTCATCGCGGGGCCACACCGAGCACTGGGGGATCAGCCATGTCCGACTTCGTCATGACCATCGGGGGCGACACGGTTCCGGCCGCAGAGTCGTTCGGCGTGGTGAACCCGGCCAACGGCGAGGTCTTCGCCCACGCACCGGAGTGCAGCCCTCAGCAACTCGACGCCGCCTTCGACGCGGCATCCAAGGCCCAGCGGGACTGGAGATCCGACGAGGGCGCCCGGCGGGCGACCCTCGTGCGGATGGCCGACGTGCTGTTGGCCTCGTCGGGCGAACTGGCGCCGATACTCACCGCCGAGCAGGGGAAGCCTCTCGGCGACGCCGGCATCGAGGTCTTCGCATCGGCCATCTGGTGCCAGTACTACGCCAACCTCGAGACGCCGCCCCAGGTCATCCAGGACGACGCCGAGGCCCTGGTCGAAGTGGTCCGTCGCCCGGTCGGCGTGGTGGCCGCCATCACGCCTTGGAACTTCCCCCTGACCCTGGCGTTCTGGAAGATCGCACCGGCGCTGCTGGCCGGCAACACCCTGGTGCTCAAGCCTTCGCCGTTCACACCCCTCACCACCTTGAAGGTGGCCGAGCTGCTCCGGGACGTGATGCCTCCCGGCGTGCTCAACGTGGTCAGTGGCGGCGATCAGCTCGGTGCCTGGATGACCGGGCACCCGGTACCTCGCAAGATCAGCTTCACCGGATCGATCGAGACGGGGAAGAAGGTGGCGTTGTCGGCGGCGCCGGACCTCAAG
>FSZE01000069.1_pt1 | contig 9260 bp, 9 predicted proteins | sample 1638751 | NCBI WGS metagenome assembly FSZE01 (sample SAMEA3914813, study PRJEB12502) | metagenome | biome: forest; material: soil | place: Canada | collected 2011-07-07 | depth 0.3 m
CCCTCACCATGGCCGACACGATCATGACCGTGCGGCTGGTGGTCAAGGAGATGGCCCGCCAGCAGGACGTGTTCGCCAGCTTCATGCCCAAGCCCCTGGCCGGCGTGCAGGGGTCGGGCATGCACACCCACATGTCGCTGTTCCGGGGGGACGCCAACGCGTTCGTGGACCTCGAGCGTCCAGGTGGGCTCTCCGAGGTGGCCGAGGGATTCATTGCCGGGCTGTTGCACCACGCCCCGGAGATCACCGCGGTGACCAACCAGTGGGTCAACTCCTACAAGCGGCTCGTCTCCGGCTACGAGGCGCCGATCCATGTGTCGTGGGCCCGCAACAACCGGTCCGCGCTGGTCCGGGTGCCGGTGGTCAAGCCCGGCAAGTTCGAGTCCACCCGTGTCGAGTACCGGTCCCCCGACAGCGCCTGCAATCCCTATCTGGCCTTTGCCGTTATTCTGGCTGCCGGGCTGCGGGGCATCGAGAAGGGGTACGAGCTTCCGCCCGAGGCCGACGCCAACCTGTTCGACCTCAGTGCCGAGGAGCTGGCCAACAAGGGGATCCTCCACCTGCCGGGTAGCCTCAACGAAGCCCTCGGCCTCATGGAGTCCTCCGAGCTGCTGGCCAGCACCCTGGGCGAGCACGTCTTCGAGTGGTTCATCCGGAACAAACGGGCCGAGTGGGGGAAGTACAAGGCCCACGTCACCCAGTTCGAGCTCGACCAGTACCTCCCGCAGCTGTAGCCGGCGACGAGCACCACGAAAGGAGGGAAGACCACCATGGAGCCGCTGCTGTGTTTCCCCTCCGCACCGCCCTCCGCGGTGACTGCGGTCCTCGATCGCGCCGGCTACCCGTGGCTGGGCATCGACAAGCCCGAGGCGGCAGAGTCCGAGGAGCCCGAGGACGGGTGGTCCGGGGCGGTGATCAGCAGCGGTGAGGACCCGATCGGCGCCTTCCTCCTCTGCCGGCACCTGCGCAAGCGTGAGGTGCCGCTGGCCCCGGTGATGGTGGTCGTCCCCCTGGACCAGCTCGGTGAGCTCGAGCTGCGCGAGGACCTGTTCGACGATCTCTGCCTCGAGCCGGTCAACGCCGACGAGCTGAGCGCCCGGCTGGCCCATCTGTTCTGGCGGACCGGCCGGGGGCTGCGACCCGATCTCCTCGAGCACGGACCCCTGGTGCTCAACCTCGAGACCTACCAGGCCGCGGTGGCCGGCAAGGTGCTGGACCTCACCTACATGGAGTACGAGCTCCTGCGCTTCCTGGCCGCTCGGCCCGGCAAGGTGTTCACCCGCGAGACGCTGCTCAGCCGGGTGTGGGGCTACGAGTACTACGGCGGCGCCCGGACCGTGGACGTCCACGTCCGCCGGTTGCGGGCCAAGCTGGGCGAGGAGCACGCCCACCTGATCCAGACCGTGCGCTCGGTGGGCTACCGGTTCGGCCAGACCAACTGGACGCCGTGACCGGACACCGCGTCGGTCACCGGTCCAGGTAGGCCCACAGCTCCACCTCGACCGACGCTCCCATCGGGAGCCCGGCCACCCCCACCACCGAACGGGCGGGTCGGTGGTCCCCGAAGAAGGTCACGTACGCCTGGTTGACGGCGGCGTACTCGTCCATGTCGGTCACGAACACGGTGGTCTTGACCACGTCGCCGGCCGTCGCCCCGTTGTCCCGGAGCAGCCGGTCGGCATTGGACAGGGCCTGGGCCAGTTGGGCCGGTGCCCCTCCCTCCACCAGCACAGGAGCCGGGGCCGAGGTACCACCGGTGCCGCCGTGGTGCAGGCCGAGCTGGCCCGAGCAGATCAGCCACGGGCCGGCCCGGACGATGGGGGTGTAGGGACCGATCGGCGTACTCATCAACTTGCTCCTCGCGCAGGGCGGACTCGGCGGACGAACGGTCAGCCTACGGGGGCGGCCAAACCGGCGAAGTCCTCAGCGCCGCCCGACGCCGCCACGGTCGGTGGGCAGTTGAGGTGGGAGCCCGTCGGCGAGCCATCGGGCCGCGGCCACCGCGGCGAACACCGCGTCGGAGCCGTTGACCGGGGGTCGGTCGGATGCCGGCACGATGGTCACGGTCACCCGGGGCATGGCCCGGGCCTGGAGGATCCCGAACGACCGCACCGTCAGGTCCCGCACCTCACCCTGGTCGTCCACGGCGATGCCCTCCGAGCGAACCCATCCGAGGGCCTGATGGGTGGCCCCGATGCAGTAGGAGCGCAACACCACCTCGTCGAGCACCGCGCCGGCGTCGACGGTCACCTCGATGGAATCGTCGGGCCGGCAGCGGGCCTCCGCCCTCCCTCCGGAGGGGGCGGTGACCTCGACGGCCACGTCGTAGCGCGCGTCACTCCCGTGCTCGGCCAGCGCCCGGGCGCAGGCGGCCAGCACCGAGGCCTCGGCCCACACCGCGGCGCGAAGATCGAAGGAGGTCGGCGGTCCAGCCAGCGGAACCTGTTCGAGGGCCACGCCGGGGGCGACCGCAGCCACCATGGCGGTGACCGCCGCCCACCGCTCGTCCGAGCCCGCCGAATCCGTGCCCGCTGAATCCGTGCCCGCTGAATCCGTGCCCGCTGAGGCTCCGAGGCCCGGTGACACCCCGACCCGGAGGACCCCTGACCCGTGGGCATCGATCCCGCCGGCCACCGGCGGACGCTTGGCGCCGTAGCGCACCACGTCCTCCCGGGACCAGAGCACCCGCACCGGACGCTGGTGCAGGTCAGCGAGACGCCGCGCGTCGGCGGCCACCGGTGAGCGGAGCTTCCCCCCGAAGGCCCCGCCGTTGCCGTACGGGGAGGCGGCCGGTCCGCCCGGCACGCACCACGACGCGTCGGGCTCGACGTAGGCCGGTTCCACCCAGGTGGTTCGCAGGGACAGGGCCCAGTCGCCCGGCGGCACGGCGACCGGGTGGCCCAGCGCCAGGCTGGTGCTCCGTCCTTGCACCTTGCCGGCCAGGGCCCTCGCCGCACCCAGGGAGTCGGCCACCGCGTAGCCGCCGGTTCCGTCAGGCACCGCCACCAACGCGTCCGGTGGACAGGTGTCATCGGCAAACCCGGCCTGACCGAGGGCGGTGGCAGGGCCGACCTGTTGGGGCACCCCTCCTTCCACCCGGGCACGGACCGACGCCGCCCCGAGATCGCGGTCGGCGGGCCCGGGCAGGTCGGGCCCTCCGGCCGTGGCCTGACCCATCGGGTCGAAGACTCGGAGCGCAGCTTCCTCGATGCTCTGCCATCCGGTGCAGCGGCAGAGGTGGGCGACCAGCGCCAGGTCGATCTTGTCGGCCGAGACCGCCGGGCCCGGCCCACCGGCGACCCGGGTCGCCCGGTCCGGTGCCAGCGCGGCCAACCGCATCACGATCCCAGGGGTGCAGAACCCGCACTGGCTGCCACCGGTGGCCACCAGCGCCTCGGCCCACTCCGCCCGTTCCGGTTCCGAAAGCCCGTCGAGGGTCGTCACGTCGCGGCCGTCGAGGCGCCGGACAGGGGTGACGCAGGAGACCCGTGGTGCGCCGTCCACCCAGACCGTGCAGCACCCGCACTGGCCCTGCGGGCTGCAACCGTCCTTCACCGATCGGATGCCGACCTGCTCACGCAGGACGTCCAGCAGCGACGCCGACTCGTCGGCTACCTCGATCTCGGTGCCGTCGACGCGGAGCCGGATCAGCGGATCAGTGCTTCAGCGGCTCGGAAGGCTCAGCTGAACGAGGAGCCGCAGCCGCAGGTGCGGCTGGCGTTGGGGTTGGTGACGTGGAACCCGGCGCCCTGCAGTCCGTCGCTGTAGTCAAGGGTCGAGCCCTTCAACAGATCTGCGCTGGTGGCGTCCACGACGACCTTGACCGTGCCGAACTCACGCACCACGTCGTCTTCGGCCACATCGGCGTCGAAGAACATCTCGTAGCTGAAGCCCGAACAGCCGCCGGGGCGGACCGCCACCCGCAGGGCGAGTCCGTCAATGTCCTCCTGGGCCAGCAGCTCGGCCACCTTGGTGGCGGCAACGTCAGTCAGGTTCACCGGATTCGGCTTCTTCCCAATGCTGACGGTCTGCATGGTGGCACTCATCGGCGCTCCTCCTGGATCACGAGCCTGCATCTCCAAACGGCAACATCTGACCAATCCGGCCGCAGTACGGGCAACGGCCTGTTTCGATGTCTGGGACAAGCGTACCCGCGCCCAGGTGCTGGTGGTACACCACATCGGCTGGCGGCTTGGGCCGGGCCGGTAGAATTGCCGAGGTGACCAGGTCCGACACTCCCGCGGCCCAAGCGAGCGACGCGTCCGTTGGCCCGTCAGAGGAGCCGGCTGGTCCCTCCGAGCAGGCGGTGCGGTCCGCCCTTCGAGGCGTGGTCGACCCCGAGCTGGGCGCCGACATCGTCGAACTGGGAATGGTCACCGGGGTGACCATCGCCGAGGACGGCAGGGTGGCGGTGGAGGTCGCCCTCACCGTGGCCGGCTGCCCGCTCCGCACCCAGATCAAGAGCGACGTGGAGACCCACGTCGGTGCCCTGGCCGGCGTGCGCACCGTCGAGGTGAGCACCGGGGTGATGGATGCCGAGCAGCGCAAGGCGGTCATGGCCAGGGCCCGTCTCCTCGCCCGCGACCCGGCGCCGGCCACCGATATCCCCGACACCGCGCGGGTGCTGGCGGTGGCGTCCGGCAAGGGCGGGGTCGGGAAGAGCTCGGTCACCGTCAACCTGGCCGTGGCGATGGCCCGCCGGGGCTTGACCATCGGGGTGCTCGACGCCGACATCTGGGGCTTCTCCGTACCCCGCCTGCTCGGGATGCAGGGTGAGGTGGAGGCGCGGGACAAAAAGATGGTGCCCCTGGAGCGCCGAATCGGGGACGGGGTGCTGCGGGTGCTGTCCATGGGCTTCTTGTCCGACGAGGACAACGCCATCATGTGGAGGGGATTGATCCTCAATCGGGCCGTCCAGCAGTTCATCGAGGACGTGCACTGGGGCGATCTCGACTACCTGCTCATCGACATGCCCCCGGGCACCGGAGACATCCAGATGGGTCTGGCCCGCATGTTGCCCCGCACCGAGGTGATCGTGGTGACCACGCCTCCGGTGGCGGCCCAGAAGGTGGCCGCCCGAACCGCGGACATGGCCCGCAAGGGCTATCTGCGAGTGGCCGGGGTGATCGAGAACATGAGCGACTTCATCTGTGAGCACGGCACCTCCTACGCCCTGTTCGGCTCGGGGGGTGGCGCCCGCCTGGCCGCTGAGGTGGGCGTCCCGCTGATCGGGCAGATTCCCCTCCATCCCTCGGTCGCCGCCGGTGGGGACGCGGGGACGCCGGTAGCCCTCGACGAGAGCGGGCCACTGGCCGAGGTGTTCGATCGCATCGCCGATGCGGTGATCACCACGATCGCGCCGGTGGTGGCCATGGACGGGTGCACGGTGCGACTCCTCGAGCAGGTGGAGACCGCCGTCGCCGCCGGATTGGCCGAAGGCGGGACGCGGGCTCCGGTGGAGGCGGGGACGCCGACGCCGTAGCTCCGGTCGGGCGGTGGGTCAGGCGGTGCCCGTCTTCGGGCCCCACTCGGCCCGGGCGGTGTCGGCGAGGCCTTCGTCGAAGGTCGGCCCCGAGGCCTGGCGGTCGGCGAGGGCCTCCTCGTAGCCGCTGTCGCCGGGCCGCAGCACCAGGAGGTGGCCATCCTCGATGAGGACGATCGGCAGCACGGTGGGAACCTCGGTCACCTGCCGTGCCCACTCCATGACCTCGCTGGCCGACCGGAACGACTGGAGGCTCTTGAGGTTGGTGATGGTCGGCGGCATGAGCTCGATGTCTCCCGCGGCGTGGCGGGCCAGCGCGTCGCCCGGGCTCACCCAGATGGTGGCGATGGTTTCCCCGTCGTCGTGGCTGGCCACCTGGCCCGGTGGCGCGGCAGTGATGAAGAACCTCGTGTCGTAGCGCTTCGGCGCCAACTCGGGCGTGATCCAGTGGCTCACGTAGTGCACGGTGTCCGCCGCCAACACCAGGTCTTCCTCTTCGCACACGTCGAGCAACTGCATGCTGCCGTCGTTGACCGCGTCGCGATAGGCGGCGAACCGCTTGGCGGTGTCGGGATCGCTGGTGTCGAGCAGCGCGCTCTGGTCGGGAATTGCGCCGTCCCGACGCTGGGCCAGCATCACCCCGGCCTCCTCGAAGCACTCGCGGACCGCGGCCACCCAGAAGGCGAGCCCACCGGAGTCGAGACCCAGGATCTCGCTCGCCTCGGCGGCGGTCCGGCCCCGGCACAGGGCCTCAGCCTCCGGTCCCCGGTCCCCGGGATCGACCGAGCCGCCGGGGAAGACGTAGACCCCGGCCACGAACTCGGCCGCCAGGTTCCGCCGCAGCATGCACACCTCGATGGCGGGTTCATTGCGGTCATCGAAGGCGTCACGGACCAGCATCACCGTGGCGGCATCGCGAATGGGAACGCTCATCGATTGCAGGCTACCGCCCTCGATGTCAGAGGGTCAGGCGGAACCCAACACGGATCGCGGGGTGAGCGCTCCGGAGTCGACCAGGGCACTGATGGCCAGTTCGCCGAAGGCACCGGGGTCGGCGATCAGCCAGGCATGGGCACCGTCGACCACCACCCCGTCGACACCGGCGGCGTGCCGGAGGTCGTCGAACGCGGACCGTGGCACCAGCCGATCTCGGTCGGACCAGGCCACGGTCACCGGGATGCCCCACTTGGCGATGGACTTCACTTCGCGGACCAGGTCGGCCCGGCGGATGAAGTCACCGGTGCGGAACATCCCGAGCGGGTTCTGCAACAGGTTGGGGATGAAGTCCTCCAGCAGCGTGGGGAGCAACCGGATCAGCCGGGGCGAGTTCAACAGGTCGGTGCTGAAGTGGCGTCCCCAGTCCCACACCGGGCGCTGCACCATGGTGCGCACCTCGTTGGGGAGGAGCGCCCAGGTGGGACTGCCGATGGCGTTGGCCAGCAACAGGGCCGAGGCCCGCCAGGGCTGCTCGTAGACGAAGGCGGTGGCCACCCCACCGCCGAACGAGTGGCCGGCCACCAGAGCCACCTCGTCCTCGTCCACTGCGTCGAGGAACTTCCCGACCCATGCGGCATAGCCGGCAAAGGTGCGCTGATCGGCCCGCAGTTCGTTCGTGCCGCCGAAACCGGGCAGGGCGGGGGCGTAGACCCGGCAGCCGGCGCGGCTCATGGCCAGGATCGGTCGGCGGTAGGCGTTCGGCCGCAGTCCCCAACCGTGGAGGAAGAGGGCGGGCGGGCCGGTGCCGGTCACCCCGTACCGGACCCGGTGACCGTCGACGACCACCGAGTTCCACGCGATCCCCGCGGCACCACCCGGAGGATCCGTCTCGTCCGGCTGATCCGGCTCGACCTGGCCGGTGGCTTCTTGTGGCATGGGCGCTCAGTGTAGGGCCGAACTCCGGAGTCGATCCGGTTCATCCACCGACCGCGGTGGGGTGAACACCGACCGTGTTGCCGCCGATCGGCCCCGACGCGGCTCGGGCTGCCCTCCCGACCACCGACCCCTTGGCTGACCAGTTACGCTCACAGCGACCAGTTGACGAAGCGGGGACTGCGGAACCATGGCTCAGGACCAGAAGAAGATCCCAACCGGTGGGAACAAGCCGAAGCCCGGCAACAGCCCCGGCGGAGTCGCGGGCCAGAGCGCCAAAGACCGGAGCCGGGCCCAGAGCCGGCCGGTCACCGGCAAGGCTCCGGCCGGAAAGGTCGCCAAGGCGAGCGGCGGCGGGAAGGGCGGGAACACCCCGCGTCCCGGCGGCAGGCCTGCGCCGGCTTCGCCGCCCCGCAAACTGTCCGGCGCGATGATGGCCTGGGGCGCGGTTGGACTGGTCATCGTGGTGGTAGCCGTGTTGGTGATCGTGAAGATCGCCGGCGGCAGCAGCACGTCGGCGAGCGACTTCACCCCGGTCACCCCGGTACCGGCGTCGGTGCTGCACGACGTCACCACCATCCCCGCGTCGGTCTACAACAAGGTGGGCATCAATTCATCCCAGGTGCAGGTATCGCCCCCGATCGCCCTGAGCAATCAGCCACCCCTCACCCTCCAGGGCAAGACGCCGGCCATGCTCTACTACGGCGCCGAGTACTGCCCCTACTGCGCCGCCGAGCGCTGGGCGATGACTGCGGCGCTGTCCAGGTTCGGCACCTGGTCCAACCTCAAGATCACCGCCTCATCCCATACCGACGTGTTCCCCGCCACCCACACCTTCAGCTACCACGGAGCCACCTTCACCAGCCCGTACCTGACCTTCAGCGGGGTGGAGCAGTACACCAACGTGCCCGCACCGGGCGCGTCACCCCCGTACACCAGCCTGCAGAACCCCACCAAGGAGGAGCTGGCCGTCCTCGCCAAGTACAGCAGCTCGAAATTCCTGCCCAACGCCAGCACCAGCGGGGGGATCTCCTTCCCGTTCGTCGACATCGGCAACGTCGTGCTGTTTTCCGGGGCCAGCTTCAGCCCCGGCGTCATGGCCAATCTCTCGTGGACCGACATCGCCGGTGGGCTCTCCGACCCGACCAACCCGGTGACCCAGGCCGTCGTGGCCACCGCCAACTACATGACCGCAGCCATCTGCGCGAGCACGAAGGGGGCGCCGGCATCGGTTTGCACGAGCCCAGGGGTCCAAGCCGCCGCCAAAGCCCTGAAGCTGAGCTGATCCCGGTACCTGGGGAGCTTCAGCATGCCTCCACTGCGATGGCAGCCCATCGCCACCCTGCTCCTCAGCGTCGCCGGGCTCGGGGTGTCCGTCTACCTGACCATCACCCACTTCGACACCCACCTGACGCTGGCCTGTCCGAAGACGACCACCTTCAACTGCGAGACGGTGACCACCAGTGCCCAGTCGCACATCGCCGGCATACCGGTGGCGGTGCTCGGCCTGGCCTTCTTCGTCCCGATGATCGCCCTCTGCCTGCCGGCCGCATGGCGGTCGGGAGACCGGAGGGTGCATCTGGCCCGGTTGGCCCTGTCGATCACCGGGGTGGGGATGATCATCTACCTGATCATCGCCGAGCTGTTCCTCATCAAGGCGATCTGCCTGTGGTGCTCGTCGGTGCACCTGATCACGTTCATCCTCTTCGTGATCATCGTCACCGCATCGCCGGTGGTGCTCGCGCCCGAGTACGGGCTGGCACGGGCTGACCGGGATGGCCGACCATACGACGAGGCGTAGCCGCCCCCCCGGGGCCGACCCGATCGTGAGCGATCCGGAACGCGCCGCGGTCGGCGGTCCGGAAGGCGACGACGGCGAACCCGGACCACTGGAGCCCCACCCTGTCTC
>FSZE01000049.1_pt1 | contig 9130 bp, 4 predicted proteins | sample 1638751 | NCBI WGS metagenome assembly FSZE01 (sample SAMEA3914813, study PRJEB12502) | metagenome | biome: forest; material: soil | place: Canada | collected 2011-07-07 | depth 0.3 m
GATCATGATGGCACCGGTCTCGGTTTGCCACCAGGTGTCCACCACCGGGCACCGGCCCCCACCGATGTGGGTGGAGTACCACATCCACGCCTCGGGGTTGATCGGCTCCCCCACCGAGCCGAGCACCCGGAGCGAGGCCAGGTCGTGCCGTTCGGGGTACCCGGATCCCCACTTCATGAAGGTGCGGATGGCCGTGGGTGCGCAGTACAGGATGGTGACGCCGTACCGTTCGATGATCGACCACCACCGGTCCCGATCGGGGAAGTCGGGCGTCCCCTCGTACATCACCGAGGTGGCCCCGTTGGCCAGCGGGCCGTAGACGATGTAGCTGTGACCGGTGACCCAGCCGATGTCGGCGGCGCACCAGTAGACGTCCCGCTCGGGGTGGAGGTCGAAGACCACCCGGTGGGTGTAGGCGACCTGGGTCAGGTACCCGCCGGTCGTGTGCATGATGCCCTTCGGTGCCGCCGTGGTGCCCGAGGTGTACAGGATGAACAGCAGGTCCTCGGCGGCCATGTGCTCCGGCTCGCACTGGTCCGACGGCGGTCCGCCGGCCGCGTCGTCCTCCCCGCTCAACAGCTCCTGCCACCAGTGGTCGCGGCCCGGGGCCATGGCCGGCTCCCCGGCGCCGTCACCGCTGATCCGCCGGGCCACCACCACATGGTCCACGCACGGGGTCGCCGACACCGCCGCGTCCACATTGGGTTTCAACGCCACCGGCACACCCCGTCGCCATCCACCATCGGCGGTCACCACCACCCGGGCCTGGGCATCGAGGATCCGGTCCCGCAGCGCGTCCGAGGAGAATCCCCCGAACACCACCGAGTGGACGGCCCCGATACGGGTGCAGGCCAGCATGGCCACGGTCAGCTCGGGGATCATCGGCATGTAGACGGCGACCCGGTCGCCCCGCCCGACGCCCAGTCCGCGAAGCACGTTGGCGAACTGCGACACGTCGGTCAGGAGCTGGCCGTAGGTCACCGTCCGGGTGTCGCCGGGTTCACCCTCCCAGTGGAGGGCCACCTTGTCGGCGTGCCCGGCGGCCACATGGCGATCGAGGCAGTTGTAGGAGACGTTGAGCGTCCCGCCGTCGAACCAGCGGGCGAACGGCAGATCCCACTCGAGCACCGAGTCCCAGGCTCGGAACCAATCGAGGGCTCCGGCCTGCTCCGCCCAGAACTCCGGCCCCTGGGCCGACGCCTGGTCGTAGACGCTCCCGTCGCCCAGCACCGCCTGACGGCGGAATTCCTCGGATGGGGGGAAGACCCGGTTTTCCGAGAAATAGTCCTCAATGGTGGCCTCCGAGGCGGCCGAGGAGTCCCCGGCCAGGTGTTCTGTTGCCTCGTCTGGCATCGCTCCCCTTTGCTCCTCCGCTGGCGGCAGAGAACCCTCCGCCTCGACCCGCCCCAGCCTAATGGCGGCTGGACTCTACGATGGAGGGGCTGTGAGCGTAACCACCCAACCGTCGGAGGGGCCCGGGCCTGACGGTCTGACACCAGGCGTCGAGTTGACCACCTTCTCTCCGGAGCCAGGTGCCACGCGCATCGAGGTCCCCCTGGGCCGCCGGGTCATGGTGGTGAGCGACCTGCTGCTCACCCCGGAGGCCACCCCGACATCGACAGCGGTGAGCGCGGAGGTGGCCAGGGCCCTCAACACCTGGGACGGTCCGGGCATTCTGATCGTCGCCGGAAACCTGTTCGACCTCACCGGCACCGACTCGCCCCACTCCGAAGCCCAGCGGTCACTCGAAGCCCACCCGGCGCTGGGCCAGGCGCTGGTCCGATTCGCCACGGTCGACGAGCGACGGGTCATCCGCCAGTCAGGCACCCACGAGCCCGGATACGAAACCGACCCGGAGACCATCGAGTCGCTGACCGCCCGGGGCATCGAACAGCTCGGGCCGGTCGATCTCTACCTGCACACCGCCACCGGCGTTCGGGTGGTCCGGGTCGAGCCGGGCGAGCACGCCTACGCCTCCGGGTGCAGCGGACCGGAGACCAAGTTCGATCCGGCGGCCGATGCCAAGCCGGGGATCATCGGGCACTCCTCGGCCGGCAGGGGATGGCGGTCGCTGGCCGCACAATCCAACGACGACGCCCCCTGGCTGGCCGGGCTCAACCGGCTGAGCGATCCGTCGGCCCTGTCGCGCTTCGTGGTCTCACGCACCCTGTATCGACGGCTCGGCCGCTATGCCTGGTGGCTGCTGGTGCCCTTCGTGGTGGCCGTCCTGCTGCGGGTGGCGGTGACCCCGTGGGTGTTGGGGCACCTCGGTTCCGGCTTGCCCGCCCGGGCCATTCGGCACGCGCACGCGGCTGACTTCGGCGATCAGGTTGTCGTCGCCCTCGTGGTGGCGCTGGTCGTGCTGGTCGTGCTGGCGCTGGTACTGGGACTGCTCAGCCGGCGCATGTGGTCGATCCTCGGCGGGGGCGCCCTCGACCAGGTCCAGCCCGAGGCGGGGGCGAACGACACGGCCCGGGACGCCGGGCGCCGCCTGGTCGGGAGCGGATACGCCGGCCTGATCACCGCGGCGACCTTCCAGTCGGAGCTCACCCACCTCGGTGTCGGGTTCTACGCCAACGTGGGGGCTACCGCCGAGGTGGTCGAGGAGCACCGCGGCCGGTTCGGGCTCCCTCCGGTCTTCTTGAACAACCAGCGGGTGAGCTGGGTCGAACTGGAGACCGGTGCGGAACTGCACGTCCGGATGCTGTCGGCGCGCAATGAGCTCCGCTCCCCCAGCATGCTCGAACGGTTGATCACCCGGGGGCGGAGCGTGCGGAGCCTCCATCCCTCCCTGGTGGCGTCGTTCCCGATGGGCGACTCGTGGCCGCCGGCCCCGGACTTCCGCCAGGTCCACCGACGGACCCGGAGAGTGCGGCGCCTGGCATCGATGGCGATCCTGGTCGCCGGGATCATCGACCTGCTCGACGCGCTCACCCCGCCGTTGCGGGTCCGGCTGCACGTGGTGCTCGAGTACCTTCCCCTCCGGGCCAGCGTCGCCGCCGGGGCACTCATCGCCATGGCCGGTCTGGCCCTGCTGGCGCTGGGCCGGGGGATCCTGCGGGGGCAGCGTCGCGCCTGGCGGGTGGCCGTGGTCCTGTTGGCGGGCACCATCGTCCTCCATCTCATCGCCGGTGCCGATATCGAGGAGTCGCTGGTGGCGCTGGGTGTGCTCCTGCTGCTGATCACCGGCCGACGGGAATTCCAGGCCGCCTCCGACTCATCATCGCTGCGATCAGCGTTGATCGCCCTCGGCATCGGGGTGATCGGCATCACGCTGGTCACCACCGCATCGATCGAGCTGTTCATCCACATGGGCCGCCACAATCCCACCCCCATCCCCTGGTGGAGGGCCTTCTGGGCGGTGTCCGAGCGGCTGGTCGGCATCCGGACGGTGCAACTCCCCCAGCGGGCGGATCGGTTCCTCGCCCCGAGCCTCCTGGCCATCGGCCTGTCCATGGTGGCGGTGACCCTGTTCCTGTTCACCCGACCGGTGGTCGACCGGCGTCTGACCTCGGGTCGGGCGGCCGAGTTCCGGGCCCGCGACATCGTGCGCCGCCACGGAGCCTCCACACTCGACTACTTCGCCCTCCGCTCCGACAAGCAGTGGTTCTTCCACCGGGACAGCTTGGTGGCCTACGCCGTCTACGGCGGGATCTGCCTGATCTCCCCCGACCCGATCGGGCCCCGGAACGAGCGGGCGCAGGTATGGGGCGCCTTCCGCCGGTTTGCCGACAACCACGGCTGGGTCACCTCGGTGATGGGCGCCGGCGAGGACTGGCTCTCCATCTACCGGGATTCGGGGATGCACAACATCTACCTCGGGGACGAGGCGGTGGTGAAGGTGCAACCCTTCTCGTTGGCCGGTGGTGACATGAAGGGGCTGCGGCAGGCCTTCAACCGGATCGGCAAGTACGGCTACACCGCCACCTTCCACGATCCCGCCCACCTCGATCCGGTCCTCTCCCAGGAGCTCACCGCGCTGATGGGGATGAGCCGGCAGGGTGAGCACGAACGAGGGTTCTCGATGATGTTGGGACGGGTGTTCGACCCGAGGGACACCGGCCTGCTCCTGGCTGTGGTCCGTAGCCCCGACGGGGCGGCCGCGGCCATGTGCCAGTTCGTCCCGGCCCCGGGGATCAACGGCTACTCCCTCGACCTGATGCGCCGCGATCCGGGCGACCATCCGAACGGGTTGATGGACTTCGCTCTGTGTTCGACCATCGAGCACCTGCGGGCGGGCGGCTACGAGGGCCTCAGCCTCAACTTTGCCGCCCTCCGTTCGACCCTGTCGGGCGACAAGGGCGATGGCACCGTGCAACGGGCGGAACGCTGGTTCCTCAAGCGGCTGTCGAACTTCGCCCAGATCGAGTCGCTGTGGCGGTTCAATGCCAAGTACGAACCGGAGTGGCTGCCTCGGTATGTCGTGTTCGACACCGCCGAGCATCTGGTGCCGGTCATCATGGCGATCTTGCGTGCGGAATCCCTGTGGGAGATACCGGTGCTCGGGAGATTGCTGGCCGCCGGGGCCGAAAAGCGGATGGTGGCCGCCCAGCGCGAGACCGAAGAGTTCATCGCTGCCTCGTTCGGTCCCTGGGACGAGAACGGTGGGCAGAGCGATCAGGCGACCACCGCTGACGAGCCCCCGGATGCCGCGCCCTCCGGGGAGCCAGCCGCCGCCGGGAAGAGCCCAACCGCGGCGTCGAGATCACCGGGCTCTGCCGCCTGAGCCCGTCGTCTCCGCGGCGGTCGGGCCCGAGGCGGTCAGCCGGCGGCCGGGTCGGGAAGTCCGATCGGATTGGGGAACGGGATCACTCCGGCGGCGACGATCGATCCGGCGATCGACTGCAGGCCCTCGAGGAGGATGGACGCCTCCTCGGAGCTGAGAGCAGCGAAGGGAGCACCGGCCAACTCGTCGGTCACCTGTTCGAGCCGGCGGCGTAGCTCGAGCCCGGCCGGGGAGATCTGCCGGCCGTCCACCAGGCCATGGGCCTCCAGGCGAGCTCGGGCGGCGTCCCACTCATCGGGCGACCATCCGCGGCTGTCGCGGAACAGCGCACCGTCGATCCCCTCCGACGCCGCGAACAGCACCAGTGCCCCGCAGCCATCCAGGCCACCGCCAGTGAGTGCCGCCACATGTCCGTCGCCCCGGTGCTCCCGGAGAGTGGTACAGGACTGCCACAACGCCTCGACCGGATCGTCGGACCCACCGAGGTCGCGATTGGCGCTGAACAGTGGACGGCCCGACCCGTCGGCCCGGAGGACCACCCGGTCCAGCAGCGGCACCAGGGCGGCGGCACGCTGGTCGGCCAGCGGATCGATGCGCCGCAGCGCGGCGGCTGCCGACACCTGCCGGGCCCGCAGGATCGACAATCGGTCGGCCAAGGACCAGGCATCGGGGATCGCCCGGCCCACCATGTCATCGTGGAAGTTGAAGAAGGTGGCCCGGACCGTCGCCGGGCCGACCACGCCGAGCGGGGCGGCCCGGGCCGCGAAGTAGCCCATCCAGAATCCGCGCAACCCGGTGGCGCTCAACGCCTCGCGGCACTCCGGCGCGAAGTAGGTCACCGCGTGGATGGGTTCGATGCAACGCCACCATGCCCGAGCACCAGTCGGCACGGCCCGGCCATCAGTCGGCATCGCTCGGGACTCAGTCGGCATGGCTCGGGCCGCGTCTCGCATAGAGACCCACCAGCCCGGCCACCGCCAGGGCGACCAGCAGGACCACCACCGCCACCAGCGCAGTCGGCATGTTCCACACCACCAGAAGCAGGAGGCCCACCGCGAGAACGCCCCACTGCAGCCCTCGCCGATGGGCGACTGCGAACCCGTGCACGGGTCCATCGCTCAGCCACGACGGTCTCCCCCGAGCACCCAACCACCCGCGGAGCCGAGCGCTGCCGGCGACGAAGCCGGCAATGGCGACGAGCGCGGCGACGACGAGCACGGTGCGAACCGAGTCGAGGAGCACCGCGCTCACCGCGTCGATCACCGCGGCGGTGGCTGCTTTGGATTGCGATGGATCCAGGGACGAGAGGTACAGGTTTCGGGCCACCGACGCCCCCACCAGTATCAGGGCCATGGAGATGGCGAGGCCGGTGGCCGCACGCACCAGCCCGCGCCGGCGGTCCATGGTGAGCGCGACGCCGCCGGCGAGGCACAGCAGGGTCACGACGGGCAGGACCAGGGCCAGGTGGTTGAGCAGTCGGGTCAGGCGTTGGACGTGGACCAACTGGGTGGAGCGGAACAGGACGAGGCGGGGCCCGTTGGTCAGGGGCACCTTGTCGAACACCGTGATGCCCTTGGCGTCGAGTGCTCTCTTCGCTTGGGCCTCGACCTGGGTGAGGTCCAACGTCACTTCCCCGTTGGCCGACCCGAGGGCGCCCTCCTTCGACCCGGTCAACAGTGCGACCAGCTGCTTGTGGGAGGAGCGGTTGGCGGCCACCCAGAGCGATTGGAACTGGGAGGACTGCACCATGGTCAAGGTGATCCGCTCCGTCACGTTCTGCAGTCCGGAGGTGATCGGGGGGGCCAGAAAGCCGGCCTTGGCGGGCAGCGCCTGTTTGACCTGCTGCTCAACATTGGTCTGGGCGATCAGGCGATGGCTCACTCGGGTGGCCACTGCGGACTGGATGGCCGGGTTGGAGGCCAAGGGGGCGACCGTGCGCAGATAGGCGTCGGTGTTCAGCAGTTCGTTGCGCACGAACACTACGAAGACCGAGACCACGGCGAGGACACAGGCCAGCACCACGAGGGCCCATGAGGATATCCGCCTCCACCGGCTTCCCCGCTTCTGCATTTGGACCGGTCCCCCGGACTCGCGGGCCGCCTTGTTTTCCCGCTGCAGTGCCTCGACGTCATGGTCGGCGGCGTCGACCTCAGCGCCCTCCTCTTCTCCGGTCACGCTCCAACTGTACCGGGTGCCCTTTTCCTAGATCCGGGCCATGAGATTGAGTCCAGGATGGCACTATCACCGGCCCTGATTTCGACAAATCACCGACGAAAGCGGTCGCCGGACAACCAGAGCGGTCCTCGCAGCCGGCGGCCCACAGTGCGCGAGGTGCTCCGAGGGGTCCGCCGTCCAACGACTACGCGGCTGACCCAGCCGGGTGACCGGCTGGGTCACTCAGCTGGTGAGCAGTTTGGCCTTCTGCGCCTCGAACTCTTCGTCGGTGAGGACGCCCTTTTCCTTGAGGTCGGCCAGCTTGGCCAGGTCATCCACGCTGCTCCCGCCCGAGCTGCCGGCAGCCTGCTTCACGTAGGCGTCGAATGCCTTCTGCTGCTGAGCGACCTGCGCGGCAGCCCGCTCGTGCATGCTTCCGCCGCGGGCGATCAGGTAGACGAGGACTCCGAGGTACGGGAGGATGATGACGAAGAGCACCCACAAGGCCTTGGCCAAGCCACCGATGTCGTGGCTCCGGAAGATGTCGCTGAAGATGACTATGAGCAGCCAGATCCAGAGGAAGAAGATGAAGAATTCCAACATCGTCCAGAAGATGCTGAGCAAAGGATAGGTGTAGGCAAGCATGTCGGTGTCGCTCCTTTGTTGGGGACGATTGAGCACCATAGTGTGTCGTGCTCCATTTCTCTAGGGTTCCCCGCCGGCCTCTCTCGGCCGTCCTTTCAACGAGAAAGCACCTAGTGTCAATTGGAAGGTGAGTGAGCGAGCCACCGAAGGGGATCCGTGTACTTTCATGAGGTTCAGTCGTCTTCGCGGCTCTCGCCATCGTGTCGGTGGTGGCCTTCGCCCGGACCTGGCGGCGGGCATGGACGGTCGGTCGCAGAGGCTAGAGGATGACCATGCCCGCGGCGGATGGCGGCTCCGGCGGCTCGACGCCCGATCCCATGGCCATGCTCAAGAGCGGCAGCTATCTCCGGCTGCTCGTGCTGGCCGCCATCATCGGCGTACCGGTGTCCGCGGTGGCGTACGGATTCCTCAAGCTGGTGAGCGTGCTCCAAGGCTGGTTCTTCGACACCGTGCCCAAGGAGCTCGGATTCCACGGAACGCCGGCGTGGTGGCCTCTCCCCTTGCTCGGGATCGCCGGGCTGCTGGTCGGCTCGATCATCAACTATCTGCCGGGGAGAGGCGGGCATTCCCCGGCCGACGGGTTCCAGGCAGGAGGCGCGCCCGATCCCGTCGATCTGCCCGGGGTGCTGCTCGCCGCGCTGGCCACCTTGAGTCTGGGCGTCGTCCTCGGGCCCGAGGCACCGCTGATCGCCATGGGAGGTGGCCTTGGTGTCCTTGCCGTGCACCTGGCCAGTCGCGATGCGCCTCCAGCCGCGGCAACGGTGATGGCGGCAGCCGGCAGCTTCGCGGCGATCAGCACCCTCTTCGGGTCCTCGATCGCCGGGGCCTTTCTGCTGATGGAGGCGGCGGGCCTCGGGGGCCCGATGCTCGGCCTGGTGCTCGTCCCCGGCCTCTTGGCCGCCGGCGTGGGGACGCTCATCTTCATCGGGCTGGACTCGCTGACCGGGTTCGGGACATTCTCGTTGGCCATTCCCGGCCTGCCGCCCTTTCACCACCCGACCGGGGCCATGTTCGGGTGGGCGCTGGTGTTCGGTCTGGTCGCTCCGGTGGTGGGGACCGGCATCCGACTCATGGCGCTGGCCCTGCGACCCCACATCGAGCGCCGAAGCATCCTGGTCACCCCGCTGGTGGGCTTGGCGGTGGCCGGGCTGGCCATCGGTTTTGGCGAAGGAACGGGAAAGAGCGCGTCAGAGGTCCTCTTCTCCGGGCAGTCGGCCCTCCCCGGGCTCGTGCAGCACGCGGCCGGCTGGACGGTCGGCGCGCTGCTCCTCCTGGTCCTCTGCAAGGCCCTGGCCTACGGGCTCTCGCTGTCCAGCTTCCGGGGCGGACCGGTGTTCCCCTCGATGTTCATCGGTGCGGCCGGCGGCATCGCCGCGTCCCACCTTCCTGGGCTCTCCTTGGTGGCCGGGGTGGCCATGGGGATCGGGGCGATGTGCACGGTCATGCTCAAACTGCCCCTCACCTCGACGCTGTTGGCCACCCTGCTGCTCTTCAGCGACGGCCTGGCCGTCATGCCCCTGGTCATCGTGGCCGTCGTCGTGGCCTATGCGGCAACCGCCTGGCTGCCGCAGACCCTGGCCGAGCTCATGGGGCGCAGAGCCGTCC
>FSZE01000116.1_pt1 | contig 9020 bp, 12 predicted proteins | sample 1638751 | NCBI WGS metagenome assembly FSZE01 (sample SAMEA3914813, study PRJEB12502) | metagenome | biome: forest; material: soil | place: Canada | collected 2011-07-07 | depth 0.3 m
CGTGCGCGGGTAGTTGGCCAGGTCGGCGGGGTCGCCGAATTGGGTCGGATTGACGAAGATCGACACGGCCACCACATCGCACTCGGCGGCGGCCCGGTGGATCAGCGAGCGGTGCCCATCGTGCAGGGCTCCCATGGTGGGGACCACGCCGACCGTCCGGCCCGATCGGCGCACCGCATCGAGGGCCAGCGAGTACCCGGCGAGGGTGTCCAGCACCGGCACCCCGGTGATCCGTGCCGGTCGGAGGAGCTCCAGCTCAACCGTCGACGGTGCCACCGCCACGGCGGTGCTCATGCCACCTGCTCCACCGTGACCGCCCGGCCGGGACCGGTGCCGTCCCGATCCGACGGGTCGAGGGCCGCGGCCTCCCTAGCCGGAGGCCCGGAGCCGACGGCCGGGTCGTCGGTGACCGCGGTGTCCATGGAGAGCCTCCGGGCCAGACCGACCATGGCGTCGTAGGCGGCCAGCTCGGTCCGGTGCCCGGCCATGCCGGACAGGGCCGTGCGGTGTCGCTCCACCGTGTCCCAGTCGCCGCGTCGGGCCGGCCCGGTCAGGGCGCGTCGCGGCCCCAGGGCCAGGGCATCGTCGGTGGCCGCCCGCAGCAGACCGGAAAAGGCGTCGAGCGGGAGGCCGATGGTGGCCGCCACCCTCTCCACCTGGCCGATGAGGGCCACCAGGTGGTTGGCCGCAATGGAGGCGGCGGCGTGATAGCTGGTCCTGTCCCGATCGTCGACCTCCACCGCCCGTCCTCCGAGCGCCACGGCCAGCGCACGGGTCATCGGATCCCCGGAGACCGCGAACGTGATCCCCGAGCGCAGGCGCTCGGCCCCGAGGGACGGTGTCGGCAGGGGCATCAGGGGGTGGAGCGACCCGCGTCGGGGGTGGCCCTCGAGCACGTCCAGTCCGAGCGACCCCGACAGGTGGATCACGACGGTGGTGGCGACCGGGGTGACCATGGCGGCCACTCGCCGGACCTCGCCGTCGGGGGTGGCGATGACCAGCAGGTCGACATCCCGGGCGGCGTCGGCCACCGAGGCACCGCGCCCGAGCGCGCCCCTGGCTTCGTAGTCCCCCCCAGCGTCGAGCGCTGCCATCAGCGACAGGCCGGCACGGCCTGGTCCGATAATACGGAATGCGGTCACGAGACCCCTTTCGACGTTCCAGCCCCAGCGGGTGCCGTTCGCGTCAGAGAATCTTGGTGGTTCAGGTCACAGTGTACCCACGACTGCGACCCGACCACCAGCGGCATCGAGGGCATCGTCGTCGACCAGGTCCGGGGCCAGCTCGCCCAGCGGCGCCAGGACGAACCGCCGCTCCCGCCACCGGGGATGGGGAACGGTCAGTTCCGGGTCGTCGACGGCCACGCCGTCGATCCACAGGAGGTCGGCGTCGAGGGTCCGAGGTCCCCACCGGGCGGCGCGCACCCGACCGGCGGCGGCCTCCAGCCGGCGGCACTCCTCGAGCAGGCGGTAAGGGTCGGCGCCCGGAGCCAGGGCCAACTCCACCACCAGGTTCAGGTACGGGCCCTGATCGTCCGGGCCGCCCACGGGCTCGGTCTCGTAGACCCGGGACACCGCGGTCACCGGCGCCCGGCCGCCGGCCCGGAGCTGGTCGACCGCCCGGCGCAGGTGGGTCCATCGATCCCCCAGGTTCGAGCCGAGACCCAGAAAGGCCCGGACGGTGGGGGGCTCGGTCAGCGGCGAGGTCACTGACGGCGGGTGATCTGGACCCCGACCGTGGCGATGTCGACGGCCAGCGGCGGTTGCAGCTTGCGGAGGTTCACGGTGACCGCGGTGATCCGCAGATTGGCGGCCAGGGCCGCTTCGGCGATGGCTCCGGCGAGCGCTTCGAGGAGCTCATAGGAGGGCGCCCCGGAGACGATCTTCGCGGTGGTCTCCGCCACTGCTGCATAGTCCACGGTGTCGGCCAGCCGGTCGCTACCGGCCGCCAGGGCCAGGTCCACGGACAGGTCGAGATCGACCTCGAAGGGCTGGGCCCGGGTCCTCTCCTCGGGCAGGACCCCGTGGGTGCCGATGACCCGGAGGCCACGGAGCTGGATCCGATCGCCTTCGACACCGCCAACGGCGCTGTCGGCCATCGGCGATGGTCCGGACAGGTCGGTCACCCCCCTCGGGGGGCGTCGTCACCGGAACCCGGGTGGACCGACGCCGGTGACAGCTGGCCGGCGAACGCCACCAGCTCACGGCCGCTCGGGCCCATGGCATGGCCGGTCATGTGCTCGAGCACGGTGATCGCCTGGGGCCCGCTCGGCAGTCGGTCCGACCACAGGAGGTACCCGGCCACCACACCGGTGACCCGGTCGCCCAGCTCCTCTTGATGGAGGAGGACCCGCTCCCCGCCGGTCAGTCGGGTGTGCAGCTCGCGGTACAGATCGGCCAGCAGCCCCCGGGCGTCGCCTGACGGCGGCAGGGGGAAGTGCACGGCGGCCATCGACTTCTCCTCGTAGGCCTGGAGGTTGTGGGAGGACGGCAGGAGGGAGAAGACCCGGTTGAACCCCTGGACCTGGAGCCAGATGATCTCCTCTTGGCGGCGCACCTTCCGGTGGTTGGGGGCAAAGCCCCCCGGCCGCTCGCTGACCGCCAGGCGGTCCTTGATCACCCAGGTGAAGTTGCGGGGTGGAATCCCCGCCGCCCATTTCCCCTTCATGCTCCGACCTCCGAACGACTCGAATGCTCTGTCGACCGGGCGGTTGCCGGCCGATGCGACCCCGGCCCGGCAGGGGAGCCGGGCCGCCCCACCAGCACGGCCGCCTGCACCGTGGCCGCCACGTCATGGACCCGAACCATCTGCGCACCCTGCTCCATGGCCCAGGTGGCCGTGGCCAACGAAGCAGGCAGGCGATCGCCGACCGGGGTCACCGAGCCGTCGGCGGACCTGGCCAGCGCACCGAGGAAGCCCTTGCGGCTGGTTCCGACCATGACCGGGTACCCGGTGGCCACCAGCCCGCCCAGTGATCCGAGCAGCAGGAGATTGTGGTCGACCGTCTTGCCGAAGCCGATGCCCGGGTCGATCCAGACCTCGGCCACACCCGCGGCGGCGGCCCGGTCCGCCCGGTCGACCAGCAGTGCGGTCACCTCGCTCACCACGTCGTCGTAGTGGGGGTCGCGCTGCATGGTCGCCGGAGTCCCCTTGCGGTGCATGGCCACCCACCCCACCCCGAACCGGGCGGCCACCGGCCACAACGTGGCCGACACGTCGTTGATCAGGGAGGCTCCGGCCTCCACCGCGGCCGCCGCCACCGTCTCCTTGGTGGTGTCGACCGACACCCTCACCTGGCCGGCCAGCGCCTCGACCACCGGGACCACCCTCCGCAACTCCTCGTCGGCCGGCACCGGTGCGGCACCGGGTCTGGTGGACTCGCCGCCCACGTCGACGATGTCGGCCCCTTCCGCGATCATCTCTTGTGCTCTCATGATTGCCCGTTCAGTTTCGAACCATTCGCCGCCGTCCGAAAACGAGTCAGGGGTGACGTTGAGGATGCCCATCACCAAGGGACGGTCCTCATTGATCGGACTGGGCATGAGCACACAGAGTAAACCAGCCCACCGGGGCCCGCGCCCGGCCCGGTGGATCGTTCAGCGGCCGTGGACGAACTGCATGGCTTCCATCCGGGTCGCCGCGTCGTTCCGGAAGAGGCCGCGAACCGCCGAGGTGATGGTCGAGGTCCCCGACTTCTTGACCCCGCGCATCGACATGCACAGGTGCTCGGCGTCGACCACCACCAGGACCCCCTTCGGGGCCAGGGCCTTCTCGATGGCGTCGGCGATCTCGGTGGTCATCCGTTCCTGCACCTGGAGCCGTTTGGCGTAGCCGTCCACCAGGCGGGCCAGCTTGGACAGTCCGGTGATCCGACCGTCGTCGCCGGGGATGTAGGCCACGTGGGCCCTGCCGATGAAGGGCACCAGGTGGTGCTCGCACAACGACACGAACGGGATGTTCCGCACCATGACCATCTCGTCATGCTCGGCGGCGAAGGTCACCTCGAGGTGGTCGACCGGGTTCTCGCCGGCCCCGGCCAGGACCTCCTCGTACATGCGGGCCACCCGCCCGGGCGTCCTGACCAGCCCGTCCCGGTCCGGGTCCTCGCCGAGGGCGGTCAGCAGTTCGAGGACGGCCCGCTCGACGCGGGCGATATCGAGTGTCACCGGGTCGGCGCGGCGCTAGGTCGAGTCGCCGGCGTAGGCGTGGATGGCCTTGAGATTGCGCAGGCGCTCGTTGACATCAAGGCCATATCCCACCACGAATTCCGCCGGTATGTGAAACCCGACGTACCGGAGATCGAGCTCGGTCCGCTGCTGGCCGTCCTTCACCAGCAGGGCGCAAACCTCGAGACTGGCCGGACTGCGGGCCAGCAGGTAGCGCTGCAGGTAGTTGAGGGTGAGGCCGCTGTCGACGATGTCCTCGACCACCAGGACGTGCCGGTCGGCCAGGTCGACGTCGAGATCCTTCACGATGCGGACTACCCCCGAGGTGCGGGTGGCGCTGCCGTAGGAGGAGACCGCCATGAAGTCGACCTCGGCGGGGAGGGAGATGGCCCGGGACAGGTCGCTCATGAACATGAACGCCCCTTTGAGCACCCCGACCAGCAACGGAGGGTGGTCGGCGTAGTCGGCGGTGATCCGGCGGCCGAGTTCGAGGATCCGTGCCTGGAGGTCGGCTTCCGAGACGATCACCCGACCCACGTCAGGACCCTGCTCGAGGCGCTCGGGGTGTCCGGGCGCCTCGTCCTCAACGGTGGTCACGGCGCGACTGTACCGGAGAGCCGTGGGCCGGAGATTCGGTCGTGGCCACCGGGGTGATCGACAGCCGGCCGTTCCCCCTCGCCACCCGCCGGCCACCGGGCACCTCGGCGGCCCGTCGCCCCTTCCGGGCCACCTCGAGGACGCGTTCGACCGCGTCGAGCGGAGGCGGATGGGCGCCGTCACCGGTCAACCACCTCCGGACGCTTCGGCGGCCGACCGACACCGGTGCGCCGGACAGCGCGGCGGCGTCCTCCGGATCGACCAGCGAGGCCACCGCCTCGAGGAGGTCGGCGTCGCCGGCCAGCACGCCGGCCTGTCGGGCCAGCACCGGCACCACGTCCCGCCCGGCGATCTCCGAACAGAGGGGCAGCAACTCGCTGCGGATCCGGTTGCGCAGAAAGCGTGGGTCGTGGTTCGACGGGTCGTGGACCGGGGCGACACCGAGGGCCGCGCAGAGGGCCACGGTCTCCGCCCGTCGGAGGTCGAGCAGGGGATGGAGCGGCCCGGCCCGCATGGCGGCCAGCCCGCTGACCCCCGAGCCGCGCAGCAGGTTGGCCAGGACCGTCTCCGCCTGGTCGTCGGCGGTGTGCCCGGTGGCGGCATCGGGCCCGAGCAGCGCGCGCCTGGCGTCGCGGGCCCGGGCCTCGAGATTGGGGCCGTCCCCCACCACCACCCGCTCCGACCGGAACGACGCGCCGAACCGACGGGCCGCGTCGGCGACCAGGTCGGCCTCCGCCGATGAGCCGGGCCGGAGCCCATGGTCCACGTGCACCGCGGTGACCCGGCAGCCCGACGCCACCGCCAGGACCAGCAACGCCAGGGAGTCCGCTCCCCCGGAGACGCCACAAGTGATGGCCGAGCCCGGCTCTGGAAAGGCGCACCGGCCGACCAGGATCGAGGTGAGGGGACCGGCCTGCCCGCCCACGGGGCTGGCGGCCGGGTGGTCGGCCGGGTGGTCGGCCGGGTGGTCGGCCGGGTGGTCAGCCGGAGAGTGCGGGTGTGGTTCGGACACGGGAGATCCATTCTGAGGGATTCCGGATCTCGATCAGCGAGGGGAGCCACTCGGGCCCGCGCCAGGCACGGTCGAGCAGCTCGGGCCCGCCGGAGTCCTCGACGGCGGCGATGAACCGTTCGCCCTCTTCGTACTGGCGCAGCTTGGCCTCGATGCCGATCAACTGCTGCAACAGGCGGGCCGGTCCCCGGGTCTGCTTGCGGCGTTGCCGCAGGACTTCGCTGAACCGTGCCGCGCTGGGAATGGCGGCGGCGCCGGCCCGATCCATGGTCACGTCCCCGTGTCCCTCCAGCAGACTCATCAGGGCCTGGATCCTGTGGAGGCCCTCGAGCTGCTCGGGGGTGGCCACCAGGCCGAGGGCACCGTTGTCCCGCAGGGGATTCCTTCCGGCCCGGATCTCCTCGGTCATCCGCCGAAGAGCCTCGGCAAAGCGGGACGGATCGGGTTCGAGCGAGCCGATGCCCTCTTCGACCAGCGACACGAAGTAGTCGCGCATCCAGGGGATGGCGGTGAACTGGCACCGGTGGGTGACTTCATGGAGGGCCAGCCACAGGCGGAACTCGCGGGGCTCGAACCCGTGGAGCTGCTCGAGCGCCATCACGTTGGGGCCGACGAAGTACACGATGTCCTGGTCCTCGATGGCGTCCTCGGTGAGGAGCAGGTCGTACTGACCGAGCACCCGGGTCGAGAGCCAGCCGAGCACCAGACCCATCTGGGTGCCGGTGGCCACCCGACCGGCGCTGGCCAACGGCCCGGCCAGGCGCTCGGTGATCGGATTGCTGGGGACCATGCGGGCCGGATCCAGCTTGTCGAGATGGGGGCCCACCAGTCGCTGGAAGCTGGCCACGTTGGCATGGACCCACCCGGCTCGGTCGGTGACCCGGGCCCGGGCCGGGCCGGAGGCCGAGCGCAGCCCGGTGGACTCCGCCACCAGCTCCTCGGCCTGGGCGGTCAGCTCCTCGAAGTCAGCCTGCAGGAGGTCCGGTCGGTACGGGGCGGGCAGTCGGCTGCGATTCCCCACCCAGCCGGCCACGCGTTCCGCGGTGTCCCATGCCACCGCCCCCCCGCTGACCGGGGGGCTCACCGATTCGCTCACGATGACCAGTGTAGGGAAGGGCAACGTGGAAGAGCGCTCGCCCAAGCCCCGGGGCGGCCGCCGAGCCGCCTACGGTCCCCGGGCCCCATCGCCTCAGTTGCTCTGGCGGCTGTGCTCGTCGCGGAGGGCCTTGGCAATCCGTTCGATGAGGGTCTCGGGCACATGGTCCTTGCAGCGGTTGGCGATGACCTTGCGCAACTCGGTCTCGAACCCGTAGGCCCCGACGCACGGCCCGCACATGTCGAGGTGGCGGGTGATCTCGATCCGCCGCTGTTCGGTCAACTCACCGTCGAGGTAGAAGTACAGGCGCTCGATGGTCTCGTCGCAGCCCACGAAGCCTGCGGCCGTGGCCGCATCGCTCCTCGATGGTACTGCCGGGTTGTCCGGCGCTTCCCGTTCTCCCACAGTCGATGCTCCCTACCTGGCTTCGTCGGTCGCCCCGACGAGGCCCCGTGTCCTTCCACGATCCACCAACGCCTTCTGCAGCGCTTTTCTTCCTCGGTGGATCCGGCTCATCACCGTTCCGATGGGTACTTCGGTGATCTCGGCGATCTCCTTGTAGGAGAATCCTTCGACATCGGCGAGGAGCACGGCCATCCGGAACGTCTCGGGCAGCGCCTCGATGGCCGCCTTGACGTCGGCGTCGGTGAAGCGCTCCAGCGCCTCGTCCTCGGCGCTGCGGCCCAGTCCGGACGCCTGGTCGGCCGAAAGGTGCCGGTAGAGGTAGAGGTCCTCCACGTCTTCGACATCGGCGATCTCCGGCCGACGCTTCTTGGCCCGGTAGGTGTTGATGTAGGTGTTGGTGAGAATCCGGTAGAGCCACGCCTTGAGGTTGGTTCCCGTCTCGAAGCTGCCGAAGGCCCGGTAGGCCTTCAGATAGGTCTCCTGCACCAGGTCCTCGGCGTCAGCCGGATTGCGGGTCATCCTCAGCGCGGCCGTGTAGAGAGCAGGCATGTACTCCATCGCGAGATCGGAGAACACCTCCTGATCGGCCATGGAAGCACCCTACACAGCCCGACAGACATCTGCACCGGCAGGGCGGCACTCTTCGGGGCGCTGCCGCGGGATCCCCGAGTTGCAGCCACCGAACTGACATGCTTGGATCTGCCGTTTCACCGACGATCCCCATGGGCACAATGACGCCAGTGACAACTCGGTTACCGCATCGATGACCGTCCACAATTCCGACCGCCGTCGAGGCGAACCCGGGTCCGGCCACCACCGGGCCCGTCGGGGATTCGGGTGCGAGACGACCCCTCTGGAGACCCGGCGGGCATTGGACAACCAGCGGCCGATCATCGTCTCGATCGAGTGGGTGCGGGGCGAGCGACGGTCCACCGTCCTCCGGCCCGACGGCTCGACGTTCGCGGTGACCATCCCGGCGATGGGCATGGACGAGTGCACCGACCATGTCGAGTGGCCGCGCGAATGGATCACCCACGAAGGGGAGCCTCGTACTCCGACCGGGCTCTCGCTGCTCCACTATGCCGTGCTGGCCGACCTGCACGACGAGCGGATGATCGGGAGTTGCCGGGCCGAGCAGGAGGCCGGGTAGGAGGACCGAGGGCCGTTCCGCTCAGTGCCAGCGTTGGAACGACGAGCCGTTGCAGTCCCAGATCTGCAGTTGGGTGAAGTTGGCCAGGTTCCCGGAGGGATCGTCGAGGCACTTGCCCAGGCCCCGGATGGTGTGGTCCGTGGTGTTGATCGTCCACCGTTGGGCGTTGCTGTCATTGCACTCGTAGAGCTGGACCCGGGTGCCGTTGGCCGTGTTGGAGCCACTGATGTCGAGGCACTTCCCGAGCGCGGTCAGAAGGGTGTCCCCACTGGGGTTGCGGGTCCAGGCCTGTGCCACACCCCCGTTGCAGTCGTAGATCTGGACCGGGGTCCCGTTGGCGGTGCCGGCGTACTTCACATCGATGCACTTGGCCGGGTTGATGCCCGAGGTGATCGCCGACGGAGCCGCGCCGAGGGCGCTGTCCGCCCGACTGACCACCGACCAGGCGTGCATGTAGTTGGGATGGATGAACCCGGTATGGGAGATGTTGGCGAACACCACCTTGTGGTCGACGGGAATCGACATCGAGGTCGCCGACTGCCAGGGCACGACGTCGTCGTTGTAAGAACCGATGTTCGTCCAGGTGGTGCCGGC
>FSZE01000030.1_pt1 | contig 9017 bp, 8 predicted proteins | sample 1638751 | NCBI WGS metagenome assembly FSZE01 (sample SAMEA3914813, study PRJEB12502) | metagenome | biome: forest; material: soil | place: Canada | collected 2011-07-07 | depth 0.3 m
ACGTAGAAGCACCAGGTCACGTCCACCGCCGGCTCGGGAATGCTCCCGGCCAGGTGCAGAAAGACGGCCAGACCGCCTTTCATGTCGGCAGCCCCCACGCCGTACAGGGTGTCTCCCACTACGCGAGGCTCCTCATTGCCGTCGACGGGTGGGACCGTGTCGAGGTGGCCGGCCAACAACACCCGGCTGCCGCGGTGCAGGTCGGTCCGGGCCACCACGTTGTCGCCCACCCGTTCGACCGTCAGCCACGGGCACAGATCCAGCGCCGCTTCGACGGCATCGGCCATCGGGCCCTCGTGGTGGCTGACCGACGGAATCGCCACCAGTGCCGTGGTGAGTCCGAACAGTCCATCCGGCATGCCCGTCGTCATGTGGAGACTCCGTGCTGGCGGAGGATGTCGTTGAGTTGGGCCTTGTCGTGGCGCTCTCCCTCGGTGAGTCGCTTGATCACCAGCACACACGGGAGGAAGTACTCCCCACCCGGGAATTCACGGCGACGCGAAGCCTGGACCGCCACGCACCAGGGAGGGACATGACCGCGGCTCAACTCCTCGCCGGTCTCCGCGTCGATCACCGGGATCGACGGATTCAGGATGGTTCCCTCCCCCACCACCGAGCCACGGCCGACCCGCGCACCCTGGGTGATCATGCACCGACTCCCGATCATCACCTCGTCCTCGATGACCACCGGCGCCGCCTGCGCCGGTTCGAGCACACCGCCGATCCCCACCCCGCCGGAGAGGTGCACCCGTTCACCGATCTGGGCACACGAACCGACGGTCGCCCAGGTGTCGACCATGGAGCCGGCACCCACCCGGGCGCCGATGTTCACGAAACTCGGCATGCAGATGACCCCGTCGCCCAGGAACGAGCCCCACCGGGCCGACGCCCCGGGTACCACCCGCACCCCCGACGCGGCATAGTCCCGTTTCAACGGGAGCTTGTCGGCGAACTCGAACGGCCCGACGTGCTCGGTCTCCATCGGTCGGAGACGGAACAGCAACAAGATCGCCTGCTTCAACCATTGGTGCACGACGACCTGATCGGTCAGCGGATCGACTTCGGCCACCCGGGCGGTGCCCTGATCGAGCAGGTCTATCGCCTCGGACACAATGGCCAGCGCATCGGTGTCGGCCGGTCCCAACGCTGCCGCCCGACTCCACAACTCTTCGATTTGAGACCGGAGATCTGCCATGGCCAGACGTTAGCCCTGCGACCCCGCCGGTCCGGCCGGCGCCAGACCCCACGGCTCAGCCCGACACGCGGCCACCGTGTGCTTCAGGCCACCGTGTGCTTCATGCCACCATGGTGTTCGAGCCGCCATGGTGTTCGAGTCATTGGGGAACGACCGGCTCGGCGCGTGACAACCGCTCGGCGACGAGACGGAGGCGCTCCATGGGCTGGACCACCGCCACCCGCACGAATCCCGCGCCGGCGGGACCGTACAGCCCACCGGGACTGACCAGCATCCCCCCGCGAAGGGCGAGGATGGCGGTCAGCTCCCATCCCCCGCCGGGCACCGAGGCGGGCACCGGCACCCAAAGATAGAAGCCGCCTGCCGGCATCGGGGCCGGGAGCCCGATCCCTTCGAAGACCTCGCGCACGAAGTGCAGTCGCTCCAGGTAGCGGTGGCGCTGCTCGAGCACGTGCCGGTCGTCGTCGAACGCCGCCACCGCGCCGGCCTGCACCGGGCCGGGGACCATGAGGCCGGCGTGACGGCGGACGTCGAGGAGGAAGCCGACCAGGTCCGGGTCGCCGGCGTAGAAGCCCGCCCGCACCCCGGCCAGGTTGGAGCGCTTCGAGAGGGAGTGGACGGCGACCACTCCCTCAGCGCCCTCGGCGAGCACGGTCCTCGGCGGGCCGTCCCAGGTGAACTCGGCGTAGCACTCGTCGGAGAAGACCGGTATCCCGTGTCCCCTCCCCCACTCGGCCACGGCGGCCAGGTCGGTCAGCTGGCCGGTCGGGTTGGACGGCGTGTTGACCCACAGGCACAGTGCCCGCCTGATGTCGGAGGGGCTGACGGAGGACAGATCGGGACCGCCCCCGTCCAGTTCCGGAACCGGCACCGGGCGACACCCGCCGAGCAACGCCCCCATGGCGTAGGTCGGGTACGACACAGCCGGATAGAGGACGGTGTCCCGGTCCGGCGTGCGCAGGCGTAGATAGCCCGCCGTCGACGCCACGAACTCCTTGGTCCCGACGCACGCCGCGAGGTGGTCCGCCGGATCGATCGACACCCCGAACCGACGCGCCAGCCAATCAGCCGCGGCGCGCCGATAGGCGGGCGACCCCGCCGAAGCCGGATAGCCCCGCTCCGCGCCCGATGCCGCCATCGCCTCGAGCACCGCCGAGGGTGGTGGGTCGCACGGTGTGCCGATCGAGCAGTCGACGACCCCCGCTCGGTCCCCTGAAGCGCACTCCTCGCCGAAGGCTTCCTCCGCCTGGGCTCTGACCGCCTCGAGCCGGTCGTAGGGATAGGGGGGCGGGGAGAACCCGATGGTGGGCCGGATGTCGGAGTTCGCGCTCACGAGGCGAGAAACTCCCGGAACCGGGACTTGCCCACCTCGTCGAGGACCACGTGGATGCGGGTCGACTCCTCACCGGCGACCTCGCCGACGATCTCACCCTCTCGATGCACCGCGGCCAGGACGTCCCCTCGGGCCCAGGGGATCTCCAGTTCGACGACCCGGTCGCCGACCCGGAGCCGGTCCCCCACCGCCACCAGGAGCTCGTCTATCCCCTCACCGGAGCGGGCGGACGCCATGACCGAACCTCCATGGGCGGCCATCAACAGGCGAGCCTCCTCGGCCGCCTCTTCACCCAGGTCGGCCACGGCGTCGGCCTTGTTCACCACCAGGAGCTCGGGCACGCCGTCGGCCCCGATCTCCGCCAGGACGGTGCGGACCGCGTCGACCTGGCCTTCGAAGTCCGGTGCCGACCCATCCACCACGTGGACGATCAGGTCCGACTCGCACACCACCTCGAGCGTTGACCGGAATGCCTCGACCACCTGATGGGGCAGCTTGCGCACGAATCCCACCGTGTCGGTGAGCAGCACGGTCTCACCACCGGGAAGGTTCAGCTGTCGGGTGCGCGGATCCAGGGTGGAGAAGAGCCGGTTCTCCACCAGGACGTCGGCTCCGCACAACCGGTTGAGCAGCGTCGACTTTCCGGCATTGGTGTAGCCGACCAGGGACACCGTGCGCTGCCGAGACCGGGCCCGGCCGCGTCGCTGTGTCCGCCGGGTGCGGTCCAGTTGGCGGAGGTCGGATTCGAGTCGGCTCATTCGCCGAACCAGTCGACGCCGGTCGACCTCGAGCTTGGTCTCGCCCGGGCCACGGGTGCCGATGCCACCGGCTTGCTGGCTGAACGACCTGCCACGGCCCCGCAGCCGCGGCAGCCGATAGCGGAGGAGGGCCAGCTCGACCTGGGCACGGCCTTCCGGGGTCTGCGCATTCTGGGCGAAAATGTCCAGGATGACCGCGGTGCGGTCGATGGCGGTCCGACCCAGGATCTTCTCGAGGTTCCGCTGCTGGGCCGGGGAGAGGTCATCGTCGAACACCACGGTGTCGGCGTCCACGGCCAGGCAGACCGACAGGAGCTCCTCCGCCTTGCCCCGTCCCAGGTAGGTCGCAGGGTCGGGGGTGTTCCTGCGCTGCATGATCCGCTCCATCACGTCGGCTCCGGCGGTGTCCACCAAGAGGGCCAGTTCATCGAGCCCGGCTTCGGTGTCGGCCACGTTGGCATGGGGGAAGGTCACGCCGACCAGGACGATACGCTCCCGGACGGTCCGGGAGATCAGTGTGTCGGTGAAGGCCGAGTCGTTGGGGGTCACGGTCGCGCCGCGCCCAGGACCGCCGAGACATCCACCTCGATGTCGGCGACCTTCCGCACCGGGCCACTCAGGAGAATCCCGTCGGATCCGAGCTCGACCCTGAGGGTGCCGCCCGGGTTGTGCACGTCGACGGTCTCGCCCACCAGCCCCCAGCTCCGGGCGGCGGCCGCGGCAGCGGCACTCCCCGTACCACAGGCCCGGGTCTCCCCCACCCCGCGCTCCCATACCCGGAGGGTGATGGCGTTCGGGCCGGGCCCGGTCGAGATGAACTCCACGTTGATCCCCCCCGGATGGACTCCTTGGAGGCGGCTCCCCAACTCGGCCACGTCCACCCCGGCCGGGTCGGGACCGAGCAACACCAGATGGGGGTTGCCCATGTCCACCTGGCGGGCCCGCCGCTCGGGGAACTGCTGGGGCTGGTCGTCACCGAGCGATGCCATCCCCATGTCCACCGATGCCTCGGCGGCGTCGGGCACCGTGTCGGGCCGGTAGTCGACGGTCCGCACTCCGGTCAGCGTCGACACCGTGAACCTCGGCGGCTGCACCAGGCCGGCGGCGACGGCCGCCTGGGCCAGGCAACGGATCCCGTTCCCGCTCATCTCGGCCACGCTTCCGTCGGCGTTGTGGAGGTCCATGCCCACATCGGCGTGCTCACCACCGGCGAGGACCCGGATCACCCCGTCGGCGCCGACGCCGAACCTCCGGTCGCACAGCGCCCGGACCAGAGCGGGCTCGACGGGCGATTCGTCCCCGATGTCAATGAGGACCAGAAAGTCGTTGCCGGCCCCATGGTGCTTGGTGAATCTGAGTCGTCGGTTGGGCGTGGATGGAGTCATCGGGTTGTGTGCCAGTCTCCCACCGCGGCCGAATCCAGGGGGACCCCCCGGAAGAGGGCCAGGATCGAACCCGCCGGGTCGTCCTCCGGGTCCAACCACACGATACGGGGATCCCGACGGAACCAAGCCATCTGGCGCCGGGCGAAGGCCCGGGTGCGCTGCACCGCCAGGTCGACCGCCCGGTCGAGGGGGACGCCGTCTTCGAGGTGGGAGAGGAGCTCGCGATAGCCGAGGGCCTGGCGTGCCGTCCTCGACAGTCCCCCCGGCCTGGCGGCCAGACGACGAACCTCCTCCAGCAACCCGGCCTCCATCAGGCGGCGGAAGCGCTCGGCGATGCGCTCGTCCAGGGCGAGCGGGTCGTGACGGATCCCGGCCAGGGTCACCGCGGTCGGCGGATAGCGGTCGAGCCCGGGGCCGAACGAGGAGAAGGGCCGGCCGGCCCCGAGGGTCACCTCCAGGGCCCGGAGCAGCCGGCGCCGGTTGGACGGCTCGACCCGATCGGCGGCGACCGGGTCGAGGAGGGCGAGCCGGTGATGGAGGGCCTCTTTGGCCGAACGGTGCTCCTCGCTGCCCTCCGGGCCCGAGGCGTCCAGCCAGTCGGCCAGGGCGGCGGCGACCTCGGGATAGCGGCCCGGGAACCTGAGGTCGTCGACCACCGATCGCAGGTAGAGCCCGGTACCGCCCACCAGGAGCGCCCCATGCCGGCGGGCCGCGATTCCGGCCAGCGCCGTGCGGGCCTCGGCCTGGAACTGTTGGACGGTGAACTCCTCCGACGGGTCGACCAGGTCGAGCAGGTGGTACGGCACCCGGGCGCGCACCTCGGGGGTCGGCTTGGCCGTGCCGATGTCCATACCCCGATAGACGGCCATGGAGTCGACGGACACCAGCTCGATCGTGGGCAGCGCCGATGCGGCCTCGAGGGCGACGGCCGACTTTCCCGAGGCGGTGGCGCCGACCAGGGCGACCACCGGTGACGGGGGCGCCGGTCGGTGTGGTTGGGCTGGGGTCTCTCCGCCTAGCACGGAACGAAGTGGCTCAACCGGCCGAGACGGGGATGCGAACCCGGTGCGACGGCCCGGCGGTCACCCCGAGCAACGTACCGGTCAGGTGGTGGCGGGCGGCATCGTTGACCTCGACGTCGGCGTAGGAGCCGTTGGGGATCGGTCGCCCGCCCGACGGCTCGAAATGGACCAGCTTGTTCTGGCTGGTGCGCCCGGTCATCACCGAGGGATCTCGTTTGGACGGACCTTCGACCACGACCTCCTCGACCCGGCCGATCCGGGCGCGGTGACAGGCCAGCGCAGACCGCTCCACCACCAGCCGGAGGCGCTCCATGCGCTCCACCGACACCTCGGCCGGGACGAACCGGTCCTCCATCGCCGCGGCACGGGTCCCCGGGCGGGGCGAGAAGACGAAGGTGTAGGCGCTGTCGTAGGCGACCTCGGCGGCGATCTCCAAGGTGCGCTCGAAGTCGTCCTCGGTCTCACCGGGAAAGCCCACGATGAGATCGGTGGTCACCGCCAGATCCGGGATGGCCGCCCGGGCCTCGGCCAGACGGGCCAGGTAACGGTCGGCGGTGTAGCCCCTCCGCATGGCCACCAGGGTGGCGTCGCTGCCCGATTGCAGCGGGAGATGGAGGTGGTTGCACACCTGGTCGGTCTCGGCCATGGCGGCAATCGTCTCCGGTCTGAGATCCTTCGGGTGGGGGCTGGTGAACCGCACGCGGCGGATCCCGTCCACCGCTCCTACCGACCGGAGCAGCTCGGCGAACAGCGGGCGGCGGCGGGTCAGGTCCCGTCCGTACGAGTTCACGTTCTGGCCCAGAAGGGTGACCTCGGTCACGCCCCGCCGGGCCAGGGCCTCCACCTCGCCCACCAGGTCATCCATCCCGCGGGACACCTCGCCCCCACGCACCGAGGGCACGATGCAGAACGCGCACGAGTTGTCGCAACCGGTCTGGATGGTCACCCAGGCCGCATAGGGGAGATCGCGCACCGCGGCGAGCGCCGCCACCTGCTGGTCCCCCGCGGTCGGATCGGTGGTGGGCAACGGCTCGTCGAGGATCTCCACCACCGGCCCGGACCGCGCCGCCTGGCGTAGCAGCTCCGGGGCCCGACCGAGGTTGTGGGTGCCGAAGACCACGTCGACGTGCGAAGCCCGTTCACGAATGCGCTCCCTGTCCATCTGGGCGAGGCACCCGCCGACCGCGATCTGCATGTCGGGTCGGCTCTCACGCAGGGCCTTGAGGTTGCCGAGGTGGCCGTAGAACTTGTTGTCCGCGTTCTCGCGGATGCAACAGGTGTTGAACACCACCACGTCGGCTGACTCGAGATCCGGGGTGGCGACCAACCCGTCGGCGATCAGGGCGCCGGCGAGTCGCTCTGAGTCATGGTCGTTCATCTGGCACCCGAAGGTCCGGATGTGGAACGTCCGGGCGGGAGCGGCCGTGCCCACGCCCAGGTCCTCGGGGGAGGCAGGAGACGGAGAGGCCGGCGAGGTCACCGACCCAGGATACGACCACCCTGGAACCGATCGTTCCGCCGGGGTCCGGGGAGACCCCGGCCGGTGAGCCGGTCGTGCTCCGGGTCCCGAGCTAGGGATGCGACGCCTCGACCACCGTGTGGATCCCGCCACGGACCAGCCAGTCGGTCACCACGGTCATCCGGCGGGGTGCGACGGCCGCCACCAGATCATCGAGGATGCGGTTGGTCATGTCCTCGTGGAACCCCCCTTCGTTGCGGTAGCTCCACAGGTACAGCTTGAGGGACTTGAGCTCCACCAACGAACGATCGGGCACGTAGGTCACGGTCACCGTGGCGAAGTCGGGCTGACCGGTGAGGGGGCAGAGGCAGGTGAACTCCGGCGTCTCACAGCGAACCTCATAGTCCCTCCCCGGATGGGGGTTGGCCACGGCCAGCAGCTCTTTGGTCGGTTCGGTCGGCATGACGGCGGGCCGGTCTAGCGGTCGGCGTTGAAGTCGTAGACGTCCGGGGAGCCGTTCCGGTCGAGGATCAGGCCGTGCATGTCCGGATGGAGCAGGAGCACCTGACCCGGAATGCCGGCGTCGGCGAGCGCGGCGGCCGCCGCCGTTTGCACCTCCTGGGCCTGGGTGCCCTGAGAGATGCCGAGGAGCGAAGGACCTGCGCCCGACCAGCACACCGCCAGCGCGCCCCCCGCGGCCATCCCGGCCATGAGCTTGGGGGCGGCCGGAAACAGGGGGCTCCGGTAGTCCTGGTGCAGACGATCCTCGGTGGCTTCGCTGATCAGGACCCGACTGTCGGCGAGGCCGGCGATCAGGAGTGCCATCCGGGAGAGGTTGAAGGCGGCGCTCTCCCGGCTCACCGCGGTGGGCAGGGCCTGGCGGGCCCTGGCGGTGGACAGCGTGACGTCGGGCACGATGACCACGAAGGCCAGACTGACATCCAAAGGGAGCCGGACCGCGTGCACCCCTCCTTTCACCCGGGCCGCCGCCACCAGCCCTCCGACCATCGAGGCTGCGGCGTTGTCGGGATGACCGTCCATGTGGGCGGCCACGGCCAAGGGGTCGCTCGCCCCGGCTGCCGCGGCTGCGGCCACGGCCAGGGCCGCCGACGAGCCGAGGCCCCGGGCAATGGGGATCTGCGAACGGACGGTGATGGCCAGCCGGTCCGTCCCGGCCACATCGATGGCCACCCGGGCGGCGAGATGGGAGGGGTCGTCGGACAGGCCGGCCCCCTCACCCTCCGAGCGCACGATCAGCCGGGAGGCCGGTTCCACCTCGACCTCGACGTACCGGTCGAGCGCGATGGCCAGGGTGTCGAAGCCAGGACCGAGGTTGGCCGACGACGCTGGGGCTCGTGCGCGCACACCGACACGGTACTCGTCGTGCGATCTCCTCGGCGTGACCGCGCCCGCCCCTGCCACCTGCGTCGATGGCCGATGCCGCTAGTTGTGGATGAGCCGCCACCACCACGACGGCTCGGGCACGGTGGCCGCCAGGGTCAGCGGCACCGCCTCGATCCGGCCCCCCAGCCCGTAGAAGGCGGTTCCGACCCGACGTCCGCTGGTCCCTCCGGCCGGTACGGGCAGGAGCTTGGTGGCGGATCCCACATGCTGGCCAGGCCAGCCGAGCACGAACACCGCCTTCGACGCCACCACCGGCACCTGGTGGCGAGCTCCACCCCAGCTGGCCGTCACCGTGCCGACCATCTGGCCGGCGGTGGCCACGGGGAACGGAACGACCCCGGCCGCAGTGGCGGTGAGCAACCCCTCGGCCACCGGCCGGGTGAAGCGGAGGGGGTCGACTACCGGGAGGTCGTTGAGGGGAATCGTGGTCGTGGTGGTGGGCGGAGGCGGCGGGGTGGTCG
>FSZE01000077.1_pt1 | contig 8913 bp, 8 predicted proteins | sample 1638751 | NCBI WGS metagenome assembly FSZE01 (sample SAMEA3914813, study PRJEB12502) | metagenome | biome: forest; material: soil | place: Canada | collected 2011-07-07 | depth 0.3 m
GAGTGCGCAACCCCTCCGGGCTCGGTGCCCTCGCCGTCGAGTCGAGCGAGGCGGGCGAGGCGGGCGAGGCCGCACCGCCTCGTCCCAGCGCATCCGACCTCCGACGGGAACGGGCCAGGTTGTTGCGGGGGATCCTCGCTTTCATCGCGGGGTTCACGGTGATCTTCACCATTCTCGGGGCGTCCGCCTCGGCCGTCGGCAGGCTCTTCCTCACCAACCAGCGTTCACTCGAGACCGTCTCGGGCGTTCTGATCGTGGTGTTCGGGGGAGTGCTGGTGGCCATGGCCGCCGGAGTCGCCCTGCCGAGTGCCCTCGCCGGCGAGCGCCGCTTCGTGGTCCGCCCCTCGGTGCTCGGTGCCTGGGCCCCCCCGGTGATGGGGATGGCATTCGCCTTTGCCTGGACGCCGTGCATCGGGCCCGTCCTGGGCAGTGTGCTGTCACTCGCCGCCGGCACCGGCGGCTCGGCCACCGGTGGGATCGCCCTCCTGCTGGCGTACTCGCTCGGGCTCGGGGTCCCGTTCCTTCTCAGCGGCCTTGCCTTCGGCCGGATGACCGATGCCCTGGCCCGGGTGCGAAGCAGGCTGCGGATGATCGACCTGGTAGGGGGCGCAGTGCTGATCGTCTTCGGTCTGTTGCTCCTGACCGGCAATGTCAACGTGATCTCCGCCCACATCTCCAATTGGCTACGTGACCTGCATCTCAACCGGCTGTCGACCAGCTCGGGGGTGTGGGGGGCGGGCTCGGCCCTCCGGGCGACCATCTGAGCGGGTCCGTCGCCTGGCTCCTGCACCCCCAACCCTCGTAGCATGGGCGACGGCTATGGCCCCCGCAGCTCCTCCCTCCCCGGCACTTTTCCTCAACGGCGCCGTCGCGTTGTCCGGACGGTTCCCCCTACTGGCCGGTGTCGACCTCGAGGTCGCCACCGGAGAGTCGCTGCTGGTCGAAGGGCCCAACGGCGCCGGCAAGACCAGCCTCCTCCGGGTCTGTTCCGGCCTGGTTCCCCTGGCATCGGGCCGGGTGGCCGTGTTCGGGCTCGATCCTGTCCGCCAGCGAAACCGGGTTCGGCGGCGAGTCGGGATGCTCTCCCACGCCTCCAGCCTGTACGACGACCTGACGGTGCGGGAGAACGTCCGATTCGCGGTGCGGGCGGCCGGTGCCGACACCGGCCGGATCGACGGTGCGTGCGACCGACTGGGACTCTCCGGTCGTCTGCTCAAGACCACCGCATCCAAACTCTCCGCCGGCCAGCGCCGACGGGTCGCCCTGGCCGTGCTGGTGGCGCGTTGGCCCGAGCTGTGGCTGCTCGACGAGCCCCATGCCGGATTGGATGGGTCCGCCCGCGAGACCCTCAATGAGCTGATCGGCGAGGCGGCGGCTCGGGGCGTCACCGTGGTCATCGCATCACACGAGACCGAGTTCGTGGAGTCCCTGGCCACCAGGGCGATCACCATGACCGGCGGCCGGGTGACCGCCGAACGGATGATCGGATCGCCTCCCGCCCGCTCCGCTGCCGGCTCGGCGAAGGCCGAGGTGGCCCATGTGGCGTGACACCCTGCTCGTCGCAGGCAAGGATCTCCGCATCGAGGCCCGGTCCCGGGTGGCGTTGTCCCAGGTCGCGCCCTTCGGGATCGTGGCCCTGGTCCTGTTCGCCTTCGCCCTCGGGCCCGATCGTTCCCTGATGGCCAGAGGGGCCCCCGGGTTGTTCTGGGTGGCCGTCCTGTTCTGCACCGTCCTGGCCGTCCAGCGGAGCGTCTCGGTTGAGTCGGTGGACGGGGCACGCGACGGCCTCCGGTTGTCCGGGTTGGACCCGGCCGGCCTGTTCCTGGGCAAGGCGGTGGCCGTCGCCGCCCAACTGGTGGTGCTCGAACTGGTGCTCGGGGTCGGGGTCGTCCTGCTCTATGGGGCGAAGATCGAAGTGCCATGGTTGATTGCGGTCTCCTGTGTGCTCGGGACCATCGGGCTGGCGGCCACCGGGACCCTCTACGGGGCGCTGTCCGCCGGCCTCCGGGTGAGGGAGACGTTGTTGCCGTTCCTGCTCCTCCCGATCGCCGCCCCGGTGCTGTTGGCCGGTACCCGCATCTGGCAGGCGGCCATGGCCGGTGGCATCCCGGCGGACGGCAGCCAGTGGCTGCGGCTGCTCGTCGTGTTCGACGCCGTCTACGTGGCCCTCGGGGTCGTCGTCTATGGCCCCATCCAGGAGTCTGCGTGACACCGAACCAGCAGGTGCGTTCTCCCCTCGTCCAGTCGTCCCGAGCCCGATGGACGGTCCGGATCATCGGGATCAGCGCCGCGCTGGCCACCGCCCTGACCGTCTGGCTGGGCCTGTGGGTCACGCCGCCGGATCAGACTCAGGGAGATCTGGTGCGCCTGGTCTACATCCATCCCGGCGTGGCCTGGGTGGCCCTCTATCTGGCCTTCGGCCTGGCCGCGGTGGCCAGCCTCCTCTACCTCTGGCCCCGCACCCGGTCGCTGTTCTGGGATCGGGTGGCCGCCGCGGCCGTCGAGGTGGGCGTCGTCTTCAACGTGTGCACGCTGGTCTCCGGGTCGATCTGGGGGAAGCCGACATGGGGAGTGTGGTGGGCGTGGGACGCCCGCCTCACCAGCACCGCGGTGCTGCTGGTGCTCTTTCTCGGGTACCTGGCCCTCCGCCGGGTCCCCGCCGAACCGGAGGTGCGGGCCAAGCGCAGCGCCTATGTCGCCCTGTTCGCTGCGGTCGATGTCCCCATCGTGCACTTCTCGGTCCTCTGGTGGAGGACCCTCCACCAGGGGGCCACGGTGCTCAATCCGAATCTCTCGCCGACCATCCACGGGTCGATGGCGTGGACCCTCCTGATCGGGTTCGTCGCCCTCACCCTGGTCTTCGTGTGGATGCTCCTGGTTCGCTATCGGATAGGCGTCCTCGAGGACTGGCTGGGCAGCGGGGAACTGGACATGGCCCTTCTGGAGCGCCAGGCCGAGGGGACGGGAATCGGTGGGGCCCGGAGCCCTGTCACTGCGCCGTCCGCGGCGGGGACACTCGACGGAGGAGCCGCCGACGGGACCGTCGAAGGTGGGACTCTCGTGGAGCACCCGGCTGTGCCCGAGGGCGCCCGATGAGGTACGTCGTCGCCGGGTACGTCATCGTGCTCACCCTGCTCTTCCTCTACGGGGCGCAGCTGGTGTGGCGACAGAGGCGGCTGACCCGGGCCGCGGCGCGGGTCGAGATGGTGGCCTCGATGGGCGATTCGGTCGGGGGACCGGCCGCGGTGGCAGGAACCGAGCCGGTGCAGGGCCGATGACCACCGCCCCCGTCGTTCCGTCGTCGTCCGACCGGGCCGACACGGCCGACGGCCGATCCGGGCCGACAGGGCCGGGCACACCCCCGCCGACACGGACCGCCCACCGCCTGCGGTACGCAGTGGTCGGCCTCGTGCTGGTCGGATCGTTCGCCTTCTTGCTGGCCAAGGGGCTCGGCACCGCGCTCAATTACTACCTGCCCGCAGACCAGGCAGTGCTCCAAGAGGTGAGTCTCGCCGGCAAGACGATCAACCTCGAGGGTGTGGTCCAACCCGGCTCGATCCGGCCGACCGCCAACGGCGTGGACTTCGTGGTGACCGCGGGCGCGACCAGGCTGCAGGTCCGGAACACGGGCAGTCCGCCGCAGCTGTTCCAGCCCGACATCCCGGTCATCGCGGTGGGGCATTTCAGCGGCACGGTCTTCGTCTCCAACCAGATCCTGGTCAAGCATTCCTCGAACTACATCGCTCAGCATCCGAGCCGGGTCACGTCGCCGAACGGAACCAAGCGATGACCGGCGGACCGGTTCGGGGCCGAGCCGCCACCGGCCGCCGCCGGTGAACGGAACCTTCGGCCACACCGGGGTTCTGCTCGGCTTCGTGGCCGCGTTGGGCGGGATCGCGGTGATCGCAGTAGGTCTGGCCCGGGGCCGGGCCTCGACCATGCGCAGCGGCCAGCTCTACGCGCCCCTGGTTCTGCTGGGCGGACTGGTCGCCCTGGTGGCGATGGAGCACGCGCTGGTCACCCACGACTTCTCCCTCACCTACGTGGCCGACAACAACAGCCGGGCCACCCCGCTCCTCTATTCGTTCACCGGACTGTGGTCGGCCCTGGCCGGTTCGATCCTGCTCTGGGGGGTGGTGCTCGGCGGGTATGCCACGGCCATGGTCTGGCGCTTCCGCCGCCGGTCGGAGGATCAGCTGGTGGGGTGGGCCACCCTGGTGGTCTATGTGGTGGCGGCGTTCTTCTTCGGCCTGATGCTCGGGCCGGCCGATCCGTTCAAACACGTCGTCGGGGCCATCCCGACCACCGGGCAGGGCCCCAACACGCTGCTCCAGGACAACCCGCTGGTACTGATCCACCCCCCGATGCTCTACCTCGGTGTGGTCGGCTTCACCCTCCCCTTCGCCTTTGCCATCGCCTCGCTGATCACCGGGCGGCTCGACGAGGACTGGCAGGGGGAGACCCGCCGATGGACGCTGTTCGCCTGGGCCTTCCTCACCATGGGCCTCCTGCTCGGCGCGTGGTGGTCCTATCAGGTGCTGGGGTGGGGCGGCTTCTGGGGCTGGGACCCGGTGGAGAATGCGGCCCTGCTGCCGTGGTTGGTGGGCACCGCGTACCTGCACTCGGTCATGGTCCAGCAGCGCCGGGGACTCTTGCGCATCTGGAATCTCTCGCTGGTGGTGGCCGCGTTCAGCCTGACCATCCTCGGCACCTTCCTCACCCGGTCGGGGGTCATCCAGTCGGTGCACTCGTTCTCGAACTCGACGATCGGGCCGCTGCTGCTGGGATTCTTCGGACTGGTCCTGGTGACCGGCGTCGGCCTGATCGCCTGGCGGGGCGACCGGCTCCGTTCTCCCGGCGGGATCGACTCGCCGATCAGCCGTGAGGGTGCATTCCTGGCCAACAACCTCCTCTTCGTCGGGTTCGCCTGTGTCGTGTTGCTGGGCACGGTCTTCCCGCTCCTCTACGAGGCGCTCAACGGTGGCCAGGTGGCGGTCGGGGCTCCCTACTTCAACCGCTTCTTCATCCCGGTCGGCCTCGGTCTGCTCTTCCTGATGGCGGTGGCACCGGCGCTCCCGTGGAGGAAGACCACGGTGGAGGTCATGCGGGGACGGCTTGCCGCGCCCGCCGCCGTCGGCGTGCTGGTGGTGGTCATCTGTGTCGCCGCCGGCATCCACGGGATCGAGCCCCTGCTGGCCTTCGGGCTCGGCGCGTTTGCCGCCGCGTCGGCGGCCCGGGCCCTGGTGCTGTCCGTCCGGGGTGCCTGGCGCGGTGCCCTGTCGGCAGGGGACTCCCGGGTCCGGGCCGTGCTGGCCGGATGGCGCGGGCTGGTCGGCCGGGCCAACGGGGGCATGGTGGTGCACATCGGGGTGGTGGTCATCGCCGTCGGGCTGGCCGCAGCCACCTCGTTCCTCCAACGAGGCGACCTGCACCTGTCGAAGGGGCAGTCGGGCACCTTCGCCGGTCATGCCGTGACCTTCGTCGGGACGCGCACGGTCATCACGCCGTCCCACTCGGCGCTGGAGGCCGTACTCCGCCTCGACCGCGGAGGGCTGTTCTATCCGGCCATCAGCAAGTTCGGCACCGGTACGTCCAGCGTCGGGACGCCGGCCATCGACTCGAGTTGGCGGGACGACGTCTACCTGACGATCTCGTCCATCCCCGACAACGGGTCGGTGTGGACATTCGGCGTGGTGGAGCAGCCCCTCGTCATGTGGCTGTGGATCGGCGCCGGTCTGGTCGCCGCCGGCTCGGTCCTCTCCGCCATCCCCGGTCGCAGGCGCCGACCCACCGACCCGGTCTCGGCCCCGGTGGTCGAGATGGCACCTCCGGTCGTGCCCGACGCCGATGGGCCGGTCGAGCGGCCGGCCGATCGATCCGCGCCGGAGGTCGATCCGCTCCCGGTGGGAGCCGGTGACCCCTCATGACCGTGGCCACCAACGACGGGGGAACGCCGCCGACCAAGCACACCGCGCGCTGGGTGGGGATCGGCGTGCTGGTGGTCGCCGCCGGACTGATCGCGGTGTTGGCCACCCGGCCACCGGCGACGGTGGCCGAGCTGCACAGCCCGCTGGTGGGGAAGCTGACACCGTCCATCGGCGGGCCCACCCTCTCCAGCGTCCGGTTCGGGCTGCCCCGGGCCCCGGGCAAGTTCATCGTGGTCAATTTCTTCGCCAGCTGGTGCCCGCCCTGCCAGACCGAGGGCCCCGATCTCGTCAGGTTCCAGTTCGAGCATCAGCAGGCCGGTGATGCCTCGATGGTCAGCGTGGTCTTCGAGGATTCGTTGGGTGCCGCCCGGGCCTATCAAGCCCAGCTGGGAGCTACCTGGCCCACCCTCTCCGACCCCGGCGGGAAGCTGGCCCTCAGCTTTGGTGTCAGGGCGCCTCCCTCCACCTTCGTCATCGCCCCTGACGGTCGGGTGGTTCGCTACCTGGTGGCCCCGGTGACCTCGGCCGCCCTCGACAAGATCATCGCCGAGGCCAAGGCGACCAAGGCATGACCAAGCGGAAGTTCCCACTGTGGACGCTGCTGGGCATGGTGTCGGTGGTGGCCCTGGTGATCGGCAGTGGGGCGCTGTCCTCCCCGCCGCCCACTGCCGCCCAGCGCGCCTCCGCCATCGAGTCGGTGGTGCGCTGCCCCAGTTGTGAGGACCTCTCGGTGGCCAGCTCGAGCGCGCCGACCGCCCTCACCGTGCGGGCAACGGTGAAGCAGCTGATCGCCCAGGGCCGGACCGATCAACAGATCAAGGACTACCTGGCCGCCCGGTACGGCACCGCGATCATCTTGGAGCCTCCGACCAGCGGATGGTCGCTCCTGGTGTGGGTGCTGCCGCTGGGCGGCGGACTGATTGCCGGGGGAGCGGTCGCCACGGTGCTGGTCCGGCGCCGGAAGGTCTCCGACGGGGAGCCGACCGGCGATGCCGACACCGACCTGCTGCCTCCGGAGTCGGTCGAGGAGCGCAGGCGGTTCCTCCACCAGTCGCTGACCGATGCCGACGCCGAATATCTGGCCGGCGACCTCTCCGACAAGGACTATCTGGCCCTGCGCCACCGGGACATGGTCCGACTGGCCGCCTTGGACCGTCACCGCACCGAGGTCACCGCGGCGGGTGCAGACCGGTTGGCCGGCGACGTGCTGATTGCCGACGCTCCGACCGGGCCTCCGAGCCATGTTCAGACTCCGCCATCGAGGCGGAGCCGTCGGAGCTGGTGGTTCCTCGGTGGGGCGGTGGCTGCCTTTGGCGCCGCGCTCATCGTGGCCGTCTCCTTGTTCGCCTCCAACCGTCTGCCCGGGCAGACCCCTACCGGCAGTGTCAATCTGAGCCAGGCGCAACAGGTCGAACAGACGCTGGCCCAGGCGGCGACGCTTGAGAATCAGGGCCAGCTCGGACAAGCCGCCCAGCTCTACCAGTCCGTCCTCAACGGGCATCCGGACAACGAAGTGGCACTGGTTCAGCTGGGATGGCTCGAGTACGAGACCGGCCAGTCCGGCGCGAGCGCCTCGTTGATCAGCGACGCACGGGCCAAGTTGAACCGGGCGGCACAGCTCAACCCGAACGACTACGCGGCCCGGCTGTACCTCGGGACGGTGATCCTGCGACAGGACGGCAATGCGGTCGGCGCGGTCGACCAGTACCGCCGGTTCCTGGCCGATGGCCCACCGTCTGCGCTGGTGAGCCAGGCGGCGCCGCAGATCCGCCAGGCGTATCAGAGGGCCGGCCTTCCGCTTCCGCCCCAGGTGCCGCCGGGCTGAGCGTGACGGCCCCACGCCCGGAACCCTGATGGCGGCGGGGCACCCCGCCCAGGACCGGTGAGGAATTTGGGCATCATCCCTGGTTAGGATGTCGAATGGTCCGTCTGGCCCCCAACGACTTCGACAGCGTGCTGACCGCCGTTCGGTTGGTAGGAGAAGCCCGGGATCCTGACGGGTTCGCCCGGGTGGTGATCGAGCAGGTCGCCGACCTGGTCCCTTCCGACGTCGTGACGTTCAACGAGGTCGATCCGGTTGCCGGTCGATTGGTCTTTCTGGCCGAGCCGGCGTCGTACCAGTTCCCACCCGAGGCGCCGGGCCAGCTGGCGGCGATGACCGACCAGCATCCGCTCATTCGCCACTATTCGGAGACCGGCGACGGTTCGGCGAGGAAGATCAGCGACTTCTGGACCCAGGACGAATTCCACGCCAGCCCGATCTACCAGGTGGTCTACAAATCGCTGGGTGTCGAGTACCAGATGGCGGTGACCGTGCCGGCACCCCGCCCGATCGTCATCGGCATCGTCGTCAATCGGGGTGACCACGATTTTTCCGAGCGGGACCGGTTGGTTCTGAACACGTTGCGCCCACACCTGGTGCAGGCGTGGCAGAGCGCCAAGGACCAGAGCCGGTTGCGCGCGCTGCTCAACGCGGCGAGCGCGGTCTCGGAAGAGGGAGGTGCCGGCGTGGTGGTCCTGTCCGATCCGCCCCAAGAGCTCACACCGGGCACGTTGATCGCTCTCTACCGCTACTTCGGTCGACCGTCTCCGGGCGGCCCCTTTCCGGCCCGGGTCGAGCGTTGGCTTGCGGCTCAGCGGTCGCGATTGGAGTCCCCTGGTTCCATGGACCTTCTCAAGCCCCTGCGATCGGACAACGGCAGTCAGAGGATGGTGTTGCGCTATCTGGCCGCGCAGGGGGACTACCCAGGTGCACTCGTGCTGCGCGAAGAGGCCCTCAGCCCGCGTCGCCAGAGTCTCGAGTCGATGGGTCTGACCTTGCGAGAGGCGGAGATCGTGATGTGCCTCATCGGGGGCGAGTCCAACGCGGCGATCGGCGAATCGCTCCATGTCTCGCCGGCAACCGTGAAGAAGCATCTCGACAACATCTACACCAAGGTGGGCGTGCGGGGCCGCGGCCGGCTCACCGCGTTCGTCGTCGACGTCC
>FSZE01000102.1_pt1 | contig 8251 bp, 7 predicted proteins | sample 1638751 | NCBI WGS metagenome assembly FSZE01 (sample SAMEA3914813, study PRJEB12502) | metagenome | biome: forest; material: soil | place: Canada | collected 2011-07-07 | depth 0.3 m
AGCTCACCCTGGCCCTGGCATTCGGGACACCGCACCGCAGAGGTGCCGGGTCGGGCACCCGAGCCCTCGCAGGTGTCGCAGTGCACGGGTGTCTGCACCTCGACTTGACGCTGGACCCCGAACACCGCCTCCCTGAAGGTCAGGCGGAGGACCATCTCGGCATCAGGGCCCGGCACCGGGCCGGTGCGACGGCCCCGGCTCCCGCCGGCCCCGCCCATCCCGTTGAAGAAGGCGTCGAACAGGTCACCCAGGCCGCCGCCGAACGGATCCCCTGGTGCGCCGCCTCCGGCGGCGGCGCCGAACACTCCCTCGGCCCCGAACCGGTCATAGCGGGCCCGCCGCTCCGGGTCCTTCAGGACCTCGTAGGCCAGGCTGATCTCTTTGAACCGCTCGCCGGTCTCGCCGTCGTCCTGATTGGTGTCCGGGTGGTACTCCCGGGCCTTGGCCCGGTAGGCCCGCTTGAGCTCCTCATCGGACGCGTCCCTGCGGACACCGAGGACTTCATAGAGATCCGCATCGGTCACGAGGCCAGCCTCCGGTCGCTCATCGTCCCGCCTCGCTCAATCGTTCACCCAGTCGGTCACCCACCACTCGGGCGGCCGCCAGGGCCAGCGGATAGTTCATCCGTGTCGGCCCCAGCAATCCGATGGTGCCGGTCTCCACGCCGTCGACCGACACCGGCATCACCACGATGGCGCAGGATGCCAGCGGTTCGATTCCGTGCTCGGTGCCGATGGCCACCGAGAGTCCGGTGTCGAGGATGTCGCGCAGCAGCGTGACGACCACCAGCTGCTGCTCGAGGATGGTCAGCACCGACCGGACGGTGTCCACGGCGTCGAATGCCGCCGCCATCCGTGAAGAGCCGCCGACGAAGAGCTGCTCCGCCCCGTCGGCGGAACCGAGCGAACGGAGGGCCTTGACCCCGGCAGTGACCACCGCGTCGGTGGACCGATCGCCAGTAGGGGCGGCGGTCGCGCCCACCTCGGTCAACGGGACACCCAGGGCGTGGGCGGCGAGCCGGCCGGCGGCATCGGACAGCCTGGGCTCATCGACCTCCTCGGCGAATTCGATCGACTGTTTCTGGACCGCCCCGTCGGCAAGCACCACCACCAGCAGCGCCACTCGCGGGCCCAGGCCGACCAGCTGCACCGACCGGATGGCGGCCGAGTCGTGGGAGGGTCCCACCACCATCGCCGTGCAGTCGGTCAGATCGGCCAACAGCCCGGAGGTTCGCTCGAGCATCAGCTCGATCTCCCCATGGGCGTGGTCGAAGAACTGACGGACCTGTTGGCGACCCAGGGCATCGAGGGATCCCGGTCGGGCCAGGTGGTCCACGAAGAAGCGGTAGCCCTTGTCGGTGGGGATCCGTCCCGCGCTGGTGTGGGGTTGGGTCAGAAAGCCGTCCCGCTCGAGGGTAGCCATGTCCGAGCGCACCGTGGCCGAGGACACGCTGACACCCGGGGCATCGACTACGTGCTGGGACCCGACTGGTTGGGCCGAACCGATGTACTCGGTGACCACCGCATTGAGGATGGCGGCCTTGCGGGCGTCGAGTCCCGCGGCCTCGGTCGGGCTGTCGTCGATTCGGCTGTCGTGAGTGTGCGGCATCGGTGTCTCGCAGTGGAATCGAACCTGCCCGGCAGCCGGAAGCGGTCGGACGTCAGGTGCGCTTCTGTTAGCACTCCACTCTAGTGAGTGCTGAACCATCCCGGGCTTATGGCCGGCTACCGGGTTGATCCGGGCTCGGAGCCACATCCGGTGCCGTGACCGGGTGGGTAGGAGGGAAACCCCTGGTCCACTCGTCACCGGGGCCTGTGTCAGGCGGTGGCGACGAACATCCGCTTGGTCATCGCCGGGCCGAGTGCGATGGTGGCGTCCCCCACCACCAGGGTCAGGGTGCCATCGGGCGCCTTGGCCTGGATCAGGGCGGTGGTTCCGGGGGTCAGCCCGTGATCGCCCAGGTAGGAGAGGGAGGCGGCATCGTGCTCAACGCTCTCGGTGATTCGCTCGAGCCGGATCCGGTCACCGGGCTGGGCCTCGGCCAGGCGGCGCTGCTCGGGTCCGACCGGGTCGACACCGGGGATCGGGTTCCCGTGCGGACAGGTGGTCGGATTGCCGAGGAGGATGACCAGCCGCTCCTCGACGTCGTCAGAGATCACGTGCTCCCATCGTCCGGCCTCGAGGTGCGCCTTGTCCCAGTCGAGGCCGATGATGTCCACCAGCAGGCGTTCCGCGAGCCGGTGCTTGCGGACCACGCCCCGGGCCAGGGTGGCACCCTTCGAGGTCATGGCGATCTGCCGCGACGTCCGGACGATCAGGTCGTCGGCCTCGAGGCGGTCGAGCATCTCGGAGACCGACGGTGCGGCCTTGTCCAGACGCTCGGCCAGGCGGGCCTGGATGACCGGGATTCCCTCTTCTTCCAACGCAAAGATGGTTTCGAGGTACTCCTCGACCGGTGGGTGGAAGCGGTCAAGCACGGGGCCGATCCTACGGCACTGTCGCACGCTGCGGTTCGGCGCCCCTGGTCGAAGCCTCGCTGGAGGAGCGCGGGCCTCCCGGCTGATCGAGGGCTCGCGCCGGGTGGCCGGCGGCGAACGGGCGGTACCGTGGAGTCGTGGACACGACCCCAAGACCGGATCCGGTCGACGACGGGAACGACCACCGGGCGTCCACCGAGAGCGGCCAGCCGGCCGATGCCGGGGACGGCGCCGGCGGGGCCGACACCGCTGACGTGGGCGCGGACGATGAGATCGGCGGGGCTGAAGGCGAGCACCCCGAAGGCAAGGACCCTCTCCGTTTCAACAACTGGATGAAACGGTCGGCCACCGGTGCGGTGCTGACCGGCATCACCATCGGGCTCCAGCAGGCACTCGAAGTCCCGAGGAAGCAGCCGGCGTTCGTGATCGAGGCATCGGATGACCTGGACGATCCCGACCGCCCCATCGACCTGAGGTTCGACCCGGACAGCCCGGCCGACACCGTGGCCATCATCCGCCGCCCCCACGGTGAGCCCGGACCGGGAGCCACACCACCAGGGTGAGGGGGTCCGCTCCACGCGGAGAAGTTCACCGAGGCGGCTCGTGCACACCCTCGGTCGGAGCACTGCGGACCGATGGGCGGCCCAGCGCCCATGGCTGGTCCACCAGGCGGGCCGCCCGCCAGGCCAACCCGTCGATCATCAGCACCACCCCGACGCCCAGCGCCAACCCGGCCAGCGCGTCGGTTGGATAGTGCCAACGGAGCGCCACCACCGCCAGGGCCATCCACAGCGCATAGGCCGATGCCAGGGTGAACGTGGCCACCCGCCAACGGCCGGGGGTGGCGAGCACGGCTACCGCGGCCAGCGCCGCGGCGCCGGCCGTCGAGCCGGACGGGTAGGTCAGGGCTCCACCGAGCGTTCTCCCCACCGACGGCTTGACCACCAACTCGCAGGCCAGCAGAGCCAGCGGTGGGCCGACCAGGCAGGCCACGGCGCGGGGGCGGTCGCGGGGAAGGCAGGCGGCGGCGGCGATGACCGCTCCCGCGATGATCACCGCCGGATACCGCAGCCAGGTCAGTTGGGTGAACCACGGAGCGTTGCTGCCCCCCACCAGGTCCAGAAACCAGCCGTCGACCCGCCCCGACGCCGGTCGGAAGGCGAAGTACAGACCGCCCAAGGCCACGATCAGCACCAGGGCGGCCCCGGCGACGACCTCCATGATCGAGTCGTCGTCGCGATGGGCTCGGCGGCGCAGCTCGCGCCGGGAGATCGCGGGTCTGGGCGCGAGTTGGACCGACGAATCGTTGGCGAGGTGCTCCGGTATCACGTGCACCAACCTACCGGTCGGGTCCACAGCCACCTCGTCGCCTACCCGGTCCGGTGAGCCCGGAACGCTAACGTTTCCCATCTTCCGTCCTGTCGACACCGCACTTCCGCGCCGCCGCCGGCACGCGTGCAATTCCACCGACGACGACGCATCGTGGCGGAGGTCGCGATGACCACGAGCCTGGCGCTCGCCACCCTCGCGGTGGGTCAGCCGATGGGACAACAGGTCTACGAACAGGAACTCGCCCAGAGGGCCCCGCTCGAGCTCGGCGCCGGTTGGGACGTGGTCCAGATCGCGGTGAGGACGTTGCGGTCACCGTTGCCGGGAACGGTCCGAGTCCCGTCCCGACTGCTGATCGCAGCATCACCACCGGTGCGCCGCGCCGCGGGCCGGGTGATCTACCGCGGACACGACGTAGTGCATCGATTCGATCTTCGACTGCCGCCGGCCCCGAGTCCTGAGGTACTCACCATCCACGATGTGGTGTCCTGGCGGTTTGCCGACGAAGGGCGACCGCCGTCGGACGCCGCGGCCACCGCCCGGCGGGCAGCCGTCGTCATCTGCCCCTCGCAGTTCTCGGCCGACGAAGTGGCCTCCGAGCTGGGCGTCGCCCGGCCGGTGGCCATCCACAACGGCGTAGACCGGCGGGTCTTCGGGACGACGCCGCTGGCCGCCCAGGGGCTGGAGACTCTCGGCATCCGGCCTCCGTTCATCCTCCATGCCGGCGGGTGCACCCAGCGGAAGAACCTCGCCGGCCTGGCCGCCGCGTGGGCCTTGGTGAGGGCGGCACGTCCCGACGCCACGCTCGTGCTGATGGGCCCGCCGGACGAGCGCCGGAACCAGCTCTTCGACCCGCTGGCCGGCACCGTCCGGACCGGACGGGTCGACGATGCGACGGTGCGGGGGGTGATGGCCGCGGCCGCGGTGGTGGTCGTCCCGTCGACCTACGAGGGATTCGGACTCCCGGCCCTGGAGGCCATGGCGGTGGGTGTGCCGGTGGTCGCCGCAGCCCGCAGCTCGCTGCCCGAAGTGTGCGGCGACGCCGCCTACCTGGTCGAGCCGGATGGCCCTGCTCTGGCCGAGGGACTGATCGCCGCGCTCGACGGCGGCCCCGATGCCGCGGCGATGATCGAGAGGGGCCGCCTTCGGGCGGAGACGTTCACCTGGGAGGCCAGTGCCGCCGCCCACGCCGCGCTCTGGCGGTCGTCCATCGGCTGAGCAGGTGGCCGGTGCCGGGGAGTGCATCGACCCTTCGCCCTGGCCCCGACCGGTCGCCCTGGCTACCGGCGGCGACGATCCTCACCGACCAGCCGGGCCCCGGCCGCCAGGCCGGAGATCGAAGCGGCGACCAGCACGGTGGTCCTCGACACCGCGGCCCCCGCCGCCCGCAGGGCCCCGACGCCGTCCCGGCCTCGGGCTCGACGCCACGCTCTGGCCACCCGGGTCGAACAGTCCCTCATCGCCTCTCGGAGCGATGAGGCCAGATAGTTGCGGACGATCGGTTTGGTCAGCCCGAAGTTGCGGATCAGCAGAATGAGGTGGTTCTTCTGGGCCCAGTAGGCGTAGCGCAGATCGAACCGCTGGCCCTTGGCGTAGGGGGCGGCCACGTGCTCGACCACCGCATCGGGCGTATAGGTGAGCCGATAGCCGGCATGGGCGACACGGAGGCAGAGGTCGGTCTCCTCCCGGATACAGGTCCCGGCGTAGCCGTCGCGGATCCCCCCGAGCGACTCGATGATCGATCGCCGGAAGGCCATGTTGGCCCCGAGGAGGTGGTCCACGTTCACGGTCCGACCGGGGTCGGCGGCGAAGTTGCCGGTGAGGGTTCCATCATTCCGGAGTAGCCCGATGGCATCCAACCCTTCGAGGAGCTCCCCCGGCTGCTTACGGATCTGCCGGCCGCCGACGCCCCCGACCGCCGGATCCTCGAAATGGGGCAGAAGTTTCTCGAGCCAGTCTGGTTCGGCAAAGGCATCGTCGTCGATGAAGGCCAACACGTCGCCGGTGGCCATCTGATAGCTGATGTTCCGGGCGGTTGCGGTGGCACCCCGGCCCGCCGGACACACCTCATAGGTGACCGTCGGGAAACGCTCGTGGACCAGCCGTCCGGTCTCGTCGCTCGTGGACGAGTCGACCACGATGATCTCGACGGGCGCCCTGGTCTGGGCCAGAAGGTGTTCGATGCAACGGGCCACGAAGGTGGGCCGTTCATAGGTGACGATGGCCACCGAGGCGGTCAGAGGGGCCCCGGGGGTCGAGTTGTCTGAGGGGGAGGTCTCGGTCATTGCCTCACAAAACGTACACGCCGCTCCCGGCCGGATCCGTCGTCGCCAACGGTCAGATCGGATCAGTCAGATCGGATCGGATCGGATCGGTCAGATCACATCGGCGAAGCCGCGCTCCATCTGCTCGAAGACGATTGCACCCCCCACGAAGACCACGATGGGTAGGACGATCGACATCACGATCTCCCACACAGGCGGAGCCGGCTGGTGGAGGAACGACCACTGGAACTCCTGGAGGAGCCAGGTCAAGGGGTTGATGTCGTAGATCACCCGGTACTTGGAGGGAACAGCCGATATCGAGTACGCGATGGGGCTGGCGTAGAGCAGGAATTGCAGTGCGTAGGGCACCACGTAGGCCACGTCCCGGTAGCGGACCATGAGCGCGGACGCCACCAGTCCGACCCCCGAGGCGAGGAGGATGACCATCACCGTCCAGACCGGGCTGAGGAGGATGCCGAGGCCCGGGTTGATCCCGTAGACGACCAGGAGCACGAAGAGGAAGACCAGCGACACCACGAAGTCGACGATGGTCGAGTAGGCGGTGGCCAGGGGGACCAGCATCCGGGGGAAGAACACCTTGGAGACGAGGTCGCGGTTGGACACCAGCGATGCGGAGGCCCGGGTGATGACGCCGTTGAACAGGTTCCAGGCCAGGAGGCCGGTGAAGACGAAGACCAGGCCGGGGAGGCCGCCGCTCGGGAGGTGGGCCACCTTTTGGAAGACCAGGGTGAAGATGACCGCCATGAGCAGCGGCTGGAGCACGACCCACACCACACCGAGCAGGGTCTGCCGATAGCGGAGGGTTACGTCGCGGGCCCCGAAGCGGTAGAGGACCTCGCGGCCCTCCCACAGCTGTCCGACCTTGGGAAGGGCGAACCGGCCCGGCGGGGTGATGACGATGTTGGCCATTGGCTTCTCAACCCTGCTTGAAGTCGAAGTCGGGGAACACGACCCCGCGGTCTGTGCCGTCGGGTGTGGTCGGGTGTTGGTAGGGCGAGATGGGCAGGACCTGGAAGTGGCAGGCCTGCTCCCAGATGTCGGCCTGGCGCCCGCCCGCGTGGATGAACAGGTCGAGGGTGTACGCGCCCGGCTTCAGCCACGGGGCCCTCACCACCAACCTTCCCTCGTTGTCGGTGGCCGGGTCGAGCCAGAAGTCCACCACCCGGGAGTCGCACTGGGCGATGAGCATGCCGTCCTCGTTGTTCACGAAGCAGGAGAGGTGGAACCGGCTGCCGAATGACGGGTTGGCGCCGACCGCGAACTCGACGACCACGTCCTGGCCGGGCTTCACGATGTCCTCGGCCATGGTGGCCTCGGTGAACCGGAGCTCGCCGGTGCCCGGGCGGGCCGCCGCGGTGCGCAGGATCGGGGCGGTGCGGGCGAAGCTGCGCTTGTACTCCTCCATCGCCTCCTCCACCGTGCCGTGCAGGACCAGGTTCCCCGAGTCGAGGTAGAGCGCGGAGCTGCACAGGTCGGACACCGTCTGGAGCTGGTGGCTGACGACCAGCACGGTGCGGCCGTCACGGGCCACCTCGCGCATCTTGCGCAGGCATTTGGCCTGAAAGTCCGAGTCCCCGACGGCCAGGACCTCGTCGACGGCCAGGATCTCGCTGTCCAGGTGGGCAGCCACGGCAAAGGCCAGCCGGATGTACATGCCGGTGGAGTACCGCTTGACCTGGGTGTCGAGGAACTTCTCCGTGCCGGCGAAGTCCACGATGGCGTCGAACCGCTCGCGGATCTCCTTGCGGCGCATGCCCAGCAAGGTGCCATTGAGATAGACGTTCTCCCGGCCGGTGAGCTCGGGATGGAAGCCGGTCCCCACCTCGAGCAGGCTCCCCACCCGGCCGCCCAGCTCGATGCGGCCCTTGGTGGGGGCGGTGATCCGGTTGATGATCTTGAGCAGGGTGCTCTTTCCCGCGCCGTTGCGGCCGATGATCCCGACCACTTCGCCCCAGCCCACCTCGAAGCTCACGTCATGGAGGGCGTCGAAGTGCTCGAGCACCTTCTTCTGCTTGCTCTCCTTGACCTTCTTGATCACCGCCTCGGCCGCAGAGGATGGGCGGTCTTCCCGCCGGTAGATCCGATAGGTCTTCGAGAGGTTCGAAACGGAAATCGCCGCATCCTTGGACACTGCGGACACGTTAGACGCCAGTTGTTGGA
>FSZE01000029.1_pt1 | contig 7925 bp, 8 predicted proteins | sample 1638751 | NCBI WGS metagenome assembly FSZE01 (sample SAMEA3914813, study PRJEB12502) | metagenome | biome: forest; material: soil | place: Canada | collected 2011-07-07 | depth 0.3 m
CGCCGGAGTCGATCACGACCGCCTCGATCTGCTCGAACCCCGACTCGGGCCGGAGGGCCCGCTCGGCCAGCTCGAGGAGCCAGCTGCGCACCACCGAGCCGTACCGCCAGATGGCCGAGATCTGATGGAGGTCGAGGTCGAATTCGGGCGCCTCCGACATGATCTCGAAGCCCTCGGCGTAGGCCTGCATGAGCCCGTACTCGATGCCGTTGTGGACCATCTTCACGAAGTGACCGGCTCCGGGGGGGCCGACATGGGCGTACCCGCCCTCCGGGGCCAGGGCCAAGAACGCCGGCTCGGCCAGGGCGACCGCCTCCTTGGTGCCACCGACCATCAGGCAGTAGCCCTCCTTCAGTCCCCAGATGCCACCCGAGGTGCCGGCGTCCACCAGGGCGATGCCCCGGGAGGCCAGCTGCTCGACCAGGGGAGCGGTCTCCTTGTAGTTGGAGTTGCCCCCGTCGATGATCACGTCCCCGGACTCGAACAGGCCGGCCAATGCGGTGATCGTGGTGTTGGTGGCGTCACCGGCCGGCACCATCACCCAGGCCACCCTCGGCGCAGCGAGCTTGCCGGCCAGCTCCTCGAGGGTCGCCGCCGGTTCGGCACCGAAGCTGGCCGCCGACGACCGGGCCTGCTCCGAGAGGTCGAAGGCAACGACTTGATGCCCGTGTTCGATGAGGCGCTGGGTCATGTTGGCGCCCATCTTGCCCAGGCCGACCATGGCGATCTTCATGTTGCTCTCCTCTGTCGTGGGCGAGTGCTTCCATCTTGTTGGTTGGGGAACATCGATGGTCTTCGGGCGACCGTGGCGGGGAACCGGTGGAGCGGCGCCGGGGATCGGGTCTCGGCACCTCGGCAGCTCGGCCCGACGATCCTCCGGTCCGGGGCTAGCTCCCGCTGCTGAGCGAGTTGGCCTTGTCGGAGAGGGACTGCATGAGCTCGTCGAACGACTTCGCGAAGGAGGCCACGCCCTCGGCTTCGAGGGTCTGGGCCACGTCCTCCATCTCGATGCCGGCGGCGGAGAGGGCACTCATGAGGTGCTCGGCGGCATCCAGGCCGGTGTCGACGGTGCGGGCCACGGTGCCGTGGTCCAAGAAGTCGGCGATGGTGCCGTCCGGCATGGTGTTCACCGTGTTCGGGCCGATCAGGGTGTTCACGTAGGCCAGATCCGGGTAGGCGGGATTCTTGGTCGAGGTCGACGCCCACAGCGGTCTCTGGAGCCGGGCTCCCTTGGCCGCCAACGCCTCCCAGCGAGGTCCCGAGAAGCGCTCGGTGAACAGCCGGTAGGCCAGCCGGGCCTGGGCGACGGCGGCCTGCCCCCGGAGTTTCAGGAGCTCGTCGGGATTGGTGGCCGACGGCGCGGCTGCCTCGATCCGACGGTCCACCTCGGTGTCCACTCGACTGACGAAGAATGACGCCACGCTGGCGACGTGGGAGAGGTCGTCGCGCCCCGATGCCGCCAGGGCCTCGAGACCGGAGAGATAGGCCTCGATCACCTCGTCGTACCGGGAGAGGCTGAAGATCAGGGTGACGTTGATGCTCCGTCCCTCACTGATCATCTGACGGATCGCCGGCAGGCCCTCGACGGTGGCAGGGATCTTGACGAGGACGTTGGGCTTGTCGATGCGGGCGTGCAGATCCCGTGCCATCGAGATGGTCCCGTCGGTGTCGTGGGCCAGTGCCGGCGCCACTTCCACCGAGATGTAGCCGTCACCGCCCGACGAGGAGTCGTAGAGCGGACGGAAGAGGCTCAGGGCCCCATCGATGTCGGCGATCACCAGGTCCCAGTACGCATCTTCGACCGACTTGGTCTTGATGAGCTCGCTGAACTGCTCGTCGTAGCTGTCCTGGCCGGCAATGGCCTTGGCGAAGATCGTCGGGTTGGAGGTGACCCCCCGGATGCCCTGCGCGATCAGGCCGGCCATGGTGCCGTCCTGGAGCCAGTCCCTCCGGAGGTTGTCGAGCCACGGGCTCTGGCCTTGTTGGTCGTAGAGATCATGCAGCAGGGTCATGGAAATCCTTTCAATCGGGCCGGATCCGCAGGGGGAGCGGGGCCGATGGCGATGGTTGGACGGTGGTCGGCCCGGTCATGAGGACGACCGTTGTGCGAGCAGGGCGGTTGCCTTGTTTGCCACGTTCTGCGGGGTGAAGCCGAACTTCTCCAACGCCGTGCTGCCCGGGGCCGACGCACCGAACTGGTCGATGCACACCGTGGCATCCGCGTAGCGGTCCCAGCCGAACGAGGTGGCTGCCTCCACCGCGAGGCGGGGGACACTGGCCGGGAGGACGTCGGCCTGGTACTCGTCGGACTGGGTGGCGAAGAGCTCCCACGACGGGAACGACACCACCCGGGCGCGTATCCCGCTCGAGGCCAGGAGGTCGGCCGCGGCCGTGCAGACGTGCACTTCACTGCCGGTACCGATGAGCACCACCTGTGGTGGGCCGGTGTCCGGGTCGCGCAGGACATACGCACCCCGGGGCACCCCCTGCACGGCCAGTCCGGCGGTCTCGGGCAGCACCGGGATCTCCTGGCGGGAGAGGATGAGGGCGGTGGGACCGTCGGCGTCGACGGCGATGCGCCAGGCCTGGGCGGTCTCGTTGGCGTCGGCCGGACGGATCACCCGGAGGTTGGGCATGGCCCTGACCGCCGCCAGCTGTTCGATGGGCTGGTGGGTCGGTCCGTCCTGGCCCAGTCCGATCGAGTCGTGGGTCCACGAGTAGATGACGTGCACATTGGAGAGGGCCGCGATCCGGACGGCACCCCGCATGTAGTCACTGAAGACGAAGAACGTGCCCCCGACCGGCACGATGCCCCGATGGGCGGCCATGCCGGTCATCACCCCGCCCATCCCGTGCTCCCGGATGCCGTAGTGGATCAGATCACCGCCGGGCTCCTCGGCCGACTGGGCGACGGCGCCGGCCATCGCCATCCCGGTGTTGCCGGTCAGGTCCGCGCTCCCGGGCATGACCCCGGGGATGTCGCTGCCGGTGGCGTCGAGGCAGGCCTTGATGGCCTTCCGGGTGGCCATGGGCCCGTCCTCGGGTGCGAAGCTCGGAAGCTTCGACTCCCAGCCGGGCATCCCCCGGCCCTGCTGGGCGGCCTCCCATCGGGCCTTGTCGCCGGTCCACGCGTCGAAGCGCTCGTTCCACTCGGCCCGCCAGGCCGCCCCCCGGGGCATGCACCGGCGGTACATCTGGAGGACGTCGTCGGGGACCCAGAACGACTGGTCCTCGGGCAGTCCGAGCAGCCCCTTGGTCAGGCGGATCTCCTCTTCGGGGAAGGGGTCGCCGTGGGCCTTGGCGGTGTCGGTGAAGTGGGGCGACGGGTAGCCGATGTGGCTGCGGAGGATGATCAGCGACGGCCGGTCCTCGTCAGCCCTGGCCCGGAGCAGGGCGGCCTCCAGCGCGTCGACATCGTTGGCCACCTCCCCGACGTTGTCGACCCCCCAGCCGTAGGCGTCAAAGCGCTCGCCCACCTTGTCGGAGTAGGACAGCTCGGTCGGACCGTCGATGGTGATGTGGTTGTCGTCGTAGACGTAGACGAGCCGGCCCAGCCGGAGGTGGCCGGCCAGCGAGGCGGCTTCGTGGGAGATGCCTTCCTCGAAGCACCCGTCGCCGGCGATCACGTAGGTGTGGTGGTCGCAGACCTCCGGTGAGAAGTTGGAACGGAGCCATCGCTCGGCGATCCCCATGCCCACCCCGTTGGCCACGCCCTGGCCGAGGGGTCCGGTGGTCACCTCGACACCCGGGGTGTGGTTGAGCTCCGGATGCCCGGGGGTGCGACTGCCCCACTGCCGGAACCCTCGCAGGTCGTCGAGGGTCAGTCCGTAGCCGGTGAGGTAGAGCATGGAGTAGAGGAGGATGGAGGCGTGCCCATTGGAGAGCACGAAACGGTCACGGTCGGGCCATGCAGGCTCCGACGGGTCGTGCCGCATCACCCTGGTGAACAAGACGTGGGCCAGGGGAGCCAGTGCCATGGCAGTGCCGGGGTGACCCGAGTTGGCGGCACGGGGCGCGTCCATGGCCAGGCCTCGGATGACGTTGATCCCCAGCTGCTCGAGATCGCCGTCGATGGCCGGGTCCTGAGTCTGCAGCAGGCGTTCAGTCATTGAAGGCCACCCTACCGGCCGAATGTGCGGTTTGTACCAATGACCTTGGTCGATCGCGTCGAGATCGTCGGCCTCTACCGGTCGCGGAACAGGGCGGTCGACGCAGTGAATCCGTGCACGAAGTTCTGTCCGCCGATCGGACCGAACTCCCCGGCGGCGAAGAAGCCGCCCATCGGGATGGGACCAACGGTGTGCCCGAACAGCCGGGCGTCGTGATGGGCCTCGTCGAACAGGCGGGTTCCCCGTCCGTTGCAGGTGAACATCAGGGCCGCGTCGGCATCTCGGCCGTGCAGGAGCAGGTCCAGTTCGCGGTGGGCCGTCGCGGCATCCCGCAGGTGAAACCGCACCGTGCTGCCCAGTGGCACCCGGTCATCCACGGCGACCGCACCCGTCGAGCGATCCACGCCCACCACGTTGCGGATCAGGTAGTCCCCGGGCCCCGGTTCGTCGATGTGCTCGTCGATGAGCCGGCCCATGAAGAGCCCGTTCGATTCGATGCCCGCCACCTCGGCCGGGCCGAGGCTGTTCTTGATCTGGTCGACCAGGCACTCCATGGCCGGAACGCCGGCCACCTCGTAGACCACGTTGCGGTCCGACCGGGTGACGGTGAGGGCGTTCCCATAGGCCCGACAGCCCTGAGACACCACGGTCTGGATGGCCACGCCGGTTCCGATGAGCACCCCGGTGGCGCCCGAGGACACGAGCCGGTCCCCGACGACCAGGCGGCTGCCACCCGGTCCGATGCCTCCCGACACGTTCCCGCCGACTACCGGCAATCCGGGCTGCACCCCGCCGAGCCAGGTCAGGAACTCCTCGGCGGGGAAGGTGAACGGGTCGGCCAGAAGCACCAGCGCGCTCGGCTCGAATCCGATCTGTTCGGGCCAGCCGGCAAAGTGCCAGGAGTCGTCGGCCAGCCGGGTGGCCGAGAGGGCCAGCTGGGACAGAGGGCCGACCCGGCCGGCCCACAGGCTGAGGGCCGGGGTCTCTTCGACCTCCCGCTCCGTCCCGAGCACCGACTCCGCCGCACACCCGACGATGGCCAAGGGGTGGAGCACCGCGGACACCGTTCGCACGATGTCCTCCAATGCACCGGCGTGGGACCGGGTGGCGAACACCATCACCAGGTCCGGGCGTTCACCGATCGCTTCGAGCGCGGCCCCCGAGACCTCTCCGGTGGCCTGGGAGGCAATCGGATGTTCGGACAGCGCACTGGCGAAGGGCACGATGGCTCAGTCGTCCGCCGGGGCGAATCGGATGTCGAGTGAGCGGAGGTAGGTGTGGAGACCGGCGTCCTGGACGGGGACCAGATAGGCCGGTTGGCCGGACTCGTTGTGATGGCTGTGCCAGAGGCCGGGCGGTGTGACGAATGCCCCGGCGGGCTCCCAGTCGACCCGCACCGGATCGAGGATGGAGCCGTCGGCGTCGAGGCGGGCGCCGATCAATGAATAGCAACCGGGGGCGCACTCGGTGATCAGGTCGAGGGCCACGCTCTGATGGCGATGGGGCCGTTGGACCCGCCCCGCCGGAAGGACACCGAGCATCGCCCACAAGGTGTGGGTGACGGTGAGCGTCTGCGGCGCCGCGGCGTTGCCGAGGAGCACGCTCACCCGGCTCCGCAGTGAGGCGTCGGGGTCCCGCTCCACCTCGGCCAGTCGCTCCCGGGCCTCCGCCCCGTCGAAACGGGTGGGCTCGAAACGGCCCTCGGTGGGCGTCACGCCGAGATAGCGGAGCAGTGGCGCGTCGGTGACCCGATACAGCAGCGCCCCGGGTTCGTACGCCCGGTGCTCCGTGGTGCATCCGGCCGGCAAGGTGACGAAATCGCCGTCGCCCCATTCGATCCGGCCCGAGGACACCGCGCCTCGGGGCAGGGTCCGCTCGAATTGGCTGTCGCCGCGGCCGCGTAGGCAGTAGTAGAGCTCGCTGGTGGCGTCGGGCCGGGTGGTCAACGTCTCGCCCGGACCGATCGCGACGAACGAGGCCAGCAGTCCCGGACTGGTGGCCGGGTAGGCGACACCGAGTTGGGCGGAGAGATCGAGGGGGATGATCCGGGACGGTCCGCCGGCATGCACCTGGGGCGAGAAGGTGAGGATCGGGACAGGGCTGATCGAACCCGAACCGATGGGATCCACGGCCGCCGAGTACTCATGGAAGACCGCGTCGCCGGTCCAGTCCTCGGTGGCCTCACCCACCATGACGGTCGGACCTCGGGGTTCAGGGGATCGATTGGCCATTGCCCCAGTATCGACGAGCGACGGGGGTAGCGTCACATGGTGCCTGATCAGCGGATCCAAGTCCCACCCAATTGTGAACTGACATTGGGGATGACCTGCGTCGACAAATCCGAACCGGGTCGGACGACATGGCGCATGCGAGCCGACGAGCGGTTTGCCAACCCCGCCGGCATCATCCAGGGCGGGTTCATCGGCGCCATGGCCGATTCGGCCATGGGATCGGCGACCGTGACGTTCGCCCGGGCCTCGGGTCGGCAGGTGTTCTCGTCCAACGTCGAGATGAAGACCAGCTTCCTCGCCCCCGTCCGGGTGGGCGCCGTCCTCGAGTGCACCGCTTCGGTGGTGTCGGGAGGCGCCCGGGTCGCCTTCGCCGAGGCCAAGGTGGTCGACGACCGGGGGACGATCGTGGCCCGGGCCAGTTCGACCTATCTGTTCACTGCCAGGGAGTGAGCAGGCGGTCTGGGCCGACCGCGGGCACACGCTGCCTATAGTTGTGGTCCAGCAACCAGCAGGTGGTGGTGGAGAGGCAGGCAGGTGGCCGCGTCTTCCCTAGAGCCCGAGGAGGACAGTGGCCCGAGGTCGAAGCGACACGCGTAGAGGTCTGGGTGGTCTTCGATCGACGGGGAGCGAGACCCTCAGGTTGGTCATCGACTACGTCAAGCAGGAGACCCTCGACCCCCTCAAGGGGCTGGGACGGTTCATGCTGTTCGGTGTGGCCGGGTCGGTGGCGCTGGCCATAGGCCTGGTCATCCTGTCGGTCGCCTTCCTCCGGTTCCTCCAGGCCGAGACCGGGAGCACCTTCGCCGGCAATCTGTCCTGGGCTCCCTATCTGATCTGCACTGCTGCCGTCGTCGTGGTGGCCGGCATTGCCGTCAAGGCGGTGAGCCGGGGCCAGCGGCGACCCGCCGCCAATCCCGAGAAGGAGACCCCATGAGCGCGGGAACCGAACGGATCACCCGTGACCAGATCGAGGCCAAGTTCCGAGAGTTGACCGGAGAGGTGACCGAGGAGGTCGAGTCGACCCGATCCCAGATGGTCACCGTGGGCCTGGCCCTGGGCGTGGTAGTGGTGGCCGCGGTGTTCCTCCTCGGGCGCCGGAACGGCCGGCGCAAGTCGGCTGTTGTCGAGGTGCGGCGGATCTGAGTGGTGGACAACCTGCTGCGGTATCTCCAATTGAAAGCATTCGGGCGCGGCTTGAGGGGCTACCACACCGCCTGGTTGGTGGTCGGGGCCGCGGTGTGGATGATCAACCGGGCCCGCAACCAGAACGACGTGATCTACCGGACCGAGCTCAAGCCCGGTGAGCGTCTGATCGTCGAGACGTCCAAACCCGCCGCCAAATCCGCTGGCCGCTGAGCGCCGTGGGGCGCTACGAGGATCGGAGCATCCTGAGGGACGGCGATCGGGTGCTGCTGATCGACCCCAAGGAACGCCGGTACCTGATCACCCTGCGCACCGGTGCCTCGTTCCACACCCACGTCGGCATCGTCAGCCACGACGACCTGATCGGAGCCCCTGAGGGGTCGACGGTCCCCGGCAGTACCGGCCGGCGGTTTCTGGTGGTGCGCCCGACCCTCTCGGACAC
>FSZE01000017.1_pt1 | contig 7765 bp, 6 predicted proteins | sample 1638751 | NCBI WGS metagenome assembly FSZE01 (sample SAMEA3914813, study PRJEB12502) | metagenome | biome: forest; material: soil | place: Canada | collected 2011-07-07 | depth 0.3 m
AGCGGAGGTTCCGACGCCGGAGCCCATCTCGACCGGATGTGCGGGTCCAACTATCCCACCTCCTTTCTGGGCGACTGCCTGCGCAGACGCAAGCTGGTCCCCATGGAGCGGGCCATCCAGCTGATGACCGAGGCCCCCGCCGGCCTGTTCGGGCTGAACGACCGGGGGCGGGTGGCCGAGGGCCTGTGTGCCGACCTGTTCATCTTCGATCCCCAGACCGTGGGCTCGGAGCCGGCCACCCTGGTCCACGACCTCCCGGGGGGGAGCCCTCGTCTGATCGCCGACGCCATCGGGGTGGTCCGGGTGCTGGTCAACGGCGTCGAGACCATCGCCGACGGCAAGCCCACCGGAAGCCTGCCCGGCACCCTGCTTCGCTCGGGTCGGGACACCGCCACGGTGGACCCTTCGCTGGCCGGGGTCTGACCCGCGGCTCGACCTGCCGAACGACCGACCGCGCCCTACACTGCTGACGCGGCGTCAGATGTCCGCCGGCAGTCACCAGACACGGGCGCCGGGGCTGCCGGCAATCGTCGAAACCACAGTCGAAACCACCACGTCACGCACCAGAAGGGGGCCCGCCATGGGTAGCCAGGTCACCAGGGACGAAACACAGCTGCTAATCGGGGGCAAGTGGGTCGAGGCCGGCAACGGCACCTACGACATCGTCAATCCGGCCACCGAGGGACTGGTGGGCCAGGCGCCGGATGCGTCGGTCGAGGACGCCGACGCGGCCGCCGCGGCGGCCCGGGAGGCCTTCCCGGCATGGGCCGCCACCCCGGTGGAGGACCGTCTGGCCCTGTTGAAGGCGGCGGCCGCAGCCATCCGGGCCAAGAACGAGGAGCTGGTCCCACTGGTGATCGCCGAAACCGGTGCCACCGCCTCGGTGGGATCCCGCATGCAGGTCCCGATCAGCGCCGACCGGTTCGACCGCTACTCACGCGACATCCGCCACGTGCAGGAGTCGATGCTGCCCCCGATCGCCACCGCGGCCACCCCGCTGGCTCCGGGCGGCCTGATCAGCGCCCTGGCCTACCGCCAGCCGGTCGGGGTGGTGGCGGCCATCGCCAGCTACAACTTCCCCCTGACCAACATGGCCGGCAAGGTGGCACCCGCCCTGGCCATGGGCAACACCGTGGTCATCAAGCCCGCCCCCCAGGACCCGCTGGCGGTGGTCGAGCTGGCCCGGGTCCTCGACGAAGTCGGGTTCCCTCCGGGGGTGGTGAACCTGATCAGTGCCCAGGGCCCGGATCCGGCCTCGGCGCTGACCAGGTCGCCCGATGTCGACATGGTGTCCTTCACCGGGTCCACCGCGGTGGGCCAACGCATCGCAGCCGCCGGGGCTCCGACCATGAAGCGGCTGCTGATGGAGCTGGGCGGCAAGGGTGCCGCGGTGGTGTTCGAGGACGCCGACATCAAAGGGGCGGTCACCGCCATCGGGTCGACCTGGGCCTTCCACTCCGGCCAGATCTGCACCGCTCCGACCAGGGCCGTCGTCCACCGCAGCATCTTCGAGCAGGTCGTCGAGAGCCTGGCCACGTTCGCCGGCGTGCTCAAGGTGGGCGACCCGACCGAACCGGAGACGGTGGTCGGTCCGCTGATCTCGGGCGCCCACCAGCAACGGGTCCTCGACTACATCGCCACCGGGCGCGCCCAGGGCGAGGTCGTGGCCGGGGGCAACCGCCCCGGCCACCTGGACACCGGCTACTACGTGGAGCCGACCCTGATCACCGGGTCCAACGACATGACGGTGGCCCGGGAGGAGATCTTCGGTCCGGTGGTGGTCGCCATCCCCTTCGACGACGAGGAAGAGGGCATCGCCATCGCCAACGACTCGGAGTTCGGGCTGTACGACTACGTCTTCTCCGGTGACACCTCCCGCGCCTTCCGGGTGGCCAAGCTGCTCCGGGCCGGCCATGTGGGGATCAACACGGCCCAGCGCAACATGGATGCGCCCTTCGGCGGCTTCAAGATGAGCGGCATCGGCCGCGACGGCGGCGACTACGGTCTCGAGGCCTACTCGGAGATGCAGTCGATCATCTGGGCCGGCTGAGACCCCTCGGGGTCAGCCTGCCCCGAGGAACGGTGCCCCGAAGCTGAACACGCCCCCGTCGGCGGCCACCAGCCAGTAACCGCCGGTCGCCCGATCGGCCGCCATCCCCACCACCGGGGCATTGAGGGGCAGGGCTCCGGCGCTGCCCCGGTAGCCGGCATCGCCGAAGGTGAAGATGCCTCCGTCAGAGGCGACGAACCAGTACCCGCCGCCGTCGCGCGTGGCGGCCATCCCGTTCACCGGTTGGTTGAGCCTCATGCTGCCCCCCGACCCGAAGAACGGTGCGCCGAAGGAGAAGACACCACCGTCGGCCGCGACCAGCCAGTAGCCGCCGGTGGCGCCGTCGGCCGCCATGCCCACCACCAGCGAGTTGAGGGGTCTCCCTCCCTCCGATCCCTTGAACGCAGCATCCCCGAAGGCGAACACGCCGCCGTCGCTGGCCACCAGCCAGTAGCCCCGGCCGCTGGCCGTCGGCGCGACGCCGACAACCGGGGCGTTGAGGGGCATCCCGCCCATCGAGCCGTAGAACCCGGCGTCACCGAAGGAGAAGATGCCTCCGTCGCCGGCCACCAGCCAGTAGCCCTTGCCGTCGGCGGTGGCCACGATGTGGGAGATGGGTGCGACCAGCGGGACGCCGGCCATCGAGCCGTAGTTCACCGCGTCGCCGTGGGTGGTGACCGTTCCGTCCGCCTTGGCCACCCAATAGCCGTTGGAATCAGCGGTGGCCGCCATGCCAACGATGGCCGGGGGGGCGATGCCGTTGGGCTCGCCGGGCACGGACGGCACCGCGAACGGGTAGGGGTACTGGCCCCCGGTGGCGGTCACCGCGCCGTTCGGCCCCATCGTCTGACCTGGGCAGTAGACCGGATTGCCGGTGGGAGCCCCGGCTGCGATCGGGCTCGCGGCCACCGGATGCCCGGCCACCGCGTTCTGACTGGCCTGTCTGGCATTGGCCGACGGATAGTCGCCGTAGGCATAGCCGAACAGCTCGACCGTCCACGCCTGGTTGCCGCTGCAAGTCACTCCCACGCCCACGTAGCTGTAGGCAGCGCCGAGGGCGTTCTGGCGGTGGCTGGCCGAGGCCATGTAGACCCCGTTCATGCCGTCCGATCCGTCACCCGGCCAGTAGCCGAAGCCGGTGCTCCCGGAATTGGCGGCGAAGACACACACCTGGTTCGGCGCCGGGGCCGAGCCTCCGGGGCCGGTACAGGGCGGGAGGGCAGGGTCCGCCACCGTTCCGGTGGCCGCCAGGTGGGCCGACCAGGCCTGGGCGTCGGCCTGCAACCCCGCGTCGACCTGCAGCTGGGGAATCGGCATCCCCGAGCCGCGGACCGCCCGCTCCGCATTGATGCGCGCCTCCAGGTCCCTGGCGTAGAGGCCCTGGAGCCCGCCGATTCCACCGGGCACCGCGCCTGCGTGCGCCGTCGGCGCCCCCGCCACCTGGAGCGACACCGACAATCCGGCCGCTGAGACCAGCGCGACCAGGGCCAGCACCACCCTCGCCAGGGGTCGGCGAGCAGCGGAACCCTCGCCACGGATTCCGTGTTCTGCCCGGCTCAGACCCAGTGTCGGCGTCACCGGCCAGATGTCCTGGCGGGAGCCGACCGTGGTTCGATCGTCGTACAAGTAGCTGTGCCCCTCTGAGTGCTGCCTATCCGAGTGCTGCTTGTCTCCGTACTGCGCGTAGTCTGGCAGGCGAGTCGGTGGGACTCCAGTCGGGTCGACGCCAGTCATGATGTGTGGGCCTCTCATGGTCGGTGTGGATCACGTACCGTGGTCCTATCGACCGAAAACCGGGAAAACTGTTGCCCGATTGGGGTACAACAGGTCGGTGCCCGTCCCCGTCCCGCCCTCAATTCCCTCGTCATTCACCGAAATTGCTGCTCGCGTCTCCAATTGGGGCAGGTGGGGGCCGGAGGACCAGATCGGCACCCTCAACCTGATCGATGGGGCGGCCCGACTGCGGGGGGCAGCCGCGGTCCACGACGGGACGGCCTTCGCCATGGGGCTGCCGATGTCATCCGACCAGGGGATCCAGATGGGATTCGTGAAGGGGCGGATCAATCCGGCCCGCACCATGATCAGCGTCAACGAGCCCCTCAGCCCGGATCCCGAGTGGATCGCCACCTCCGAGGACCTGGTGACCTTCGCCCTGCAGTGCGCCACCCACTGGGACGGGCTGGCCCATGCGTCCTACGGGGCCGGGCCCGGCGGGGGGATGCTCTACAACGGGTTCCCGGCCTCGTCGATCACCGAAGAGGGCGCCAGCAGGCTGGGCATCCACCTGATCACCTCGTTGGTGTCGCGGGGGGTCTTGCTCGACGTTCCCCGGGCCAAGGGCGTGGAGATCCTGGACCCGGGCTACCCGATCTCACCCGCCGACCTTGACGCGGCGTGTGCGCTCGGCGGTCTGACCATCGAGCCCGGCGATGTGGTCCTGGTCCGCACCGGCCAGGCCGCTCACCTCGCCCTGCCGGGCCGACCGGGTCTGGGCGGCGCGGACCCGGTGCGGGACCTGGTGGCCTACACCTGGCCGTCGCCCGGCCTGACCATCGCCACCGCCGAGTGGTTCCACACCCACGACGTGGCCGCGGTGGCCACCGACACCATGGTCCTCGAGGTCTATCCCTGTGAGGACAGGGACCTGTACCTCCCGGTGCACCTCCTCCACCTGGTCGAGATGGGGATGACCCAGGGCCAGAACTGGTTCCTCGACGAGTTGGCCGATGCCTGTTCCGCCGACGGACGGTACGACTTCCTCCTGGACGCCACCCCGTTGCCGTTCACCAACGCCCTCGGCTCACCGGTCAATCCGGTGGCCCTGCGCTGAACAGGACCTCCCGGGCGGCACGCGGCCGGGGGCGGGCTACGTCGGCTCGATCTTCGACCCCGCCTTGGCCGAGGCCGCCCTCACCTGGGCGGTCCGGGCCGATGCCGCTCCCCCTCCGACCACCGGGCCGGTGCGGGGCAGCGGGGCCTTCGACCCGGGCACCCGGGCCCCGATCGGAGCCGCCCTGCCGGTGACCGACCAGTGCAGCAGGCGGGCCTGGCTGTCCACCAGCGACGCGGTCCGGATTCCCCAGAACTCGAAGCCGTAGCGATGGCCGGCCACCTGGGCCAGCATGGCGATGAGGGTGCCGGCGGCGGCCATCGGGTCGGAACCGGCCGGTGATCCCGACACCTCCTCGCTGGTGGCGATGACCCGGGCCAAGGTCACCGTGACCGCGTTCAGGGCCCGAACTCGCAGCCCCTGGAAGCGCAGGTCGCCCTCCACCGTGGTCAGCTCCACCACGCGGAAGACCGCCCGGTTGCGCTCCCAGTACTCCATGAAGCCCTCGACGACGGCCACCGCGGTGTCCCAGCTGGCGCCCTCGGTCCAGTCGCCGTCCACCAGGCCGGCCAGGATCCCGGCCCCCTCGACCAGTTCCTCGGCCAGCACGGTGATGGCCGCCTCGACGTTCTCAAAGTACTGGTAGAAGGTGGCCGGAGAGGTGCCGGCCTCCCTCGCGATGTCGATCACCTTGATCGACCGCCACGGTGTGGCCACCAGGAGCTCGGCCGTGCACTCCAGCAGACGCTGCCGGGTGGCCAGCCCCCGGCGTCCCGGAACCCGCCCATCGGTGGTGGCGATCAGTTCCGGATCGTCCGCAAGGCTCATGGCCGACCATGGTACCGAGGGTCGGGACGACATGACGGGGCGTCAGAAAGCCCGGCGCGGGCGGTGCATCCAGGTCCGGAGGGTCATCGGTCGTCACCCGTGAGGTCAGTGCCCCAATTCCGGGTGCGAAACCCCTGGCGAGTAGGGTGATCGCTCATGGCGAACCGTCCGGTGCCACGCACCTTGACGCGAGCCCAGCAAGCCCGTCGCCAGCGTGTGGTGGACGCTGCCATGGCGCTCGGTCTCGACGGTGGGTACGAGGCCGTGCAGATGCGGGATGTGGCCGCCCGGGCCGATGTGGCCATGGGCACCGTCTACCGGTACTTCACCAGCAAGGACCACCTGCTGGCCGCGGCGCTGGTGTTCTGGGTGGAGCAACTGGACACCCGGCTGGCCCAACTCCCGGCCCAGGGCGACACCGCCGCCGAGCGGGTGATCGACGCCCTCGACCGGGCCCTCCGGTCCATGGGGCGCCAACCCCAGCTGGTCGCCGCCGTGTTCACCGCGCTGGCCTCTCCGGACCCGGCGGCCATCGAGTGCCAGCAACAGGTGTCGGTCCTGATGGAGGGGATCATCACCCGGGCCATCGGCGACCCCCACCCGCCCGACCTCAGCGACCGGACCCGGATCCTCGGTCACGTCTGGTACTCGGCGCTGGTGGGGTGGGTCAACGGGTGGAGCAACATGGGCCGGGTGCACGACGAGCTGGTGGTGGCCATCGGGCTGCTGCTGCCCACCGACATCTACACCGAGGCCTTCTCCGCCCGGGGTACGCCCACCGTCGGAATGACCTGAGTCGGGCCACCGCTCGGGGTACCGTCTGGCATGCCCGCGGCCATCGAAGTACACGGACTGTCCAAACAGTTCGGCCACGTGCGGGCCGTCGACGACCTCAGCTTCGAGGTGGTGGCGGGTCGGGTGACCGGATTCCTCGGCCCCAACGGTTCCGGCAAGACCACCACGCTGCGCATCCTGTTGGGCCTGGTCTCGTCCACCACGGGCACCGCGACCTTCGGCGGGCGGCGCTACGTGGAGCTCGACGACCCGGTCCGCCATGTCGGTGCGGTACTCGAGGCCACCAGCTTCCATCCCTCGCGCCGGGCTGAGGACCATCTGAAGACGGTGGCCATCGGCGCCGGGATCCCCCTCACCCGGGTCGACGAGACGCTCGAGCTGGTCGGCCTGGCCGACGTGGCCCGGCGTCGGGTGGGCAAATTCTCCATGGGCATGCGGCAACGCCTCCAGCTGGCCACCGCCCTGCTCGGTGACCCGGAGATCCTCATCCTCGACGAGCCCTCCAACGGCCTCGACCCACAGGGCATCCAGTGGCTGCGGACGTTCATCCGCCACCAGGCGTCGCTCGGACATGCGGTGCTGGTCTCCTCCCATCTGCTGTCCGAGATGGAAGAGACCGTTGACGACGTGGTCATCGTGTCCCACGGGAGGCTGGTGCTCCAGACCACTTTGGCCGAGCTGGGTAGCCGGGCGGGGACCCGCACCGGACTGCGGATCCGGTCACCGGAGCTCCCCCGCCTCATCTCGCTGCTGGAGGCGGTTCCGGTGGCCTACCGCCAGCTGGCCCAGGACCTGCTGGTGATCGACGCCGCCACCCCGGAATGGTTCGGGCCGTTCGCCGCCCAGAACCAGATCGTCCTCTACGAGCTGATCCACGAGCGGGGCAGCCTCGAAGAGGTCTTCCTCAGCCTGACCCACGGCTTCGACGCGGTCGACCCGCGGCTGGCCGCGGGACAACCGAGCCCGGCAGTGTCTGCGGCCGCGGGGACCGGCCCCGCCCAGATGCCGGGAGGCCCGACATGATCGCCATCGTCCGCTCCGAGTGGCTCAAGATGCGTACCACCGCGGTGCCGTGGGTCCTCGCCGGAATCGCCCTGGTCATCAACGGGCTGCTCATCCTGGGGTACTTCTTGAGTCACGGCGGCGGTGGTGGCGGCGGCGGTGGCGGCGACACCACCTTCGGGTCCCCCAACTACCCCCATACCACCCAACAGCTCCGGAACCTGCTGGGGTCGGGCTTCATCGGGTACCTCCTGGCCCTG
>FSZE01000141.1_pt1 | contig 7592 bp, 8 predicted proteins | sample 1638751 | NCBI WGS metagenome assembly FSZE01 (sample SAMEA3914813, study PRJEB12502) | metagenome | biome: forest; material: soil | place: Canada | collected 2011-07-07 | depth 0.3 m
ACTCGGGCCGGTCGGGGGCACCGACGCACCCGATCCCGATGCGCTGACCGGTGACGACCGGTCGGTCGGGCCCGATGCACCCGGTGGCCCGCCATGACCATCCTCGGGCTGCTGGTGGCCGGGGGGTGTGGTGCCCTCCTCCGCTACGAGGTGGAACTGAACGTCCGGCGCCGCCTCGGGCCGTCGTTCCCCTTCGGCATCCTGGTCATCAATGTGACCGGGTCGTTCCTGCTGGGCCTCCTGGTCGGCCTGGCCGAGCACCACGGGGTCCGCCCCGCCGTGGTGACCGTGCTCGGGACCGGCCTCCTCGGGGCCTACACCACCTTCTCCACCTTCACCTTCGACACCGTCGCCCTGGCCGAGCGGGGCCGCATCGTGGCGGCGGCAGCCAACATCGGCGCCAGCCTGGTGCTCGGCCTGGGAGCCGCCGCCCTGGGCCTGGCGGCCGGTCACGCCTTCTGACCAGGATCGACTCCGCCCCGATTCGCGGAGGCGCCACACGACGTTCACGGAATGATCACCGGTTGGTTCCTTGGCGATCGTCCGGCGTTCACCTGGGCTCCTTAGCTTGGGAGACGAGGAGCCGCCGGTGTTCGTGGAACGTGAAAGCGTCAAGGTCCTGGTCATCGAAGACGAGGAGTCCTATCGCCAGGCTCTGGCCTCCGGTCTGGGACACGAGGGGTTCGACGTCGTCCTGGCGCAGGACGGGCTCGAGGGCATCCGCCTGTTCGGCGAGCACCACCCGGACATCGTCCTCCTCGACATGCTGCTGCCGGGGATGCACGGCATCGACGTCTGCCGGAAGCTGCGGGCCTCCTCCGACGTCCCGATCCTGATGGTCAGCGCCGTCGATGCCGAACTCGACGTCGTCCTCGGCCTCGAGCTGGGCGCGTCGGGCTATGTCACCAAGCCGTTCCGTCTCCGCGAGCTGGTGGCCCGGATGAACGCCATCCTCCGTCGGGTCCAGCCCCGGAGCTCGGCCGTCATCGAGCCCTCGGTGCCCGTCCAGGCACCACCGCCACCGGAGGCCGACGACGGCCGGGGTGAGCCGCTCGATGCCTTCGGTGACGTGTCCGTCGACTACGTACGTCGCGAAGTGAGCGTCCGCGGCACACCGGTGCACGTATCGCGCAAGGAATTCGATCTGTTGACTGCCCTCCTCACTCCGGCGCGTCGGGTGCGCTCGCGCGACGAGCTCATCGATCTGTTGTGGCCGGACACCTACCTGACCGACACCCGCACGCTCGACACCCACATCCACCGGCTGCGGTCCAAGCTCGAGCCCGATCCGGCCCAACCCTGCTACATCGTGACCGTGCGCGGGGTGGGCTTCCGCATCGACCCCGACGGAACCTTCGGCGAGCCGCCCACCTCCGACGCCCGGGGCGCCGGCGATACCGTCACCGCCTGACCGGACCGAGCCCGTCGATCAGCCGAACCGACCGTTCACGTAGTCGAGGGTGCGCGGGTCGGACGGCTCGCTGAAGAGCCGGATACTCGGTCCGAACTCGATCAGCTCACCCGCCTTGTCGGCGCCCATGAGCAAGAAGGCGCACCGGTCGGACACCCGCATGGCCTGCTGCATGTTGTGGGTGACGATGACGATGGTCACCCGATCCTTCAGCTCGCCCACCAGCTCCTCGATCCGCTTGGTGGCAATGGGGTCGAGGGACGAGGTGGGTTCGTCCATCAGCAGCACCTCCGGCTCGACGGCCAGGGCCCGGGCGATGCACAGCCGCTGCTGCTCGCCTCCCGAGAGGGTGCCAGCATTGGCATTCAGGCGATCCTTCACGCTGTCCCACAGGGCGGCGGCGATGAGTGCCGACTCGGCCGCCTCGTCGAGGAGTGCCTTCTTGCGCACACCGTTGAACCGCAGACCGGCCACGGCGTTGTCGTAGATGCTCATGGTCGGGAACGGGTTGGGCCGCTGGAACACCATCCCCACGCGGGTGCGCAACAGCGTCGGATCGGTGTCCGGGCCGTAGACATCGAGGTCGCCGAGGTGGACGGAGCCGGTCACGGACGCCGACCGCTCTGCGTCGTGCATCCGATTGAGGGCACGGAGCAGGGTGGTCTTGCCGGAGCCCGACGGCCCGATCAGGGCGGTGACCTCCCCCGAGAACACGTCGAAGGAGACGTCGCGGACGGCGGTGTGCCCGCCGAAGGCGACGGACACGTCGCGCAAGGTCATGACCACCTGGCCGGTCGGGAGACCGATCAACTCCGGTTCGGCGCGCATCATTGGCGACTCTCCCACATTTGGGACAGGGCTGGCGTCGGTCAACGGTGCTCCTTGCGAAGGTAGGCGGCGAGCAGGCGGCTGCCGATACTGAGGACCAGCACGATGACCATCAACAGGAGCGCCGCGCCCCACGCGAGCTGGACCTGGTCGGCGTAGGGCTGGCTGCTGCTGTTGTAGATGAAGATCGGGAGGGCCTCCTGCGGCTTGGTCGGATTCCACTGGAGGTACTGGTTCCCGAAGACGGTGAGCAGCAGCGGAGCCGTCTCACCGAGGCCGCGGGCGACGGCCAGCAGGACGCCCGTGATCACCCCGGGCAGCGCGGTGGGGACCACCACCTTGCGGGCGATGGTGGCCCGGCGGGCACCGAGGGCCATGGCCGCCTCGTTGAGCGAGCGGGGCACGCCTCGGAAGGCGGTCTCGCCGGCCCGGATGATCACCGGCAGCATGATGAACCCGATGGCGAAGGCCCCGGCGAGGCCGCTGTAGGCCTTGAAGTTCCGGACGATGGCGATGTAGCCGAAGATGCCCACGGTGATCGACGGGATACCGGTCATCACGTCGGCGGTGAATCGGAGCCCGGCGGCGATCCGTCCGCCCGACTCGGCCAGAAACAGACCACAGAGGAGGCCCACCGGAACGGCCACGGCGGTGGCGATGGCGGTGATCACCGCGGTGCCCACGATTGCGTTCCAGACGCCCCCTCCGGGAATCCCCTCCGGGGTGGTGGGCTTGGTGAAGAAGTCGGTGCTCCAGGCGGGCAGGCCCTTGGCGGTCACGTAGACGAGGACGGCCACGAGGGGGACCACGGCGATGGCCAGGAACAGCCAGCAGATCCCCAGTGCCACCGCCGAGCCGAGCTTGCGCCGGCGCAGACTGGATGCGGCGGCGGCCTGGACGGCACGGCGGCGCTCGACGGATGGATCGGCTGGAGCGTCGAGGACGGAGGTCACTTGCCTACCTCCACGCCGGCCGCTTCGTTGCCGGTGGACCACACCAGCCAGCGGGCCGCCGTGTTGACCAGGATCCCGATGACCAGGAGAACCAGGCCGGCGCCGAACAGGGCGCTCAGCTCCGTGCCGGTGGACTCGCCGAAGTAGTTGACGATCATCGAGGGCAGGGTCGCCCCGGGCGACTTGATCGAGTGGGCGATGTAGGGGGAGTTGCCGATGACCATGGCCACGGCCACCGTCTCCCCGAGGGCCCGCCCGGTGGCCAGGGTGAAGGCCCCGAGGATGCCGGTGCGGGCGCCGGGCAGGACCACTTTGCGCAGGATCTGCCACCGGGTGGCTCCGAGCGCCATGGCGCCCTCGATCTGCTCTTCGGGCACCACGGCGATCACGTCGCGGGAGATGGCCACCATGGTCGGGAGGATCATCACGAACAGGATCACGCCGGCCAACAGAATGCCGACGCCCTGGTTGGGCCCGTTGAACAGCCCGGTCCAGCCGAGCACCGAGGTGAGGAACGGCTCGACGGTCGTGCGGAACACCGGGGCGAGCACGACCAGTCCCCAGAGACCGAAAACGACGCTGGGCACGGCGGCCAGCAACTCGACCGTGGTGGACAGCGGGGCCCGCAGCCGGCGGGGCACCAGGAAGGCCAGGGCGATTGCGGTGCCGAGGCCGATGGGCACGGCCAACACCACGGCGATGGCCGTGGTCTCGAGGGTGCCGGCAATGAACGGGAGCAGCCCGTACTGCCCATGGGAGGGATTCCACGTCGACTGGAGGATCCAGGTGAAGCCGAGTGTCGAGAACGCCGGTTTGGCCTGGAGGATGACCGCCACCAGGAACCAGACGGCCAGGGCCGCGAACAGGGCGGCTACCACGGCCAGGAGGCCGCGGTAGCCGTTGTCCGGCAATCCCCGCCGCCGCCTGCGCCTAGGCGCCGCAGGCAGGGGTGTCTCGATCGTGGTCACGCCGGCGCCTTCACGCCCAACGGTGCCCGGGTGCCCCGGGCCGATCCGGTCACGACGTTGTCAACAACGTCTGACCACTCGGGCCGGTGACCGTCTGCAGCTGGGTCCGGACATCGTTCTGCACGGCCGGCGGAAGGGCGACGTAGTCCAATGAGGCAGCCAGGTTCTGGCCCCCGCCGGTGTGGGTGGTCCAGTCGATCACCTTGACGACCTGGGCCCCCGTGGTGGCACTCGTCTGCTTCTGGAGCAGGATGGCCCAGCTGTAGCCCGAGATCGGGTAGCTGGTGGCGCCGGCCTCGTTGACGACCGAGAAGTCGGTGGCCGACACGGTCGTCTTCTGATCAGCGTCGGCGGCCACGGTGGCCGGGCTCGGGACCACGTAGTTGCCGGCCGAGTTCTTGACCGCCGCGTAGGTCATCTTGTTCTGGATGGCATACGAGAGCTCGACGTAGCCGATCGAGTACGGGGTCGACTGGATCGAGGCGGCCACGCCCGAGTTCTTCGGGGTCTGCACGATGGCGCCGGCCGGCCAGGTGATCGTCTTCGACGTGCCGAGCGTCCACGCCGTCGGGTTCGCCGACTTCAGGTAGTCGGTGAAGATGTACGTGGTGCCCGATCCGTCGGCCCGGACCTCGGGGGTGATGGCGTGGGCCGGCAGGGTGACACCGGGGTTCAGCGCGGTGATCTGGGCGGCGTTCCACATGGTGATGGAGCCGTCGAAGATGCCGGCCAGCGTCGGGCCGTCGAGCTTCAACCGGGTCGAGATGCCGGGCACGTTGTAGGCGATCGACACGCCCCCGAGGATGTCAGGTACCTGGATCACGGGACCGGCGGATGCCGGCACCTTGGCCAGATCGGCCGCCGCCATGGGCACATCAGAGGCGGCGAAGGCGACCGTTCCGCCTTCGAAGGCGGTGATACCGGCACTGCTGCCGAGGCCCTGGTAGTTGACGGTCAGGGCCTGGTTCTTGCCGCTGTACTGGAAGAAGGCGGATTGGAAGAACGGCTGGACGAAGGTCGAGCCCGACGCGTTGAGCGTGCCGGCCGGGGCCTTCAGGTCAGCGGCCAGGTACGCGGCATTGCCGGTGGCCAGCTTGCCGCCGGGAGGGGCGGTGGTCGTGGTCGTCGCCGCTGTCGACGAAGAGCTGCAGGCGCTCAGCAGGGCTGCGGCGGCCAGCCCGAGAGTGAGGGCGGCGAGCGGTGCCGCCCGACGGCCGGTCCTCGTGGTAGTGGCATTCCGGCTGTGCATCAGTGTCCTGACCTCCGTCTCGATGAGCTGCAGGTCGCGGACTTCTGTCGACCGCACCCGTTTAGGAGGACCGTATCCAAGTCACTTGAACGGGAGGTGAAATCGAAATGAACTGCTGACAAACTGCGGAAGAACCCCGATGAACTGACTACCCGGCGACGAATTCCTCGATGATCATCGCCAGCTCCAGCGGCTTGTCCCCTTGGATACTGTGCCCGGCATCCTCGACCACCACGACGGCATCATCCGGCCGACGGCGACGGAACTCGGCGACGTCGTCGTCGTCCACCACCGGCGACGTGCTGCCTCTGGTCAACAGGACCGGAACGGGGATCGCCTCGAGCGCATCCCACAGCGACTGGAAGTCCGCCCGCTCCACGTGCAGCCCGGTCTCGGTCGACGGGCGGCCGACCTGGTGGCGCCACGCCCAGGTGCCGTCGGGCATCTGGACCGAGTTGTGGAGCACTCCCCGTCGAAGCGACGACTCGGACCGGGTCGGATTGAACTGGATGGTGCGGTCGAGGATCTCGTCGAACGTAGCGAACGATTCGGGGCCGGACAGGAAGGCGGCGATGTCGGTCGTCTTGTCGCTGTTCACCCCCGGGGTGATGTCGACCAGGACCAACCGTCGCACCAGGTGGGGGTGGCGGGTGGCCAGCGCGATGGCCGTGGCCCCGCCGAGCGACATGCCGACCACGGCTTGCGCGGCCGGGGCAAGGAGCTCGATGACCCGGGCCACGTCGTCAGCCATGGCGGACGGGTCGAGCCACGCTGAGTCCTTCGGCCAGTCCGAGTGACCATGTCCGGGAAGATCGATGGCCACCAGGGGCCGGTCCAGGGCCAGTGCGACCGTGTCCCATGTATGGGCGTTCTGCCCCCCTCCGTGGATGAAGACCAACTCGGGCGGTGCGGCCCCCCACACCAGGGCACTGACCTTGCGGCCCGGCGCCACCTCCAGGAATTCGCGTCGGACCACCGGCGGGGCCTCGAACGGGAGGCCGACCTCTGCGGCGTTCTCATGGAACAGCGAGAACTCGTCGTAGGTGGGGAGGGGATCGGTCACGGCTGCTCCTGTTGGTCGGCCTGTCTGCTCACGATGAGGGTGCGGGAATGTCCTGGGGTCGTTGGTCCGTCGTGTCGAGGTGGCGCAGCTCTTCGACGAGTGCAGCCAGGGTCGCATCCTCCACCAGGTAGGGAGTGTAGAAGCCGACCCGGTCGACGAGGCCGCCGAAACGGTCCATGATCTGGGTCGCCACTTCGCCGGGTGATCCGACCGCCGCCAATGCAGCCAACATGGTGTCGTCGATCCGATCGGGCATCTCGTCCCATCGGCCGGCTTTGCTCAGGGCGTTGAGTTCCGGCTGGAGGTCCTCCCACCCTTCGACCTCGAGGACCGGTCGATAGGCCGGGGTGGACGCGTAGAACGAGAGGAGCCACCGCCCGGCGAGCCGGGCCGTCTCGAGTTCGGCGTCGTCGCGGCCGCAGCACACGATCACCTCGCCGGTCACCGTGACATCCGACCGGGCCCGACCGCCCCGGGCCAGGCCCGCGGCCACCGCCGGCAGGGTCCGGGTCCGTAGATGGGCACCGGTGTTGAACGGCATGACCAGGACACCGTCGGCCACTTCGGCGGCCAGCGACACCATCTGCGGTCCGAGTCCGCCCAGCGCGATGGGGGGCGGTCCATAGGGGTGGGGGCCGGGGTTGAACATCGGCGGCATGAGGGTGTGCGACGTGAACTCGCCCCGGAAGTCCAGGCGCTCGCCGGTCTCCCAGGTGGCGAAGATGGCCCGTAGGGCCCCGACGCACTCGCGCATCCGGGCGATGGGCCGATCGAACTCCGCCCCGTACCGCTTCTCCACCTGGGCCCGGATCTGGCTACCGAGCCCGAGTGTGAATCGCCCTTTCGACAGCAGCTGGAGGTCCCAGGCCTGGTGGGCCAGCTGGACCGCGTTACGGGGGAAGGCAATGGCCACGTTGGTGGCCAGCTCCAAGGTGGTGCCCGCACCGGCGGCCAGGATCAGGGGGGTGAAGACGTCGTGGGGGCCCTCGAAGGTGAAGGCCCCGTCGACCCCGATGTCGACCAGGCGTCGGGCATGGCCGGCCGCGTCCTCCAATCCGGCGAGCTGGGTGTCGAACCGCATCGGGCCATGCTGTCACCCGCGACGGGTCGGTGCCGGGGC
>FSZE01000050.1_pt1 | contig 7422 bp, 4 predicted proteins | sample 1638751 | NCBI WGS metagenome assembly FSZE01 (sample SAMEA3914813, study PRJEB12502) | metagenome | biome: forest; material: soil | place: Canada | collected 2011-07-07 | depth 0.3 m
CGGAGCCATCGTCACCCCGTACAGCGCGTCAGCCGCCTCCATGGTCCGCTTCTGGTGGCTCACGATGATCAGCTGGGCCTCGCCCCGGAACTCGTGGACCAGCCCGAGGAAGCGCTGCAGGTTGACGTCGTCGAGGGCGGCCTCCACCTCGTCCATGAGGTAGAACGGCGACGGCCGGCTGCGGAAGACGGCGAAGAGGTAGGCCAGCGCCACGAGGGATCGCTCGCCGCCCGAGAGCAGCGACAGTCGTCGGACATTGCGGCCGGCCGGGCGGACTTCCACCTCGACGCCGGTATTGAGCAGGTTCTCCGGGTCGGTCAGGGAGAGACGGCCCGTGCCACCGGGGAAGAGCGTCGTCACCAGGTTCGAGAAGTGCTCGTTCACGTCGGCGAACGCCGAGTCGAACACGTGCATGATCTCGTCGTCGAGGGTCCTGATCACGTGGTGGAGCTCCCGGCGGGCCGTGCGCACATCCTCCACCTGGGACTCGAGGAACTGATGCCGGTCATTGAGCTCGGAGAGCTCCTCGAGGGCCAAGGGGTTGACCGGGCCCAGGGCCGCCAGCTGGGTCTCGAGCTGACCGATCCGGGTGGCCGGGTCGGAATCCTCGGGAAGGTCCGGCGGTGGGGCCGCCATGGCCACCTCAGGCCCGCACGCCAACTCGCGTCGCAGGGCCTCGACCACCGATTCGCGCCGGATGGTCGCCTCGACGAGATCCAGTTCGATCTTCTGGAGCCGGCCGCGCGCGGCGGCCAGCTCGTGCTCGTTGGCCGACCGTTGACGGCGCAGTTCCTCGAGCCGGGCACCACCGGCGCGCACTGCCTCCAGCTGGAGCCGGTGGCGTTCCCGCAGTTCCGCCAGGGCCACGTCCAACCGCTCCTGGGCCGAGGCCACCACGGTCAGGAGTCGCTCGACCGCCGTCGCATCCGCCTCCAGGCGCTTCCGGCGCTCTGCGGCCTCCCGGCGCTCGTCGGCATGCCCGGTCAACCTCCGCTCGACCTCCTGCAGCCGGTCGGTGAGGACCCGCCGGCGCTCCACCAGGCTGGCCGACCGAACCTCCCACTCGCTCCGGAGCAGGGCGGCATCGGCGATCCGCTCATCGATCCGGCGCCGCTCTTCTCGCGCCGCGGCCATCCGGTCGGCGGCCTGGGCCCGGACCGCCTCCAATCCGGGCAACTCCTCGCGCAGCTGCGCCGCCCGCTCGGTGTCCCGGGCGATCCGGTCCTCGAGCTCGGCGAACTCGCGGCGGATCTCCTCGAGCTCGGCGACCAGCGCCATCAGGTCGGCGGCCACCCGCTGATGCGCAGAGCGGGCGGTCTGGTGGGCGACCTCGTTGCGGTCGTCGGAGCGGACCGCGTCGGCTGCGGCCGCCCTGGTGGCCTCGACCACGGCACGGGCGCCGGTGCGTTCCTCTGCCGCCTGGGAGGCCGCCACCGCGGCCACATCGGCCCTCCCTCTCGCCTCCTCCACCACCGCCGCAGTGACCACCCCGCCGGCGGCCCGCACCCTCCAGCCGGTCGACGAGAACCGGTCGCCGTCACGGGTGACGACCACCAGATCCGGGCGCGCCAGGGCCAGGTCGATGGCCTCCGACCACCCTCCCTGGGCACAGCAGGACCCTGCGAGCAGCGTGTCGAGCACGGTCTCGAGGCCGGGGAGGTCCCGCCCGGCGAGGTGCGGTCGGACGTGTCTGCGGATCGACTCCGTGCCCGCCGGGGCCCCGGCGGCGGCCCGGGCCGGGGATGCGGAGGAAACCTCGGTGAGGGCGAGGACCGCCCCGGTCGCCCCGCCCTGGCGGAGCCGGGAGAGCGCTGCCCTCGCCGGCACGCTGCCCGACACCACCACCGCGGCCACCGACGCACCGGCGGCCGCCTCGAACGCATCCTCCCAGCCGGCATCCACCTCCACCACGTCGAGGAGGGTCCCGACCATCCCGTCGATCCCGGCGAGCAGCTCGGCGCCGGCTGCGCCGCGAGCCTCGTCGAGGGCGCGCTCCAGGGCATCCGCTCGAGCGGTGGAGCGGTGCAGTTCCTGTTCGGCCTGGCGGAGCGCCTCCTCGGCCGCCTCCAACCGGCGGGTGGCATGGCCGTGGGCGGCCTCGGTCTCCGCCACCGTGGTCTGCATCTGATGGCGCGCCTGCTCGGTTTCGGCCAGCCGCTCGCCGAGCTCGTGGTCCTCGCCCTCGAGGAGCGCGGCCCGCCGCTCGGTGGAGGCCAGCCGGGCACCCAGGTGGTCGAGCGCCCGCCGGTCACGCTCGAGGGCGTGATCGAGCGAGCCCAACTGCCCGCGGGCCACGGTCACCGCCTGTTCGGCGAGGCGGAGCTCGGCGCCGTCTCCCCACGCCTCGAGATGGGCTTCGAGCTCGGCCGTGGCCGCCGCCTCGGAGGCGGCCAACGTGTCCTGTTCCGGAGCCAGGGTCACCGCCTCGGCGTCGGCGGTCTCCAGCTCCTCGGCCAACCGGGCGCCCTCGGCCTCGAGGGTGGAGACCACATCGGCATCGGCGGCGGCATCCAGCGCCTGGGCCAGTGACCGCTTCCGCTCGCGGAGCACGCCGGAGAGGCCTCGGGCCCGTTCGACCATCCCCTCGGCCCGACCCAGGGCGGAGGCGAGATCGGACTCCCGTTGGGCCGACATCTCGTCGGCGGTCCTCTCGGTGTCGGCGTCGAGCTGGCTCAGCGACTCCCGCAGCTTCTCCTCGCTGGCCGTCAACTCGGCCTGGACCTTGGTGCCCTCGCCATGGCGGGAGTCGAGCGCCAGCAGTTCCGATCCGGCGACGTAGAGGCGCACCGAACGGAGCTCGTCGGCCAGCCCGGTGTACGAGCGGGCGGCGGCGGCCTGGCGCTCGAGGGGTCGGATCTGCCGTTTGACCTCGCGGACCAGGTCGAACAGCCGCTCCAGGTTCTCCTCGGTGGAAGCCAACCGTCGCTCGGACCGCTCCCGCCTGCGGCGGTACTTGAGGACGCCGGCCGCCTCCTCGATGACCGCGCGACGGTCCTCGGGTCGGGCTTCCAAGATGGCGTCGAGGTGCCCCTGGCTGATGATCACGTGTTGCTGTCGCCCCACGCCGGTGTCCGAGAGCAGCTCCTGGATGTCGAGGAGGCGACAGGGTGCGCCGTTGATCGAGTACTCGCTGTCACCCGATCGGAACAGCGTCCGGGTGATGGTGATCTCGGCCAGGTCGGTGGCCAGCTTCCCGGCGCTGTTGTCGATGGTGAGGGCCACCTCGGCCCGGCCGAGGGCGGGACGGTTCGCCGTCCCCATGAAGATGACGTCCTCCATCTTCGCCGAACGCAGGGTTCGGGGGCCCTGGGCGCCCAACACCCAGGCCACCGCGTCGACGACGTTGGACTTGCCGCTCCCGTTGGGACCGACCACCACGGTGATCCCGGGCTCGAACTCGAGCACCGCCGGGTCAGCGAAGGACTTGAATCCTTTGAGGGAAAGTGACTTCAGGAACACCGGTGGCTCACCCTATCGGTAGCCGCCGGGTCTCGTGGTAAGCCCGGCTCGGTTCGCATGGCTTGCTCAGTGCGGACCGATGCCGCGGTCACACCTGGCAGTGGTCGCAGAAGTAGGTGGAGCGCCCACCTGACTTGACCTTGACGATCGTGGCGCGGCAGCGCCGACAGGCCTGCCCCTCCCGGTCGTAGGCCTGGTGCTGGTCCTGATAGTCGCCGACCTCACCGAAGAGGTCGCGGTACTGCTCGTCGGCCAGCGAGGACCCCCGCCGCTTCACCGCCTCGGCGAGTGTCTCCACCATCGCCCGATAGAGCCTGCGCACCTCCTGGGAGGACAACGAATTGGACAGGCGGTCATAGCGGAGCCCGGCGGCGAAGAGGATCTCGTCGGCGTACATGTTGCCGATCCCGGCCACGAACTCCTGGTCCATCAGGAGCGCCTTCAAGCCGCTCTTGCGGGAAGCCAGCAGCACCCAGAACTTCTCCCAGCTCATCACGTCCTCGAGCGGATCGAATCCGAGATGGGACAGTTCGGGGAGCGCCCGCTCGCCATCGGCCGGTGCGGCAGAGACGAACAGCTCGCCGAACGTCCGGGGATCCACGAACCGAAGCTGTCCGCCCTGGGTGAAGGTCATCACCACGTGGGTGTGGGGCGCCTTGGCCTCCTTGATGTTCTTGGCCCGCTGCAGCTGCCCGCTCATCCCGAGGTGGACCACCAGGGTCTGCCCGTCGTCGAGCCCGAGGAGCAGGTACTTTCCGGCCCGGTCGATGGACTTGATGGTGTGCCCCTCCAGCCGGGCGCGGAAGTGCTTGGCGCTCGGATGGCGCCGGACCGTGCGGCCGTTTCTCACCTCGACCGTCTTGATCTTCCGGCCGACGACCTCGCCCTGCAGGTCGCGCCGAATAGTTTCAACTTCGGGAAGCTCAGGCATCCCCTCCGCCTCTCTCAACTTCCAACGATCCGCAGGCAGCCTGGGCGGCGACCTGCTCGGCGTCCTTCTTGGACCGCCCCTCCCCCATGCCGAGGCGCTGGCCAGCAACGTACACCGTGGCCAGGTACCTCCGGGCATGATCGGGCCCGAATCCCTCCACTTCATAGCGTGGGACGCCCCGTCCCATACTCACGGACAGCTCTTGGAGACGGCTCTTGTGATCGGACTCGCCGGGTTCGCCCACGGCGACGGCGATCCGCTCCTTGAGCAGGGACAGGACCAGCCGCTCCGCCTCGGCGAGGCCCCCGTCGAGGTAGACCGCACCGATCACCGCCTCGGTCGCATCGGCCAGAATCGAATCCTTGGCCCGGCCGCCGGAGAGATCCTCTCCCCGGCCCAGTCGGAGGTGTTCGGCGACCCCCAGGTCGAGCGCCACCTCAGCCAGGACCTTGGTGTTGACCACCGATGCCCTGACCTTGGACATCATCCCGTCAGACAGCCCCGGATAGTTCCGGTAGGTGTGCTCGGCGACGACCAGCCCCAACACGGCGTCGCCGAGGAACTCGAGCCGTTCGTTGGAGGTGCGTCCCTCCTGTTCGGCGCACCACGACCGGTGGGCCATGGCCTCGTCCAGAAGCGCCGGATCGATGAACCGGTAGCCGATCCGACCGGCCAGACCGTCGTCCCCCTCGGGCGTTCCCGAGTCGAAGGTGGGCGCCATCGGGCGCCTCAGGCCCCTCCGAGCTTGGCGTAGACGTAGTCCACCGCATCCCGCACGGTTCGCAGGTCCTCGAGATCCTCGTCGTCGATGCGGAACCCCACCGAGCGTTCGCCAAGCTCTTCCTCGAGGCCTTCCACCAGTTCGATCAAGGCCAGCGAGTCGGCATCCAGATCCTCGGCGAACGACGAGGACTCGGAGATCACCGTGGGCTCGATCTCCAAGATGTCGGCGAGCAGATCGCGGATCAGGTCGAGAACCTGGCTTCGGTCCAGGGGACCCTTCTCCACGTGGGTCTCTGCGGGCACGATGTCTCCTGTGTCTAGTGGTCTTTTGGTGTTTGCTGTGTGTGCTTGTGTCTGTGCGTTCCGGTCGCCCGGGCCTCGGCCGGCAGGGGTGACGGCCTCTCAGCGGCTCGGCCGGCGGCATGCGGGCTCGCGCCCAGCCTTGCTGTCAACAGAGTGCCGAGGCACGTCACACCCACCCGGGCCGGTACCCGTCACCTGGACAGATGCTACCGGACAGCGACATTCACGGAGTCGAAACACTGCGGCAACCGTTCGGACCCATCGACGTCGTATCACTTGAGTGTGGAAGTTCCCCATGCACCTCCCGCGCCCGTCGGCGGGTCGGAACCAAGCCTGGCACCCTGGCCCTCCTACGAACCCGGCCTGTTCTACGACGAGCTGGTGGGTCCCCGGGGGGTGCCGAGAGCCGCCGCCGAGGCCCTGTGGCGCCACTTCACCGATCTCGGGCCCGACGCGCTGGCGGAGCGCCAGGAGGCCGCCGACCGCGAGATGCGGGCCATCGGGGTGACCTTCACCGTCTACGAGGGGGCCACCGGGGTGGACAGGCCCTGGCCCTTCGACATCATCCCCAGGGTCGTGCCCTCCGACGAGTGGCACGTGATCGAATCGGGGCTCGTCCAGCGGCTCAATGCCCTCAACCTGTTCATCGACGACGTCTACCACGACCAGCGCTCGGTGAGCTCGGGAATCGTCCCCTCCGAGCTGGTCGCCGGTTCCCCCAACTTCCGGCGAGAGTGCGTCGGGGTGGACCCTCCGGGAGGCATCTGGGCCCATATCTGCGGGAGTGACCTCATCCGCGACGCCGACGGCACGGTCTTCGTCCTCGAGGACAACCTCCGGGTCCCCTCGGGGGTCTCCTACCTGTTGGAGAACCGGATGGTGGCCAAGCACGTGTTCCCCGAGATGTTCCGCCACTTCAGCATCGAGCCGGTCGACCCCTACATCGGCAGGCTGGCCAACCTGCTCGCCTCGGTGTCCCCGTCGACCGGCGATCCGACGATCGTGGTGCTGACGCCCGGCATCTACAACTCGGCCTACTTCGAGCACGCCTTCCTGGCCCAGCAGCTGGGCGTCGAGCTGGTCGAAGGAAGTGACCTGGTCGTGCTGGACGACGACTGCGTCTACGCCCGGACCATCGACGGGCTCCAGCAGGTCGACGTCATCTACCGCCGCATCGATGACCTCTACCTCGACCCCGAGGTCTTCGTCCCCGACTCGATGTTGGGAGTGCCCGGGCTGATCAGGGCCTGGTGCTCCGGTCGGGTGGCCCTGGTCAACGCCCCGGGAGCCGGCATCGCCGACGACAAGAAGGTCTACTCTTATGTGCCCGACATCATCCGCTTCTTCCTGGACGAGGAGCCGATCCTGTCCACGGTGCCCACGCTCCGCTGCAGCGACGAGGACTCCCGCCACTACGTGCTCAGCAACCTCGAGCGGCTGGTGGTCAAACCGGCCAACGAGTCCGGTGGCTACGGCGTCCTGGTCGGGTCGCAGGCCACCCCCGAGGAGCTCGCCGATGCGGCCAAGCAGATCGAGAACGAGCCGAACAAGTGGGTTGCCCAACCGATCATCCCGCTTTCGACCGCGCCCACCCTGTGCGACGGCAGGGTCGCCCCACGACACGTGGACCTCCGTCCCTTCACCCTGCTCGGCCCCGACGGGGCGTACGTGACCCGGGGAGGCCTGACCCGGGTGGCCCGCCAGGCCGGTTCGCTGGTGGTCAACTCGTCCCAGGGGGGCGGCAGCAAGGACACCTGGGTGGTCGACACCGGCGGCCGGATGCCCATTGGGGCCGCGACGACCGCGACGACCGCGACGACCACGACGGCCGCGACCACGACGACCGAGGCGGCCCGTGAGGCACCGGCGGCGGGTGGTCCTCCCGCCAAGGCCACTGCTCCCCCCCTGGCCACGGGGCCGCCCGGACGAACACCGCGGTCAACAACCGGCTCACCACGCGGATGAGCACGGAGGACCGGACACCCGACCCATCGGGGGACGAAGAC
>FSZE01000217.1_pt1 | contig 7393 bp, 3 predicted proteins | sample 1638751 | NCBI WGS metagenome assembly FSZE01 (sample SAMEA3914813, study PRJEB12502) | metagenome | biome: forest; material: soil | place: Canada | collected 2011-07-07 | depth 0.3 m
CGTCGAGCCGGTGAGCGCTGTCGAGACCCCGTGCGCCAGGGTGTGGCTCGCCGAGCCGTGGTTCGTAGTCACCCGGGTCGCGGTGACGAACAGCGTGGTCATGACTGCGATGCCCAGGCTCCCGCCGACCTGATGGAAGACGTTGACCAGGCCGGAGGCGGCGCCGGCGTCGCCGTCGGGCACACCGGCGATGCCCTGACCGGTGAGGGTGATGAACGCGATGCCGGCCCCCACCCCCAAGAACAGCAGGGGGATGGCGATCCCGGGGAAGTAGTTCGTCCCGACGGAGAGCCTGCTCAGCCAGCCCATCCCGACGATGTCGATGGCCAGGCCCGCCACCAGGAGGCGCTCGGTGCCGATGCGGGGGATCAACCAGGGCACCACGCGTGACATGGCGAACATCAACGCGGTCATGGGCAGGAATGCGAACCCCGCTTGAATGGCGCTGAAGCCCCGGACCCCTTGCAGGTACTGGGTCAGGAAGAAGAACGTCGAGAACATGGCGGCCACCAGGAACAGCCGTCCGACCAGCGCGTGCGATCGTTCGGAGTTGGCGAAGAGCCGGAGCGGCATCATCGGGTGGCGCGCCCGCATCTCGATCAGGACCAGGGTCCCGAGCAGGGCACCACCGACGACGAACGAGCCGAGGGTGGTCCAGTCGCTCCACCCGGCCGTGGCCGCCTGTACGAAGCCGAACACCAGCGCGAACATGCCGAGGGACCCGGTCACCGCACCGGCGAGATCGAAGCTCTTGGTATCGCGCGGCGTCTCGGGCAGGTAACGGGGAGCCAACGCAATCGCTGTCGCACCGATCGGCACGTTGATGAACAGGCCCCATCGCCACGACAGCCAGCTGGTGAGCACCCCGCCGAGCACGATCCCGAAGCTGCCGGCCGCGCCGCTGACCGCCCCGTAGAGGCCCACGGCCCGCAGCCGGGCGGGGCCCTCCCGATAGGTCACCATGAGCAGGGTGAGCGTCGACGGCACGGCGACCGCGGCGGCGACGCCCTGCAAGGCCCGGGCGCCGATCAGCCACCCCGGTGACGGGGCCAATCCGCCGAGCAGGGAGGCAAAGGTGAAGAGGGCGAGACCGGCGATGAAGACCCGCCGGCGACCGAGGATGTCGCCCGCCCGGGCACCGAGCAACAGGAGTCCCCCGAAGGGGAGCATGTAGGCGGTCTGCACCCAGGAAAGCCCGGTCGGCGAGAAGCCGAGGGCCCTGTGGATGTTGGGTAGGGCGGTGATGACCACCGAGGCGTCAAGGACGGCCATGAGCTGGGCGGCGAGGATGATGGCCAGCACGATCGCCGGTGAACGCACCGGAGCTGGCTTGAGTGGTTGAGCAGTCATGCGAGGCAGAGACCTTTCCAACGGAGGAAGAAGCGAGTAAAGTGGAGGTACTCCTCCGAATAGTAACGGAGGTATGCCTCCGTTTGCAACTCTGATTGGAAAATATGGGTATGACCAGCGCAGATTCAATCCCCGGGGTACTGGCGAGACGCCCCCAGCGCGCCGACGCCCGTCGCAACTACGAGACGCTGATCGCCGTGGCCCGTGAGACCTTCGCCACCCAGGGCGTCTCGACCTCTCTGGAGGAGATCGCACGCAAGGCAGGGGTGGGGATCGGCACCCTGTACCGGCACTTCCCGACCCGCCAGGACCTCCTCGAGAGCGTCTACGCCGATGACGTCGAGGCGGTCGTCCGCTCGGCTGACGAGGTTGCGAGCCTCCCGCCCTGGGACGGCCTGGCCACCTGGCTCTACCGGTTGGTCGACTATCTCGGCACCAAACGGGCGCTGGCCGAAGCCGTCAACTTCCAGTCGGAGCTCTTCCAGAGCGGGCGGGCCTCGGTGCACGCCGCCGGCGAGACCCTGCTCAGTCGAGCCCAGGAGGCGGGGATGGCCCGGGCCGAGGTGACCTTCGACGACGTCCTGCGCCTCATCGCCGGGGTCACCATGGTCGAGTTCGTCGAACCGGGGCAGCGCGAGCGGGTGCTCGGCGTGGCGCTCGACGGACTGCGGCGGCAACCGGTCGGCCCCTGAGTCCACCCGAGGCGGTCGGCGGTCCGAGGCCGAGACACACCGGCCCGGCGCGCGGTCGGCACGAGGGCGACCACCCCCAACGGGTCCCGGCAACCACGTCGAACTATTCTGGGGCGCAGCAACGTGGATGCAACGGACAGTCGAACCCAGGAGGACGATCCCGTGGCCGCACGACTTGCCACCGAGGCCGAGGTCGCAACCTGGCAGGAGCAGGGCTGGGTCCTGCTCGAGGGACTGGTGGGCACCGAGGAGATCGACAACGCCTACGACGATCTCCACCAGGCATTCCCGACCTCCGAGGAGTACCACGCCGATCCCGAGGGGGCCACCCGCAAATGGCTCGGGTGGAAGCCCGACCAGGAAGAGGAGTACATCTGGCCCGAGGACGGCCCGGGTTTCCGGGGCGAGCAGCATCGCTGGAACACCGGCTTCCCGTTCGCCGGCTCGGGATCGCTCAACCGGCTCTGCGTGCACTCCTCCGTCGTGGATTTTGCCGAGCGAGCCCTGGGCACCCCGGACCTCAGGGTGTACCAGGCCCACGCCACCGCCTCGTATGCGGGTCTGACCAACTACGAGCAACCGATGCACATCGATCGGAACCACTCGTGGCTCCCCGCCGGAAGCCAAGCGCCCTGGTGGAACCTGGAGGGGTTCCTCTATCTCTCCGACGTGACCGAGGCCGACAATCCCACCCGGGTGGTGTCGGTGGTCGACTCGGCCCACGTGCCGGCGATCACTCCGGTGGTGATGCCGGACCGCGATCCTCAGCTGTACGAGTCGGAGCGCCGCGCCACCGGCGTGCGCGGGTCGTATCTGGCCTACCGGTCGGACGTCTTTCACCGGGGAGCTCCGTTCGGCGCCGCGGAGCGGGCCCGCTTCTTGCTCGCCGTGGCCTTCAAGTGGGCGGGACAGGACTGGATCGGCTACAGCCAGGCACAGTCCCGATCGACCGACCCGGAGTGGACCACGTTTGCCGAGCACTCGACCCCACGCGAGTTGGAGCTGTTCGGCTTTCCACCTCCGGGCCACCGGATCTGGAACGAGGCGCTGCTTCAGGACACCGCCCTCCGTTATCCGAAGCTCGACCTCGAGCCGTGGCGGACAGCCCTGAACCCGGGGTAGCCAACCCCGCCGAAGGCGAGTTCCGTCGCCTGATGGTCGACGACCCGGTCCGCTAGCCTTGGAACGCTCTTCGGACACTCACTGCGAGCGGGGTGAGAGATCGGACGGGAACTTCGATGGCGACCGAAACGGTGACCCTGCTGTTCACCGACCTGGTCGGGTCCACCGACCTCTTTGGGCGGCTCGGCGAGGACCAGGCAGAGGTAGTGCGTCGCCAGCACTTCGGGATCTTGCGAGACGCCCTCGAGGGCTCCGGCGGGCGTGAGGTCAAGAACCTCGGCGACGGGATCATGGCGGCCTTCGGGAGCGTCATTTCGGCCGTCACCTGTGCCGTCTCCATGCAGCAAGGAGTGGAGATCCACAACCGGTCGCGCCTCCGACTGCTGGTGCGCATCGGGATCTCGATGGGAGAGGCCGACGTCGAAGAGGACGACTTCTTCGGCCTCCCGGTGGTCGAGGCGGCCCGCCTGTGCGCCAGTGCCCAGGGCGGCGAGATCCTGACCACCGAAGTGGTGCGGATCCTGGCCGGAACCAGGAGTGGGCACGACATCGAGCCCATCGGCCCCCTCGAGCTGAAGGGGCTCCCGGCTCCGTTGCCGTCCTGCCGGGTGGTCTGGAGCCCGAGTCCGGACTTCGGCGACCTCGACATCCCGCTTTCGGTGCGCATCACCGCGTCGGCGACCACACCCTTCGTGGGACGAGCAGTGGAGGGCGCCCTCCTCAGCGAAGCCGCCAAGGCGGTGGGCGAGGGTGAACGCCGGATCGTGCTGCTGAGCGGCGAACCAGGGATCGGCAAGACGACGCTGGCCGTGCAAGCGGCGCGTCGGGCGTTCGACGAGGGGTTCGTGGTTCTCTACGGGCACTGTGACGAGGATCTGGGCATCTCCTACCAACCGTGGTCAGAGGCGCTCACCCCTCTCGTGTCGAACCTCCCCGACCGTCTGGTCGACGCGCACGTCGGGATTCGTGGTGCCGAGCTCGCACGGCTCGTACCCGAGCTCGGTGAGCGCACGGCACTGGCCGCCAGGTCACCGTCAGCTGGGTCCGAGTCGGAGCGGTCGCTCCTGTTCGGTTCCGTCGTCGACATCCTCGCCCGCACATCGACCGTTGCCCCGGTGCTCATCGTGCTCGACGACCTCCACTGGGCCGACGGCTCGACCATCGAGCTGCTCCAGTACGTGGTGGCTGCCGATCGGCTCAAGCGCCTCCTGGTGATCGGCATCTTTCGCGACTCGGAGATCGGCGTCAATCACTCCCTGGCCGACGCCCTGGCCAAGCTGCGACGGGAGCAGGGCGTCGACCGGATCGCACTGCGGGGCCTGGCCGACGATGAGCTGCTGGTCTTGCTCGAGACCATTGCCGGCCACGGTCTCCGAGAGGGTGGCCTCGAGCTACGGGATGCCCTGATGGGTGAGACGGAGGGAAATCCCTTCTTCATCGGGGAGATCCTGCGGCATCTGGTCGAAACAGGGGCGCTGTACCGCGGCGGTGACGGCAACTGGATCGCGACGGCTGACGTGCGGGCCGGGGGTCTGCCGGTCAGTGTCCGCGAGGTCATCGGTCGCCGAGTGGCCCGACTGGGGGACGAAGCCGGCCGGGTGCTGGCCCTGGCTGCGGTCATCGGGCGGGCGTTCGATGTCGACCTCCTCAGCCGGGTGACCGATCTCAGCGGCGCCACACTCGTCGATCTGTGCGAGCGAGCGACCGAGGCGGCGATCCTGGAGACCGGGCAATTCCCCGGTCAGTACCTCTTCACGCACGCGCTCTTCGAGCACACCCTCTACGAGGGCCTGTCGCCGACCCGGCGGGCCCGTGGGCACCAGATCGTCGCCGAGTCGCTCGAGGACCTCTGCGGGGACAACCCGGGGGAGCGAATCGGTGAACTCGCCTACCACTGGGCCAACGCCACCCGTCCCGAGCAGGCGACCAAGGCGATCCTCTACGCCCAGCGTGCCGGTGACCGGGCGCTCGAACAGTTGGCGCCGGACGAAGCAGTCCGGTGGTATCGGGAGGCCCTCGACCTGCTCGAGCGGGCGGAGATCAGCGACGACCGCCGTCGTGCCGGGCTGCTCACCGACCTCGGCATCGCCCAACGGGACACCGGAGATGCGGTGTTCCGCCGAACTCTCCTTGATGCCGCGCAGCTCGCCGATCGGGTCGGCGACGTCGACTCCCTGGTGCGCGCGGCGATCAAGACCAACCAGGGCTGGAACAGCGTGTACGGCGGCGTCGATCACGAGCAGGTATCGGTGCTCCGTCGGGCCCTCGAGCGGCGCGGCCAGGATGACTTGGCGCAGCGAGCCCGACTGTTGGCCATCCTCACCTTGGAGACGTACTACAGCGCCCCGCTGGTCGAACGGCTCGCCCTCGCCGAAGAGGCGGTGGCCACTGCCCGCCGAAGCGGAGACCGGGCCGCGCTCTGTGAGGCCCTCATGCGGACGAACGAAGCCATCGCCATGCCCCGGACCCTCGAACTGCGAACCCGTTGGGCGAAGGAGGCGGGACAGATTGCCGACACCATCGGCAATCCCGTGACCCGGAACACCGCCCATGGCAATCGAATGTTCTGCGCCCTCGAAGCCGCCGACGGTGCACGGCTCCGAGCTGCGGCCGAAGTCCATTTCGAGACCGGCCAGATGATGGAGTTGCCACGGCTCCGTTGGAACAACCTGTTCCATCACAGCTGGCTCTTCGCCCTCGACGGCGACCTCTCGGTGGCCGAACGGCTCGCCGAGGAGGCCCTCAACATCGGGTTCGGCCTGTGGGAGAGCGAGGCACTGCTCGTCTTCGGTGCGCAGCTGATGAGCTACCGGTGGATGCAGGGCCGGCTCCACGAGATCGTCGACCTGGTCGACGACGCCTCAGCCCAGAACCCGGGGCTCGACATACTCCGAGCCGCCGCCTGCTGGGCCCGGGCGTATTCGGATGGGCACGACGAGGTGCGAGATCGCCTGGACGACGAAGTCAACACCGGATTCGCCCTCTATGAGGACCAGCACTGGCTCACCGGGCACATCCTCTTCGCAGATTCCGCCGCGCGGGTCCACCACCTGGGGGCGGCAGTGCTGCTGCGAGAGCGACTGTTGCCCTGGCACGACCAGTGCCCGACCACCCACATCACGTTCGGAGGTGTTGTTGCCCAGTATCTCGGGCTCCTCGCCCGGTGCCTCGGAGAGCTCGACGAAGCCGACGGTTGGTTCAGCGAGGCGTTCGCCCTCCATGAGCGCCTGGGCGCCCCGACGCTGGTCGCATGGACGCAGAGTTCGTGGGCCGGCCTGCTCGTCGAGCGCGGGAACCCCGGGGACCTGCCGCGGGCCCAGCAGATGGCGGAGCGGGCACTCACGACGGCCGGGGAGCGTGGGTACGGCTACGTCGAATCGGAGGCCGCTCACGTGCTGGAGCGGTTCCGGTAGGACAGCCGGCGGCAAGCCGGGGGGACGGCGGCCCCGGTGTTGTGCAATCATCGCCAGTGAGCACGCGAGGTGGTAGTCCACGGTGTCCGATCAGCCCGAATCGTTCGGCGAACGGCAGCTTGTGAGGGGAGGCGCCTTGAAGCGGGGAGCAGCGATCTTCGCCGCCACCACGGCGGTGATGCTGATGGGGGCGGTCGGTTTGCCCGGGGGGGTGGCCGGGTCTGCCTCGACCGCCACCACCGCGCAGATCCCCCCTCTGTACGTGGGCCCCAATCTTCCGGCTCCTCCACCGGTCGGGCGCCAGGCCCCGCTGACCGCAGGTCCGAGCGCCCTCACCTACTCGTTCAACTGGTCCGGCTATGTCGCCACCTCGTCCACCGCGTTCAAATCCGTGCGATCCACCTTTGTGCAGCCGGCGGTGACCTGCCCGGTCTCGGGTGCGTTCACCGTCTTCTGGGTGGGTCTCGACGGTTGGACCACCGGAACCGTCGAACAGGACGGCACCGCTGCGCTCTGCAACGGCACCACCCCCATCTACTTCGCCTGGTGGGAGATGTACCCGACCAACACCATCCAGGCCACCATGGGGGTCTCACCCGGTGACAGGATCGAATCCTCGGTCAGGTCTTCCCGTGGGCACTTCACCCTCACCGTGAAGGACCTGACCGCCAAGACCTCCCGCACCAACGTGGAGACCTGTGGAAGCGGGCTCACCTGTTCGCAGTCCTCGGCCGAGTGGGTCATCGAGCGTCCCGGGTACGGGGGCAACAACTTTGCCCCCCTGGCCGACTGGGGCACGACCTCGCTGCCGGGTGA
>FSZE01000256.1_pt1 | contig 7292 bp, 7 predicted proteins | sample 1638751 | NCBI WGS metagenome assembly FSZE01 (sample SAMEA3914813, study PRJEB12502) | metagenome | biome: forest; material: soil | place: Canada | collected 2011-07-07 | depth 0.3 m
GAGCTGCAGATCGGCGATTCGATGGTGATGCTGGCCGACGAATTCCCCGAGATGGGATCCCCGAGCCCCAAGACGATCGGCGGGACGCCGGTGACCTTGATGGTCTACGTCGAAGACGTCGACAAGACCTTCGCCACGGCTCTCGGGGCCGGGGCAACCGAGGTCCGTGCCGTGCAGGACCAGTTCTACGGCGATCGGTCGGGGCAGTTCGAGGACCCGTTCGGCCACCGCTGGAACGTCGCCACACATGTCGAGGACGTAGCACCCGACGAAATGGAGAAGCGGGCAGCCCAGGCGATGTCGGAGGGCTGAATCCGGTGAGCGTCCAGCTGAACCACACCATCGTCTGGTGTCGGGATCAGCAGGCGTCGGCCTCGTTTCTCGCCGAAACCCTCGGCTTGCCGCGACCAACCCGTTTCGGACCGTTTCTCGTGGTGGAGGCGGACAATGGGGTGTCACTCGACTACCACGAGGTCGACGGTGTGGTCACCTCACAGCACTACGCCTTCCTGATCACGGAGAACGACTTCGATGAGGTCTTCGGTCGCATCGTCGGGCACGGGCGGGAGTACTGGGCCGACCCCGGGCTCACCCAACTCGGTGAGATCAACGGCAACGACGGCGGGCGCGGCGTCTACTTCCTCGATCCTGACGGTCACCTCATGGAGATCCTCACCCGGCCCTATGGGAGCGGCGTGACCGAGGGCGGCCGATGAATTCCCGGGACGACGGTCGTCTTCCATGAAGGAGCCAACGAACAGGGGATCGAATGAGCGAGAAGACCACAACCGGGATCACCCAGGTCGGGACGGTGGGAATACCGGTGACCGATCAGGATCGAGCAGTCGGGTTCTACGTAGACAAGCTGGGATTCGAAAAGCGCTTGGACGTCCCGTTCGGCGCGGGTGAGCGTTGGATCGAAGTCGCCCCACCGGGGTCGGTGACCACGATAGCGCTCGCTCCTCGCCCGCCCGGTGAGCCCGTCGGGACCGACACCGGCATCCGCCTCACAACCAGGGACGCCCAGGCCGACCATGCGGACCTGGGCGATCGTGGCGTCGACGTGGACCCGGAGGTACTGCGGTGGCCCGGAGTCCCGCCGATGTTCTCGTTCCGCGACCCGGAAGGCAACACGCTCTACATCGTCGAGCGAGGCTGACCCCGGTCGAGGCGTGGTGGCGACCCCCTGACCCACGGCTGCCGCTGATTCGGGTCCCGTTGAGTCACCGATGCGACCGAGGCGCCGTGTCCTGGGTACGCTCACGCTCGTGCGCATAGGAGTCCTGACCGGCGGTGGAGACTGCCCGGGTCTGAACGCAGTCATCCGGGCGGTGGTCCGCAAGGGGGTCCAGGTCCACGGCGACGAGTTCGTCGGGTTCCGAGACGGTTGGCGTGGGCCGCTCGAGGGCGACACGATGGCGCTGGACGTGCAAGCCGTCCGAGGCATCCTGCCCCGGGGAGGCACGATTCTCGGGTCCAGCCGGACCAACCCCTACGCCGCCGACGACGGTGAGCGCCGGGTCCTCGAGACGATCGACCGATTGGGTGTGGAAGGTCTCGTGGTCATCGGGGGGGAGGACACGCTGGGTGTGGCCACCAAACTGGCCGCGACGGGCGTGCCCGTCGTCGGGGTTCCGAAGACCATCGACAATGACCTGGGAGCCACCGACTACACGTTTGGTTTCGACACCGCGGTGATGATCGCCACCGAGGCCATCGACCGGCTGCACACGACGGCGGAGAGTCACCATCGGGTGCTCATCGTCGAGGTGATGGGTCGTCACGCCGGTTGGATCGCACTGCACTCCGGCCTCGCCGGCGGGGCCAACGTGATCCTGATCCCCGAGCGCCCGTTCAACATCGACACGGTGTGCGCGTTCATCGAGCACCGGTTCGCCAGCCACTATGCCCCGATTGTGGTGGTGGCCGAAGGAGCCCTCCCGGAGGAGGGCACCCTGCCGGCCCGGAACAGCCAGGTGGACGACTTCGGTCATGCGCGGCTCTCGGGTATCGGGACCCTGCTGGAGTGGGAGATCGCCCACCGCACCGGCAAGGAAGCCCGCGCCACCGTCCTCGGTCACGTGCAGCGCGGCGGCAGTCCCACCGCGTTCGATCGGGTGCTGGCCACCCGATTCGGGCTGCATGCCGTCGACGCCCTGCATGATGGCCAGTTCGGCCAGATGGTGGCGCTGCACGGAACCTCCATCGACCTGGTACCCCTGTCCGAGGCCACCGCCCAGCTCAAGTTGGTGTCACCTGAGCTGTTCTCTGAGGCCGAGGTGTTCTTCGGGTAACCGCCAGTGGTGGCCCTTCCCCGAAGCTCCGGGCCTAGGCACCGATGGGTTCCACATAGGAGGGGTTGGCCACCAGCAGCTGGTCGCGGGCCGACTCGGCCAGAGCCGGGCCGAGGTCATGCCAGTCATCGTCGAAGGCCCCCGACCGAATGGCCGATGCCAGAGCACGGTCGTCGTCGAAGCCGAGTCGAGCCAGCCGGTTGGCATGGGCCTCGGTGATGGCCGGACCCAGTTCCAGCTCACGGCTGACCGTCAGCAGGACGTTGCGGGCGATGCGGGCTTGGAAGCGTGCCCCGCCATCGGCGGTCTCCATCACGCTCCGTTCCAGATACTCCCGGACGGCGGCGACCAGCTCGGCCGCCGTCGGGCGTCCGAACGGCGCCGCCACCGAGGCCGGTGGTCCGGGGTCGACGGCCGGTGGGGGCTCCTCGACCTCTGGCGCCAGCCCGAGCACCACAAAGAGGTCCCACTCGCTCTCGCAGACCCGACGGCCGATGGCGGCCAGCTCGACGGAACGGGTGGCACCGGTCAGGTGGGCGGAAGCCTGGAGGGCGCAGATGAGTGCCCACTTGACCGTGGCATAGACCTCCCACCAGGTGACCCGGTCCGGCTCGATGGCCTCGCCTCCTCCGGCGACGTAGGCGTCCAGCAGGGCGGACAGGTCCCCGAATCCGCCCACGCGACCAGACCCGCCGAAGCGCCACGCCCGGGCGCACAGCCATCCGACGTCCTCGGCCGGGTCGCCGGCGTGGGCCAGTTCCCAGTCGAGGACGGCGCGCAGACCCTCGCGGTCGACCAAGAGGTTGCCGTTCCGAAAGTCGCCGTGCACCGTCACCCGCCGCCCTGACCGGGGGCGGTGGGCCTCCAGCCATCGAACGCCGAGCTCGAGCGCCGGACGCACTTCGCCCAACCCGTCGAGGAAGGGAAGAGGGTCGCGCAACGGGTCACGGGGAGGAAGCCCTTCGACGGTGCGGGGGTCAATGGCGTGGATGGCCGCGAGCGCCCGCCCGCACTGGCCGGTGAGCGCCGCGCGAGCGGCGGTCCATTCGGGATCTCGCAGGATCTTGCGGGGAATGGTCTCCCCCTCGATGCGCTCGACCACCAGCCAGCCCGGGTCGAGACCGCCGCGTTCCCCGGCCGCTACCACCCCGGGGACCGGGACACCGGCGGCACGGGCCGCCTGGAGGAGCGAGGCTTCGGCACGGACGGTGCCGCCCTGCGCCACCCCGTCGCCGCGCTGCTGCTGGAGGATCAGGGTTCGCACGGTGCCGTCGCCGCCGTCGAGCTCGAAGACGCTGGTGACGCGGGAGGCACCGCCGGAGAGGCGGCGGAGATCGCGGACGGTCCCTCCGAGCGCCCGGCCGAGGACGGTGGAGACCTGGTCGGGAGTGGGTGGCACTAGTCGATGGCGACGACCGGAGTTCCGGTGTCGTCGAGCTGGTGCAGGTACTCACAGATGCCGTAGCCGGTGCGGTCCTGTCCGTCGGGGTCGTGATAGGTCCACCGGGCCAGTCCCTCGTTGACCATGGTCCCGCCGATCCGTCCGATGTCGGCCACCCGGAGCACGTCGCCGCGCAGGTCGTAGGTTCGACCGCTCTTGTCCAGCACCTGGAGGTGGACCACGTTGTGGGTCAACCCGTCGTCGGCCAGTTCGGTGCGTAGCCGCCACTCGGCGATGCTGGTGGCCCGTCGGCCGTCCCAGACCCACCCTCGGTGCAGGTCACCGGCGTCGGTGCCGAGCCTGATGCCACCGAAGTGCATCCCGTCGGCGATGTTGATGCTGAACCACCGCCACATCGTGGGTCCACCCCACCGACGCGGTCCCCATGAGCGGTCGCGGTTGCCGTGAGCCAGGTTCCAGCGGTGGCGGACACCCTCGACCTCGAGCCAACCGGTCCAGCGACCGGCCTGCTCGAGGTGACCCTTGCCCACGGTCCCGGCGGCGGCCGCGGCTTCGGCCGTGCGCGGCGTTCCATCACGTTGGCCGTCGGTGCCGATGGCCGGAGTCACTGCGTCGAAGCGGACGTCGAGGGCCACGTGCACCGGGTGGGTCGTCCCTGCCCCGCTGCTGCAAGGTCTGGCGGGAACCTCGGCGTCCATGGTGACCCGCCAGGACTGCATCGCGTCGAGCATCTCGAAGCGGACGGCTCCCACCTCGAGCACGGTGTCGACCATGGCACGCTGCGGTCTGACCTGGCGGTATTCGGCGAGGTCCCCGCCCGGCAGCCAGACGGACATGCCCACATCCATCGTCCCCTCGTTGGGACGGATTCCGATGCGGGTGAAGAAGCCCGAGTCGGAGCCGGGGTCGAAGGCGTTGAAGTAGTACGACTCGCTCCAGGCGCTGTCGCCTTCGACGGGGTGGGCCAGGTCGTGCCGTGGCTCCAGGATCGGCATCGCTACACCATCGTCTGCCCGGCGCTGACATTCAACGCCTCGCCGGTGACACCTCGAGCACCGTCGGAGAGCAGCCAACAGATGGCAGCAGCGATCTCTTCGGCACTCTGCAGCCGGCCGAGGGGTATCTCGCGCTGAATGTAGGAACCCAGGGCCTCCGGCCCCCCCATGATGCTCTCGAACATCGAGTCCTTGTTGATCAGGTCGGTGTCGACCGTGCCGGGGCAGACCGCGTTGACCGAGATCCCGCTGGACCCGAGCTCGACGGCGAGGGCCTGGGTGAGGAGGATGACGGCCGCCTTGGCGGCGCTGTAGGCCCCGAGGAAGGGGAAAGCCCGCTTGCCGGCCTGGCTCGAGACGTTGCAGATGCGGCCGGGCGCTCCGAGCCCGATCATCCGACTGGCGCAGGCCTTGGAGACCAGCCAGGTACCGATCACGTTGACATCGAGCACGCGGCGGAACTCGGCTGCGGGCACGTCAACGAGGGGGCCCAGTCCGAACCCCGGGCCGCTACCCCCGGCGATGTTGGCAACCAGGGTGACCGGTCCCAGTGCTTCGCTGACCTGGCTCACCGCCCGCTCGACCTCGTGCTCGTCGGCGACATCGGCGACCGCGGTGGCCACGCCGGCTCCGAGGGCGCTGATCTCCTGGGCGAGCTCGGCCAGGTCGTCACCGCTGGCCGTGCCGTGGGCGGGAGCGTCCTGATAGGGCCGGGCGATGTCGAGGCAGGCAACGGCGGCTCCGCCGCGGGCCAGCTGGAGGGCAGTGGCCCTCCCGATGCTCCGGGGCCTGGCCGCACCGGTCACCAGCGCCACCTTTCCGGCAAAGGGGCGCAACCCGTCGGCTTGTGTGAAACTCACGGGGCAAACGTAGCGACGATCCGGACGGCGGTCGATCCGTTCGGGACGGGGGAGAGATGCGCGCTGCCGTGACCCGGGGTGGAGAGCTGGTCGTCGACGTCGTCGACGACCCGGCTGCCGGCTCTGGTCATGTGGTGGCCCGCCCCCTGGCCGCAGGCATCTGTGGCTCCGATCTGCACGCCTTGGCCGACTTCGGCCACTTCACCGAGCTGATGGACAGCGTCGGAGTCCCGGCCCTCGATCCCTCGCTCGACACCGTCTTCGGGCACGAGTTCTGTGCCGAAGTCGTCGAGCACGGCCCTGAGACGGCCAGGACGCTGCCCGTCGGGACCAGGGTCTGCTCGCTGCCGATCATCATCGGTTCGACCGGAGTGGAGCAGATCGGCTACTCCAACGCCTACCCGGGTGCCCTGTCCGAGTACATGGTGCTCCAGGAGATGCTCCTGCTCCCGGTTCCGGATTCCCTCGAGACGGATCTGGCCGCCCTGACCGAGCCGATGGCGGTCGGCGAGCATGCCGTCGGATTGTCCGGGCTTCAACAGGGCCAGCCCTGCCTGGTGGTCGGGTGTGGCCCGGTGGGCCTGGCCGTGATCGCCTCGCTGAAGGGTCGGGGCCACGGTCCGGTACTGGCCACCGACTTCTCGGCCACCCGACGGCGGCTCGCCGAGGCATTCGGGGCCGACCAGGTCATCGACCCCGCGGTCGAGTCACCGCACGACCGCTGGGGCGCCTTCGGAGTGCCCACGACGGTCATCGAACGTGCCGCGGCCACCATGTTCGGAGGGGAGACGAAGGCCCCAGTGATCTTCGAAGCGGTCGGTGTTCCCGGCATGTTGCAGTCACTGATCGCCGAGGCACCGGCGGGCAGCCGTATCGTGGTGGTCGGCGTGTGCATGCACACCGATTCCATCGAGCCCTTCATGGCGGTGGCCAAGGAGATCGAGTTCCGCTTCTCGTTCGGCTACAGCCCAGCCGAGTTCGCCACCACCCTGGAGCGACTCGGGGCCGGGGTCCCCGGCGCCGAGCTGCTGGTCACCTCTTCGGTTGATCTGGCCGGTGCACCCGGTGCCTTCGAGACCCTCCGTCAACCGGGAGAGCACGGCAAGATTCTGGTGCATCCGCAATGAGAGGAAGAACCCCTGCATGACGACGTTGGAGGCAGCTGACTATCTGAAATTCGGGATCTTTCTGGCCCCCTTCCATCCGGTGGGCCAGAACCCGACGCTGGCGCTGGAGCGAGACCTGCAGCTGATCGAGCATCTCGACGAACTGGGATTCGACGAAGCCTGGTTCGGCGAGCACCACTCCGCGGGCTACGAGATCATCGCCTCGCCCGAGGTGTTCATCGCCGCGGCTGCACAACGAACCAGGCACATCCGTCTGGGCACCGGGGTGTCGTCCCTGCCCTATCACCACCCCTTCATGCTGGCCGACCGTCTCGTCCTGCTCGACCACCTGACCCGCGGCCGTCTCATGATCGGAGTCGGCCCTGGCGCCCTGCCCTCGGACGCCTTCATGATGGGGATCGACCCGGCCAAGCAGCGCGACATGATGGAGGAGTCGCTCGAGGCGATCCTGCTCCTGCTGGCCGGCGAGACGGTCACCATGGAGACGGACTGGTTCAAGCTGGTCAAGGCCCGGCTGCAGATGCGGCCCTACCAGCGGCCCTACCCCGAAGTGGCGGTGGCGGCCCAGGTCTCACCAGCCGGGCCGCGGGCGGCCGGCAAGTACGGCTGCAGCC